>Ga0209476_10000631_pt1 | contig 24072 bp, 20 predicted proteins | sample KloWWTrecipitate_FD_187179 | JGI IMG/M metagenome (GOLD analysis project Ga0209476, IMG submission 187179) | Active sludge microbial communities from Klosterneuburg, Austria, studying microevolution and ecology of nitrifiers - Klosterneuburg... | ecosystem: Engineered > WWTP > Aerobic digester... | reverse complement strand
CCGGTCAGGGGGCGAATACCGCGCACCAGATAAAAAAACTTTCCATGGAGGATCTCGCACGTTTTCGCGATCGCTTTGGCTTGCCCCTGTCCGACAGCGACCTGGAATCATCGCGCTTCCTTCATCCAGGCGAAGCAAGCGCGGAAATTCGCTACTTAAGGCAACGTCGTGATGCCCTTGGCGGATACGTGCCGCGCAGGCAGGCGCAGCCCAGGCCGGTCTCGGTTCCGGGTGCGGCCGTCTATGCAAGCGGCCATGCCATCGCAAACGGCAGAGAGATTTCCACGACCATGGGTTTTGTCCGAATGCTCGGCAAACTCATGCGCGACAATGAACTGGGACCGCGCATCGTACCAATAGTGGCGGACGAGGCGCGCACATTCGGCATGCAGGACATGTTTCGCCAGTACGGCATTTATTCGCCTTGGGGACAACGCTATACGCCGCAGGATTCCGAGCAACTCGCCTTTTACCGGGAGGATGTCAAAGGGCAGATATTGGAAGAAGGAATAACGGAGGCGGGTTCGCTCGGTTCATGGATTGCCGCAGGAACAGCCTGGTCGCATACCGATCAGCCGATGCTGCCCTTTTACATCTTCTATTCGATGTTCGGCTTCCAGCGTATCGCCGACCTGATCTGGTGCGCGGCCGATTCGCAGGCGCGGGGTTTTCTGCTCGGCGCCACTGCAGGGCGCACCACGCTGTCCGGGGAAGGGCTGCAGCACCAGGATGGGCAGAGCCAAGTATATGCCGCGACAGTTCCGACGTGCCGTGCCTACGATCCGGCTTTCGGCTATGAGGTGGCCGTGATCATGGAGGACGGCATCAACCGCATGATGCGCGATGGAGAGAATCTTTTTTACTACTTGACCCTCTACAACGAAAACTATACTCAACCCGCCATGCCGTCCGGCGCCGAGGAGGGAATTCGTCGCGGCATATATCTCTTGCGCCCCTCCGCGCTGGATGACTCACTTCCTCGCGTTCAACTGCTGGGCAGCGGCAGCATTCTGCGACAACTGCTCATGGCGGCCGAGCGCCTCGAAGCGGAATACGGCGTAGGGGCGGATGTATGGAGCGTCACCAGCTTCAGCGAATTGCGCAGGGACGGCATCGCTTGCAATCGCTGGAACATGTTGCATCCCGGGAAACCGCCGCGCGTCCCCTATTTGAGCGCACAGTTGGCCGACAGGCGAGGCCCGGTCATCGCCGCCACAGACTTTGTGCGCGCCTACCCTGACCTGATCAGGGAGTGGGTGCCGCAGCGCTATACCGTCCTTGGGACTGATGGTTTTGGCCGCTCGGATACGCGCGCGGGGCTGCGTGATTTCTTCGAGATCGATGAGCGTTACATAACGGTGAGCGCTCTGGGTAGTCTGGCGCATCAAGGCCAGCTTGGTAGCGACATCCCGGCTAGGGCAATCAAGCGTCTGGGGATCGATCCGAACAAACCGGCTCCGCTCGAGCATTGAGGCGCACCAAGAGACATAGTCATGGGGAAATTGATCGAGGCATGCGTACCGGATATCGGCGACTACCGCGATGTCCCGGTCATCGAGATTCTCGTTGGTCCGGGTGACCGGGTAGAGGCCAATACCACGGTTGTTGTTCTCGAATCCGACAAAGCAACCCTGGATGTTCCTGCGGGCCACGACGGTTTGGTTGAAGAGGTGTTAGTCAAGGCGGGGGATTTGGTTTCGCAGGGAAGCCCGGTTCTTCGCGTTCGCAACAGCATCGCCGCCGCCGTACTGATGGATCATGCTCTGATTCAACCAGAAACGGCCGAGGCACCCCCCGGCCGGCAGCCCTATGCCGCCGAGGTGCACAACGCTCCAGTTCTCGCCACTTCGACTTTGACGGTGAGCCCGTGCGGTCCCGCTGTCCGGCGTCTGGCAAGAGAACTCGGTGTTGATATCGAACGGCTGAAGGGCAGCGGACCCAAGGGACGGTTGCTGAAAGAAGACATACTCGCCCGGGTAAGAAAAGCGGTCCATGAAGAGATGCGCGTTGATCGGGCGGATCTGACGATAGGAGCGGAGGTCGAGAAGCCTGCCAGGCCCGCGGTTGATTATTCCCGCTTCGGCAAGATAGAACGGGTTCAGCGAAGCCGCATACAGCAGATATCCTCGGACAATCTGGCGCGCAATTGGGCAACGATACCTCATGTCACGAACTTCGATCATGCAGACATCAGCACACTTGAAGAATTCCGCAAGCAGGTCAATGCCGAACAACGAGACGGCAGCATCAGGCTTACGCTGCTTCCCTTTATCCTCAAAGCGGCAGCGCAAGCCCTTCAACGCTATCCGGCATTCAATAGCACTGTCGACGGCAACGAATCCATCGTAAGAGGCTATCGACACATAGGGTTCGCTGTTGATACACCCGAAGGGCTGGTTGTGCCCGTGGTTCGAGATGTAGACAAAATAGGCCTGCTGGATATCGCACGAGAGAGCGACGAACTGATGCGGCTGGCCCGGGCCGGCAAACTTGGGCCCGATCGTATGCAGGGGGGCTGTTTTACCGTTTCGAACCTGGGTAGCGCTGGCGGCAGCGGCTTCACGCCGATTATCAATGCCCCTGAGGTGGCCATACTCGGGGTGGCGCGATCGGAAATTCGTCCGGTATGGGATGGCGTCCAGTTCCAGCCGCGACTCATGCTTCCCTTATGCCTGTCCTGGGACCATCGTGCGCTGGATGGCGTTGTGGCCGCTCGTTTTCTTGGGTTTTTGGCAGGGATGCTGTCTGATTTCCGCAGGGCGGTACTGTGATGGCGACTCGGCAACCGTTTGGGGGAATGTGCGTGTGACTGATGCTCGAATGAATATCGGCTTCATCGGTGCGGGAAATATGGGAAGGCCGATGATCCGGCACCTGATCGGCGCGGGCTATGCCGTCAAAGTTTTCGTGCGGCGCGAGGAGATGCTCAGCCAAATCGAGGCACTCGGTGCCGTCGGTGTCAAGTCGCCTGCAGCAGCGGCATTGCAAGCCGACTTTGTGCTTCTGAACGTCACAGCCACGGAAGATGTCGAGGACGTGCTGTTCGGGAAGCACGGAGCAGCCGCTGCAATGGCCCCGGGATGCATCTGCATCGATTTTTCGACGATATCGCCGGCAGCCAGCGTTCGGTTCGCGGATCGCCTGCGTGCGGGTGGAATCAACTTCCTGGATGCACCCGTATCGGGGGGCGTGAAGGGCGCCGAAGCCGCGACACTTTCGATCATGATTGGCGGGGCGGCGGAAGCGCTGATCAAGGCGATGCCCCTGCTGCGCCTGCTGGGCGAGAAAATCACGCACATAGGCCCGAGTGGGGCCGGGCAGGTCGCCAAAGCCTGCAATCAGATCATCCAGGTGATCAACATCCAGGGTATCGCCGAGGCCATGCTCTACGCCTCACGCATGGGTGCTGATCCCGGGCGCGTGATCGATGCGATTTCGGCGGGGATGGCCGGCTCCAAGATGCTTGATCTAATTGGGCCGAAAATGGCAGCGCGGGATTTCCTCGCCGGCATTGAAGCGCGGCTCCACGCCAAGGATATTGCAATGGTCGCCGCTGCCGCGCAGGAACTCGGCATAGATATGCCCGCTACGGCAGTTGTCAACCGTCAATTGGAGAGACTGCTCGCTCTTGGCTGGGGGCGCGAAGACACCTCGTCCTTGCTGCGCGTGATCGAGGCTCACGCAACCGGGGGATCCAATCTTGCCGCATGAACCGGAATTCCTTGGCAACCCATCCATTCGAGAGGTTTGCGGCCGGCAGGATAGCGGATGTTCTGCATGACTCTGGAATCGCTGCGGTGCTGAGTACATTTCTTGGTCGAGTGCAGAACGCACCGACTCGAGCACGGCACGGCGAGTCTTGGGCCGATATTGCGAGAATCATGCACGAATCAGCGCGTTTCGGAGGCCATGATGCCGTCGCCCGCTCCCGCATCGGTCGGCTGTTGCGTTTCTATCGCGGATCGGATGACTGTGACAAGCGACGTTTTCTGACGCAGCTTAACGAGGCTTTCGGACCCGACCCCCAACTCATACGCGTTGCGATTGATGCCTACCTCAAGGCAGGCGAGCAGAGCACACGAGAATCGGCTCTTGAGAGCCTACGCGATCATTTGGATTCGCCGTGCCTGAAACTGTTGGGGCAGTTCAACCTGATGCCCGAGGGAGTCGAGGAGTTGGTCAGGATGCGCGCCGATCTGCAACGCATCGATGACGGATGCGGCGGGCTTGCCGCCCTCGATCGCGACCTGATGCGGTTGCTTGCCTCCTGGTTCGACGTCGGTTTCCTGGAGCTAAGGCGCATTGGCTGGAATTCCTCCGCCGCCTTGCTCGAAAAGCTGATCCGCTACGAGGCGGTGCATGAAATCACGTCATGGAGCGATCTGCGAAACCGTCTCGACTCGGATCGGCGCTGCTATGCTTTCTTTCACCCGCGCATGCCGGAAGAGCCACTGATATTCATCGAGGTCGCGCTTCTGCGGGAGGTTGCCGCCAGCGTTCAGACCATACTCGACGAATCTCAGCCAACGCTGGATCCGAATGCCGCCAACGTAGCGGTCTTCTACTCAATATCGAATACGCAACCGGGGCTCAAAGGGGTCAGCTTCGGCGAATTCCTCATCAAGCGCGTTGTCGAGCAATTGCAAATCGAGTTCCCCAGGCTGAAGATATTTTCCACCCTATCGCCGGTGCCTGGCTTCATGGAATGGCTGCAGAGGCAAGATGTCGAAGAACTGAGTGGGAACCTGCCGCCCGAACTCGATTTCATCGTCTCTGGCGATGCCCAGATGCGTGCCTCCAGGCTTCAGGCGGCGATTGTCGGCAGACAAGACAGAATGACTGGGCGCAGGATAGAAAGCTGGACGTGCCGGCAGTGCGCTCGCTATCTGCTGACGGAACGAAGAGGAAGCGCCCCGCTCGATCCAGTCGGCCGATTCCATTTCTCTAATGGCGCCAGTCTTGCCCGCATCAATTGGCTTGCTGATAACTCGTCTCGCGGCTTACGTCAATCGGCAGGGTTGATGGTTAACTATCTATATTCTCTGAGGGAAATCGAGAAGAATCACAAGATGTACTGCGACAGCGGCATTCTTGCGGCTTCACGCCAGATCAGGCGGCTGCTTGATGGCTGATGATATCCAGCATGTCCTTTATGCGCACGAATTTTTCCCGCGGCTTGCCTGCCTCAGCGCCTCGCGCAATTTCTGCCGCATCGATCTTCAGCCAGTCCTCGAAACTTGTGCAGCGAAGGCCACGGCTCGCGAGCATCGGCAGCAGGGCAGAGGCGCCGGCCTTGGAGGGCAAACTGGCGTTCGTGTGTATGTCCGTCAATAAATGATTTGCGGTTTCGACGGCATCCGCACGGTTGGTGCCAATAATTCCGCTCGGGCCCCGCTTGATCCAGCCGGCACAGTACATCCCGGTGAGCGGCAGTCCGTCCTTGATCACGCGTCCTTCCCGATTCGGAATGATTCCACGCCGTTCGTCGAAAGGCAGGCCGGGCATTTCCAGTCCCTTGTAACCCACGCTTCGAAAGAGCAGGCCGCAATCCAGCCGAGCCGTCACGCCGGTGCCAAGGGCGTGTTGCCCGAAGGGGGGGCCTTCAAGTCGGTTTTTTTCGAGAACTACTCCATCTAGGTTCTGACCGCCATAAAGCGCTACGGGGCTCTCCAGGAATCTGAAATGTATCCGGCGCCTGGCCTGAACGAGCGGCCTCGATGCGAATTCGCGCAACAGCGCCATATTCCATGCGGCAGCCTGCCCTCTCGGATCTTCGATTTCCTCCGCGCTGGCCGGATCCAGAACCAGATCAGCAGGGTCTAGGGATACGCAAGCCTGAGGGATTTCACCAAGTTCGCGCAACTCCTTGTCGGTAAACTTGGCCTGTGCCGGGCCGCGGCGACCAATGACGTGAATTTCGCGCACGCGGCTCTCTGCCATGGCCTGGAGCGCATGTTCTGCGATGTCGGTTTGTCTGAGATCGCCGACCGGCTTGGCAAGGATGCGACAGATATCCGCAGCGACGTTGCCTTGACCAATGATGACGACCTGCTCCTGAGTCAGATCGAAACTGTGCTGCAAAAAATCGGGATGGCCGTTGTACCAGCCAACGAACGCGGTGGCGGCATGGCTGCCTGGCAAGTTTTCGCCAGGAATATCCAGTTCTCGATCGGTTTCGGCACCGCAACAGAAGACCACCGCATGGTAGGCGTCCTTCAATTCCTCGACGCTGACATCTTTTCCTACCGTAACGCCTCCGACGAAGCGAAAACCCGACAAGGCGGCAGTACGGGCGTAGGTCGTCGCCGGAAGCTTCAACTTGGGATGATCCGGGGCGACCCCGTAGCGGACGAGGCCGTATGGCACCGGCAAACGCTCGAGCATGTCCACTTCGGCTTTTGAAGATTTGAGCAGCGCCTCCGCGGTGTAAAAGCCGCTCGGGCCGCTGCCGACAACGGCGATCTTCAACACGCTTTACCTCCCGCCGATGTCTCAGAAACCTAGCTGCCTCTTGCGCTCAAGCGCACCTGGCAAAGGCTGTGCCTTTTCGGCAATAAGCGGCAATGCGGCGGAACGCTCGGCGTTTATTGCGATCCAGTGATGTTTATCGGGCGGCAAATTTTTGACTTCATATATCGCACGAACCGGGCAAACGGGAATGCAGGCTCCGCAATCGATGCATACCACCGGATCGATATAGAGCATTTTATCGTCGGCGTGAAAACAGACCATCGGGCAGACGGTCACGCAGTCGGTAAAACGGCAAAGGTCGCAATTGTCAGTGACTATGGTTGCCATCGTTCATGTCCAGTACTAGCAAAGGGTTTGCTTTGTCGGTGTTTTATCAAACAGCATATTCCTGCAGGCCGAGATTTTGCAGTGTTTCATGCGTTGGCTTGCCTTCGCTGTTCCAGCCCCGGCAGCGGTAATAGTCCAGGATGGCTTCGTCGAGTCCGAGCGGAATGCGGCCGGCTGCGGGACCGGTGGAGACGGGTTCCATGAAGCGCTTCGGATAGTTGAAATCATCGGATTTCTTCCAGCCGTAGCGCATGTTCAGCAGCTTCTGCAAGTTCGTGATGCGATCTCCGCAGCGGCGCATATCGTCCATCGACCAATCCAGGCCGGTTGCGGCATTGATTGTCTTTTGCAGATCGGTAAGCGTATAACCGCGAAACTCCATGAATTTGCAATGCACGGCGGAGTTGATCAGGTTGCAATAATCATGGAATTTGGCATTGCGGTCGGCAGCCTTGTCCCAAGACCAGCGCTCCTCGTTCTCGACGTGATCGATGCCCCATTCGGGCAGGAGGATGTGGCCGACCCAGATATGCTGTGAGTTGCCTCGTTCATGGTTCGGTCCTGCGGCCACCCCGGTGCAGTAATTCAAAGCGGAGATGTATTGGGCACGCCAGTTGTGCGCGGCGATTTCCTGGCCTTTCATTTGCACCGCCCAATCCTGGGAGCCACCGCCGAGCGTCCTGGACGCTATGGCTGTGCCCTCCCCGAGCAGGTGACCGAGCCCATCGGCGCGCTCGCCGATCTTTTTCGTCAACTCCACCATCGCGTCGGCATTGCCCCATTCGAGGTCCAGACCATAGCAGTCATCCTTGCCAATCAGGCCCTTTTCGTAGGACTCGAAAGCCCACGCCAGCACGCCGCCGAGTGAAATGGTGTCCATACAGTATTGGTTGGCGAGCTCACCGGCATAGGCCACCGCCTTCATGTCGTCGACCATGATGTTGAATCCCATCATTGCGAAGGATTCGTATTCTGGCCCCTTGCCGACATAGCCGTACTTTTCGTGTTCCACGGTGACGCGGTTGTGGCACTGGATGACGCAACCGCGACAGGGCCATGGTTCCGCGTTGAGCTGCTCGACATACGGCATTCCGCCCAGCTTGGCGACGCCCTCCGGAAAATCGGCCTCACGATAGTTCTTGATCGGCAGATTTCCCTGCGGTGCGAAAAGCGCCGTCGCCATCGCCGTGCCGAGGCGTTTGATACGGAATTCCTCGGGTTTCGACATGTCGATGGCTACCATGCGCGCATTCGCTTCAGTCGACGCCTGGTCTGCGGCTTTCTGGTCGTGCAGAGGACAGACCTGATTACCGGTGACGGCTACCCCCTTGAGGTTCTTCGAACCCATCACGGCGCCCAGGCCGCAGCGCCCGACAAAGGATTTCTTGCCTGTCTGGATACTCGCATAACGCACCAGGCGTTCGCCGGCCTGGCCGATGGTTGCAACTTCGAATCGGTCGCCTTCCAAGGCGCGGATGGCATCGTGTGCCTCGTAGGCATCCTTGCCCCATAGCGCCGAGGCATTTTTTACTTCCACGCGGTCGTTATCCACGACGATATAAACCGGCTGGCTGGCGCGGCCATGCATCACGATTGCATCGAGCCCTGCCTGCTTCAGGACGCTGCCGAAGGCAGCGGTGGCGCCCGAGTCGGCATTCATGTTTATCGAAGGCGAGATGGCGGCCGCGCTCCATTTTGCTGCGCCGCTTTGCCGCAGACCCTGCAGCGGCCCAACAGCGAAGGTCAGCCTGTTTTCTGGGTCGAAAGCGGTCGTGCCGGCCGGGCATTCCTTCCACAAATAATAGGCGGCGAGACCTGCTCCACCCAGGAAGTACTCGTAGATATAGTCGGGTACACGCTCGATAATCGAGGTTCCTGCCGTCAGATCGACCTTCAACACCTTGTTCCAAACACCTTTCATTGTCCGCCTCCGATGACTTTCCAGTTATCCGGATATCGAGCTTTCCCGATCCGGCTTCATGCTGCTAGTCCGTGCATACTGTCTCGACTAGGACGCAGGCGGCAACCCCAGCATCTCGCGAGCCTGTGCGGGGGTCGCCACCTCCCGATTCATGTCATGCGCCATGCGCACCGCGCGTTGCACCAGTTGTGCGCTGCTTGCCGCGCGCTCGCCGCGGCGCAGGTGGAGATTGTCTTCCAGGCCCACTCGGACGTGACCGCCAAGAACGATGGCCAGCGCAGTCATGGGCACTTGGAAAGCCCCGACGCCGGACATCAGAAAATGGGATTGCGAGGGCAGTTCGTTAATTAGGTTAAGAACGTTTGCGGGAGTCGGATAGATCGAGGTCTGGAATCCCAGGACGAACTGGATGAAATACGGAGGGGTGATTTTCCCATTACGGATCAGTTCGCTAACTACCCAGTAGTGGCCTGGATGAAACAGCTCTATTTCGGGGCGAATACCTTTCTCGCGCATGGTATCCGCCATCAAATCCACTTCCCCATAGGTAATGGGCATGGTCATGTCCATTTTTTTTGCCCCGCGCGGGTGCGCGAACGGCTCGGGGCGTTCCGCCTGGGTGAAGCGGAGCATGAAAGGCCCTGGATTCAGACTGGCCATATCAGGTCTTGGGTCGGCGAAAAGCCCGGACATGCGTTCCTCAGCCGTGAGAGTCGGTCCGCCTCCCGTGCTGTTGTTGATGATGATGTCCGGACAGCGTTCGCGGATCAGACGATTGACCCGCGAATAATCCTCCGGGCTGCGCGTGGCTTGTGCGAGATTGTTCGGATCACGAGCATGCACATGAACCACGCTGGCGCCTGCCTTATAGGCTTCGAAAGTAGCATCGGTCTGTTCCTCTGCCGTCTCGGGCAGATTAGGGTTGGCTTCCTTACCGTGGAAGCCCCCAGTGATGGCGGCTTGGATGATGACCGGGGCAAAGGAGCTGTTCTTGACCCGCGCCATCCATTCATAGGGATTGCGGTAATCCCATGTGTCTTCTCTTGCCTCCATTTTGATTTTGTCTCCGGTAGTTGTTTAAGCCACTCGATATAGTCCGTTCCCGATTCTAAGCCCGCCCGGATGATTTGGTATTGCGTTGTAGCTGCGACAAGCTACGGACAAAGCAATAAACTTCAGAAAAAACCGGATGTCGAGCAACGATTGAGGAATAATTTTCCCTTGTGTCCGGTGCGATATTGCCGGGTTATCATAGAACTGAACATGTGGGTATATCTTGATCACAACGCCACTACGCCGCTCCGGGTCGAGGTGCGCGACGCGATGATGCCATTCCTTGGTGAATGCTGGGGTAATCCGGCGAGCCTGCATTGGTACGGGCAGAGGGCCTCGCACGCGGTTGAGACGGCGCGCGCGGAAGTTGCTGCCCTGTTCGGCTACTTGGAAGGTAGCAAAGGATCGCGACATAGACTTGTCGCGACGGCTATCGAGCATCCTGCGATTCTAGAAGCGGCTCACGAACTGGAATTGGCGGGGTTTCCAGTACAGCGTATGGGCGTCGATGCAGATGGCAGATGCCGGCCGGAAGAGGCTGCGCGAATGATCGGGGAAGACGTTGCGCTGGTAAGTATCATGCTGGCGAACAACGAGGTTGGCACCCTGCAGCCATTATCGGAAATAGCCGGCATAGCCCGTACAAGAGGTACTTGCGTGCATACGGATGCAGTCCAGGCCGCCGGCCGCATTTTTCTCGATGTCGAAGCCCTTGGTGTGGACATGCTTTCGCTTTCGGCTCACAAGATCGGCGGGCCGCCAGGCATTGGCGCTTTGTATGTCAGGAAAGGGATATCGATCAAGCCACGCAGTTATGGCGGCGCGCAAGAATATGGACGGCGGGCCGGTACGCTCAACGTACCGGGAATAGTGGGGTTCGGTCGCGCCTGCGCCTTGGCGAAGAACGAGTTGGAACAGGCGGACAGCCGCATGGCAGTCTTGCGCGATCGGCTCGAAAGGGCGATTCTCGAACAAGTAGCCGGAGCCTATCGCAACGGCCATGGCCTTGAACGGCTCCCCAACACTCTGAGTCTCGGTTTCGAAGGTGTCGACGGCGCTTCCCTGGCCATGATGCTGGATGTTATCGGCGTGGCGGCGTCGAACGGATCAGCCTGTTCGTCCGGCACCGGCAAGCCGTCCCATGTCCTTGCGGCGATGGGTCTTGACCAAGAAGGTGCGGCCAGCTCATTGCGCTTTTCGTTGGGTATGGAAACAACCCGGGGAGAAATCGACTCTACGATCGAGGCGGTTGTCGAAGCCGTTCGTTCCCTTCGCGAGGCGCGTTCGTGATGTCTGACGTCAAAGACGCGATCGATGCGCGCTATTCGCGCCATTGCCGTCTGCCCGAGCTGGGTCGCAGAGGGCAGGAGCGGTTGCTGTCTTCGCGCATTCTGATCGTCGGTTGCGGCGCGCTCGGTGCAGCGATTGCATCGCTGGCAGCCAGGGCAGGAGTGGGGTCGCTGCGCATCGTCGATCGTGATTTCGTCGACTTGAGCAATTTGCAGCGGCAGGCGCTTTTCGACGAGGATGATGTGGCCGAAAGACTGCCGAAGGCGGAAGCGGCCAGACGAAAACTGGCACGCATCAATTCAAGTATCGCCCTAGACGCGATTGTTGTCGATGTGGGACCGGACAACATCGAGGAATTTATGCGAGACGTGGATCTGGTGCTTGACGGCACCGACAATGCCGAAACGCGATACGTGATCAACGACGCTTGCCTCAAGCGGGGGGTCCCCTGGATTTATGGAGGCGTGGTTGGTGTGCGCGGCCTGGTCATGAGCATAATGCCCGCGGCCGGCCCCTGTTTTCGTTGTCTCTATCCGGAACCGCCCGCACCAGGCAATATGCCTACTTGTGACACGCTGGGCGTGCTTGCAACCGTACCGTCACTGGTGGCCGCATTCCAAACAACCGAAGCATTGAAAATACTGACCGGCGCAACACCTACGCCGGGCGTCCTGTCGGTCGACCCTTGGCAGATGCAGTTCCAGACCATCGACTTGAAACGGCGCGTCGATTGTCCCGCATGTGTCCGGCGGGAATACGCCTTTCTTGACCAAGGCAAGACGAGCCGGGCGTTGCGGCTGTGCGGTCGCGACATGGTTCAGATATCGCCCCCTAAGCCGACCCATATCGATCTCGAGGCCCTGCAACGTACCCTCGCTGCCGTAGGGCGTGTGAGTAATAACGGCTATCTGCTGGATTTCATGGCCGATGACTGCGAACTGGTCGTTTTCAGGGATGGGCGCGTCCTGGTCAAGGGGATATCCGACCTTTCAGTGGCCAAGGCGTTGTATGCGCGCTATCTGGGAGCTTGATGTTTATGAAGATCAGGATCAATAACCGCGAACAGGAATTATCCGACCAGGCTTCGCTGATCGAAGTGGTGCGCCTGGTTCGCTCAACTACGGCGGACGACCCCATGCTCAAGGCGATCAGGGAGCGGGCGGGTGACGACCATATCAGCTATCTGGTCAATGGCAAGGTGGTCACGCCACAGGAATATGAAACTACGCCGATGAAGGAAGGCGACGAAGTCCGCTGGATACACCCCGCATTCGGCGGCTGACTTTCCCAGGAACCGGTAGCTGGCCGGGTCCGGCGACCGTGGGCGAAAGGCTGGTTGAAAGACGGCTCGTTTGCCGTCGAGAGTACCCGAACTGAATCAATCGGATGATCAATATTCAGAAAAATTGCGCATTAGTCGCAGTATCGGCACGAAATCGCAACAACCGGAAATTGGTTGGGTAATATGATTTCAATGTAACATCCGGAACGGTTCTGGCGTATGCCGAATCCGGCTGGGTCGAAAACCCACGATGCTCAACACGAGGTTCTGGCCGGGCGCCGAGGCTGAAAAAAGAAGGGTATCCAGCCCTTATCCATGGAGGAGATGACCATGATTCATGCAGTGCGAAAAACCATACTGGCGGCCGCAGGATTCGGCATGTTGGCGCTGGGAGGAAATGTTGCCCATGCCGCAGACACGATAAAGATTGGCGTCCTTTACTCGATGACGGGCGCCGGATCGGTGCTCGGCCCCAAGCAGGCCGAAGCTGCGCAGATGGCATTTGACGAAGCCAACGCGGGCGGCGGCGTGAACGTCGGCGGCAAGAAAATGAAAATCGAGGTGGTGCAGCGCGACGACGAGACCAAGCCCGCAGTCGCCATTTCACGCGCTACCGAAATGGTGCGAACCGGCGGCGTAAAGATCATCCAAGGGGGCACCTTCGCTCATGTCTCGATGGCGCTCAACGAAGAGGCCAAGAAGCATAACTTTTTCCTGATGACCACCAATGGCGTACCCGATAATTTCTTCGAGAAGTCCACCAAGGCGCCCTATGCCCTGGCGATTCTTGGGGATACGGGCATGGTGGGCCGCGGCACCGTCGATTACCTGGTTGGCAAGCACAAACCGAAACGCATCGTCTTCCTGATGCCGGATTATGCTTACGGCAAGGGCGCCTGGGCCGGTGCCGAAGCAACTTTGAAGATGCATCCGCAGATTCAGGCCAAGGTTATCTGGACGCCGGTCGGTGCCGCCGACGTGACCGCGCAGCTGATCCAGGCCATGGAATTTCAACCCGATGTGATCGCCTTCGGGCAGTGGGGCAAGGACCTGATCACCGCCCTGAAACAGGCCGGCGAAATGGGCTTGAAAAGCAAGACCAAGTTGTTTGTAAACTGGATCATCGACCTGGTTGCGGTTGGCATTCCCCCCGAGATCCTGGAAGGAGTGGATAGCCAGACATGGTGGTACCACGACAAGTCCGGCGTAAGCGATGCCGAGGTATCCAAGCTGACGGAGGATTTCGTCAAGAAATACGAAGCCCGCTTCGGCGCGCCTCCCGATCCCTACATTATGACCGCCTATTTCGGCTCCAGAGAAATCATCCGCGCGATCGAGGCCTCGGGGTCCACCGAGCCCGACAAGATGTATGCGGCGCTGATGAAGAACCCGAACTTCCTGACCGCCAAGGGTCCGGCGACCTGGAGGGTGGACGGCAGGCCGAGATACAAGTACAACGCTTGGATCATTTCGGGCCTGCCTGCCGACAAGCGCGCAAGCAAGAACCATTGGGGCCGGATCATCGACTCGCATTCCGGAGACGCCTTTCTGCCGGACGTGAAATCGCTCGGCTGGTAATCTCCGTCCGTACCGGGGGGGGCCGCAGGGCATTCAGCCCGGCGGTTCTCCCGCTTCGCGTCTTATCCGCAGGAGCTAGGCATTGATTTCCGCTCACGGGCTGACCAAGCGCTTTGGTAGCCAAACCGCAGTCAATCAGATCAATCTCAGGTTCGTCGAGGGCCAGGCAAGCGGCATCATCGGGCCGAACGGATCGGGCAAGTCTACCCTGTTCAACATGCTGACCGGCCATTTGCCGCCCAGCGTCGGCAAGATCGAGTTCGGTGGGCTCGATATCACTGCGTTGCCGCCGCATGAGCGCGTCGGCATGGGCATGGCCAGAACCTTCCAGCTGGTCTCTGTTTTCGACTCCATGACCGTTTGGGAAAATCTGGTGCTGTCCACCGGCCGCTTTGCCGACCGCGGGAGCGGACACAGACAGTTCTTCTTCGGGCCAGCTCGCAGCAAGACCATCCTCGAGAATTGCCTTGGTGCCCTCGAAAGGGTTGGTTTGCAGGACAAGGCCGGCGCAAGGACTTCCGAGCTTTCATACGGCGACAAGCGCATGCTGGAGATCGGCATCGCTCTTTCGCTCAAGCCGAAGTTGCTGCTGCTGGATGAACCCTTGGCCGGGCTAAGCGACCACGAGATTGGCGACGTGGTGGATCTATTGCACGAGATGAAGCAGAACTGCACTCTGGTCATCATCGAGCACAAGATATCCAAGATCATGGACCTCATCGAGCGTCTCAGCGTTCTGAACGATGGCGTGCTGATTTGCGAAGGCGAACCCGAGGCAGTGCTGAACGATCCTGAAGTACGGGAATGCTACTGGGGCAAACAGGTGTCGAATGCTGAAGGTTGATGCCATCGATGTCGCCTATGGCCATGCCCAGGTGCTTCATCGGGTGTCGCTTGGCGTGGAACCGGGCGAAATGGTGTTTGTCGTCGGTCGCAACGGGGCCGGTAAGACCACGCTTCTCAAGACCCTTGCGGGATTCCTGTCGCCGGTGCGGGGAGCCATCGACTTCGACGGCCGGCAGGTGCAAGGCATGACTGCGGAAGCACTGGCACGCCAGGGCGTGCGCTTCGTCAACCAGGACAAGAAGGTCTTTGCCGACCTGACCGTGAAGGACAACATGGAACTGGCGGCGTACGCCTGCGGAGAGTCGCTCGAGCAGGCCGTGGAGCGCCTGGTTGGCATGTATCCGAAATTCGCCGGTTTCCTTGAAAAGAAGGCGGGGAACCTTTCCGGCGGTCAGCGCGAGATCCTGCTGATTGGACGCGCACTGGTGGGGGAACCGCGCCTGCTCCTGATCGACGAACCGACGGAAGGCTTGGCTGCAATCGTCATCGAAGACATTTTTCGCATCCTCAGCGGTATGAAGCACAAGATATCCAGCGTTATCGTCGAGCAGAATTTATCGGTCGTGTCGCGGTTGGCCGATCGGATATTGATCATGAAAGAGGGCGAGATCGCACGGGAGATAGCCGACCCCGCAGAGATTGCCGACGTCGCCGCCCTGGAGTCCTGGTTGTAGCCATGCCCGTCACCTCATCACTCAAGACTGTCGGGCTTCTTCGCGGCCCAATTGCCGAATCAACGTGGCTCTCGATCCTGAGGGACATGGCGTTGATTGCCGTCGCTTTCTTGCTATTGACATTGGTCATGCCGATGCATTGGCTAACGGATTTCGCCGTCTTTTGCATTCTTGTACTGTCCTTCGATCTGCTCTACGGTTACATGGGCCGCCTCTCCTTCGGACATGTGCTGTACTACGGTGCAGGCATGTATGCCGCTTCTCTCGCCCTGGTGCATCTTGCGCCCAATCCGTTCTTGGCCATCGGGGCCGGCATCATCGCCAGTGCGGTTCTGTCCTCGGCACTCGGCTTCATCGTGGTCCGCACCGAAGGCGCCACCTTTGCCCTGGTCAACCTGGCACTAAACCAGATCGGCTTCTGGCTGGCCATGTCCGGCCTGCAGGCCTACACCCGCGGAGAGGACGGACTATCCAGTTCCGTCCGCGCCATCGGTTTTCTCGATTTCTACAAGGTGCCCGTGGCTTTCGGATTCATGCTCGTTTGCCTTCTGCTCGTTTTCGGCCTGCTCAGAATGCTGACCCGATCACCTTTCGGCATCCTGATCCGCTCGATCAAGGAAAACGAGGAGCGCGTCAAGTTCCTCGGTTACGACACCCTTCGGTACAAGTGGTTGACCTTCGTAATTGCCGCCACGTTGGCGGGGTTCGCCGGCACCCTGCATGCCCTGGTTAAGGGCTTTGTCGCACCCGGCGACATGGGCCCTCTCGAGAACGCCAGAGTCATCTTCGCGGTGCTTATCGGCGGGGCAGGAAACCTGTATGGCGCTATTGTCGGCGGCGTGGTTTTCGAGACGATGATCAACCTGCTGGCTACGAACATCGCGCGTTGGGAAATGTTCCTCGGCATCATGCTGCTCGTGCTCGTTTTCTGGTTCAGGCGCGGCATTACCGGCTACATTGCCGATCTGGTGCGGAAGTTTTCGCGGTCGCGAAGAAATCCCGCTGAGAGAATGCCTTAGCTGCCGCATCTGCGCGCGCGGGAGATTCCAATGTTCGACACGATTCTTTACGGCCTGACCATCGGAGCGATTCTGTACCTGTTTTCAATAGGACTGTCGATCACCTTCGGTACGATGCACATCATCAATTTCGCCCACGGCATGATCTACGCCATAGGGGTGTACCTGTTCATATCGCTGCTGCCGTTGCTGTGGGGGTCGTTCCCTCTCTCCTTGGTCGCTGCCGTCGCCGCCATGCTGCCGCTCGCCTACCTGGTGGAACGTTTCGTCATCCGCCGTCTCTATGGCGATGGGATCGACTATGCCATCATCGCCACCTATGCGATCCTGCTCATCGGTACCGATCTGATCAAGCTTGTCTGGGGCAGTGGGCCGAAGCCCGTCAGCGACCCGATAGGCATTCCGATCCAGATTATAGGTACCACCGTGCAGACCTACCGGGTGGTGGTATTTCTTTGCGCGGTGGCGGTGTTCGTTGCGTTGCGCATGTTCTTCTCACGCCATGTTATCGGCAAAATCGTCGTGGCTGCGCTCAAGGACCGGGACGGGGTGCGTTCGCTCGGTCTGGACGTCAACAAGTACTTCTCCATCGTTTTCGTGATCGGTTCGGGACTGGCCGTGATGGGCGGCGTACTCTATGCACCGATCACCGTGGCGGAGCCCTACATGGGATTTCATGTGCTCCTGCTTGCTTTCGCGGTGGTGATCGTGGGTGGTATGGGCAACCTGACCGGCACGTTCTTCTCCGCCCTTGGGCTCGGTCAGGTCATAGCATTGACCGGGCGCTTTTACCCTGCTGGGGCGGATACCATGGTGTTCGTGGTAATGACGCTTGTGCTACTCAAGGAACCGATCAAGGAGCTTTATTTACGGCTCACCGGTTCCCATGTTTACCATTGAAAGACTTTCTGGCTGATCCCGGTTAGGTGAGCCGTTCTCCGCCGCCGTGCGGCTGGATTCTCGGCGGCGTCGGCGCGAAGTAGCTGGCGGCGATCACCAGCAGCGCCACGCCGAGCAGCGACACCGTGCGACCCAGGGTGTTCACGTGGGCCGTGTCCACCAGCATCAGCTTGAGGCCGACTACGCCGAGCAGACCGAAGCCGGCGAACCACAATGTACGCAGGCCGCGGCGCGTGGCGTGAATCATCAGACCGAGGGCGAGCAGGGTCCACAGGATCGACCAGCTTGCCTGCAGCGCCACCGAGTCGACCAGCCAGTCCCAGACGAACGGCACGCCGAGCCAGTGGTGCACCGTGCGCGCCGCGCCGGCGCTGACCCAGACGAAAGTCAGTCCCCCCAGTACGGCGAACAAGAGTCCTTTTGCGCGCGACTGCTCGCGCACCCAGACGAATAGCGTGCCCAGAACAAAAAGCTGGCCGAGGTCGAGCGCACTGATCAGGGGAACGTATTTCCATGTGCCGGCCACGCCGGAATAGTCGAGGTTGAGCACGAGGGCCCAAGCCGCGAGCGCCAGCACGACCGGGCTCGAACCCAGGCTGAGATAGGCGCTGCGCCGGGTGGTGAGCGGCCAGGCCTGCCGCCGCGCCGCATAGTGCGCGGCGGCGAGCAGCAGCGCCGGCACGACGCCCCAGCCCAGCATGCGTGCGAGGCGGATCTCGGGCAACAGTTCCTTCAACTGCCAGCTGGCTTCCCAGCCGGAGAGGGCGGCGAGGACGCAGAAGCCCAGCGCATGCCGCAGGTTGAGCCAGAGATTCTCCCCATCTTCTTCCTGTCGCTTGAGCACGATGAAATGGCCGGCATAAGCCAGCACCCAACTGATCCAGGCTGCATCGGCGAAGGGATGGCGCTTGAGATCGAGCACCGCCACGGCGCCGCCGGCCAGCACCAGCGGCAGCAGCAGGGCGGCCCGCCGCAGGATGGCCCAGTCGAGCCGCCTCCCGGCGAACTCGGCCGCCACCAGGGGCAGCGCGATCAGCGCCAGCGAGGCGGCGAAGCGCCAGGGCCGCTCGACGAAGACGTCGATCTCGTTCAGGCCCGTGCCATACAGCCACAGCGCACCCCACACCAGCATCGCTGCTGAAAGAAGCTGCGGCGAGGCCTTGCGGTCGAGCCGGCTGGCGGCATGGGCGCCGATCAGACCGGCGGCGGCCACCAGCATGCCGCCGACGAAGACATCGTTGGCGAGCGCGGCGACGTGCTTGAGTTCGTCGGCGTGCAGCAGGAAGTAGCCGCCGGCGACGAGTTGCAGCGTCAGGCCGGCCAGCGCAATGCGCGTGCGCTCGCGCTTCGCGCCCATCCAGGCTGCTGCCGCGCCCTCCAGCGCCCACAACGCCACCGTCGCGCGGGCGCCGAAGGCGAAGGGCACGGCCAGCGTCAGCAGCGCCGCACCCACCCAGCGCAGGCTTTCCGCCAGTACCGACAGTTCCTCCCGCTTGCGGCCGGCGGCGATGAAGGCGAGCGCCAGGTAATACAGCCCCGCGATGCCCGCCGACCAGGCGAGGCCGTATTCGAACGGCTCCACCAGCGGCACCTGCAGGAAGCCGCAGACCACCGGCGTGCCGAAGATCAGCATGGCGTCGATGCGGTCCGCCGCCGCAGTGCCGGGCGGCGCGCGCAGCGCGAACACGATCGGGATCAGGCTGTAGATAAGGAACAGCACGACGAGGAAGGGCTCGGTGGTGGAGAAGTATTCCGGCCGGTAGAACTTCAGCCCCCAGTTCACGCCGATGGCGAAGGTGAGCAGGAAGCCCGCCACGTTGAGCGAGCGCCACGAGCGGAACCAGCTCAGGCCGAAGATGAACAGGTTGAGCAGCGTGAAGTAGGAGAACAGCACCACGTGGTTGCCGGTATCGCTCGAAGCGAGGATCGGCGCGAGGAAGGCGCCGACGAGTCCAAGCACCGCCAGCGAGCGTCCGTCCTGGAGGGCCGCCAGCAGCATGCCGCCGACGCCGAGCACGACGAAGAGCGCGAAGGCGGCGGTGGTGCCGATCAGCGCGTAGCGCGTCAGGGCGAAGTACACGACGAGGTAGAGCACCGCCACGCCGCCGCCCTGCAGGGCGAAGCCGAACATCTCGTGGCCGGCGCGCTTGCGCCAGCCCAGCACGCCGAGCGCCACGCCGAACAGCGCGGCTAGCCCAAGGCGCGTCTCCGCCGGCAGCACGCCGAACTCGGCGGCGAGCTTCAGCGCCGAGCCGACGCCGAAGATCAGCAGCACCACGCCGATCTTCGCCAGGATATTGCCGCTGAAGAGCAGCTTCGAGAGCCAGCCCGGTTCCTTTGCGGCCGGAGGTTCGGCGGAGGGTGGGGTCGCCGCCGCTTCCTCCGGCAAAGTCAGTCTCCGTGGGACGGCGATTGCTTCGGCTGCGGGCGCTACGCTGGCCTCCGCCGCGACTTGCACCGCCTCGCCCGGCGGCGCTTCAGTCGTCGGGCGCGTTTGCAATTCCTGCAGCCGCTCGTAGAGCCAGCGCGTCTTCGCCTCGAGGTCGGCGTAGCGCCGCTCGGACTCGCGCCGCGTCCTGCCCAGCCGCCATTCCAGCAGGATGTAGAAAAAAATCAGTGCAATGAAAAAGCCGAAGACGGTTTCCATCGTTGCTCCTTATCTGTCGCCGCCGCGCAGTCCGGCGACGATTTCCTGCAGCGCTTCGGGTGTGGCGGATGCCGGCGCCACGGGTGCCGTCACGGAGAGACTGACTTTCGAGAACAGCCCGCGGCGGAACGGCAGCGTCATCGCCGCGCCGTCCTTGCGCGAGAAGAAACTGCCCCACAATCCTTTCAGCGCCATCGGCACCACCGGCACCGGCGTGCGCTCGACGATGCGCGTGATGCCCTTCCTGAACGGATACAGCTCGCCCGTGTCGGTGATGCGGCCCTCGGGGAAAATGCCGACCAGGTCGCCGGCCTCGAGCGCCTTCGCCACTTCTTCGTAAGCCTGCTCCAGCAGCGCCGGATCCTCCTTTGCCGAGGCGATCGGGATGGCGCGCCCTTCGCGGAAAACAAAATTGATGATGGGCAATTTGAAGATCCGGTGGTCCATGACGAAGCGGATTGGCCGCGGGCAGGCCGCCGCGATGATCAGCGCATCCACGAAGCTGACGTGGTTGCAGACGATCACCGCCGGGCCTTCCTCGGGAATGTGCTCGATCCCTTTTTTCTTCAGGCGGTACACCGAGTGGATCAGCAGCCACACGATGAAGCGCATGAGGAATTCCGGCACCAGCCGGTAGATGTAGAGCGCGACGACGGCGTTCATCAGCGCCGTGACGAGCAGCAGTTGCGGAATGGTTACACCGACGGAGAACAAACCGATGGCGATTCCCGCCGCGGCGACCATGAACAGTGCGTTGAGGATGTTGTTGCCGGCGATGATGCGCGAGCGGTGCGAGGGCTCGGAGCGGATCTGGATCAGCGCATACAGCGGCACGATGTAGAAGCCGCCGAAGAGTCCGATCAAGAACAGGTCAGCCAACAGGCGCCAGTGGCCGGCGTCCCGCAGGAAGGCCGCCAGCGCCATCGGCTCGTGCTGGAGGTGCGCCGCCAGCGCGAAATAGAGGTCGATGCCGAACAGCGTCATGCCGATCGAGCCGAAGGGCACCAGGCCGATCTCCACCTTGTGGCCGGAGAGGCGCTCGCACAGCAGCGAACCGATGCCGATGCCGATCGAGAAGACGATCAGCAGCAGCGTCACCACCGACTCCTGGCCGGAGAGGATGTCCTTCGACAGGCTGGGGAACTGCGTGAGGAAGATCGAGCCGTAGAACCAGAACCAGGAGATGCCCAGCACCGAGAGGAATACCGTGCGGTTGCCGCGCATGAACTGGAAGTTGCGCCAGGTCTCGGTGAGCGGATTCCAGTTGATCTTCAGTTCAGGGGCCGCTGCCGGCGCCAGCGGAATCAGGCGCGAGAGCAGGAAGCCCGTCGCCGAGATGCCCATGGTGACGAAGGCTGCCGCGGTGACGCCCCAGCCCTCCTGCGCCACCAGCCAGCCGCCCAGCATCATGCCGACGAGGATGGCCACCGAGGTGCCCATCTCCACCATGCCGTTGCCGCCGACGAGCTCGGACTCCCTCAGGTGCTGCGGCAGGATGGCGTACTTCACCGGCCCGAACAGCGCCGACTGGACGCCGCCGAGGAAGAGGGCGGCGAACAGCAGCGGCAGGCTGTGCAGGAAGAAGCCGGCCGCGCCGAGCGTCATGCAGACGAACTCGATCGCCACCGTGATGCCGATCAGGCGCGACTTCTCGTATTTGTCGGCGAGCTGGCCGGCGGTGGCCGAGAAGAGGAAGAAGGGCAGCACGAACAGCGCCTGCGCCAGGTTCTGCAGGATGCCCGTCGACATCGTCGTGTAGCGGGCGGTGGAGTAGGTAAGCAGGATCACCAGCGCCTGCTTGAAGACGTTGTCGTTGAGTGCGCCGAGAAACTGCACGCCGAAGAAGGGCGCGAAGCGCCTTTCCTTCAGAAGGCCGAACTGATTGCTCATATTTTTTTCATTTCGAAGAAGCGCCGTGTCTCGAAGACTGACTTTGCAAAACGCTTGCCTTTGAACGACAGGTGGCGCTTCAGCACGAAGTCGAACAACAGCGGGTTGTGCTTGCGGATTTCGGTGAGCACCGGCACGGCCGTTTCGGGGATCAGGCCGAGCTGCACCATATAAGTAACGGAAAATAGCGGCATCACGCCGGGCAGGGGGTAGTCCGAGCCGTTGTGCAGGCGCGCATGCCAGTCCTCGCGCAATAGCACGGTCTCCAGCGCCGGGCCGGCGCGGTTCAACTGCGTCATGGCCGAGATGTCGCCGTTCAGCTTCGGGCCGTACACCGGATCGTCCATCAGCCGGGCGAAGAGCTCGAAGCTGTCGACGTAGGGGCCGTTCTCGCCCTTGTCGATGTCACGGTCCTGGCCCATCGAGCCGCAATGGGCGACCACTGCGCGCACGCCATGGTCCAGCGCCCGGCGCAGCAGCAGCGGGTTGCCGAAGTGCTGCGTGTTGCCGCCGTGCACCGCACGTTCCTCGCCGGCGTGGGTGATCAGTGGCAGGCCAAGCTTTGCCATGGCTTCGAAAAATCGGTCGCACAGCGGCGAGGCCGGATTCATGCCCTGCGCCGCCGGCAGCCACTTGACGGCGCGGGCACCTTCCGCCGCGGCGCGTTCCAGCGCCTCGACGCAATCCTGGCGGTAGGGGTGGATCGACGCCACCCACTCGAAGTACTGCGGATACTTGCGTGCGATGTCGCGCGCGTAGTCGTTCGGAACAAAGAACGAACTGTTGTCGCGGTCGACCGTGCCGTCCTCGCGGTGGTGCCAGTCGAAGGCAAACAGCATCAGCTTGGCGCCCGGCCGCATGCCTTCCAGCAGGTTGTGCATGCGCTCGATGTAGCTCTGGTCGACCCGCCCCGGCGCGTCGTGGGCGCAGCCGGCGTTGAGGAAGAACAGCCGCTGGGCGTACTGAATGGGGTGCACCATGGATTCCAGCGCCGGGTTGAGCCAGATGCCGCTGCCCGAATCGCCGGTGCCGACGAGGTGGACGTGGCAGTCCCATACCTGGGCCGGATCGAGGCCTGCCCAGGCCGCTTGCACCAGTTCGTGATCGGCCACTTCGCGCGGCAGGGCCGCCAGGCAAGGGTTCAGCAAACCATGTTCGGGCCAGTAGTGCCGGGCAGCGAGGCCGGCAAGTCCAAGCCCGGCGGTGCCGGCGGCGATCAGGAAGCGGCGCCGGTTCATGCGTTCGCCTTGATGTAGTCGAGCACGTTGGCCAGGGTTTCCAGCAGGAACTCCTTGCTGATCCAGAAGAAAACCTCCTTGCCTTCCTTGCGGCTGTCCAGCACGCCGGCTTCGCGCAGGATCTTCAGGTGATGCGAAACGGCGGAGCGGGAAAGCGTGGACACTTCGGCGATCTGGCCGACATTCAGCCGTTCGCCGGGTGCGAAGGTCAGCAGGATGCGCTGCCGGTGCTCGTCGCCCAGCGCGGTGAACACCCGGGACATGTGCTTCCAGGCAGGCGGGATGGTGCGGGAGTAATCGGGATTCATATCGAAGAATTTAGTTATTTGGTTATATCTTGTCAAGGACAAAATATGCTGCGACGCACCAATCCGGCAATTCAGCCGATGTTGTTGAAAAATGAAGCATTAGTCGGCCCGCATACAAGCATTGGCGCGGTTTTCGGGGTTTGACATATCTTTTATATGACTATAAAATCCGGCGTCTTTGTTAGCGGCGGCACGTTTGGCACAGCGGAAGTTTTGCAGCGCGCCATATCAAGTATGTGTGTCGCCGGAGCGTGGTGAAACCGGCATGTTGATGTTCCGGGCGGTTCTTCTGCAGATTGTCGCAACCCTGGTGGTGGCGGTCATCGCGGGGATCCTGGCAGGAAAGCACGGCGCGGTTTCGGCGGCACTCGGAGGTGTCGCCATCGTTCTGCCCAATTCGCTTTTTGCCCTGCGTTTGTTCGTGGAAAGCAGAAAGCCGGGCGGGGCCTCACCCGCAGTGTTCTTTATTGGGGAATTCATGAAAGTCGCTGCAACCATCGTGTTGCTGGCGGCGGCCGCAAGCCTGTACCGCGATCTGCACTGGCTCGCATTGATCGCCGGTCTGGTGGTGGCCCTTAAAGCGAATCTATTGGCACTTTTGAGCAAAAAGTTCTGAACATGGCTACCG
>Ga0209476_10000625_pt1 | contig 24160 bp, 11 predicted proteins | sample KloWWTrecipitate_FD_187179 | JGI IMG/M metagenome (GOLD analysis project Ga0209476, IMG submission 187179) | Active sludge microbial communities from Klosterneuburg, Austria, studying microevolution and ecology of nitrifiers - Klosterneuburg... | ecosystem: Engineered > WWTP > Aerobic digester... | reverse complement strand
CTGGTCCGCTCGTATGTCGTGGGTAGGCCAGGGCCGCCGTGTTGCACTACCAGATCGAGGCTTCGCAGCTCGCGGAGTCGCTTGCGGATGTTTGCCGGGCTGAGCCCAGTTGCTTCCGTGAGAGCGTCGACATCGAGCGCGCCGGCGTTGAGCGCGCCAAGCACCTTTGCCGCGGAGCTCCCGGCTTTGACCGCCGGGGCGTGGCTCGCGATCCGTTGGCGAAGCACCACCGTGAATCGGAGTCCGTCGTCATCGAAGACCGGCGGCGGGAGCTCTGCCGCCCGTAGAGCCTCGAGCACGGCCGGAATTCCTGACGCCAGAGCCTCAACCGCCCGGGTGCCGTCGGGAAGCCGGACGTACTGACAGATGCGCACGAGGTTCGCGTTTCGCGCCGACGTGACCCCGATACGCCCCAGCCGATCGACCGTGAGCCCATACAAGCCGCCGGGATTCCGTACGACCAGACGGCTGCTGTCGAGGCGAACCAGCGCCGTTTCACCGAGCGCCCACGGGGCGAGGTCGCGGTGGATCAGTGCGTTGCCAATGACCTCGCGCACTGCCTCGCCCGGCCAGCTGGGTTCGTTCGTGACGCGGCCCGCCTTGTCGCCACGGATCGCGGAAGGGCTGGATCGGGCGACCCACTCCACGGCGTCCGCCAGCATCCGCGGAATCGGTCCGTCAAATCTCCTCGCATCGCGGGCGCGAGTCCCCGGCTCGTCCTCGGCGCCAGCAGCGAGCACCGCCTGGAGCCCTGTGCCCGGAAGGTGCTGCTGCGGGTACACGCCGAGAGCAAGTAGGCCCGCGACAGACGGGACGCGATCCGTCCCAACGAGGACTCCCATCCGCCACAACAGTTCCTCGCCGTCGCGGATCTGTGCGAGCTGTTCCGACCCTGTGCGGCAGGCCTTGATGAACTCCTCGACGAGCTCTCGGTCGAGGTCGTCGCGCGTCGCTCCGGTAGCTGGCTCGGCGTCGAATTTCGGCTGAGCCCGACTCGTCAGCAGACCCTGGACCTCGGCGTCCGATGCGCGATAGTCCCCGTCCCACGCTCGGATCCACACGCCTCGGTGGTTCCCGCCTGACACCCGGCACGGTTTCTGGGATGAGCTGAGCTCCGGGACCATCGCGACGATGACGGCCTCTCCGTCGACCGTCGCTTCCTCGATCTCAAGCGTCACTGGCGGCGCGAGCGCTTGGCGCGCCTTCGACGCCAGAGCCGTCTTGAGGGCCCGACAGTCTCGCAACCCGACCGGCGAGAAGCCGGCGGCCTCATCGAGGCCGAGAACGATCGTTCCTCCGCCAGGTCGATTCGCGAACGCGCAGAGAGTAGGGGTGATCGAGTCGGGGAGGCCGCCAGCCGCAGCCTTGACCTCGACCCCGGGCAGGTCGCCCCCCTCAGCACGCAACACACTCACGAGTGCCTGGAGGTCGGCCATGTCCCGAATGTAACGCCCGCTGCGTTACATTTCGTTGCATTCCAACTTCCGACCTCGCCCGAACTCTGTCACACCCCGCGCATACGGTTCATGTGAGATGGCCCGGTACACCGCTGCACGCGGAGATGGGTCCGCACGAAGCGCGTAGGCAGGGCGGGATGAAGTGACAGTCGAGATGCACGAACTGAAGGCCGGGTTACGTGTGCGTGGACTTGTCGCGGCCGGAGACGTGACCATCGTGGCGGTCGAGCCGCACGGCGACGCCATCCTGAACGTGGTGTACCGGGGCGATGACGGTCACATCGCAGATCGGCTCCTGACGCTCGAGGATCTCGGGAGGATCGAAGTCGCCACAGGGCGGCGCTGGTCGTTCGACGCTGACGGCGCAGCGTTCAAGCTGGCCTCGGAAGCGCGTCGCATCCAGCTCGCTCACCTGTTCGACCCGTTCGCAGCCGTCGGTTCGTCCACCATCCAGCCGCTGCCCCACCAGATCGAAGCTGTCTACGGCCGGCTGCTCCCACTCCAGCCGCTGCGGTTCCTGCTCGCCGACGACCCTGGTGCGGGCAAGACGATCATGTCCGGGCTGTACATCCGCGAGCTGATGCTTCGTGGCGATCTCGACCGCTGCCTCGTCATCGCACCAGGAAGCCTGGTCGAGCAATGGCAGGAGGAGCTGTTCGACAAGTTCGACCTTCGCTTCGACATCCTGAGCCGCGACATGGTCGAGGCCGCACGAACGGGCAACCCGTTCCAGGAACGAAACCTGCTCATCGCTCGACTTGATCAGCTGTCGAGGAGCGAGGAGCTGCAGGCCAAGCTTGCCGTGACCGACTGGGATCTGGTGATCGTGGACGAGGCACACAAGATGTCTGCCCGGCTCTACGGCGACGAGGTCACTCGCACACTCCGCTTCCAACTCGGTGAACTCGTTCGCGACCGAGCCCGGAACCTGCTGCTGCTGACGGCGACGCCACACAACGGCAGCAACGAAGACTTTCTCCTGTTCCTCTCGCTCCTCGACCCAGATCGCTTCGCCGGACGGCTCCGCCATGCGAAGCACCTCCCCGATGTGTCGGACCTGATGCGCCGCTATGTGAAGGAGAACCTGCTCACCTTCGACGGCAAGCGCCTCTTCCGTGAACGACGCGCCACCACGGTGAACTACGACCTGACCCCTGACGAGATGCGTCTCTACGAAGCCGTCAGCTCCTACGTACAGGAAGGCATGGGCCGCGCGCAGGCGATGGAACAGGGCGGCGACCGCCGGCGAGGCCTCGCCGTGGGCTTCGCCCTCGCAGCGCTGCAACGCCGGCTCGCGTCGTCACCCGAGGCGATCTTCCAATCACTCCGACGCCGCAAGGAGAAGCTGACCGCGCAACTGCTGCAGGCACAGAAGGCTGGAACCCTCGGCGAGGTGCAACGCCTCGGCGGCCGGCTGGCGGACCCGGACGGGTTCGACAGCGACGACTTCGACGCAGAAGAGTTCGAGGATCTCGAGGACGAAGCAATCGAGAACGCGATGAGCGCCGAGTCGATCGTGGAGCTCGAACGAGAGATCACCGAGTTGCGCGTCCTGGAGATGCTCGCCTCAGATCTCCGCGCGTCAGGCCAGGACAAGAAGTGGGTGGAGTTGCGCGACATCCTGCAGTCGGACGAGTTCAACACGCTCGGTGAGCCACGCAAGCTCATCGTGTTCACCGAGCACCGTGACACGCTCAACTACCTCGAAGGTAAGATCCGAACACTGCTCGGTCGCGAGGAAGCAGTGGTCGTCATCCACGGCGGCGTGAAGCGCGAGGACCGTCGACGTGTGCAGGACGCCTTCCGCAACGATCCGGCGGTGAAGATCCTTGTCGCAACAGATGCCGCCGGTGAGGGCGTGAACCTGCAGCGGGCGAACCTGATGGTCAACTACGACTTGCCGTGGAACCCGAACCGGATCGAGCAGCGCTTCGGCCGCATCCACCGCATCGGCCAAGAGCAGATCTGCCACCTGTGGAACCTCGTCGCGCACGGCACCCGCGAGGGCATGGTGTTCCAACGCCTCTTCGCGAAGATCGAACAGCAACGCGGCCTGTACGGCGACCAGATCTACGACGTCCTCGGCGACTCCGAGATCAACCGGTCACTCCAGGATCTACTGCTCGAAGCGATCCGTTACGGCAAGGACCCCGCAGTCCTCGCCAAGGTCGACGAAGTCATCGACTCCGAGATCGGCAACCGCCTCAAGACCGTCCTCGACGAGCGAGCCCTCGCATCGAACGTGCTCGACGCATCGAGCATCAGCGAGATCCGCCACCGGATGGAAGAAGCCTTGTCCCGGAAACTCCAGCCCGGCTTCATCCAAGCGTTCTTCACTGCGGCGCTCGACGATGTCGGCGGCCGCATCGCGCCGCGCGAGGCCGGCCGTTTCGAGATTACGAGAGTGCCGGCGACCGTCCGGTCGCGCGACCGCGAGGTCGCAGCCGGCGGACCGCTGCTGACAGCCTACGAGCGCGTCACGTTCGACAAGGACCGGATCAGCACCGGACAAGGCAGCGTTCGGGCTGAGCTCCTCAGCCCCGGCCACCCGCTCCTCAACGCGCTGATCGCATCGACACTCGACCGGCACGGCGCAACGCTGTCGGCCGGCACCACGTTCATCGACCCAACCGACGAGGGCGACACCGTTCGACTGCTCATCTACTTAGAACACACCATCACCGATGGCCGCCTCGAGCACGGAACACGAAAGGTGATCTCGCGACGCTTCCAATTTGTCGAGGTCACCGAAGCCGGTGCCATCACCGATCCGGGAGCCGAGCCGTACCTCAACTACGAACCACTCGACGACGACACCCGGAGACTCCTTGCCAACCTCGATACCCGCTGGGGCGACGACGGCGTCGACCAGACCGCACGAAGCTGGGCAACCGCCAATCTCGCTTCACCACACTTCGCCGAGGTTGCCGACGTCACAAAGGCCCGCATCGAGCGCGCCCGTCGCGCCGTCGAGGAACGACTGAACAGCGAGATCCGCTACTGGGACGCCCGCGCAGCAGAGCTGAAGCAGCAAGAACTCCACGGAAAGAAGCCCCGGCTCAACTCAGGTCGTGCCCGTCAACGAGCTGACGACCTCGAAGCCCGGAAGACACGACGCCTGCGCGAGCTCGACATCGAAGCCGACCTCGTGAACCACGCTCCAACGGTCGTCGCAGCTGCGCTCGTCGTGCCCCAAGGACTCGTCGACCGCTTCGCCGGACTCGACATCATCGAGATCGACCCAGAGGTGGCAGCCGAGACCGATCGTCTCGCAGTTGCCGCTGTCATCGAGGCAGAGCGAGCGCTCGGGCGGATCCCAGTCGAGCAGGACCACAACAACCCTGGGTTCGACATCCTCTCCGAGGACCCAGCGACCGGCATCGTCTACCAGATCGAGGTCAAGGGCCACCGGCCCTCGAACCCTGAGATCAAGGTCCGAGCACGGCAGGTACGCCAAGCCAAACAGAATCCGGAACGCTTCAGGCTCGCGGTCGTCCGCGTGCCAAATGATCACGGCGAACCTACGACAGTCCGATACTTCATCCGACCGTTCGATTCCTATGAGTTGCACTTCGCGCAGACCTACGTGCCGCTCAATGTCCTCGACCTGATGCCATACGCAGTGGAGCCAAAGTGACCTACAAGAAGAAGCTCATCGAGGTCGCGCTTCCCCTGGCCACGATCAACGCCGAGTCAGCCCGGGAGAAGACCATCCGTCATGGTCATCCCTCCACGCTTCACCTCTGGTGGGCCCGCAGGCCGCTTGCAGCAGCACGAGCTGTGCTGTGGGCTTCACTCGTAGACGATCCTTCGGCCCACCCGGATCGCTTCCCAACGGAGCTCGAGCAGAAAGCTGAGCGCAAGCGACTTCTCAACATCCTCGAGCGCCTGGTGCCCTGGGAAGCCACCAACGATCAGAGGGTTCTCGCTGAGGCAAGAGCTGAAATAGTGGCGTCGTGCGACGGCACCCTTCCCCGGGTCCTGGACCCGTTTGGTGGCGGTGGAGCGATTCCGCTAGAGGCCCTTCGCCTGGGGTTGCCGACATACTCCGGCGATCTGAACCCGGTTGCTGTACTGATCCAGCGGGCGATGCTTGAGATCCCTGGCCGGTTTCCAAACAGTGTCCCGGTTAGCGCTGATGTACGAGGCACCCAGGCCCTATGGGAGGGGTCGCGCGGATTGGCTGCGGATATCGAGTCCTACGGACGGTGGATGCGCGACGAGGCGAAAGAGCGAATCGGACGGTTCTACCCCGACGCGGTCACCGAATCTGGTGAATCGGCCACTCCGATCGCTTGGTTGTGGGCCCGGACCGTGAAGTCGCCTGATCCGTCATGGCCAGGACAAGTGCCTCTCGTTCGCTCGTGGGTGTTGGCGAAGAGGCCTGGTAAGCCGGTCGTGATGATCGATCCCGTGGTCGATCGCGAGGCTAAGACAGTCTCGTACGTCATACGTGTAGGCGGAACGCCCCACCCACCGACCATGGAGAAGGGGAACGGTACGTGTGTTGCGACGGGCTCTCCAATCCCGGGGGCATACATCAAGGCCGAGGCAACCGCCGGTCGCATGGGCCAGGTCCTGATCGGGATCGTTGCCGAGGGTGCTGGGCGTGTATACGTGGCCCCAACCGAACGCCATGCGCTGGCCGCGGTTGTTCCTGCGCCATCGTGGCGGCCGGACGAGAAGGTGCCAACGCCAAACCATGACGTCGATCGGCTTCCGATGTACGGGATGGCGACCTGGGGTGACGCCTTCACCCCTCGGCAGCTCCTCGCACTCACCACGTTCTCGGACCTGCTGGTTACTGTGCGAGAAAGGATTGAGGCCGACGCTGCTGCGGCGAAGTTTCCGGCGGACCCTCGTCGGCTTCGAGACGGTGGCAATGGTCCGTCCGCCTATGCCGACGCAGTTGTTACCTACCTGGCCTTCGTCGTTGACAAGTGTTCCGACTACTGGTCAAGTATCTGCAGCTGGCACAACACCGGCGAAAAGATACGAAACACGTTCGGCCGCCAAGCGATACCCATGACATGGGATTTCGCAGAGACCAATCCGTTCTCGTCGTCAACGGGAAACTGGATGGCGATGGTGGACTGGGTGACGAAGTCGTTGGTTGCTTTGCCCACCAACGGGATCGGCCACACTGCCCAGCGCGATGCGCGGGCGCGCATTAACGAGATCGGGCAGTGTGTCGTGTCGACAGATCCGCCCTACTACGACAACATCTCGTATGCCGATCTCTCGGACTACTTCTATGTCTGGCTTCGTCGCAACCTCTCGGATGTCTGGCCGGACGAGTGTGCCACGCTGCTCACACCGAAGGCCGACGAGCTGATCGCGAATCAGTATCGGGCTGGCTCGAAGAAGGCGGCGCATGAGCACTTCGAAACAGGGATGCAGGTGGTGTTCGCCGAGGCGGCGCGAAACGCGCACCCTGACTTTCCTGCGACGATCTTCTACGCATTCAAGGCCACTGAGTCAACCGATGATGGGGTGACTTCGACCGGGTGGGAGACATTTCTCAGTGGTCTGTTGGACGCTGGCTACGCGATCACGGCCACTTGGCCCATGCGTACGGAGCTCGGGAATCGAATGATCGCTTCTGGCACGAACGCGCTTGCGTCGTCGATCGTTCTCGCATGTCGGCCTCGTCATGTGTCCGCACCAATGGCTACCAGAGGTGAGTTCGTCGGAGCCATGCGATCAGAGATGGACCCGGCGGTGAGGCTCCTTCAGCTCGAGAACATCGCGCCGGTCGACTTGGCTCAGTCCGCAATCGGACCCGGCATCGCGATCTTCTCCAGGTACGCGAAGGTCGTAGAGGCTGACGGCCGAGCGATGACGGTGCGAACCGCACTCGGCCTGATCAACGAGGTGCTGGCCGAAATTCTGAGCGGAGAGGAGTCGGAGTTCGATGCGGATACCCGATTTGCGCTCACCTGGTTCGAACAGTACGGACACAACACAGGCCCGTTTGGAGACGCTGATCTGCTCGCTCGGGCAAAGGACACGACCGTGACTGGCGTCTCCCAGGCTGGTGTCGTCGCGAGTCGGGATGGCAAGGTCCGTTTGGTTGAGCGCACCGAACTGCCAACCGGCTGGGATCCCGCCACCGACTCCCGCCTCACTGTTTGGGAGACGACCCAGCACCTCATCCGAGCGCTCGAGTCCTCGGAGATCGAGGCTGCGACGCTGCTTGCTCGACTGGGCGAGGGCGTTGGCGAACGCGCACGCCAGCTTGGCTATCTCCTCTACGGGATCTGCGACAAGAAGAAATGGGCGGACGAGGCAGCGTCGTACAACATGCTTGTGACCGCTTGGCCCGAGATCTGCCGGCTTGCAGCCGTCCGCTCGTCAACGAGCACCGAGGACCGGTTGTTCTGATGAAGCGTTCTCAAGGTATGACAGGAGACGATTCGGCATGGTGATGCCTCACAACGAACGTGTCGGGCGGGGGCTCGACGCGGTACGCGACGGAATCCGACCAATCTGTGAAGTGGCCTGGAAGGCCGCGTACGGCGACGGCTGGCTCGCAGAGGTTCACTCGCGTGATAAGGGCGCGGCAGGGATGCCAGACCCCAACGATCTCGTGTTCCTGCTCAAAGGGATGCAGAACACATGGCAGGAGGTGTGGCGTCAGCGGCTTGGTCAGGCAGAACGGGCGTACACGAGTGAGCTGCGCGATTTCCGCAACACGTGGGCTCACCAGGGCCAGTTCTCGACTGACGATTCTTACCGCATGCTCGATACAGCGGAGCGATTGCTCCAGGCGTTCAGCGCCGCGGATCAGCTCAAGACGGTTCAAGCGCTGAAGCGTGACCTTCAGCGCCAGTTGTTCGACGAGCAGGCACGAAGTGAGCGGCGCAAGACGGCCGCGAAGCCGACCGAGGGCGAGCCGCTGAAGGGCCTGGCCCCTTGGCGTGATGTGATCACGCCGCACGCGGACGTTGCCAGCGGAAGATTCGAGCAGGCGGAGTTCGCCGCTGACCTCTATCAAGTCGCCACTGGAAACGCTGACAGCGAGTACCAGGAGCCGGTTGCGTTCTTTGGACGGACGTATCTGACGAATGGTCTTCGCGAGTTGCTGACCGGTGCAGCGCGTCGGCTCAGCGGTGATGGCGGCGACCCGGTCATCGATCTGCAGACCAACTTCGGTGGTGGCAAGACCCACTCGATGATCGCTCTGTACCACCTTGCATCCGGAAAGAATGCGGCGGATCTGCCCGGCGTGGGAGAACTGTTCGCAGAGCAGAGCCTCTCCTTGCCGGCGTCGATCAAGCGGGCTGTGATCGTTGGGCAGTGGGTGTCGCCCGCCTCGCCCTCGGTGAAGCCGGATGGCACGAGGGTGCACACGTTGTGGGGTGAGATCGCCTACCAGCTTGCTGGTGTCGAGGGCTACCGCTTGGTCGAGGCCGAGGACTTGTCCGGCTCGAACCCGGGGAACAAGTTGATCGAGCTCTTCCGCCTCGCCGGGCCGTCTATCGTGCTCATCGACGAGTGGGTCGCGTACGCACGCCAGCTCCCTGCCCGGGAAAACGAACCGACGCTCGTCGGTGGTCACTTCGACACCCAATTCACCTTCGCGCAGGCGTTGACCGAGGCCGCCGCCGCGGTGCCGAACGTCGTGGTGCTCGTCTCGATCCCGGCCAGCGACATCGAGGTCGGTGGCGACCGAGGTCAGGACGCGCTGGCTCGGTTGCGAAACGTGGTGCGACGTACGTCGGCTCCGTGGAAGCCAGCCGAGGACGACGAGAGTTTCGAGATCGTTCGCCGACGGTTGTTCGAGCCGATGGCGGCCGAGAACGCACGCGTCCGCGACGGGGTGATCAAGGCGTTCTGCGACTATTACCGCGACAAGCCTGCCGACTTCCCAAGCGAGGTCCGCGAGGCCGAGTACCGCCGCCGAATGGAGCTGTCCTATCCGATTCACCCTGAGCTCTTCGACCGTCTCTACAAGGACTGGTCGACCCTCGACCGCTTCCAGCGCACCCGAGGTGTGCTCCGGCTGATGGCCACGGTGATCTCAACGCTGTGGCAGCGCGGCGACCAGAACCTGCTGATCATGCCCGGCACGATCCCGATGGACGAAGCACGTGTCGCCTCGGAACTCACGAAGTACCTCGAAGATGGCTGGGACCCGGTCATCCGAAGCGACATCGACGGCGCCAACGCACTGCCGCTCCGACTCGACCAGGAAAACCGAAACCTCGGCCGCTACTCAGCGACGCGCCGCGTTGCCCGCGCGGTCTACTTGGCCTCCGCACCACGGGAGGAAGCTCGACGAGGAATCGACATCAAGCTGATCACGCTCGGGGTAGCTCAACCAGGCGAGGCGCCTGGCACATTCGCTGACGCACTGCGACGACTATCCGGCGACGCTACGTACCTCTACGTGGACGGGGCGCAGTACTGGTACTCGTTGCGGGCGAACATCACCCGCCTCGCCGCCGACAGGGCGAACTCGAATGTCACAGACGACAATGCCGACGACGACATCAAGCGGCGCCTGCAGGCTGCCCGAGCGTTCGGCCCGTTCGCCGCAGTGCACGCGTTCCCGGATGGACCCGGCGATGTCACTGATGATGACGACGGGGTTCACCTCGTGGTGTTGCCGACCACGTCTCACCACGTCCCGAACGTGGACGTTTCGCCGGCGATCACGATGGCGGAGCAAATCCTTGCGCAGCGCAACGCTGGGCCGAGGCTGAACCGCAACCTCCTCGTGTTTTGCGCCCCTTCTGAGGCTCGCCTCCAGGAGCTCCGAACCGCGACTCGCCAGCATCTGGCCTGGAAGTCGATCCTCAAGGATCACGACGATCAGCGCTTGGAGCTGACGAAGGGTGATCTGGCACAGGCTCGATCGAAGATCAGCGAGACGGACGAGACGGTCACTCAACGGATTGCAGAGACCTACCAGCATGTGCTCGTTCCCGAGCAGACCCCGGGCACTCGAGAGATCCGTTGGCACCAGACGAAGCCGACCGGAGCCGGCAGCCTCCCTGAGCGAATCGCGAGGAAGCTCGAATCCGAGGAGCGACTCATCACCGCATACGGCGGAACTCGAGTGCGGATGGACCTCGACCGCATCCCCCTGTGGTCCGACCGGCGAGACATCACCGTGGAAGGGCTGTGGAAGGCGTACTGCCAGTTCCCCTACCTTCCCCGCCTGGCCTCGTTCGATGTGCTCGCCAAGGCGATCAGTGACGGCGTGTCGAAGCTTGCGTGGCAGAGCGAGACGTTTGCGTATGCCGAAGGCCATGACGGCAACCGTTGGGTAGGCCTCGATGTCGCTCAGCACATCAGCGCTCGACCGAGTGGCCTCGTCGTCCACCCAGAAGTCGCGCAGGCCCAGATCGCCGCGGACGCCCAACCGGCCGAAGCCACGGCAGAGTCAGGACCGCCCGAAGCTGATCAGAGCGCTGGCGGTGGAGTCGAGGGTGGAGCTGGCGCAGGAACTCGCAAGGCTGAGCCGGTCGCGAGTGCGACGTCGTTCTACGGCCAGTTCTCACTCGATTCAGTGCGAGCGATCCGACAGCTCGAGGAGATCTTGCGAAACGTTGTCGAGCATCTGAACGCTGCGCCTGGGGGAGCGGTGAAGTTGACGCTCGAGATCAACGCTTCGTCGGCGGGATTTGACGACCGCGTTCGCAGGGTGGTCAGCGAGAACGCCACTCAGCTCGGCGCGAAGAGCCAGGAGTTCGAGTGATCGATCCGTCGCGCTGGCCCACGAGCGGATCTCGTTAGGAGTGGGCGGTGGCGGGCTACTACCTGGATCCTGGCCGACAGTTCCGGCTCTTCTCGACCGATGCTGACCCGCGCTGGAGGCGCCCTCAACTCGCGGCACTCGGCGCGGTGCTTGCCCAGTGGAGCTTGGCTGAGGGTGAGGCGCCCCTGATCTCGGTGCCCACCGGCGTTGGGAAGACTGCGATCGCGCTCGCAGCGCCGTTCCTCGCAGCGGCAAAGAGAGTGCTCGTTGTGGTTCCAACGCAGGAACTGCGACGGCAGACGGTCGAACGGTTCCGCACTCAGGACGTTCTTCGACGAATCGGCGCGCTGCCGGCCGACGATGGAAGCCACCCGATCGTTCTCGAGGTGACTGGCCGCGTCGACGACTGGGGGACGGTCGAAGATGCTGACGTCGTTGTAGCGCTGCCGGCCTCGATTAGCCCAGTTCACTACGACACGCCCCCACCGCAGGACCTCTTCGACCTCATCGTGGTCGATGAGGCACACCATGCCCCAGCAACGACCTGGAACGCGATCCTCGAACACTTCACCGCCCGCTCGTTGCTGCTCACGGCCACACCTCAGCGTCGCGACCGCAAGCGTCTGCCCGGAAAGCTTGTCTACTACTACCCCTTGCGCCAAGCGCTCCGGGAAGGCCTCTACCAGCCCGTCGAACCCCACATCCTGGATGTCCCCGCCGGTGCCACGAAAGAGAGCAATGACCAACTGGTCGCAGCGAAAGTGGTCGAGCTCCTGGCCGCGCCTGAACATGCGTCAAGTCAGTTCCTCGCACGAGCAGCGACGAAGGCTCGCGCCGAGAGCCTCGCCGCGCTGTACTCCGGACTCGGCTTCGCAGTCCCAGTCCTCCACAGCGGCTTGGGGCCGACTCGGCAACGGGAGATCATCGATGGCCTGCGAGATGGCACCCACCGTGGCGTAGCCATGGTCGGCATGCTGATCGAAGGCTTCGACCTGCCGAGCCTGCGAATCGCGGCCTATCACGACAAGCACAAATCGCTTGAACCGACGGCGCAGCTCATTGGTCGACTTGCCCGCGTGCACCCAGACCATCCTCAAAAGTCCGCGTTGGTGACAGCGAAGGACATCGATGTCTACCCACACCTCGAGGGTGCGGTGCGAGATCTCTACGCCGAGGACCGCGACTGGGCGACCGTGTTGCCGGGCATCATCGATGCTTACGTAGAGGACGACCTCAAGAACGCTGCCTATGCGAGAGCCTTCGACCCAAACCCTGGGACAGTCGATCTCGCGCAAGTCAGCCCGTTGCGCCGTGCCCGCATCTTTGAGGTTCGATCGGACGTCCCAGGTTGGTCGCCGTCGTACGTCGACGGTGAGGTCCCGCTGGAACTGGTGGCCGGTGAGGTGCTCGCGGGTCAGCACATCCTGTACTCGGGCACGAGCCCGGACCACAGCACGCTGTTGATCGTCACCGTCCAGCGAACTCGTCCGCGGTGGAGTAGCGGAGACGCCCTTGACTCGTTCGAATACGACCTTCACATCGTGAGCTTCCGACGCGCCGCTCAAGTGGATCGACCCGATCTGGTGTTGTTGAACACCAGCAGCGTTGGAGCACAAAAGGCTGTGCTTGTCGCGATCGGTGCAGACGAGGCCGTGAAGGCTGGCGACCCTGGGCGTCTCCAGCTGGCTTTCGACAGCCTTGCGCGACTCTCCGTGTCCTCTGTTGGGGTGCGAAACACGTACGGCTCTACTCGAGGCTCACCGAGCTACCGTATGTTCGCGGGCAGTTCGATCGAGTCTGGCCTACGCGACTCGGACACCGCCCAAGCGTCGCTCGGTCACGCAATGGTTCAGGTCGCCGGCGACGCGGGCGCCTACACGGCCGGAGTGTCCACCGGCAAGAGCAAGTACTGGGAGACCAGATACACGCCGCTCCGTGGCTACGAAGACTTTGTGACCGACTTCGCGGCTCGATACTGGTATCCGCCGGCCGCGCCATCGGGTCCACTGCTTCCCCAGATCAACCGAGGTCAGACCTTGGTCGCTTGGCCCGGCGAGCCAGTGATCGCTGTCGAAGTTGACTACGCCCTTGTCGGCCTCGAGTGGGCCATCGACGGTGTGGGCTCGTTGGACTTCGTCGAGTTGTTCGCAGGCGCACAGGCGACCCAACTCGGGGCGGGCACAACCGCGCCCGATCGGCTGCCATTGGCTGCCTCGTTTCCCGATCCAGCCGGCAGCATCACCGTCTGGACGGGCGAGATCGACCTGCTCGGTCAGGTCGCTCCGACCGGCGCCGAACGCGCCGCCCGACGCGGTCACGGCAACGCAGTTTCGCTGTCCGATCTCCTCACTGACCGACCACCGATGATCTACTTCCTCGACGGCTCCACGGTGCGCGGCCGGGAGGTGTTCACGCCTACCAATGCCGTGACGACGCTTCGCGACGGTCTGCTCTCCGTTCACGACTGGAACGGAGTCGACATCACGGCCGAAACCACAGCGACGGCAGCTGCCAACGGGACCGGGACGTCGATCCATGAGTGGGTCGAGAACCATCTCCGAACGCGACCCAAGCGTGGCCGCCACCGCTGGATCCTGAGCAACGACGGGCCCGGCGAGATCGCCGATCACATCGTGATCGAGATCCTCCCGAACTCACAGGTGGCTGTCGGGTTGTGGCATTCCAAGTTTGCCGGAGGAGCATCCGCCAGCGTGCGGGTGACCGACTTCGAGGTTGTGGCGTCTCAGGCCATCAAGAGCAGACGCTGGCCGACCGACCGCCGCCTGTGGGACCAGTTGGGAGCACGCCTCAGCGGAGCCGCGCATCCGGAGGCCATCCTCATCGACGGCAACCGGCGGCAGCTGGAGCTACTACTCGGCCTCCATCCCCGCTGGAAGGGAATGGCTCTGTCGACAAGGAGGAGATCGGTCGTTGGGCACATTGCAATCGTCCAACCTGGGCTGAGCAAGGCCTCGCTCGAAGCGCAAGCCGCCAACGGCCAGGCGAGCGCAGTTCAGATCGTCCAGCTGCTCACCGTCTTCGGAGACGCGGTGTCCTCGGTCGCATCCGCGAGCGTGGTGGTCTCGGCGTGAAGCGAACGAGGAGCGGGCTGGGAACCGGGCTGGAGAGATCATGCCGTCTGCGTTGACGTGGCTTGACGTGTCTGCAGAACAGCAACGACGCGTGCGCGACATGATCCGGCTGTTCGAGGAGCCTGGTACCCGCGAAGAACTCGGAGTCGGTCCAGTTCGCGACGCCTTCAGCGAGTTGCTCTTTCCGGGCACCTCGGTGATCCAGACGCGAGCGCGCTACTTCCTGTTCGTACCGTGGCACTTTCAGGAGGCCCAACGGCGAGGATTGCGGGGCCAGGCGCTGCTTCAGCGCGTTGATCGGAGCGAGCGACAGCTGATCGAGCGATTCCGCAAGGCCGGCTATGTCGACGGCCTCATCGGCCGGCAAGCGGGGGCTCGAGTGAAGACGCTGCCGTCAACGATCTACTGGAGCGGTCTCGACCGTCTCGGAGTCCTTTCGGCCTCGATGAATCCACGCACCGTCGCCTCGATCGGAGCGGGCTCAGCCGACGAGGGCGATGAACTCGCAACGAGACGCGCCAGCGCCTGGCACCCAACCCTCCCTCCGGCACCACCGGGCTTTCCGAATGAAGAGACCGGAGGTTTCGATCTCACTGCTCGTGAGGCGCACTGGCTGCAGGAGCGGATCCTCGATCGCGCCAACGGAACGCTGCTCGCTCACCTTGTGTGTGGCCCGCGGCTTGCCGATGCAGGATCACCCTGGACCGAGCCTTCGACGGGCCTGGCGCCGGCGCCGATCCAGGCAGTCGTGGAGCACGCTCGCCGCTTCTCCCACGTGATGCAGGGAGCGGCGTTGCTGTACAACCTGTTGGTCAGCGAGGTGTACGAGAGGAAGGGCTTTTCCCAGATCGAATCGCCGGTCGACGCGTACCGTGCTCATCTGGCGACGTGGGCCGCGGACCTGCAGAACGATCACCTGCTCCTGCTGCGGGATTGGTCGTCGTTCTGGCTTGCGGTATCGCGGGGCAACAGCAGAGTGCCTCCGGCGGCCCGCGTATTCATCGAGTCATGGGTCGACCTCGTTCACGGCTGCGGGCCGGAGGCCCTGGGGAACGTCGACGATGCAAGACGTCTGGTCGCTGGACGGGCGGGCAAGCTCCGCGGCGGCCGTTCCGTGCTCGTGAACGAGAAGCTTCTAGCGCTGTGGGGTGGATCGTCGGGTGCCAGTCCGCTGGTGTATCGGTGGGGCACCGTCCGCGGACTTGTGCTGGACATTCAGGAAGGGCTCGACCGTGCTGGCGCCTGACGATCGCGCCGTTCTGCTCGACTTGCTCCGTCCTCCGCCTGACATGAGGCTGGATGTGGCGATCGCGACGACCTTCACCCTGGATCTCGAGGCGGCGCTTGTTGCACCGTTGGCGTTTGCTGCCTTCGACGCCGCAGGTCCGGGCGACCCGATCGCTGCGCTCGAGGCAATCCGGTCAGTCGCTGGCCGGCTCGCGGTCTTCTGTCAGGCAGGCGAGACACGCGTGCCGCAGGCGGCATCGGATCTGTTCGCGTTTCTCGAACCAGTGGTACACGAGGTGCGCCGGCCGCGAGCCGGTCACCTGTTCCACCCAAAGATGTGGCTCCTCCGATATCGCCGCGATGACGAAGCGGAGGCGATCAGACTCCTGGTACCGACCCGCAATCTGACCAACGATGCAAGTTGGGATGCGGTGCTGCGGCTGGATGGCGCACCCGAAGGCGGCCCATTGGCGAGCAATCGACCACTCGCCGATCTCGTCCGTTGGTGCACGACCAACGCGGTTCGCAGACTGGACGATGCTCGACTGTCGAGGATCGAATCGTTGGTGGAATCGGTTCGCCGCACGCGGTGGGAGTTTCCCGACGGCGTGAACGACATCGAGTTCCATGTCCTCGGTGTCGCCGGCAAGCACCTTCCGGACTTCTCGGGACGGAGACATCTGGTCGTGTCACCGTTCGTCAACGCCGCCGGCCTCGCGATCGTGGCTCCCAGCGATCACGCCATCGTGGTGTCCCGCCCGGAGCAACTCGAACTGCTCCCGTCGAAGACCGTGCAGGACCTGGACTGCCGTTGGATCACCTCGATCGATCTCGATCACGACGACGTCTCAGCGTTACCACTCGGCGAACTGCACGCCAAGGTCGTTGTCATCGAGCGAGCGAAGCGCGCACATCTTTTCATCGGTTCGGCCAACGCGACCGGCGCCGCGTTCGGTGGCAACGTCGAGATTCTTGTGGAGCTCGCCGGGGGGACCGCAGCCCTCGGTATCGACGCCGTGATGTCCGACCTCGGCAAGGTTCTTGAACCGTGCGAGATCACGGGTGATCACGAGCCGTCCGAAGCCGACGAACTGCGCAGGGCCCTCGACGACCTGATGCGCGACGCGGCACTCGCATCGCTCGAAATCCAAGCGACCGAGGAAGTAGGCGGGACGTGGCATCTCGACATCACGAGTGCCGAACCCGTTCTTCCTGCCGGTTTCGTCGGCCGAGGAACTCTCGAGCTGCTCTCCCGTCCTGGGTTCGCGGTCAGCATGCCGATCGGCACTTGCCTCAGCGATCACTTCTCGCTCGTGCCGCTTGCTGATCTCACACCCTTCCTCGTCCTACGTGTCGAACTTGAAGGGTCGACGCAATCCGTAACTGCCGCGACCGTCGTGCGGGCACTCCTCGTCAACGACCCCGCCGGTCGACTCGACGCAGTGATCGCACGCCAAGTCGACAGCCCGACGAAGTTTCTTCGATTCCTCTTCCTGCTCCTCGGCCTGAGCGGTGGGGGTGTGCCGCCGTGGTTCCAATCCACCTTCGGCAACACCGGCGACGCTGACAGCCACACCGCGCGGAGCCTCATCGAACTCGGCGTGTTCGAGGCATTGACCCGTGCTCTCGCTACCAACCTCGGAGCGCTCGAAGATCTTGGCCGACTTGTGGAGCGGCTTCGAACGACGCCCGAGGGCCGCGACACCCTCCCCGATGGCTTCGACGAGCTCTGGGATGCGGTCACCGGTGCCCAACTCTCACTGGCGAAGCTGCGACGATGACTCGCTTCGACTCCTCCGCAAGCTTGGCGACCCTTGCTGGCTTTCAACGGGCCACCGTGGATCACGTCGTTCGGCGCATGTACCACGATCAGGACCGAACGCGCCGCTTCCTCGTCGCTGACGAAACCGGGCTCGGGAAGAGCCTCGTTGCTCGTGGTGTCGTCGCTCGAACGATCGAACTCCTTCAGGACGACCCATCGGTGCGCCGAATCGACATCGTCTACGTGTGTTCGAACAGCGACATCGCACGACAAAACGTCAAGCGGCTGGACGTCATTGGCCAGCAACACGCCATCGCATCGCGGCTCACCCTGCTGGCCCGAGGCGCACGCCATCTCGATGGCGAACCCGTCGCCGCCGGCAAGGCCGTCAACCTTGTGTCCTTCACGCCGGGCACATTGCCCGGCAATAGCTGGCAGACGGGCACGCTTGATGAGCGCGCTCTGATCCACGTCATGCTCAGCGACCACTTCGACCTCGACTGGCCTGACCGTCGCTCCTCGATGCTGCTGCTGCAAGGCACGGTCGCCAAGCTGAGCACGGTCGAGAACAAGGTCGCATGGACGCGCGACGAAGCGGCGCGGAACGGCGGAGTCGAACCGAGCATCGCCCGCGAGTTCATACACGGCTCACGCGTTCGCGGCCTGCTCAAGGAGTATCGCTACTACCTCGACCTCACCAGGGGACGTCGAACTCGTCTCCCCGAGTACGTCGACGAGCGGGCCTCCGACCTGATCGGTCGCCTCCGAACCGAACTGGCCCGGGCAAGCGTTCACGCACTCGAGCCCGACCTGATCATCCTGGACGAGTTCCAACGCTTCCGCGAACTGCTCGATCCCGCGTCGACCTCGGAGTCAGCCGACCTTGCTCGGACATTGTTCGAGTTCGGAGACGCACGAGTGCTGCTGTTGTCTGCGACTCCCATCAAGGCGTTCACGCTCGCCGAGGACGCTGCCGCCGGCGAGGACCACGAGCGCGACCTTCGCAAGATCCTCGACTTCCTCACCGCGGGGTCGAATCTCGACCCAGCGTCCATCGCTGCGGACCTCGGCGAGTACCGGCGATGCGCGGTCAATGGCCTTCCCGTCGAGGTGAGCCGCCAACAGGTCGAAGCCGGCCTCACCTCTGTGATGTGCCGAACCGAACGTCCCCGGGTCGGTGTCCACGGCATGCTCGCCGAGGAGGACCATCCGGTCGGACCGATTCCACCCAACGACCTGATGACTTGGGTCGCGCTGCATCGCCTCGCCGCAGAGCTCGAAGCGCCGATCACTCTCGAGTACTGGAAGTCGGCGCCCTACTTCGCGAACTTCCTCGACGGCTACAAGCTGGGAGAGCAACTGCGCGACCGGTTGAAAGACGGGCCGCCAACAGATGGGTTCAAAGACGCGTTGAGGCAAGTGCAGACCCTCGACCATCTCGCCGTCGACCAACGGGAGAAGATCGACCTCGGAAATGCTCGCCTCCGCGTCCTCGCCGACAAGACCCTTGGGCGCGCACTCCACGAACTGCTCTGGGTGCCGCCATCCCTGCCGTATCACACACTCGACGGGCCCTACCGAGACATCGACCCCACAGACTGCTCCAAGCAGCTCATGTTCTCCTCCTGGGCAGCGACGCCAACAGCCGTCGCTTCGCTTCTCTCATACGAAGCAGATCGCCTCATCGGCTCGCCCGCCACCGCCGTGACAAGGCTCGAATACCGAACCGAGGGCGACCGACCAGGAGCCATGACGACGCTCGCCCTGTTCTGGCCGAACCCCCAACTCGCGCAGCTCTGCGATCCGCTCGTGCTCGCTCGAGGCGACGGCGACGAACCGGTGCCCGAGTCAGTCATAGCGCAACGAGCCATCCAAGCCATCCAAGGCGAACTGCCACAGGGCGCGCTCAGTCGAGCGACCGCTGCCGAGGCTGCGTACTGGCAAAGCGCGATCGGGTCGTTCGGAGCGCCTCCGCTGTCCGTCGACGAGACCGACGCGATTGTCGCCTCGCTCACCGGTCAGCTGGAAACGACCGACGAACCCGACGCGCCCTCGCGTCTGAAGCTGCACGTCGAACTCGCGATGCAAACGTTACGCAGCTTCCGCATCGAGGAAGCCCCGCCAGATCTCGCCGCCACCGTCGCGCAGCTCGGCCTACATGCCCCCGGGAACGTTGCATGGCGGTCACTCGGCCGGCTTCTACGTCCCGGACACAAGGTCACCCCCGCTGGACACTGGAAGGCGTCAGCCACGTTGGCGTCAGGATTCCGTTCCCTCTTCAACCGCGCCGAGGCCATCGGCCTACTGGACAAGCTGCTACCTGACGTGAGAACGACGGTCTGATTTGGCCCCACTTTGGGGGTGTCGCGACGGTCTGAGTTGGCCCCACCTGGTCCTCTGATCCGTACCTTGCCTTCGGCGTTGCCGGGGTGAGGGGAAAGCGAATTGTCCAAGGTGGAGTTGTACGAAAAGATCCGGCTTGCCCATCGGGATGAGCACTTGAGTGTGCGGGCGTTAGCGGTCCGGTTCCGGGTGCATCGCCGCGAGGTGCGTGCCGCGTTGAACTCGCCGGAACCCGCACAGCGCAAGGTTCCGAAGAGGGCGGCTCCGGTGACAGGCGTGTGGCATGGCTGGATCCGCGAGGTCCTCGTCGCTGATCGTGATGCGCCCCGCAAGCAGCGTCACACCGCCGCCAGGATCCGTGATCGCCTCGCCGAAGAACACGGCGTGTTGATCTCCGAATCGCAGTGCCGTCTCGTCGTGGCCAGGATCCGCGCCGAGATCGCCGCCGAGGCCGGCACACCGGCGAAGGTGTTCGTCCCGCAGACCCGTCTGCCGGGCGCCGAGGGCGAGGTCGATTGGGGCCAGTTCGACGCGGTGATTGCCGGTGAGACGGTGACGTTGCACCTGTTCTCGATGTGGCTGGCGTTCTCCACGCGGGCGTTCCACCGCGCCTACGTGAACGAGGCGCAGGAGTCCTTCACCGACGCGCATGTGCGCGCGTTCGAACGCTTCGAGGGTGTCCCGCGCCGGGTCCGCTACGACAACTTGAAGACCGCCGTCGTCAAGATCTTGGAGGGGCGCGACCGAACCGAGAACGAACGGTTCATCGCGCTGCGTTCGCACTACGGGTTCGAGTCGTTCTTTTGCGAACCGGGCATCGGCGGCGCCCACGAGAAGGGCGGCGTCGAGGGTGACATCGGCTGGTTCCGTCGCAACCACCTCACACCGGTCCCGGCGTTCGACACGCTCGCGGACCTCAACGCGTTCCTCGAGCGTTGCGACACCGCCGATGGGCAGCGCTGGGTGACAGGCCGCGGGCCCGGCGCCGGCGGCCGCATCGATGGCCTCGCCGCGTTGGAACGCCCGGCGATGTGGGTGCTGCCCGTCGAACGCTTTGCTGCGGTGACCCGACTCTCAGTCCGTGCCGACACCAAAGCACGAGTGTGCGTGCGGCAGTGCTTCTACTCGGTCCCAGCCCGTCTCGTTGGCCGGCGTGTGACCGTCGAGTTGGGCGCGGAGACCGTCACGGTCACCGTCGACGGCGGCATCGTCGCGGTCCATGTTCGTGGTGTGCATCGGCGCAGCGAGATCCTCGACTTGGATCACTACCTCGAAGTGCTGTGGCGTCGGCCGGGGGCGTTGCCCGGCGCGACCGCTCTCGCCCAAGCCCGCGCCACGGGCAGGTTCCGACCAGAGCATCAACAGTTCTGGGATCTCGCCCGCAGACGTAACGGCGACAGCGCCGGCACCCGCGCCCTGTGCGACGTGTTGTTGCTGCACCGCCACCACCACACCGATCACGTCATCGCCGGGATCCGTGCCGCACTGTCGATCGGCAACGTCGACCCCACCGTGGTCGCAGTCGAGACACGCCGCGCGATCGAGCACCTCCGACCCGAACCCGTCGTTGGACCGGTCGAACGCATCCCGGACCTGTCCGTCTACGACCAACTGCTCACCATCGAACAACCCAACCAGAAAGCGAACCCTGAATGACCACAACAACGAGCATCACCGACACAGCCGTGGCTGCCGACGCCTGCCGTCAGCTCGCGCTCACCGGCCTCGCACCCGCGCTCGACGAGCTCTGCCACGACGCCACCCGACGAAGGATCTCACACCCGAAGTTCCTCGCCGAAGCACTCCAGATCGAGCTCGACATCCGCCACGAACGCCGCCGCGCCCGCCGAGTTCACGAAGCGCGACTGCCAAGGATCAAGACCCTCGACGAGTTCGACCTCGACGCCAACCCGAGCATCACACCATCCACGATCGCGCTGCTGCGCGACGGAACGTTCATCACCAACAACGAACCCGTCGTGCTGCTCGGCAACTCCGGGACCGGCAAGAGCCACCTCCTGATCGGGGCCTGCCTCGCTGCCGCCGAGAACGGACTCCGGGTTCGCTACATCACCTGCGCCCAGTTGGCCAACGAACTCGCCGAAGCCAGCGACGATCACAAACTGTCCCGCGTCGTTGGCCGCTACGGCCGCTACGACCTCCTCGCGATCGACGAACTCGGCTACGTCCGCCTCGACCAGCACTCCGCCGAGCTGCTCTTCCAAATCCTCACCGAACGAGAAGAACGAGCCGCCATCGCGGTCGCCTCGAACGCGCCGTTCAGCGAATGGTCCAAAACCTTCACCGACCCACGACTCGCCGCCGCCGTCGTCGACCGGATCACCTACCGAGCCCACATCATCCAAACCGGCACCACCAGCTACCGGCTCAACAACCGCTAACGTCCACCACCAGATGGGGCCAGAACAGCCCGTCGCCCCGGGGCCAAATCAAGCCGTCGAACTCATACCTGACGACGTCTACTGGCGGGCGATCCTCACCTACTGCGCCTGGGGTGACCTTCAAGCCGTTCTCGACGAGCACATTCACCACCTCGCGATTGCCGAAGGCGACAGCGGGCCGCTCGACGATGACACGCTCCTCGAACTCGCCCAGTTGGTCCGTTCTACCCTCGCTCTACGACCGTCGACCTATTCCGCCTTCGATCCTCACCGGCCGAGCAAGCGCATCCCGTTCACAAGCCGCTTCGCGCTCCGTTACGGCACCGCCCGTCAAGCAGACGAGGCCGCTCGACTCCCGGAAGTCCGCGCTGCCTTCAACAGCCCGTTCTGGCCATGGGTCCTGGCGACGACGAGCGTCGGGCAAGAAGGCATCGACTTCCACTGGTGGTGCCACTCGATCGTCCACTGGAACACCCCACCCAACCCCGTCGACTTCGAACAACGCGAGGGTCGCGTCAATCGGTATGGCGGCCTCGCCATTCGCCGCAACCTCAGCCACCGGCATCGCGCCGAGATCCTCCGGAGCACGACAGTCAGCCCATGGGACCGGGCCTACGAGCTCGGGCTCGATGAACGACAGAACCTCGGTGAGCTTGCGCCCCACTGGGTCTACCCAGGCCCAGCGATGATCCACCGGACAGTGCTGCCGTACCCGCTCAGCACCGATGGAGCTCGATATCGCCGACTCAAGGACGACCTCGCGTTGTACCGACTGACCTTCGGCCAACCGAGGCAGGAAGACCTCCTGGAGATCTTGAAAAGCCGGGGTGTCCAGCACGATGAAGCGCGCGCCGAGGAGCTCCGGCTTCGGCTGGCTCCGCCGCACCGCCTTCCGAGCGTTCAGGCATGACCTAGCGGTGGGACAGCGCGGTCCGACGTGCGGTGAGTGTTCGGCGCGCGTCCGTCGAGAGGCAATGGCCCAGGTTGAGGGGTGGGTCAAGCGCGGCGACAACCTCCGCCTCGATGGCGGAAAGCGTGTCGCGATCGTCGACTGGGGCGATGGCGACCCTCAGGTGCTCTGCTATCCACGCAGACATTCGGACATTGCTCGCTGGATCAAGTCGTCCGCCGCCGGCGACTGACAACTCGAGCTGGTCGAGCAGCAGCGCCGAGACGGTGAGGCGAAACGTGGAGGAGCGGGCGTTGCCTCGGATGTGTTGCTGACCAATCCGACTCCTCAATGTGGCGCCAGAACGTGTGCCCGATGGCCACCTCGTTGCACCAGCCTGCCCGACGTAGATGAGCGGCGGGAGCGTGAGGCCGAGTGGCCGACCGAGGTCGCTACGGGCCATGTCGTCTGCCCACCAGGCATACATTCCTGCGTGGCGAGCGGAGTGCGAGTCGAGGGGGAAGCGCAGCGGATGCTGAGCGTTCTCTGCCTTCGACAGGATCTCGATGATCTCGACTGCCGAGGTCATGACGCGTCCCGGCGAAACGTAACCGTGGCGTCTCTGAGGTCGACTCGATCGACCATCCAACCGACGCCCATCCACGCACGAGCATGCGTGTGAGCGCCGGAGCGCTCGTTCGACCACCATGCGCGGTGTGCGCGTGCCGAAGCTGGAAGGGTCCGACCCAGGAGGCATTCGAGGTCGGTGAATGTGAGGGTCACGGTGGGCGCGGACAGACCCAGGAGGTGTGTGGCCAGCGCGTCGTAGGAACCGCTTCTCGCACGGTCCGTCCTCGACTCGACGCCGGTCGGTACCGGCCCGGCTTGCCGCGATGCCGGCCGACTGTAGAAGGCGAGCTGCTCACCCTGTCCAAGGTGCTCCGCGACGACCTCGACACGCGCGCCTCGCGCCTGGAGGCCCGAAACCAGGCCGAAGCTGCGGTAGCGAGCGCCGGCATGGATCTCGAAAATTGTCTGGGTGGGCCCAAAGCCCAAGGAGTCGATCTGTGCCAGCACGCGTACGGCCCACGCCCGTCGCGTCGCGACGGACATTCCGGTGAGCGACTCGTCGTATGGCTCGAGGACCGCATCCGGTGAGACGAGACCGTGCTTGGCCGACAGGATGAACCACGCGTCGCAGGTCCCTTCTACGAACGCTCGCCGCCCACGAAAGAGGGTCGACGTGTACAAGTCGCGGGCGGGGGTTGGGCGGCCGGCCTTC
>Ga0209476_10000621_pt1 | contig 24252 bp, 17 predicted proteins | sample KloWWTrecipitate_FD_187179 | JGI IMG/M metagenome (GOLD analysis project Ga0209476, IMG submission 187179) | Active sludge microbial communities from Klosterneuburg, Austria, studying microevolution and ecology of nitrifiers - Klosterneuburg... | ecosystem: Engineered > WWTP > Aerobic digester... | reverse complement strand
CTCAAGGGCGCGGAATGGACCGTCGCCGACGGCGTTGCCATGCCCGACGGCGAGGAGCTCGAAGTCGTGCTGATCTCGCAGGCCTTCGACCGCGCCAAGGCGCTAGAGGACGGCAACCTCAATACCTTCGACGTCATGCGCCAGGGCGGCAACACGGTCACCATCAACGTCGCCGCCGACGGCCCCACGATGTGCGTCGACTTCATGTCGCGCTCGGGCGACACCATGAACAGCGGCAGCAGCTGCAACAGCGACTTCCCGCCGACCATCAAGATCGAGAAGCGGACGCCTTCCCGGATCGCCGGCAGCATGGACTGGTCCGAGGAGGGCGGCGACCACGTCAAGGTGCAGTTCGATCTCCCGATCGAGGACGCGGCGAAGTAGGGATCGCCACGCGCCCTGCCCGCCGGCCCATGTCGCCGCGCTCCGACACCGCGACACCGGTCGCGGGCGGCATCGTCCCGCCATGGCGGGTGCTGATCGTGGACGACCATCCGATCGTGCGCACCGGCCTGGCGATACTGATCGACGCCGAGCCCGACATGCGCAGCTGCGGCCACGCCGAGGACTACGATGGCGCGCTGCAGGTGCTCGCGCGGGACCCGCCGGATCTCGTCCTGGTCGATCTCTCGCTGCGCGGGTCCAGCGGCCTCGACCTGGTCAAGGAGGTCGTGCGACGGGGATTCCGGGCGATCGTGGTCTCGATGCAGGAGGCGCCGATCTGGGCCGAGCGCGCCTTCGCCGCCGGCGCGCGCGGGTACGTGCAGAAGAGCGAGGCCGGCCGCAACGTGGTCCACGCGATCCGCAAGGTGCGCGCCGGGCGGATGTACCTGAGCGAGTCGATCTCCGGGGCCCTGCTCGCGCACCGGGTCGGCGGCGTGGCGAGCGAGGACCCGAACCGTCGCATCGCCAGCCTGACCGACCGCGAGATCGAAGTCCTGGCGCGCATCGGCAACGGCCTGACCACCCGCCAGATCGGCGCGGAACTGCGCCTGAGCCCCAAGACCGTGCAGACCTATCGCGAGCGCATCAAGCGCAAGCTGGCCCTGGGCAGCGCCGCGGAACTCTCGCGCGAGGCTGCGCGCTGGGTGCTGGAGACGCCGCCGCGGGCGGCGCAGACGGACTGAACGCGCAGGCGGCGCGCCGGAGCCGGCGGGTGCCGGATTCAGCCTTCTGGTTCGGTGACGCGCGGCGCCGGCCGGGCACGCGCAATCACGACCAGCCGCGTGCCGCGACCGAGCGCGCTTTCAATCCGGAACGTGGCGCCCGCCAGTCGTGCGCGCTCCTGCATGCTGGCCAGGCCGAGCCCGGGCTGCGCCATCGCCGCCGCGGCATCGAAGCCGATCCCGTGGTCGATGATCTCGAGCCGGATGCCGCCGGAATCGCCCGCGAGGATGACGTCGGCCTGTTTCGAACCGGCGTGGGCAAGGCAGTTGCGCAGCCCTTCCTGCACGATGCGGTAAAGCGCGAGCCCTACTTCGGGAGCCGGATCATCGAAGTCGCCCGGACATTCGAACGCGATCGCCATGCCGGTGCGGTTGGCGAAGGTCTCGCATTCGGCGCGCACGGCCCCGGCCAGGCCGAGGCTCTCCAGCGCCGGCGGGTGCAGGTCGCGCGACAGTGCCTGGACTTCATTGGCCACCCGCTCCAGTTCGCTGGCGAGTTCGGACAGGTTGCCGGACACGTCGCGCGAGGGTTCGCGCGAAATCGCCTGTGCCGTGCTCCAGGCCAGCATCGCCAGTCCGGCAAGCTGCTGGGTGAGGTCGTCGTGGATCTCCCTCGCCAGGCGCTGGCGCTCGTCCTCCTGCGCGCGCAGCAGCCGGCGCGCCAGGCGGCGTGCCTCCCCGCGGCTGCGCCTGAGCCTGGCCTGTTCGCGCTGCAGGCGCTGCTCGGCGAGCTTGAACTCGGTGACATCGACCGCCATTCCGATCACCTGTTCGACGGTCTTGCCGTCGGCGCCGAAGCCCGGCCGCTTGACGATGCGGAACCAGCGCTGGCGTCCCTCGTGGTCGACGATCCGGTCCTCGGCGAGGATCCGTTCCTGCGCCGAGGCGAACACCTCGGCGTCGAGCGCATCGACCCGCGCCATGCCCTCCGGCGGCGCGCCGAGCTGCTGCGGCGAGCGGCCCTCGAGTTCGCCCGGCGACAGGCCGTAGAACGTCGCCGCCGCGCGGTTGGCCAGCGCATAACTGCCGTCGCGGCGGCGCGCGAAGATCGGGTTCGGGCTGGTGTCGATCACCTCGCGCAGGAAGGCGCGGGCGCGACCGAGCGTGCGCGCGTGCCGGCTCTCGATCCGCAGGCGCCAGCCGAACGCGGCGGCAACCAGCAACAGGGCGAGTACGAGCGCTGCTGCGCGCAACCACGGCGATTCCCAGGGTTGCGGCTCGACCTCGACCGCCAGCACCTGTGCCGCGTCGACCCAGTCGCGACCCGGCAGCCGGGCCTGCAACTTGAATGAGTACGAGCCCGGCACCAGGTGCGACCAGGTCGCTTCGCTGGCCCGGGCAGCCGGGATCCAGTCGGCATCGAATCCGTCGAGCCGGTAGCGGAAGCCCAGCGCCTCGGGCCGCAGCAGCTCGATGGCCGAGAATGCGATCCGCAGCGAGCGTTCGTCCGCAGCCAGTTGCAAGGGGCGATCGAGCGCCAGTTCGCGCGGGCCGGTCGCGGCGGACTGGATGTAGATCTCGCCGGGCGCGAGCGCGACCGTCGGCAACGCGCCGGGGTCGAGCACGGCGATGCCGCTGACCGTCGGATAGACGAAGCGGCCATCGGCGAGGCGCGTGACGGCGGGCCGTCCCCAGCCGTTGCACTCGGCGTCGCGCAGCCCGTCGCGCCGCCCGAGGCGCTCCACCGGGACCGAGGCCAGCTCGCCGCGTTCCCAGCGCGCGTGATCGCGGAGCCGCAGCCGCGCGAGTCCCTGGTCGCCGGACATCCACAGCCCGCCGGCGGCATCGAAGGCGAGGCTGTGGATCGGACGGAAAGGCAGGCCGTCGTCGAGTCCATAGGTGGAGCTGCGATCGCCTGCGACGTGCACCAGGCCATCGCGGCCACTGGCGAGCCACAGCCCGCCGCCATCGTCCTCCAGGATCGCCTTGAGACCACGGATCGTGCGCCCGGCGACCCGCTGTTCCGACCAGGCGTGCCCGTCGTAGGCGTACAGCCCTTCCTCGCCGCCGGCGAGCAGGCGCCCCGAGCGGTCGTGATGGAAAAACCGCACCCGTTGCAGCGGCAAGCCGCGCGCGGCGTCATGGGCGATGCGCTCGCCGGGTCGCAGTTCGATCACGCCGCCGGTCTCGCCGGCCACCCAGAGCGTGTCGGCTTGCGCGGCATCGACGTGGAGCACGCGCGTCCCGTCGGCATGGGCGATGCCGCCGGGACCAATGCGCCGCAGCGTCCCCTCCTCGAGCCAGGCGATGCCGCTGTCGCCGCCGACCCAGATGCCGCCCGGTCGCCGCGGATCCAGGGCGAGCGCCCATGCCGTCGCGCCCGGCAGTCCGTCCTGCGCTGTCCAACGAGCGCGCACGCCCTGGTCGGGGTGCCACGACAGCAGGCCCCGATCCAGCGCACCGATCCAGACTCCGCCATCGGGCGTTGCCAGTACCGCGCTGGTGCCATCGATCACCAGGCCTTCGGGCGCACCGTACGCGCGCACGGGGCCGCGGTAAAGGCGGGCCAGGCCACCGGAAAAGGTGCCGATCCACAGGTCGCCGCGGGCGTCCTCGGCGAAGGCACGGACGCGCCAGTCACCAAGCCCGGATTTCCCGGGCAGCATCTTCAACGTGCCTGAGCTCCAGCGCGCGAGGCCCTCGCGCTCGCCGAACCACAGGTCGCCGCGGCGATCGGTGTACAACCTGCCCACGCCCTTTCCGGCCGAGATGCGCAACCAGCTCGCATCGACCGGGTCCCAGCGCCAGACACCTTCCAGGCAGGAGGTATAGCGCGAATCGCCGGGTCCGATCGCGATGCCCGCGCCGCGGCATGCCGGCACGTCCGGCACGACCTCGACCGCATCGCCGACGATCCGCCACAGGCCATGGTCGTTCGTGCGCACCCAGACCTCGCCGCCCGGCGTCACCGCCAGCGCGCGGACATCCGCACTGCGCGCTTCCGTGTTCGGCGCGATGCGCTGGGCCGTCTCGCCCTCCACGCGCCACAGGCCGGTACTCGTGCCGATCCACAAGGTGCCGGAGGGATCCTCGAGCAGGGCGGTCGCGGACAGGTCGTCGGGCAGCGCGGGAACCGGCAACGCGCGCGGCGGTCCGCCGGCCGGCAGCAGGCGGACGCCGCCGAACTCCAGTGCGATCCAGAGCCGCCCGCCGCTGCCGCGGGCCAGCGCCGCGACCGGACCCAGCGACGACCGCGCAGGGCCGCTTCCAGCGACGGGGTTGAACGAGCGCCCGTCGAAGCGCAGCAGGCCGTTGTTGGTGGCGATCCACATGAAGCCGTCAGGCCCCTCGACGATGTCGCGCACCCAGTTGCTGTCGAGGCCTTCGGACTCGCTCCAGCGATCGATGCCGAACTGCGCGATGCCGAAATCATCCGCCGCGGTGGCGGCGCTGCCAGCCGCTCCCAGCATCGATGCGAGCAGCACGATGCCGCGAGCGATGCGCGGCGCCCGGCGCGCGGGCCATCCAGGGGTCATGGGCGCTTCGACGGGCATCGTCGCGAGCATATCGAATCCGGCGCCGTGCACCGCGAACACCTGCCCATCACGCGGATCAGCATCCTGCTGACAGACGCCGCGCCGCGCGTCGCGGATCATGGCGCCCGCCCCCCGCCCGGCTTGCGCCAACCGCGCATTCGCCGCACGGCCCCTCCCCAGCCCTGTCGCACGAGGATCCGGCTCCATGCGCCGTCAACTTCGCTTTGTCGCCCCGCTCGCGCTTGCCGCGACGCTGGTGCCCGCCGTCACGATTGCCGCGGACTCCGACGCGGAGCTGGCCGAGGCTTCGGCCGCGGCCTTCACGGCCGCCGACTTCGACGCCAGCGGCAAGGTCAGCTGGGAAGAGTTTCGCAATCGCGTGGTCGCCGTGTTCGGCCATCTAGACGTCAACGAGGACGGGCGCATCGCCGGCGAGGAGCATCCGCCGGCGGTCGACAAGTCGGGCAAGGCCGTGCAGCCCGGCAACGTGACGGCGGAGTCGTTCACCGGCTCGGTGGCCGCGGCGTTCAAGGCCTCGGACAAGGACGGCGACGGCGAGCTCTCGATGCAGGAATGGTCGGGCACCAAGCCCTGAGCCCCCACCGGATGAAGTCCATGACGATCTCCATGAAGTTCCCCGCCGGCGTGTCGGTCGCCGCACTCCTGCTGCTGGCTAGCATCGACGCGCAGGCGCGCTCGCTGGTGTGCGAGTCGGAGGACCGCACGACCCACTACTGCGCCGCCGACACCCGCGGCGGCGTCCACCTGTCGACGCAGTTCAGCAAGGCCAGCTGCCGCCAGGGCAGCAGCTGGGGCTACGACAGCCGCGGCGTCTGGGTCTCCAACGGCTGCCGCGCGCAGTTCGACCTCGGCGACTACCGCTCGAGCCACGGCAGCAGCAGCGACTCGGCGGCGGCCGCCGCGCTGGCGCTGGGCCTGATCGGCGCAGTCGCCATCGCGTCGAAGCACGACGACGACTATCGCGGGGAACGCGACTACGACTACCAGCCATACGACCATCACACCAAGTACGGCGCGGGCTACCAGGTCACTTGCGAGTCGCGCAACAACCAGCGCAACTACTGCCGCTCGAACCTGCGCCATGCCGAGGTCGACATCGACCGGCAGATCTCCCGCACCAGCTGCCGCCATGGCTACAACTGGGGCTGGGACAGCGGTGGCGTGTGGGTGGACGACGGCTGCGCGGCGGTGTTCTCTGTCTATTGAGGCGCCAAGGGCGACGAGTCCGGCGCCTGGTGTGTCCGAACCCCGGCCCGGCGCCGGTCGGGAATCGCGTGTTTGCGCATGCCGCCGCGCCGCGGCTGCGCCCCTTCCAACCCCCACGGTGAAACCATGAACCTTTCCCGATCGATCCTGCTGTCATCGTTGCTGTTGCTGCCCCTGGCCGCCGTCGCCGATGAAGTGACCTGCGAGTCCGTCGACCGCAAGCGGGCCGAGTGCCCGATGGACACGCGCGGCGAGGTGCGCCTGGTGCGCCAGGTGAGCCGCACGGCTTGCGTGGAGGGACAGAACTGGGGGCTGTTCAAGCACTCGGTCTGGGTCGACGGCGGCTGCAGCGCGGTCTTCGCGTCGGGCGGCAACCTGCAGGACTCCGGCCAGTCCGCATCCAGCAGCGCCGCGTCCGGCAGCGGCGCCTCGCCCAACCAGGTGACCTGCGAGTCGGTCGGCAACCGCCAGGTCGAGTGTCCGATGAACACGCGCGGTGCCGTGCGCATGGTGCGCCAGCTGAGCAAGAGCGCGTGCACCGAGGGCGTCAGCTGGGGCCTGTTCAAGCACTCGGTCTGGGTCAAGGACGGCTGCCGCGGCGTGTTCGCGGTCGACGCGGGCGGCAACGCCGGTGGCGGAGACAGCGGCACGGCCAGCCGCATCGCCAGCGACGACGCCGCCTACCAGGGCAACGACCGCGCGCCGGCCGCCGCGATCCGTGCGTGCAACGAGTTTGCCGACCAGGGCTACGACGGCACGCTGGTGGCCCAGAACGCGATGAAGCCGGGTTACTGGGAGCTGATCCTGCGCTTCGAGGAGTACCGCTACGTCTGCAACGTCAGCAGCGACGGCAGGGTCTCGTCGTTCGACAAGCTCAATTGAAACGCTGGCGGGGCCGCCAACCGCGGTACCGGACTTGACCTCAATCGCAAGGAGACATCGCGTGAACGCAGGAATTTTCCAGATCGCAGTCGCTATCGGGCTGGCCTTGCCGCTCAGCGCCAATGCGATCGACCAGGCCTATGCCAGGAAGCTCGAGCGCTCGGGTTGCACGCAGGTCACCGAGCTGCAGGGCTGCGACATCAACAAGACCAAGGCGCAGAACGCCAGCGCCGGCTTCGGAGCGGCACCGACGGCCGTCGCGTCGTCGCCCTACGCAGGCCGGTGGATCGCGACCAACGCATCCACCAACCAGACGGTGGCCACGATCAACATCGACGCCGACAACAAGGTCGTGGTGGACGGCAAGCCCGTTGCCGGCAAGCTCAGCGACGGCGCACTGGTGTTCAAGGCAGGTCTCATCACCTACACGATCCAGGGCGATCCGCGCCTCGCGCATGAGAACAGCTGGTTCGATTCCGACGCGCAGACTACCGGTCCGATCAAGCGCCTCTAGCTCGAAACCGGAGGGCAGCCCGCCATGAAGCATTCCGTACTTGCCGTCGCGCTGTTGCTTTCCATTCCCGTCTGCCAGTCGGCCAGCGCGGCCTCGGCGTCCACCGCAATCGCCTCCAGGCCGGCGTCCGCGACGGCCGGGAACGGCGCGTGGGGCGTGGACCTGTCCAACATCGACACCCGCATCGCGCCGGGCGACGACTTCTACGGCTACGTCAACGGCAAGTGGATCCAGCGCACCGAGATCCCCGCGGACAAGCAGGATGTCGGGGGCCTGAATACGCTGCAGGACAAGGCGCTGGCGCAGATCAGGGATTTGCTGGAAGCCGCGGTTGCCGACCGCAAGGCCGCGGCCGGCAGCGAAACCCGCAAGCTGGCGGACTGGTACGCCTCCTATCTGGACGTGGACGCCATCGAGAAGGCCGGCTTCGCACCGATCAAGCCGGAGCTCGATGCGATCGCCGCCGTCGCCAACCGCGAGCAACTGATCGGCCTGTTCGCGAAGAATCATGGCGCCCTGGGCCTGCGACCCCTGGCGATCGGCGTGGATCCCGATCGCAACGTCAAGGACACCATGCGACCGACGATAGACATCGGCGGGCTGAGCCTGGGCGCACGGGACTTCTATCTGGACCCGGCCTACGCACCGGTGCGCCAGTTGCAGCTGGCGCACATGGGCCGCCTGCTCAAGGTCGCCGGGTTCGACGATGTGGAAGCACGTGCCAGGCGCGCGCAGGACCTGGAGATCAAGATCGCGCGGATCACCTGGACCTCCGCCGAGCAACGCGACGATCTCAGGAAGAACAACGTGATCACGGTCGCCGAGCTGTCGAAGCAGGCGCCCGGACTCGACTGGCCGAAGTATCTTGCCGCGACGGGCGTCGGTGCGCCGGAGAAGGTGATCCTGCTCACGCCGTCGTCGGTCAAGGCCATGGTCGAGCTGGTCAACGAGGAACCGATCGGGGCATGGCAGGATTACATGCGCTACGTGGCCGTTGCCGGGACTTCGAGCTACCTGCCGAAGGCCGCGCGGGACGAGATGTTCGAGTTCCTGGGCAGGGAACTGCGTGGCATGCAGGAGCCGCAGCCTCGCTGGATCGACGCCATCCTCGACCTCGGCGGCCCCGGCAAGCCCTTGTCCGACCCGCTCAGCAAGCTTTACGTCGAGCGCCATGTGTCCGCCGACGCCCGTCCAAAGGCCGAGGCGATGGTCGACAACCTTCTGGCGGCGTTCGACGCACGCCTGGCCAAGGTCGAGTGGATGGCGCTGGAAACCCGCGCCGGGGCGCGTGAGAAATTGTCCAAGGTCACCCTCAAGGCGATCTACCCGGATATCTGGAACAACGTCGATGGCCTCGACGTGGTCCGCGGCGACACGGTCGGCAATGCGCGGCGCGCCTCCGCGTTCAAGTGGGAGCAAAGCTTGCGCGACCTCAAGCGATACCCGGATCGCCGCCAGTTCCTGCAGCCGGTCTACCTGGTCAACGCCTATGCCAACGCCGCGTGGAACGAGATCGTGTTCCTGGCCGCGATCGTGCAGCCGCCGGCCTTCGATCCCGCCGCCGATGACGCGGTGAACTACGGCGCGATGGGCGCGATCATCGGCCACGAGATCTCGCACCTGTTCGACGACAAGGGCCGCGCCAGCGACGGCGACGGCATGCTGCGCGACTGGTGGACCGCCGAGGACGCCAGGCGCTTCACTGCCTCGGCCAAGCGCCTGCAGGACCAGGTCGGCGCCTACGAGCCGATCCCGGGCAAGAAGGTGGATGGCGCGCTGACCCTGGGCGAGAGCATCGCCGACCTGGCCGGCCTGAACGTGGCCCTCGATGCCTACAAGCGCTCGCTGGGCGGCAAGGAGGCACCGATCCTGGATGGGCTCACCGGCGACCAGCGCTTCTTCATGTCCTTCGCCCAGGTCTGGCGCTGGAAAGGCCGCGATGCCGCGGTGGACCAGCAACTCAAGAACGACCCGCACCCGCCGTCCTCGATTCGCGCCAACACCGTGCGCAACATCGACGCCTGGTACGGAGCTTTCGACGTGCAGCCGGGCGACAAGCTGTACCTCAAGCCGGACGATCGCGTGCGCCTGTGGTGATTTGACGAGCGAGCGCAGGTTGCGGAGCCGGTGGGCGTTGCGGGCAACCGCGCTGAGCCGGTCAGGGCCCACGCTCCGGGGCGGCGCTCAATCCAGGCGCAGGATCAGGAACTCGGCGTCGCCGCCCTCGCGCAGGGCCGCGACTTCCGCACCGGACATCGCCTCGCCGTCGCCGTCGCCGAGGGCGCATGGGCACGGCGCGGCGTTGACGTTGCGAGCGTTCGCGCGCCGTCAATCGCCCATCACGAAGGCGTCGGGGATTTCATAGCGCTCCGTCCCGAGCGTCGCGATGGTGGTGTCGCCATCGCGGCTCGAACCGCTCGGCAGGGCCGCGGTGCCATCGGACTGCGCCGTCGAGAATGCGAGGAAACTGCCGTCCTTGTTGAAGAAGATGGTGCGTTTGCGGCCGTCTGGCAGAGTCACTTCCACGAAGGTTCCAGTCTCGGTCCCGCGCACCACCCCCGCATCGCACATCCCGGCTGGCGCGTCCTTGTAGCCAGCGCAGCGAATCTGCGCGGTCGCGTTGTAGTCGGTTCCGGCAACCTTGGCATCGCCCTGGCCATCCCCGTCGCCAGGCACCGCCGCGCTGGCAGGTACCGAAACCAGGGTCACGCCATCGACGGTCGCGACCACCGTGCCGCCCAGTCTCGCCGCATCGTCGGCGGAGTGGCAGCCTGCGAGCGACGCCGAGTCATCGAGGAAATCCGCGGTCGCTGCGCTCTCGCCGATCCGGCGACAGGGATCGCCCGGGCTGGGAAAGCCATCGCCCACCACGGACAGGCTGGCGGGCCAGGTGGGCGATGCCGCGGGCGCAGTAGCCGCGACGACCGCAGGGGTTGTCGCGACGCCACCACTGTCGTCGGACCGCTGGCAAGCCGATAGCAGAAGGGCAATCGCGACCGAAATCAGACTGGCACGCAGGACCGCAGGCATGGTGGGGATGCTCCGTTTCGAAGTTGGGCGTTGACCGCCGAGGCGCACCGCATCGTAACCGAACCGCCAGCAGCATCTCGAGGCCTGGATTCGCGCAACGTCGGGCGACGCCCAGCGGGGCCGCGGATCGCAGCGGCCGCAGCTAGAGCTCGGCCTCGAAGAGCTGGCCCAGGCGCTTGCGGAACCGGATGATGACCTCCCCGGGCGCCTCGAACTCGAGCGCATCCGAGAGGCTCATCGGACGGCTGTAGCGCAGGTCGTGCTCGAGGATCGCGCGGGCCAGCGCGTCGGCGAGCGGCGCGTCCTCGAACACCAGCGCGGTCTCGCTGTTGAGGCGCTCGCTGCGCGGATCGAGGTTGTAGGAGCCGACCAGCGCCACGCGGCGGTCCACGACCGCGAACTTCGAGTGCATGGTTCCCTGGCGCACCGGGTCGCCCGGCGCCTGCCCGACCCATTCCCAGATCCGGATCCCGGCGTCCGGATTGCGGCACGCGCGAACGGCGGCGGTTTCGTTCACGGCCAGCAGTTCCTTGTAGTGGCCGCGACCGACCAGGGTGATCTCGGGCAGGTCGTTGGTCTCCGGGCTGTTGGACAGCAGCAGCACCGAGACGCAACGCGAGGCCGCCGCCTTGAGCGCAGCGGCAATCGCCGGCGTGGGCACGAAATAGGCATTGGCGATCTGCAGCTGCTCGCGCGCGGAGCCGATCAGCTTGAGGTAGGCCTGCAGGATGTAGCTTTCGCCGAAGCGCGGGCGGTTATGCAGGAAACGGCAGCGCGCGCCGCGGAAGTCCAGGGCCTGCGTGCCGCCCTCGAGCTCGGCGACGCGCGCCTGCCGGACCGCATCCGTGCTGAAGTGCAATGGCACCGTGCCGGTGCCCGCCAGCACATGCCGGGTCGCCTTCCAGTAATGGTCGGTGTTGAACACGCCACGGCTGCGCTTGATCGCGGTCAGGTATTCGTAGCTGCGCTCGAAGGCCGCCACCAGGTCCTGCAGCACGGCACCGCGCACGGCCACGTCCTGGTCGCGCCAGTAGGCGGCGGGATCGCGCGGATCGACGCGGAAATACTCGTTGCCGATGTTGAGGCCGCCGGTGACGGCAACGCCGTGCGCGGTCTCGGCATCGATGATCCACAGCTTCTCGTGGAAGCGCTTGTCCATGCGCGCCGGGTCGTAGTGCGGCATCAGGCCGGGCACCGGCACCTCGTTGAGCCACTGCAGTCCCAGCGCCTCGTAGCCCTCGACCTCGATGCCGTGCTGCTTGAGGTCGAAGTACAACCACTGCGACTGCAACCGCGGGTTGGAGAACGCATCGACGATGACGCGCACGTCGAGGCCCTCGGCCTTCTTCTGCTTGAGCAACTCGGCGATGCGCAGCCCGGCCTCGTCGCCGTTGAACACCAGCGCCTGGATCCGGATCGAGCGCGTGGCGCGCTTGAGCATCGCCACGCGCGCGGCGAAGGAGCCCTCGCCGGAGTCCAGGATCGCGACCTCGCAAGCGGCGGGATCGCGCACCGGGTAGAGGCCGACCTTGCCGACATCGTCGTAGCCGCTGCCGAGATAGTCCTCCGGCGGGCCGAAGACGGACGTCGCGCCAGCGCGCGCCAGGGCCGGCGCGACGTCATCGACCGCGGTCTCCGGTGGCGGACGCACGGTCGTGCACGCGGGCAGCAGGGAACCCAGGGCCAGGAGCGCGATGGCAGCCGGACGCCGGACGCGTCCCGGCACCGCGACCCGGCAAGCGGCGATCGGCACGCGAATCACTTCCGCGGCTGCCCTTCGGGCGGAATCGGCCGCACCCGTTGCGCCTCGGCGCTTTGTCCCTGCGCGATCGGCGGTGCGGCCTGCTCCCAGAGCAGGCTGCGGATCCCGTCGGGCGCGACCGGCTCGTCGGCCACGACGACGACCAGGCGCAAGCCATCACTGTAGTACGGGTCGTTCCCCAGGTTGCGCCTGGCCTGCGGTGGCGTCGACACGGCACCGCCCCGGACGAAGCCGAAGCGCGCGACATGGCCGCTGGCCATGAGCCCGTGCAGCAGGTACTCGCGGGTGGTGTCCACCTGCGGGTCGATCACGTGCGTGGCGAGGGTCGCGGAGGTCGTGGTGAGCTTGATGCCGATGTCGCGGCTGACCTGGCCGACCCAGACCTGGCGGCCCTGGTGGCGGAACGGCGCCAGCCACAGGCGCATGTGGTTGCGCAACGCGAGGGCATGGCGCGCGCGCTGCAAGGCGATGTCATGGCTGCGGCCGAAGACGTACAGGCTGCTGACCGGCGCGACCGGGTAGGCATCGCCGGACATGACCGCGCCGAGCTCGCGCGCGATGGTCTTCGCGCTGATGCGGTGCGTGAAGGACCAGTCGCTGCGCGACAGCGCCGCCAGCATCTGCGGCGCATCCGCCACGATCACCACGTTCAACGGGTCGCCATTGCCGCTGCCCTGCGCATCCGTGGTGCAGCAGGGCAGCTGCTCCAGCGCCGCGCGCAGCTGGTCCAGGTCGAGGTCGGGGAGTTCGCGGCCGGCGTAAGTGCGCTCGGTATCCATGCGCTCGTAGTCGAACTCGCCATCGGGCAGCCGCAGGGCGAAGCCGAAGCGCAACTCGCGCGGAAGTTCGTCCGCGGCCAGCGGATTCGCGCGCATCGCGCTGTCCGCCTCGTAGACGTCGCGCATGAGTCGCACGTCGAGATAGCGGCCGCCCTCGACCCGGGGCACGTAGACAAAACCGTCGCTGATCGTCCGCGACGGCAGCATCAGGCGCATGGACTGGTCGCGCATCTCCTGCCGCATGCGTTCGAAGGTCCCGCTCGGCGCGTGGTCACGCAGTACCGACGCGGCCTCGTCGGCGGAATAGAAGTCGGGCTCGAGCGCGCCCTTGAGGAACCAGAAGCGGAATGGAGAAGCGTTGCGCACGCTCAGCCACACCGCCTGCAGGCCATGGCTGCCCAGGTCGATGCCGAAGTGCTGCCGGGCCTGGTCGTCGGTCAGGATCGTCGCGGTCACGGCGACCTCGCCGATGGCGCGCGATTGCGCCAGCTGCGGGTCGGGCGGCATCGACAGCGGCACCGGCGCGAGGGGCCGCGTCGCGCAAGCCGCGAGGAGCAGCGCGGCGGAAACCGACAGGGCGAAGGCGCGCGCTGGGGTCGTGCGGTGTGGGCGGCGTCGCATGGTTGCCCATGCTAGCGCAGGGTCCACCGGGCCTGCGTGAGCGTGGCCGCTACGGGCTCCGGCAACGCGTCGCGCATCCCGGCTGCGGTCACGGTCCTCGGATGGCCGCCCCGGCGCCAACCTGCGAAACTCAGTGCTCGATGAGGACCCGCATCCTGCTCGCGGCGGCCGCGCTGGCCTGTGTCGCCTGCGCGCCGCGCGCAATGCTGAACTACCGCGACGGCGACCCGCCCACGGTGTCGCTGCCGGTGGCGCTCGCCGGCGTGGACGACCGCAGCGCCGCGTTCGCCGCGCTGTACGCGGCCGAACTGCAGCGCGGCGGCGCCGGCGGCGACACGACGGAGCGCTGGCTGCATGGGCGCACCGACGGCTCCAGCGACGACTTGATCGCGCAACTGCGGCAGGCATTCGCCGATCGCGCCGCTACCACCGCCGTGCTGGTCGTGCCGGGGCTGTTCGGCGACTGCCTGGTCGCGCAGGCCGTCCCGTTCGGGGATGGCGTGCTGCGCACGCCGGAGCGCAGCCCGACCGAGGCCTATGCGCAGTACGCGGACCTGGGCCTGCACTCGATCCGCATGCTGCCGCTGCCGGGTCGCAGCGCCGCCGCGGCCAACGGCGAGCGGATCGCGCAGGCGATCCTCGAGAGCGCGGCGGACCCTGCGGTCGCGCACATCGTGCTCGTGGCCTACTCCAAGGGCGCCACCGATGCCCTGCATGCGCTGGCCGCGCTTCGCCTCCGGGGCGCGGTGCCGACGGAGCTGGCCGCCCTGGTCTCGGTCGCGGGCGTGGTGATGGGCACGCCGCTGGCCGATCGCTACGAGGCGGTCTACGACGCCCTGTCGCCGCACTTCAGGCCCTTCGACTGCTCGGCATCCGAAGGTGGCGACATGGCCAGCCTGACGCGCCGCGAGCGTGGACCCTGGCTGGCCGCGAATCCGCCACCGGCGGGACCGGCCTACTACTCGGTCGTCGCGCACGCGCAGCCCGGGCAGATGTCCCCGCTGCTGCGCGCCAGCGGGAAGCTGCTCGCCGCGGTCGATCCGCGCAACGATGGCCAGGTCATCGCGTCCGACGCGATCCTGCCCGGCAGCGTGCTGCTGGCGCAGGCCAATGCCGACCACTGGGACCTGGCCTTGCCGCGCGACCGCCATCCCGACGCGGCCATGCGCGCGATGACGTCGGGCCGGGCGTATCCGCGCGAGGCGCTGTTCCGCGCGATGCTGGTCTGGGTGGTCGGCAGCGTGCACTGACTGGCGGTCGCGGCGCGGCGTCGACCGTGGTCGAGGCGGCCATTGCCGTGGGTCGCCCGGTGGGGCGAATCGGGTCGCGGGCACGTAGCCCCGGGTCGGCGTCATCGACGCCTGCCTTTTCCGGTACCCGGTGCCAATGGATCGCGCGTCCGCCGATCGCGCCGAGCCGGGCACTCCGCGACCGGGGCCTCTATACTCGACCGGCCTGTTGCACCGACCCGGGAGTTGCCCGATGCGCGCCCTGCTGCGGATCGTCGTGTGGGGATGGTTGGCCGGAATCGGCGCTGCGTACGCAGCAGACACCATCATCACGCTGCCGGCGGCGGAACTCGAAGCGCGCCTGCAGTCCGCCCCGTTCGTGATCGAAGCCGCGGCGCCGGCGCGCGGCATCGCCGAGGACGTCGCGCTCAAGAGCGACGTGCGCTTCGAGGACGGCGCCACGCTGCGGATCAAGATCCGGCCGGCCGCCCCCGGCGGCACCGAGTTCAACAACGAGCCGCGCTACGAGCTGGCCGCCTACCTGCTGCAGCAGCTGTTCCTGGACGAAGCCGACCACGTGGTGCCGCCGACCGCATTACGCATGCTGCCGCGCGCGACGCTGCTGCCGCACGCGCCGCGCCTGCGCGCGACCTTCCGCGGCGCGGACGAGGTCCTGGTCGTGCTGCAGTACTGGCTGCGCAACGTCGGCGGCCCCAAGGAGCTGTGGAACGCCCAGCGCTTCGACAGCGACCCGGTCTACGCGCGCCACATCGCCAACCTCAACGTGCTGACCCACCTCATCCGGCACGGCGATTCCAACGCCGGCAACATGATGCTCTCGACCGTGGCCGACAATCCGCGCGCCTTCGCGGTCGACAACGGCGTCGCCTTCGAGTCGCCGGGCAGCAACCGTGGCGATGCCTGGCGCGCGATCCGCGTGCCGAAGCTGCCGGCCGCGACCGTCGAGCGCCTGCGCGCGATCGACTTCAAGGCGCTCGAGCGGCTGCTGGCGGTGGTCGCCACCTGGGAACTCCGGGCTCGGCAGTTCGAACCCGTCGCCGGCGCGCCGCGGATGGCGGGCGACAAGGGCGTGCGCCTGCGAGTGGACCGCGTGCAACTGGGCCTGACGCGGCGCGAGATCCAGGAAGTGGACCGCCGGCGCCGACTGCTGCTCAAGCGGGTGGATCGGGGCGAAATCGGGACCTTCTGACCATGACGCCATTCCTGCGCCGTGCCTTCGCTTCCTGCCTGCTGTGTTCGGGCGCCGCCTCCGCCGCCGAGACCTGGCGCTACGACGCCCCGGGCCGGGTCGTGGCCGTGGGCGACGTGCATGGCGCCCACGACACGCTGGTGCGCACGCTGCAGTCCGCGGCGCTGATCGACGACGCGCAGCGCTGGCGCGGCGGCAACGCGCAGCTGGTGAGCGTCGGCGACCTGCTCGACCGCGGCGCCGATTCGCGCAAGGTGCTCGACCTGCTCATGCGGCTGGAGGGCGAGGCCGCGGCGGCCGGTGGGCGCGTGCACGTGCTGCTCGGCAACCACGAGGTCATGAACCTGGGTGGCGAACTGCGCGATGTCGCGCCGGGCGAGTTCGCGGCCTTCGCCGCTGACGAAAACGCCGACGAACGCGCGCAGGCCTTCGCGGCGTGGCGCGCGCGCCAGGCGCCGGGCGGCGACGAGGCGGTGCAGCGCGCGGCCTTCGACACGAAGTTTCCCGCCGGCTGGTTCGCGCACCGGCGCGCCTTCGCGCCCGGCGGCCACTACGGCGCGTGGTTGCTCCAGCGGCCGGTCGCGATCGTGGTCGACGATACCGCCTTCATGCATGGCGGGCCCTCGGCCGCGCTCGCGGGCTACGACCTGGTGCGGCTCAATCGCGAGTTCCAGGTCCAACTAGCTGCCTACCTGGCCGATGTTGCCGCACTCGAAGGAAATGGCTGGATCGGCTTCGAGGTCCCGGGCGAGACCCGCACGGCGGCGGTCGAGGCGCGCCTCGCCAGCGCCGGCGAGGCGCCGGACCCGACCTTGGTGGCGACGGCGCAGCGCGTCGTGGCCTTCGACCGCGCGCCGCTGTTCGGCGTTCAGGGACCGGTCTGGTATCGCGGCCTGGCGCTGTGCCGCCCGGTGCTGGTGCAGGATGTCGCCGACGCCGCAACACGGCAGTTCGACGTGGAGCGCGTCGCCATGGGCCATACCGTCACGACCGGACTGCGCCCTACCCTGCGCCTGCGCGAGCGCGCGGTGCTGCTCGACACCGGCATGCTGCGCAGCGTGTACCAGGGCTCGGGCTACGCCACCGAGTTCGCCGGCGGCGCGATCACCACGATCCACGAAGACGGCACGCGCGCGCCGCCGCTGGTCGACGCCGCGATCGTGGGCCTGCGCCTGCCCGGCGGCGGCGATGCTGCGCTCGAGGCGCTGCTGCGCGACGCGACCGTGGTCGCGAGCGTGCCGGTCGAGGGCGAGGACCGCAGTGCCGTGCAGCTGTCGCACGCGGGCGGAACGCTGCGCGCGTGGTGGTATCCCGACCACAAGGCCGGCGGGCGCCACGTGCGCGAGCTGGCCGCCTATCGGCTCGACCGCGTGCTCGGGCTCGGGCTCGTTCCGGCCACGGTCGCGCGCGAGATCGACGGCAAGGCCGGTGCGCTGCAATGGCGGCCGGACCAGACCATCGGCATGGCACAGGCCACCGCGGGCGCCGCGGGCGGCACGCCGTGGTGCGACACCACGGCGCAGATCGAACTGCTCTACGCCTGGGATGCGCTTATCGGCAATGGCGGGCGCACCGAGGCCAGCCTCGAATGGACCGCGCAGGACTGGATCCTGCTCGCCAGCGACCATCGCTTCGCCTTCGCCGCAAGCACCGATGCGCCGGCGCATCTCGAAGGTCGCGCCCTGCGGATCGGGCCGGAGCTGTGCCGGCGACTGGAAGCGCTCGATGCCGGCAAGCTGCGCAGCGCGCTCGACGGGGCCGCCAGTGCGCGCGAGCGCAATGCCTTGCTGCGCCGACGCGACCGCATGGTGAAGGACGCGGCTTGCGGCGGACCCTGAAGGTCTTCGGCCGCGTGCGAGGCCTATCGCGCGCAGAGCGCGCTCCTACAACGCCGGCCTTGTAGGAGCGCGCTCTGCGCGCGATAGGCCTCGCAAGAAGAACTCGCCCATCCGGCACGTCAGCGCCGGCTCTGTAGGAGCGCGCTCTGCGCGCGATAGGCCTCGCAAGAAGAACTCGCCCATCCGGCACGTCAGCGCCGGCTCTGTAGGAGCGCGCTCTGCGCGCGATAGGCCTCGCCCGTAGCCGGTAGCGCTCAACCGGTACTGCGGCAGCGGCGGATCACGAAGGTGCCGCTGACGGCGACGCCATCGTTGTCGGTCGCCACCACCTCGATCACCAGTTCCTCGCTGAAGAACTCCTCCGGCGTGCCATGGAAGCGCTGCCCCAGCGAGTCGAAGCGCAGCCACCCGGGCATGGGACTGCCGCAGGGCCGGCGCGCGGACAGCGTGATCACGTCGCCAGGATCCTGGTCGACGAAGAGGTCGGCCGGCAGGAGGTGCTCGAAGGGCTCGCCGGGACGCACCTCGGCGTGCGGGATCGGGCGCGTGAGCTGCGGCGCGACGTTGGTCATCTTCTCGGCGGCCAGGCGCCGGTATTCCTTGCCGATCGCCAGCGCCACCGCGAGCCAGAACGCGGCCAGCGCCACGTTGAGGAAGGCGAAGGCCGCCGCGTCCATCGCCAGCCAGGTCGTGCCGGCAAAGACCATGCCGGCCTGCATCAGGTCGCCGAAGCGCCAGAAGAAGGTCTCGATCGTGGTCTTGCCTTCGTAGGTCTGGATCGGCGTGGTGGGCAGGAACAGGGCTTGGCGCAGGGTATTGGTCAGCGAGTAGTCGACGCTCTGCTCGCCCATGCGCACCAGCCGGATGGTGGTCAGGATTGGCATGAATCCCACCAGGCCATAGCCGACCAGCGATAGCGCCGCCGGGATCAGCAGCGTGTTGGCCACGCCCAGGGTGCGGAACAGGCGCCCGACCGCGACCAGCTGGATCGAGAGCTGGACGATGATCATCCAGAAGAAGAAGTTGGCGTAGTAGCTGGTGATCAGCGTCTTCGATTCCACCGGCTCGGCGCTGCCGGCGGCGACCGCCTCGAAGTGCTCCTTGACGTAGACGCGATGGATGAAATCGCCGGTCGACGAGATCCAGTTGATCAGCACCAGCATCACTGCGATCAGGATGAGGTAGCGGCTGGCCGCGACCACGCTGAAGCCGCCGAGGAAGTGCGGCCGCTCGCGCACTTGCTCGCGCCCGACGTGCTGCGATTCGGCCGGCACGCTGCCGTGCACGCGCCCGGTGAAGGTCGCGGTCAGCACCAGCAGGACGGTGCCGACCAGCAGCAGGTTGCTGGTGCCCAGCGCCGCGGTGTAGTTCTCGGTGAACTCGGCGCCGGCGAGCCCGCCCAGCTGCGCCGCGAGCATGATTGCGGGGAACAGGCGCTGCCCGGCCTTGATGTTGAAGGAGTCGGCCGCAAGCGCCCAGAACTGCGCCAGCATCATGACGTTGAAGATGCCGACCCAGACGTAGAACGCGAAGCCGACGTCGAGCCCGGACGCGGCGGCCGCCCAGAAGCCGAGCAGGGTCAGGCTGAAGAACGCGATCACCGAATTGACCAGCCGCACGCCCTGGTAGCGGCGCCGCACGGCGCTGTACACCGGCACCAGCACCATCAGGATCGCCGCGATCACGGCAGTGGCGTAACTGCCGCGCGCGGCCGAGCCCGACTCGAGCAGGAAGCCTTCGCGGACCGAGCGGAAGATGTAGTACGCGAACAGGATCAGGAACACGTGCGCGCCGAACAGCGCCACGGGGCGGCCCTCGCCCGGACGGATGCGGGTGATCAGGGCCAGCAGGCGCTCGAAGGGCGTATGGCTGCGGTCTACGGCCACGTGTCTACCGTCGGAACCGATCAGTCGGCAGCATACCGGTACCGCAGAAGCCGCGGGCGATGACGATAGAAGCAGGAGAAAGATCCCGTGCTCACCCAGGGACCTCCTGCTCACCACCGGACCCGGCGTGAATCCGGCCGTGGCCTCAGCCTCGGATTTCCGCATCCAATCCGGAATCGACCCCCGGCGTCATTCCCGCGCAGGCGGGAATCCATCTGCTTTACCCCGAGTTGCCACGGCGGCGCCCGAATCCGACAATTGTCTCCCTGCCCCAAGTGACGTCATCCCGGCGCACGCCGGGACCCAGTAGCGCGGAACCACCAGGATCACGTGGCCGCCAAGGCGCACTTCGACTGGATCCCGGCCTGCGCCGGGATGACGTCACATGGAGGGGTGGAGCGGCACACAGCCATGGTCGACGGGTTCGTGCCGCGTCAGGCACCCTGCTACGCAACTCCCGCTCGCTTGACTTGCAACGCCGGCCGCGCAAGAAAGGCGTGCGGGGGCGACACGCCCCGACAGTGCCGATCAGCCATGCCCACCCCGAAATCCACCCTCGACCACGCCAGGCTCGACCGCATCGTCGCCGAGGCGCGCCGCAGCGCCGAGCAGCGCGATCGCGGCTATCGCGAGCAGGCCTTGAAGATGTATCCGTGGATCTGCGGACGCTGCTCGCGCGAGTTCACCCGCGCGAACCTGCAGGAGCTCACGGTCCACCATCGCAACCACAACCACGACCACAATCCGGCCGATGGCAGCAACTGGGAGCTGCTGTGCGTGTACTGCCACGACAACGAGCACTCGCGCTACATCGACAATGCCAGCGGAAACCTTGCGGGTACCGCGCCTGCAGCGGCCGCGACCGGCAATCCCTTCGCCGGGCTCGCCGCGCTGATGAAGTCGAAGGGCGGTGGTGGCAACGACGGTGGGTCAAACCGCTGAGCCGGTTGGCCCTCACCAATCCGTCGGCGCGTAGTCCTTGAGGAACTGGCCCCAGACGTGCCGACCGGTGTTGAAGCCGTCGATGATCGGGTCGACGATGCGGGCGGCACCGTCGACGATGTCGAGCGGCGGGTGGAAGCGTTCCTCGATGATCTTGCGCGCGGCGATGTCGGCCGGATCCTCGTCGGTCACCCAGCCGGTGTCGACCGCGTTCATGTGGATGCCGTCGCCGTGGTAGTCGGCGGCCGAGGTGCGCGTCATCATGTTCAGCGCGGCCTTGGCCATGTTGGTGTGCGGGTGCTTGCTGGTCTTGAAGTTGCGGTAGAACTGGCCTTCGACTGCCGACACGTTGACGATGTGCTTGTCGCGCTCGGGCGTGCGCAGCATCAGCGCCTTCAGCCTCGCATTGATGATGAACGGGGCGACGGCGTTGACCAGCTGGGTTTCCAGCAGCTCGACCGACGGCACCTCGTGCATCAGCAGGCGCCACGAATTGCGTCCGCGCAGGTCGACCTGCTGCAGGTCCTGGTCCAGGCGGCCTTGCGGGAACAGGTGCGCCTGGCCGAGCAGGTCGTCGGCGAGCAGCGGCACCTGCGACAGCTCGGCGGCCCGGGCCAGCCCGGCCGGTGTCGCCGCCGAGCGCCCATCGACCAGCGCGGCGGCGCCGCCGGGCAGCAGGTCGGCGGCGCGCAGGCCCTCGTAGCTGCCGACCAGGCGGCGCACGTGCTCGGGTAGCTCGTGCCCGGCCCGGGTTTCGCCGGCCATCATGTGGGCGTAGAACGCCGGCGGCCGGCGCACGGTCTGGCAGGCGTTGTTGATGATGAAGTCAAGCCGGTCGCGGGTGGCGGCCAGTTCGGCGCAGAACGCCTCCACGCTTGGAGTGTGGCGCAGGTCCAGGCCGAACACCTGCAGCCGGTGGCCCCAGTGCTCGAAATCCGGCTCCAGTGCGTAGCGCTGGGCGCAGTCGCGCGCGAAGCGTGTGGTGACGATCAGCGCCGCGCCAGCGCGCAGCAACTTCAGGCCGGCCTGGTAGCCGATCTTCACGCGCCCGCCGGTCAGCAGCGCGACCCGGCCGCCCAGGTCGGCGGTCTCGGTGCGCTTGCGGAAGTTGAGCTCCGCGCAGGGCGGGCACATCTGGTCGTAGAAATGGTGGACCTGGGTAAACTTCTGCTTGCAGACGTAGCAGTGCCGCAACTCCGGCGACTCGCCGGGGCCGGCCTCGCCGGCCGCGCTGTTGCTGGCGTCGTGCTGGCCTGGCGGCTGCGGCGGGAAGACGTTGGGCGTGGTGTACACCGGCTTGCGGCGCAGGGTGCGAATGCCGGTGCGGTCGAGCAGGGCCTCGGTCCGGCGCGCCCTCTCCTGGGCGCGTCCCCGCGCCGCGTCCCGTGACTGCTTCCGGCGGACGCGCTTCTCGGGATGGTGCACCAGCGCCACCGCCTTCAACAGGCGGACGCGGTCGGCCTCCGGCAGCGCCTCGAGCAGGCTGCGGTCGTCGCGGATCGCTTCGAGTACCGCCACTGCCTTGCGGGCGCGGTCGGGCAAGGCGGCGAGGTCGTCATCGGTGGCGGGCGTGTCGGGCGGGAGGGTCATGGGATCGGCAACAGGAACGGGGGTCGCGCGGCTGGCGACCGGGAGCATTTGGGGGTCCGCGGCCGCGATGGCAACCGGCGAGGGCGAATGGTATCGCCTGACCCCGGGGGCGCGCAGGCGAGGGCAAGCCCCGACAACGGGGCCGACAAGGGGTCAGGTCCGTTTCCGAAAATGAACATGACCCAATTCGTGCGCGGCCTCCAGCATCCCAGCCAACCCCGACCAGCGGCCTGGCGGTTTGCCGGAGGTCTGCACGTTAGACTGGGTCATGCAACGGCGACTCGCTCTTGCGCTGGCCATATCGCTGCCGACTGCTTCGTCGGCAGCGACATACACCGTGGGCAGCGATCCAGCCTGTACGCACGCGAGCATTCAATCGGCCATCGATGCGGCGAGCGCCGGCGACATCGGCGACCAGATCATCGTGGCGGCGCCTTTGATCACCGAGGTCGAGTTGAACCTGGCGAACGACAGCGTCGCGATCCGTGGCGGTTTCGCCAATTGCAGTGACGCCGCACCAACCGGGCGAACCCGCCTGGTCGGCCGCAACGATCCAGCGAGCCGCGTGCTGGCCATTACCAACATGGGGAACCGGATCGCCGTCGATCTGGTCGACGTGGACGTGTTGCGCGAAGTGGGCTCGGTGGGTGGCGGCATTTCCGTCTCCGGATTCGGACCGGTTGTGCTGACGCTCACGCGCAGCAGCGTGAGCGGTCACAACGCTACCCGCGGGGCAGGGATTGACCTTTCAGGCCCACTGTCGGGCCCCAAGACGCTCCGACTGGTCGATAGCCTGGTCTCGGGTAATAGATCAGTGACCGGCGGTGGTGTGTACTGCAACCCTGGGGCCGTCGAACTCGATGTCGGCGGATCGATTTCCGGCAACGAGGCACAGTTTGGGGGTGGCTTGGCAGGCGAGTTCTGCTGGGTTCGGCTGGTGGGTGACTCCACAACCCGACTCGGCGGAAACGTCGCGCTGGTCGATGGCGGTGGCGCTTATCTTTCCTACAACAGCAGTGTCTCCGCTTCGCGCAGTCCCGGCGCGACGTCCGGACCTGTAATCGACCACAACATCGCGGGCGGACGCGGTGGGGCCATGCACTTCGCAGCGTCGGGGGGAGCTGTGCTGACCGATGCGGTGGTCCGCGGCAACCGGGCCGGGGACTCCGGCGGTGCCATTTACGGCATCAACTCCGACCTGCGATTCGACCGAGGCATCGACCCCTGCGAGCCCGATGCGTGCCGAGTGATCGCGGACAATCATGCCGGCACGAATCCGTCCACGCCAGGGCGCGGCGGCGTGATTGCGCTGATCAACTACTCGTTTGTCAGTCTCGTTGGGCAGTCCATCACGGGAAATTCGTCCAGGGCAGGCGCTGTCGTTCACGCGAGCCCAGGCGTCTCGCTGTGGATTACGGATAGTCTGGTTACCACCAGCCAAGGCGCAGACGAGTTGTACTGGGCCGGTGGAAAGGGATTCCTGCACGTCGCCGGATCGACGATCGCCGACAATGTCGGTTTGCTCGGGATCTCGAGCAAGAACATGGTGTCGGCCACGATCGACGGATCCATCCTCGGGGATCCAGTTCCCTTGGTCGCTCCGGGCAGCAACTCGGAGATTCCGACCTATGCAACCTGCTCCATTCTCCATCCGCTTACTCCCCCGATGACGGGGGAGTCCCGGGTCGCGCGGATCGCGGACCCTGGTTTCATCGATGCCGCATCGGGTCAGTACGAATTGCGTGACGACGCGCCTGCGATCGACTTCTGCACCACCTCTTCATCGAGCGAGTTCGATCGGCTGGGGGCCGAGCGCGGATTCCCGTACCGGGGCAATCCGGTTTTGCGCTTCGATGCTGGAGCCTTTGAACGAACGGCCTTGTTCGCCAACGGACTCGAAGGTGACTGACCGGGATTCAGCACCTCAGCCGCCCGGAAGCCGCCGCGTCACGTATACGCTGTTCAAAACCGGAGTCAGAGTCACTGGTGTCCCAACGTTACTCGAACAGGAACAGCTGCTTGCCGGAAGTGCGCTCGATGTCGGTCGTCACGAGTTGCGCAAGTAGTTGATCCAAGGGGAGTCGTTCGAACATGGTCAGA
>Ga0209476_10000619_pt1 | contig 24262 bp, 23 predicted proteins | sample KloWWTrecipitate_FD_187179 | JGI IMG/M metagenome (GOLD analysis project Ga0209476, IMG submission 187179) | Active sludge microbial communities from Klosterneuburg, Austria, studying microevolution and ecology of nitrifiers - Klosterneuburg... | ecosystem: Engineered > WWTP > Aerobic digester... | reverse complement strand
GCGCCGGACTCGTTCTGCTCCGGAACTGGCTCAGAAAGGGAATTCAGGACAGTTCCGAACTGGAAAAACTCGGCCTGCCCGTCTTCGCGACGATCAATTACAACAAGATGGCAGATACGGGTACCAGGCGGCAGGGAAAACTGCCGATCTTCGCGGTCGAAGAAACGGCAGATCTGACAGTCGAGGCGCTGCGATCTCTGCGCACAAGCCTGCATTTCGGCATGCTGGATGCAAAGACGCCGACCCTGTGCATCACCTCCGCCCATCCAGAGGCCGGGAAAAGCTTTGTCGCCCTTAATCTTGCCGTCGTATCGGCCCAGGCCGGGCAGCGCGTTTGTCTTGTCGATGCAGATATGCGACGTGGCCAGTTGCGGCGGTATTTCGAGATGCCGCGCAACCAGCCCGGCCTGGCAGAGGTCATCTCCGGCAATGTCGCTATCGAGGATGCCATGGTCCGGGGGGCTGTCGATGGACTGTCCTTCCTGCCGAGCGGGAGATATCCGCCCAACCCGTCTGAGCTGCTCATGCGGGCCGAATTTTCTCGTCTCGTGGCATGGTGTGCAGAAAATTTTGACCTAACCATCTTCGACACTCCGCCGGCGCTGGCAGTGACCGATCCCGTCATCGTGGCGCGCAACACTGGCACGACGGTCTTTGTCGCACGCCATGACGTCACCCATCTGGGTGAGATAGAGGCAAGCATCAAGACATTTTCGGCAGCCAACCTGAACCTTTCCGGGGCGATCCTCAACAGGTTTGACCCGAAAAAGGCACGCGGCCGCTACGGCTACGGCTACGGCTACGGCTACCGTTATGATTACAAAACACGAAAGCAATAGGAGGCCACTCGGCCCAGACAATGTGCTGCCAACGATCCGGGCAATCAGAGCGGATCGAGGCACAATGTCCCCGACCGGCCGGTCGAGCTACAGCAGAGCCAGGGCGAGGAACACACCGGCGAGGAAGCCGGCAATGCCGACAATGCCAAGCCAGAGGTTCTGCCGATCCCGCGCCCGCGCGCCGTCAATGAGGTCGGAAAGCGTGCAGGTGGTCTGGCGCAGATCGGCGGAATAGCCTTCGATCTTCTGGGCGGCCTCGCGCATCAGCGAACTGCCGGCCAGGTTCATTTCCTTGGCGTAGTAGTCCGGCCCGTGCCGGAGAACGGGCAACTTTTTGATGCCGTCCAGATGGTGAGCGAGGATGCCAAGCTGTTGCACGATCTGGGCGAGCTGCGGCTTGTAGTCCTCCGGCGCGGCGGTGCGGTCAAATTCCTCAAAGGCCCGCTCGACGCCTTGGCGGATGAGTGCCATTTCCGCGCCGATCTGCGCGCCCTGTTCCTCGATCCTGCGCCGCAGCGCGTCGAACGCCTCGGCCGGATCGCCAGAATCTGCCTCCGGTTCTGCCTCGCCCTCGTCCCATTGCCCCGGCTTTTCCGGCTCAACCTCTTCGACACTGCCGCCCCGGACCCTCATACGCACCATCCCCACCAACTCCTTACTTTACAGGCCAAGACCATGCCCCCGGCTGATCTGGTGGCCGCGCTCCATGTCGTCTTGCAGCTCGCGGGCGACTGGCTTCTCGCGCTGCGGCTCCTGCCGGAGTCCAAGCTCCTGTCGGCGATTGCGCAGAAGGGAATCCACCTGCGGATCGCGTTCAAGACTTTGGGCCATGCCGTTCAACTGGCTATCGACCTTGCCACGCGCCTCGTCGTCATACCGACCGTAAAGCTCCCGGCGCTGCTCTTGCAACGCCCGCCAGCGGGTAACAAACCGCTCGGCCCTGACATGGGGATCGGCCAGTGCGGCGTTCTCGCGCGTCATGCCCTCGATGACACGGGCGACACGCTCCCGGCCGGATAGATCGGTGATGGCCTGTTCGGTTTTCGGATCATGTTGCAGGGTCGAAAGCATCAGGTTTCTCATGCCGCCCTTGACCTGATCGAGCTGCTGCCCGGCCGCCCGAAGCTCCTGCCTCTGCATGTCGAGAATTGGCAGGCCATCGCGCAGGTGCTGGTCCGCCGAGGCATAGGCCCGCGCATAGCGATCAACGGCCGCCTCAAGCGGCGTCGGCGCCCGCAGGCGCGCGGCCAGCCGGTCGGGCGCTGGCGCCGACACCTTCCGCCCCCCCTCCCTTTCCGGCCGCCCCGGCTCCACAGGCGCGCGGGAAGCGGCATTGAGCTTGAGGCCGTCGAACATGCTGCGCCGACGCGGCGCGGGTTTCTCGGTCTGGCGCTCGGCCCGCCCTGCACCTTGATCCTCGCCATGATCGAGGCCGGCATACGCGAAAAGATCCTGTGCAAGATCTTTGTGGATCTCCGACATGGATCTCGCCGGGCTGTCCTCGATCCGCGCCCGCTCGGCCGGGGCCTCCCTCTCCGGGCGCTGCTCTGCACCGTCACGGGAAAGCCCCTCGCGCGGGACCTCGATCTCGCTGCGGATGCCAAGGCTTTCCGCGATCCCGCGCCGTTCGGCAAAATCGCGGGTATAATCCAGCGTGGTTTCCTTCGCGCCAGACCGCGACAACCGCCGCTCTAGCTGCTCATAGGCCAGATCGCCGGCGTCCCGCACCTTCCAGGCATTGCGCTGCGTCTCGGTGCCATCGGGCAGGGTGACGGGGGTAGCGCCGATATGTTGCAGGCCGATCTTCTCCCCGATCTCCGGCTTGGCCTCGGTCATGGCGCGTTCCAGGTCCACGCCCCATGTGGTGAGCCGCTCGCCCTTGTCGTTTTCCAGGGTCACGAAATAACTCGGCCGGTTGCCGTCCTTATGCTCGAAGGGCGCAGCCCCATGCTCGACCAGGCGGCCGGCGTGACGGTCGGTAAAATCATCCTGCGCCGCATAGAGCTGCGCGCCGTCCCGATGCCGGGTCATGGCAACATAGGTCAGGTGCCGGTCCATCGTGCCCGAGGCCATCACAAAGGCCCGATCCACCGTCGCCCCTTGGTTCTTGTGGATCGTGGTCGCATAGCCGTGGTCGATGGCCTGATAATCTCCCATCGGAACGCTGATGCTGTCACCCTTACCGTCCAGCGCCGCGATGATCCTGCCTTCCTCGACCCGCTCCACCGTGCCAAGCATCCCGTTCTTCACCCCGAGGTCGCGGTTGTTCTCAAGGAACACGATCCGGTCGCCCGGCGCGAACTCGCGCTGCCCGTCATTGGTCTGGAACACCCGTGCGCCGCTGGCACCGTCCTCGCCATCGCAGGGCACACTGACCCGCGCCAGCTCGCCCCGCTCCTGTAGCTCGGCCCGGATCGCCTCATTGATCGCCCGCACGTCCGCCCGGCGATGCGCCATCGCAACCCGGCTGCCATCCGGGCGCGCATCGTGGTCGGCAAGGTAGTCGCGCACGATCTCGCCGCGCGCGCCGTCGCGGTCGGCGCTGAACCGAATATCCCCCCGCTCCCGATAGGCCGCCAGCCCCTCGGGCGTGCGATGCGTGGCGAAGTCAACCGACGCCTGCCGCTGCCAGTCCACCCGCTGCCGGCGGACTTCGGACAACTCGGCATGGCCGATTTCCTCGGTGATCGCCCGGAACGGTGCCCCCGCCCCGATGGCCTGTAGCTGCTCGTGATCGCCCACAAGGACGATCTTCGCGCCGCGCGCCTCGGCCTCGCCCACGAACCGGGCGAGCTGGCGCGACCCGATCATGCCCGCCTCGTCGATCACGAACACGTCGCCGCGGCCAAGCTGGCCCCGCTCGTTCTCCCAACCGCGGGACCAGGACGCGAGCGTGCGGCTCTGGATACCGGACGATTCCTCCAACCCCTCGGCCGCCTTCCCCGACAAGGCAGCACCATGCACCCGATAGCCCTCAGCCTCCCACGCCTCCCGGGCGGCCGCCAGCATCGTGGACTTGCCAGCGCCGGCGAACCCGACCACCGCAGAAATCCCCTCCGGCCCGGTGATATGCTCGATGGCGCGGCGCTGCTCATCCGACAGCCGGGCCGACGCATCGCCGGCGCTGCGCTGGATCGCGGCATCCTGCGCCCCAATGGCCCGGTCTACATGCCGGCGATCAACACCATGATCCCGCGCCGCACTCATCCGCTGCGCGCTTGCCATCATGCCGGATTCGATCTCGACCATTTCCCGGGTGGAATAGCGGGCAAGCTTGACCTCGCCCGTCTCCGGGTCTGTGCGCTCCGGCTGAAGCTCGGCCAGCGCCGGCGAAGCCATCACCTTGGCAAAGGCGCTCTGGAACTCCTGCGCATCGTCATTGATGTAGCGATGCAGCGCCCGCGCAACGTCATGTCGGTCGAACACGCTTTTCTCGGCCGTGATGAGGGAAAGCACCTGCTCCGGCTTCTCGCGGATCAGATCGGCATTGCGCCGCGCCGCATCCTCATCGAGCCGCGTGCGCGCCACGTCCATGCCGCGCCGCTCCATCTGCGTGGCATGGACCCCCATATGCTCGGTCGGCGTGATCTCTAGTCCGCGCTCCATATGGGAACGGTGGTCGATCCGCAGATCATGTCCGGCCCGCGCCAGATGCTCGTTGGCGATGCCTTCCCAAGTCTGGCGCAGATCGCGAAGCTGCATATCGGTCGTGGGCAAGCCGTTCGCCAACAGCCATTTGTTCTCGCGCTCAAGATAGGTCTTGTCACCAAGCCCCTCCGCCGTCACCTGCCGCGTCGTCATCATCACATGGGCATGATGGTTGCGCACATCGCTGGCGTCATGCGGCGAATGGATGGCAAAATCCACCGCCGCGCCATAGCGGTTCGCCAGCGCCAAGGCCAACTCCCGCGCGGCCTCAAGCCGCTGCTCCGCCGTCAGCTCATGCGGCAAGGCAACCTCGAACTCGCGGGCCACACGGGCGTCCTTGCGCTTCTCGGCAAATTCGGCGGCGTTCCACAGGTCCGACCGATCCCGCGCCCAATCGGCGCTAACGCTCTCGGGCAGAACGATCTCCGCATGTTCCACGCCCTGCTTGGCGGTGAAGTCATGCGTGATCCCGTCGCGTTCGTTGGTCAGGCGTTCCCCGGCACGATAGGCCATCGAGGCGACGGCGCTGCGACCACTCGCCCGCGAAACCGGCTTCATGCTGAAATGGTAGATCGCCAACGCACGTTGCTCCGACACCGTTTCACTGATCCCGCCAGCACCCCGCTGGCGGCGCGCTGAGTTGCATAGCAACTCGTAAGTGCGCCCTTAAACCTTATTCGCTACGCTCATTCGGTCCTCAGGTGTGGCGCTCACGACACTCATCATGCAGGGATACTGAACTCGGATTGTGCTGCAAATGGCCGATCAGATCAAGGATGCAGGCGGTTTCAGATGAACCCGGCACGTCCGTTCGCTATAATGAGGCATGCGGAAAAAAAAGGAAGAGACAGGCGCATGACGGATAACGGGAACAAGACCGGCGTGGATGCTTTCATGAACCGCATGGCGACACGGAAGCGGCCATGGCAGATCATGATGACAGGAAACGCTGCCGATCCGGTGAGTATCGAGACACGGGAAGCTCTCGCACGGATTCTCGATCTCATGCCGGGCATCGGTCATCTGACGTTGCAGACGGCAGACGGCGGGGTGCTGAACGTCACCTGTGACTACAGCGGCAACCATCTGGCCGAAGTGGATAGCAGGATTGCCGCGATCTTCTCGGCCGATCCGCAGATCACCGCCATCGCCTTCCCGAAGCACACCGCCACGCCCGACGATCCGCACTGGTCGCCAAACGGGAAAGCCATGGCCGCTCTTGCCGCAGCGAGGCAGGCTGGCGACATTACCCCGGATGAAGCGATCCGGCGCATGAAGGCCATCCACGCGGCCACCCAAGCGGAAGGACAGGACCATGGCAAGAAAGACCATTGAACAGAAGCTGGCGGAGCTCGATGCACAGCGCGCAGCCCTCAAGTCCCGCCTCGGCAAGCAGGAACGCGCCAACGACACCCGCCGCAAGGTGCTGCTCGGCGCGCTCGTCCTTCACCGGCTGGAAAACGGCAAGGATGAGGAATTTGCCCGACGCCTGCGCGACTGGCTGAAACGCGAGCTGCCCGACTTCCTCACCCGAGATTCCGACAAGGCCCTATTCGCAGAGCTGATCCAGCCAGCCCCGGCCGCGCCCGCCAGCGCCACGGCTCCGGGTTCGGCCGAGGCTTAGCGCCCCTGCCCTATCCCGCAGACAAGGCCCATGCCATCGAGCAAGCCAGACGGTTGCGCGACTAGGCCGCAAAGGGTGGCTTGCGGTTTGAAGCCTATCTGTCCTCCGGGCTGGCCCCGTTGGCTGCTCGATCGGATCGAACAGGGCGTATTCCTCGATCCCTCAGAAGCCGTATTCGTGATCCTTAGCGAGCATCAGGAACTGGAACCCCATGCCGATATGCGCGAGATACTGAAACGGCCGCGTCCCGAACCGGCCACATGGGAAAAGCAGCCCTGGCGCTGACGCACCGGGGCTTTGTTACTAGCGGCCCTCCGGCTCTCTACAGCGCTATGGGGAAGCGCGTTCGCTTCCGGGCCGCGCGCGGCTGACGTTGCGGAGCACAACGCAAGCCCCCCCGGCCCGCTCGCTTCATAAAGGGCCGTAGGGTCGGACGGGCGCGGGATGCGTCAACAAATTGCCGCATTGCCATCATTGCAGCAATCAAGCAATCGCTTCCAGTCCTCTTTTCTGAACCACGGTCAACAGCCGCAGCGCCGGTCCTCCGGGCTTCTTAACTCCACGCTCCCAATCAGACACCAGCCCCTTGCTCACATTGAGATAGCGGGCAAAGACAGGCTGCGAGATATGTTCACGCTCGCGAATGGAACGGATTTCCTCGGGGGTCAGCGGCTCAACCGTTGTCAGACACCCCTCGTCAAATTCGCGCATCGTCTGCTTGTCGATAGCGCCGGACTCATAGAAGCCTTCCATCATCTCATGGACGGCTGCCAGAGCCTCGCTCTTGTAAGTGTTGGTCATCGCATTTCACCTCGAATATTCGACCCGCAGCAACTTCCTCATCCATCTGCGTATCTTCAAACGCCAGGACCAGCTTTGCTGCCTTCTTCAAGTAGGCTTCATCCGCATCGCTAAGGTTCGCCATATCGCTCTTGGCAAACCCAAACGCGAAAACCGCCCTCGTCTCCGCGCGGAAGAAAACCAGCGTTCGGAAGCCGCCAGACTTTCCAGCAGCGGGCCGCGCGACCCGCTGCTTGATAAGGCCAGCCCCCAGATCGGCGTCGATCTGACCACGTTCTGCGCGCCCTACAGCCTCACAAAGCATCGCATCGGAGATTTTCTCCTTTCGCGCAAACTTCTGAAACCGGCTGCTTTTAAAAACTCTCACGCGATTTCCTCGTCCCGAATGTATAACACTTAGCGTTACCCTTCAAGACCACCACTATATCGCCAACTTGCCAGCAATCAGGCACTATGCTTTTGCAGCAAGTCGGCAAGAGCCTCGCGCATAAGATCTTCAATGGAGCGGTCGGTGTCGGCCGACAGCCTTTTGACCCGGCGATGGTCTTCCGGTTCGACAACGACCGTCAATCGCTTCATCCCTGCCCGGGTGGCAGCGTAGTAACGCTTGACCTCTGCGGGGACCGGCACTGAAACAGCAGCGGATTCCACAATAGGCGTGGCAGGCGATGCCTGCCCGCCCACGGCCTTCATGCTCTCGGCTAAACTCGGTCTTTTGGACATGGCCTCATCTCGAAAAATTGCCAGCTTGCCAGCAATAACACTTTAATGTATTGCCAGCAATTATCTTTGCCGTCAAATCAGCAACTGTCCTCTAAGCCACATCAGCAACTCGGAAACTTCCTCACTGGCCTTGCCTCCCGGTTCATATTCCGGTGCGGTTTTTCCTGCCGTGAGCGCGTGGCCGAATGCAGCGCGCTGCTGGAAAGTAGCGGGCGCTACTTCCAAACCGTGAACCTGAACGGCGGCGCGTGCATCGGCCAAGAGCTGCGTTGCTCTTGGCGGAACGGCGTTCAAGACGACAAAAGCCGGTTTTTGAGCGAGCTTCACCAGCTCGGCCGTGCTTCCGATGGCACGAAGATCGAGGATTCCAGCACGACAAGGGATCAGCACCAGGTCGGCTGCTCGTATTGCAGCCATTGCAGCCGACTCCGAATGTGGGGCGGTGTCAATGACGACCAGTTCAGCCCCGCCATCGGTCGCGGCCTGCAAACCTTGGGGCAGGCGAGTATGTGGAAGCGCAACTACAACCGGAGCCTCACCCTGTCGGCTATCACCCCAACCGGCGGCGCTTGCTTGGGGATCGAGGTCGATAATCGCGGCTGGAAACCCGGCTGCTTCAACGGCCGTGGCGATGTGCAGGGCGAGAGTGGTTTTTCCAGCCCCACCTTTTTGGCTGACAATGGCGACTGTTTTCATATTGCCAGCATAGCAGCAAAGATAATTTATAGCAAGATGCGTTGCCGATATGCCGCATTGCCAGCAAAGCGGCAGAGATTAATTACCACCGCTGAGGGTCGTGTCGCGAAGGCTGTGGAAATTCCCTGGCGGCTTGCTCCGAGCATGTGAAGTTGGCGCGGGTTAGGCGGCGAGGTCAAGTGCCATCGGCTCGAGCGGCTGAGCAAGGGTCTCCCAGCCGTCGACCTTGCGCATCTGGATCTGCCCCGAGGCCAGCAACGCCCAGAGCAGCATCGGCACCGTTTCGGCGCAGGGGAGCACGGTCTGGGTTTTGATCCGGCGCCGAAACTCCTCGTTCAGACGTTCTATCGCATTGGTGGTCCGTGCGGATTTCCATTGCGAGGGATCTAGGCGGGTGAAGCTGAAGAGGCGATCGCCGGCCTCCTCAAGACTATCGGCCACCGCCCGGCACTTGAGCTTCCACTTGCGGAGGAAGGCCTTGCGGCGCTTCTCGATCTCGGCGGCGGTATCGGCGTAGATCATGTCGCGGTAATCCTCGCTCAGTTCGTCATGCAAGCGCTTGGGCGCGTGGCCGAGCAGGTTTCGGTGCTTGTGAACGGTGCAGCGTTGAATGGGCAGTTCCTCGCCCCAGAGCGCCACGAGCGCGGCTTCCAGGCCGGGAGCGCCGTCAACGATCACGAACTCCGGCCGCCTCAGGCCCCGCGCATCCAGATCGGTGAGGAACTGGCTCCAGGCAGCCGTGCTTTCGCCGCCCATATTCTTGATCGAGATCAGCACCTTTTGCCCGTCGCGACGGACGCCGATCGCGGCCAGAACCGAGATGTTGGTGGCCTTGCGGTCCAGCCGGGTCTTGATGACGGTGCCATCGAGAATAAGCCGGACGATGTCCTCCTCGGCCAGGTCACGCATGGACCAGGCGTCCCAATCCACCTTCACCTTGCGCCAGGCTCGGCTGACCACGTCTTTGCTCACTGCCCCCTCGAACAGACCAAACAGCGCCCGCTTGACCCGACGCGTATTCGTCCCGGCTAGGTAGACCGCCGCGATCAGGGCTTCGGCCTTTTTCGTCAGACGCTGGTAGCGCGGCAATGCCTGCGAGCGCCATTCGGTGACTTTGCCCGCCTCGTCCTCGATCCGGGCGCGCGGCACCCGCACCGTCTCGGTGCCGAATGTGCCGGTCAGCTGTCGGTTCCGATGCCCGTGGCGATAGCCCTTGGCCCGCTCGTTGCCGCGGCCGTACCGAAACCGTCCAAGAAAGTCGGCCAGTTCCTCTTCGAACATGGCCTCAATGGTGGCACGGACATTTGCCCGAAGGCGATCCTCGATCGGATCATACGTCCCTGCGTCGGGCGGTAGCGAAGGACGAGCTGTCGGTATTCTGCTTCATGGCGTGATCTCCCTGGCGGTTGCCGCCGCCGGTTGGGTGGGTGTTGGTTCACCCGGAGATTACGCCGCAAGCCAATTTCTACCACTTCCGAGACACGACCACCTCTGCCGCTTGCTTATTCTAAGCAATAGAAGGCTGGCCCCAGGTGCTGAGGGTGCTGTTTTGATGCTGAGGGTGCCGCTTGCCGGCCCGCCTATGTGCGGGCCGGCACCGCCGCAGGGTCGCATAAGCGGCCCGAACAGCGGCGATCGCTTATGTTCCACCTTTTAGATAGAGATGAGATAGAGATTCTGTCTGCTTATCGGACTCACGTTTCTTCACAGCGTTGCCAAGGGCGGCGAGCGCCCGGCCTAGGGAATTATCGCCAGCCTCGAACAGCGCCAGCTCATCGAGAGGCAGGGACTTCCGGTAGGCGTCCAGATCGGCCGCACGGGCTTCCAGTTCTGTGGCGAGATCGTCAGGCAGAGGGGTAGCCTTGCCAAAGCGGCCAAGAAACTGGCGGGCTTTCTCCGGCAGGGACAGGCGGTAGGCGTTGCTTGCCTGCTGGACCTGTGGGCCGCGCCCCTCGTTGCCGGTTGGCTCGTAGCGCCGCAACCAGTCGATGAACCCATGCGTTCGTAGGTTCTTCAACGCCCGCACGACCGCATCCCGCGACCGGCCCAGCCGATCCATGATCGTGCTGATTGCAGGCTCAAGGCGGCCGGTGCGGTAGTCGATGAGATTGACGAACAGCCGCAGCACGTCCAGCGCCACCGGTCCCAACGGGCCGCTGCGCTCGCCCTTCTGGCGCAACCCAGCCTCGTTGTAGATTTCGGCCGCCTTGAGGATCGCCTGCACGTCCTTGCGCGTCGTCGGCCGCCAGATACGGCCTTCCGAGCGGCCCTTGAAATGGCTCTGCCGCCGAACCGGCGTCGGGCAGCGTGGGGCAGGGGGCGGCATGACCAGGCTAAAGGCCGCCCCCTGCCCCGATCCCCCCTTACCGTTGCGCCGGTCATGGGCCTGCGTGGAAAGCTCGCCGGCCTCGTCCTCAGTGAGCTGGCCCGCGCTGTAGCGCGTCCAGACCTCCCGCATGATCTCATCAAGCGCGTGTCCGCGCGCGCAGCCGATAGCGGCCGCGATTTGCGTCCTCAACAATGTCCTCGTCCTTCTTTTGAAGGACACGACGACAAGGATGACAGACAAAACTCACCTGTTTTCGCAAGAATAGACCTTGCGAATTAGAGTGCTCTAGCGTAGATAAGGGGATGTGATTTTGGCCCCGTCTCTACGGTGTGTCTGACGACCCAAGAAGCCCCTGACCGTTACCAGAGGTCAGGGGCTTCGTCGTTATGTCCCTTGCTTCGCTCCGATGTAGAACCTCAACGCTTCCTCGATGATCGGGGCTCGTGCTGACTCCCCCCGTTGCTCCTTGATCCTGTCGATTTCTTCGACAAGCTCAGCCGGAACATAGGTATTCAACGCCACGCGGCCGGACGCGAGCTGCCGCGCCCTATGGGCGGCAACACTCCTACGAATCTCTTCCGCGCGCTCTTTCATGTTTACAACTAACTACAAGCCTGCCGATTCTGCAATCCCTTGCGCCATCAGCAGGGGGAAGCCCTATTTCTAGGGCCGGGAGACGAAATCTAGTAGCCCGCGCCTGCGCGCTCTAAGGCCCGGTAGAGGGTGGCGCGATGCACACCGAGAAGCCGAGCAATCTCGGTCGGCTTCTTGTCCTCGCTGATGAGATGGCGGGCGTGCGCGATCTGCTCGGCCGACAGGGCAGGGGGGCGACCGAACCGAACCCCCTTCGCCTTCGCGGCAATCCGACCGGCGCTGGTACGCTCGTGGATCAGACTGCGCTCGAACTCGGCAACGCCGGCGAAGAACGTCAGCACCATGCGCCCGGCTGGTGTCGTGGTGTCAGCCCACGGCTCGGCCAGGGACCGCAGGCCTGAGTCGGCTTGTCCGATCCGCTCGGCTATGTCGAGAAGATCACGCGTCGATCTCGCAAGGCGATCCAGCCGCGTTACCGTCACCACATTGCCGGGCTGCAAGTAGTCCAGCAATTTCGTCAGCTCAGGGCGACCGCGCTGCGCACCGGATGCCTTTTCTTCGAAGACGCGCTTGCAGCCGGCCGCCATCAGCGCCGCGCGCTGATGGTCGAGGGTCTGGCCTTCGGTCGAAACGCGCGCATATCCGATCATCATGGAGCAAAGGCTTTCGCTGTTATGTTCACCGCCCAAGCTTAGCGCCCTCAGTTAGTCGCGAAAATCCTAAGTTTCGCGACAAAACCCCCGACGCTGATTTTGCAGGGAAACATCTGTCGCAAAAGTCTCGTGCAAAAATCGAGGTTTCGCGACATATTTTTGCGACACAACGCAGGCCGCACGGCGGGATTTTTACGGACGCTCGCCCCCGGCCATACTGTTCAACTCAAAGGGCAACTCACTCCCAAATCGACGGTGTCGATGGGCAGTTTTTCACCGCGTGTTATGAGCGAGGCAGAGCGGAGTGTAGGATACCTTCAAGGATATGGCTTGATGGCCATGCCGACGGGAAATTCCTACAGACTTGCGCCGACCATGATCCTCATGTTCTTCGAAAGACATTTGGTCGCTGGCGCGAATCAGTCAAAAATATGGGTGCCAGTCGCAACCAATATTCGGCCGGGGTGTCACCGAATTTGTTAGATGGTTCTGTGGGCATTACACAACATGAGACGGAGACGGTCGAATTCTGCAGCAGGACCATAATATGTATCACCTGAGCGCCTCGCCCCTGCTGCGCAACCTCATGACCGTGGCCAGTGGCACGGTGGTCGGTCAGGTGGTAGTGCTTGCATTTTCGCCGCTGATCACGCGGATCTACAGCCCCGAGGCCTTCGGCTTGCAGGGGGTTTTCCTGGCCCTGCTCAGCATCCTCAGCCCAATGATTGCCCTGCGCTATCCGATGGCAATCGTCGTAGCCACAGATGAGCGCACGGCGAGCCAGTTGGCACGGCTGGCAGCGATGATCGCCTTTGGCCTCTCACTGCTGTTGGGACTGGTGCTGTTGCTAACGCGGGAACCTATGCTGGTCCTGCTGGGAGCCCAACCCCTAGGTGCGCTGATCCTGTTCCTGCCGCTTGCGCTGTTCTGCACGGCCATCCTCGACATCACAAGCTTTCAGGCTGCGCGCTTCGGTCATTTCCGGTTGGTCGGGATCGTGTCCGTGGTGCAGGCGTTCGTGACCAACCTAGCGCGGGTGCTGGGGGGGATGGTGACACCGGTTGCGGGCACGCTGGTGGCGGTCACCTCGACGGCACCGTTGCTACAGGCCGGCCTGCTGGCCATCGGCAATCGCCACGAAACGCGCGGCGCTGGACGCCTGACGCGCAGCGAGGCCCTGGCACTGCTGCGCAAGCACCGCGACTTCCCGCTCTTTCGGGCGCCGACCGATGTCCTCAGCGCGGTCGCCCAGACAGTCCCGGTCATTCTGCTGGCGGCGCTGTTCTCGCCGGCGGCAGCGGGACTGTATACACTGGCCCGCAGCGTGGTGAACCTGCCGCTCAACGTGGTCGGCGGCGCGGTCGGGGATGTCTATTATACCCGCTTTTCGACGATGGCACGCGCGGGCAACCCGCTGTATCCGCTGGTGCTGCGCGCCACCCTTGGCCATTTACTCCTGCTCGGGCTGCCGGTTCTGCTGGCCGCGCTGCTGTTTCCCCCGCTGTTTGCCTTTGCCTTCGGCGAGGCCTGGCGGACAGCAGGCGAGTATGCCGGCTGGATGACGCTGTGGATTGTCGGGATGCTGGCCAATATCCCCACGGTGCGGGTGTTGCCGGTCATTGGCCGTCAGGATACGCACCTTATCTTCAATGCCGTGATTGCCGTCGCCGGAATTGCGGCCATCCTTGCCGTCCGCCAGAGCAACGGCAGCGCCGCGACCGCCGTTGCTTGGTATTCGGTGACCACCGCCATTTTCTATTGCCTCCAGATCCTCACCTATCTTGCTCTGACCCGCCACCACGACAGGAGAACCGCCCGATGAACACAGCCCCGGCCGAGCGGCCCCGGCACATCGCCCTCTATCTGCCGTCGCTGCGCGGCGGCGGGGCCGAGCGGGTCATGGTCATGCTGGCCAACGGCTTTGCAGCCCAGGGCCACCGCGTCGATCTGGTGCTGGCGCGGGCCGACGGGCCCTATCTGGCCGAGGTCGCCGCCGGGGTGCGCGTGGTAGATCTGGCCCGAAACCGGGTGCTGGCCAGCCTGCTGCCGCTGATGCGCTATCTGCAGCGCGAGCGGCCGGATGCCATGCTCTCGGCGCTGAACCACGCCAATATCATCGCCATCCTGGCCCGCAATCTGGCCCGCATGCCGCTGCGGCTGGTGGTGAGCGAGCATAGCGCTCCCTCAGGTAGTCTGACCGGCAGTAGGCAGGCCAAAATCATGCGGAGACTGACCCAGTTGTTCTATCCGCAAGCCGATGCGATTATCGGTGTTTCGCAGGGTATTGTCAGCGAGATGTACGACATGCTGCATCTGCCGAAAGAAAAGTTGCACTGTATCTACAATCCAGTCGATATTGATCGGATCCAACGGCTGATGGTGGCGCCCATCAACCACCCATGGCTTGCTGCGGCACGGGGAACACGCGACCATCCTGTTATTCTGGCGGCGGGGCGTCTGACAGCGGCAAAAGACTATCCGATGTTGCTGCGCGCCATGGCGCAACTGCGCGAGCAACGCCCAGCCCGGCTGATCATCCTTGGTCAAGGTGAAGAAGAGTCGGCGCTGAAAAATCTTGCGCAGGATCTGCAACTTTCCGAGCATGTCTTCTTTGCCGGCTTTCAGGATAACCCCTTCGCCTGGATGCATGCCGCCGATGTCTACGTGATGTCTTCGGCTTGGGAGGGGCTTCCAGGCGCGCTTATTGAGGCTTTGGCATGCGGCGCACGCGTGGTTAGTACGGATTGCCGGACCGGACCGGCTGAAATTCTCGAAGGGGGAAAATGGGGGAAGTTGGTTCCGGTAGGTAATGCAGAATTACTAGCACTGGCGCTGCAGAAAACATTAAACGACCCCTCCCCGCCTGAAGCTCAGTCGCGCTTAAAAGACTTTCACCCAGATCAAATTATACCATCTTATGAGAAAGTATCATTGCGGTGACGCGAGGTGGAATCACATTGAAGCTTGGAGGATTGCGGCGTCCCAAACTTGGTTTGCGGCTCGATACTGTTGTTCTCTCGCGAAAAATAATTGCGCGACTTCTTGCATCCATGATTGCCCTTATTTTTGCCCTTATATACCAGGCGGCGGGTTGGCCAGAGCTATTCGAGGCGACATATGGCTCGCCAATGACCGACAGGGCCGTCTATGAGCGGCAAATAATTTTTTACGACCTGCTGGTGGACTATACAGATCATTTTTCCATTATTGAATACTTTACATCAGAATGGCTTTGGGGGGCTGGTCTGGATTATATTGCGCGCGATCTTGGGATTGGACATGAAATAACATTCACTATTATCACAACCTTTGTGCTGTGGCGTTTTGGTAGCGAAATCATCCGTTACGCCGGAATTCAGTATCTTCCGTTGCTCCTTAATCCATTGGTTGTTGACTATGCCTTCTCGCAGTTCCGCATCGCATTCGCCATCGCCGTTCTCTCATTCTTTTGGCGCGGCCAGCATAGCAGGATAGCTACAATTACGGCGTACGTGGCTTGCACATCAATTCATACATCCGTTATTATTTTTGCCGTGATGCACTTCGCGGCAAATCATTTTCATTCCAAAGATCGACGGGCACTGACAATGTTGATATTGGTTGGCGCAACCATAGCAGCCATGATAGGTCCCTTGCGAGACATGATATTATCTTCTATTGGAGATCGCCGCTCTGATTACGAAGATATGAGTAGCTCCGCAATATATCTTATCTTTTGGGCGTTGATGCTCGGCTTTATGATGTACGACTGGAGAAATACGCTCTCCACCCTAGATGGTCGATACTCATTGGTCATATTGTCCATCGTAACGGTCAATATATTAACCGGCGGATACTCAACGCGATTCATTGCCGCCGCATTTCCATCATTGCTTATATCAATGGCAAATTTCAAGTCGAAGCCGTTCAGCGTTTTATTTATTATTTTTGTCCCATATTCTATTATGCAATGGCTGTTCTGGCTTCGGATTTTATAAATGAGCACCACCCTCCACATCATCACCGGCCTTGGGGACGGCGGCGCCGAGGCCGTGCTCTATCGTCTGGTCAGCAATGCCACGGAAATCCGACATGCGGTGATCTCGCTGACCGGTGCCGGCAAATACGGCCCCCTGCTGATGGCCGCCGGCATCCCCGTCACCTGTCTGAACATGCCGCGCGGGCGGGTCACGGCGGCGGGGCTCTGGCGGCTGTGGCGCAGCATCCGGCAGACCCGCCCGGATGTGGTGCAAACCTGGATGTATCACGCCGACCTGCTGGGCGGGCTGGCCGCACGGCTGGCCGGGGTGCGCAACATCTGCTGGGGCATCCATCACACCACGCTCGACCCGGGGCACAGTGCGCGCAGCACCATCCTAGTGGCCAAAGCCTGCGCCCGGCTGTCGCGCCTGGTGCCGCACCGGATCATCTGCTGCGCCGAGAAGTCGCGCGCAATCCACGCCGCGCTCGGCTATGACGCCGCCCGGATGACAGTGGTCCCGAATGGCTATGACCTTTCAGTGTTCCAGCTCGATCCGCGCGCCGGTGCCGCGCTGCGGGCCGATCTCGGCCTTGCGCCGCAGGCCCCGGTGCTGGGCTTTGTCGCCCGCTTCGACCCGTTGAAGGATCATGGCACTCTGCTGGCGGCGCTTATCCTGCTGCGCGAGCAGGGGCTGCGGCCCACCTGCCTGCTGGTCGGCACCGGCATGGCAGCCGACAACGCCGCCCTGTCGGGAATGCTCGCCACTGCCGGCCTGGGCGAGCAGATCCGCCTGCTCGGCCGGCGCAGTGACATTCCCGCCGTGATGAGCGCGCTCGATCTGCATGTGATGTCCTCGAACAGCGAGGCCTTTCCCAATGTGCTGGCCGAGGCCATGGCCTGTGGCACGCCCTGTGTCTCGACCGATGTCGGCGATGCGGCGGCGATCCTTGGTGTCACAGGCCGCATTGTGCCGCCGCGCGATCCCGCCGCGCTGGCCGCAGCCATCGCCGGCATGCTGGCGCTACGCGACGGCCCCGACTGGCAGGCGCGGCGCAGAATCGCCCGCCAGCATGTCGCAGAACATTTTTCCCTCGAGCGTATGGTCGAGAATTATCGCCGGGTCTGGTACGGATGAGCTGGTCATCGGAAGGAGGCAACCATGCGGGTCGGTGAACTGATCAGGAGCGACCTATATCGATATCACGGGCGCATCGGTGTCGTGCCGTTCCTCAAGTCATGGCTGATGAATCGCGGGTTCAATTACACGCTGTGGTTCCGGTTGGCCAATGCCGGATTGCCGCTACTGTCCTCGTTCGCCGCACTATGGCTGCGCGGCAAGCAGAACCGCTATGGTATCGAGTTACTGAAAGGCACCGAAGTCGGACCCGGGCTCTACATCGGCCATGGTGGCCCCTGCATCGTCCACCCCTCGGCGCGCATCGGCAACAATGTGAATCTGTCGCAATTCGTAACCATCGGCTCAAACCACGGCAAAGCGGCTGTGATCGGCGACAATGTCTATATCGGACCGAACTGCGTTCTGGTCGAGGGCATCACCATCGGCAATAACGTCACGATCGGCGCTGGCTCGGTTGTCACCCGCTCGATCCCCGACAATTGCACCGCCGCCGGCAATCCGGCCCGGGTGCTCAACCAGAACAATCCGGGGCGTTACATCACTCAACGCTGGCCGCTGCAGGAAAACTGAGATGACCATTCTTCTGACCGGCGGCGCCGGCTATATCGGCTCGCATGTGCTGCTCTGCTGTCTGCAGGCCGGGCATAGAGTCACGGTGCTCGATGACTTTTCGAACAGCGCGCCCGAGGCGCTGGCCCGGGTCGAGGGGCTGACCGGCGGGCAGGTGACGCTGGTGCAGGGCGATATCCGCGATGCCGGGCTGCTGGGCGATCTGTTCGCCCGCCAGCCCATCGAGGCCGTGCTGCATTTCGCCGGGCTAAAGGCGGTGGGAGAAAGCATGCAGGATCCGCTAGCCTATTACGATGTCAATGTCGGCGGCAGCGTCACGCTGGCGCGCGCCATGGCGGCGGCGGGGGTGTTCCGGCTGGTGTTCAGTTCGACGGCCTCGGTCTATGGCGATCAGGCGCAGATGCCGCTGACCGAGACCAGCGCGCTTGGCCAGCCCGCCAGCCCCTATGGCCGCTCAAAGCTGATGGTCGAGCAAGTGCTGGCCGATCTCTGCGCCGCCAACCCGCAGTGGTCGGTTGGGGTGCTGCGCTATTTCAACCCGGCCGGCGCCCATCCCAGCGGCCGCATCGGCGAGGATCCTCGCGGCGTGCCGGCCAATCTGATCCCCTATGCGATGCAGGTGGCGGTGGGGCGGCGGGCGGCCCTCTCAGTCTTTGGCGATGACTATCCGACGCCCGATGGCACTGGGGTGCGCGATTACATCCATGTCATGGATCTGGCGCAAGGCCATCTGGCAGCGATGGACTATCTGACCGGTCACAGCGGCCATCATGTCTGGAACCTCGGCACCGGCCAAGGGCATTCGGTGCGGCAGGTGATCAAAGGCTTGGAAGCCGTCACCGGCAAGCCCTTGCCCTGGATCATAGCGCCGCGCCGCCCGGGCGACACCGCGCAATGCTGGGCCGATCCTGCGCGGGCAGCCGAGGATCTCGGCTGGCGCGCGACCCGCGGACTCGATCAGATGCTGGCCGACCACTGGCGCTGGCAAGCACAGAACCCAGAAGGATATGACGCGTGAGAATCGCCGTGATCTCCAATGGGGTGCTGTCTCTGCTGAATTTCCGTGGACCGCTGATAGCAGAGATGGTCCGGCGTGGGCATGAGGTTCTGGCCTTTGCACCGGATCATGATGATACCTCGCGCGCCGCTTTGGCGGGGATGGGGGTTGAGGCTGTCGATTACGCGGTCAGTCGTGCCGGCGCAAATCCGCTGCGTGAAATCAGGTCAATCTTTGAACTGCGCCGCCTGTTGCGGCGGCATGGGGTCGAACTGTGCTTTGCTTATTTCATCAAACCGGTGATCTACGGTACCATCGCTGCGTGGCTGGCTCGGGTGCCACGCCGTTATGGGCTGATCGAGGGCCTTGGCTTTGCATTTACCGAAGGCGGCACCCAAAGCCGGGTCCGCCGGCTGTTGCAAGGCGTTATCACCACCCTCGTCCGCTTTTCCGGTCACCATATCGACCGAATGATCTTTCTTAATCCCGATGACCAGCAAGAATTCGTGAGCCGGGATCTGATTGCCCAGGAAAAGACCAGCCTGTTGGGTGCCATCGGTCTTGACCTTGCCGACTGGCCGGCCACCCCGTTACCCGAGGGCCCGGTCACCTTCCTGCTTGTCGCGCGACTGCTGCGCGACAAGGGTATCGCGGATTATGTCGCCGCCGCCCGCCTGCTGCGGCAAGATCATCCCGACGTCCGCTTCCTGTTGCTTGGCGGGCTGGACGACAATCCCGCCGCCATCCCCCGCACCGAGATCGAGGCATGGGTCGCCGAGGGGCTGGTCGAATGGCCCGGCCATGTAGCAGTCAGGCCCTGGTTCGCGCAGGCGCATGTTTTTGTGCTGCCCTCCTACCGCGAAGGGGTGCCACGCAGCACGCAGGAGGCCATGGCTATGGGACGCGCAGTCATCACGACCGATGTTCCCGGCTGCCGCGAAACCGTGGAGAATGGTGTGAACGGTTTTCTGGTGCCGCCGCGCAACCCGGCCGCGCTGGCTGCAGCGATGCAGCAGCTTCTCGAGACCCCAGGCTTCATCTCCCAAATGGGCGCAGAAAGCCGCAAGATTGCCGAAGCGCGTTTCGATGTGCATGTACAGAACCGCAAGCTGCTGGCTTTTATGCGACTAGATTGAATGCCCCTGAATAAAATTATTATACTCAGCGAAAAGGTATGATGAACCATTCATCATACCTTTTAAGACTGAGAACATGGCCTCCCAAATAGGAGAGACTCAGGTGATACTTTTCCTATTTTGTATAATGTTTTCATTTTTTCTTACCCTACTTATACTTTATAGCCACACTCATCTTCATGCCATCGCAAAGCCGCGCGGGGATGGCCTCGCCGTACAATCCTCGCATGTCGGTGAGCCGGCTCGGGTTGGTGGCTTAGCTGTCCTGCTGTCGCTTATGGCCGTGGCCATCATTCAAACCGCATTTCAGGAAACCTACCAAACACCGCTTCTGCTGCTATCGGTTCTTCCCGTGTTCATAGCCGGGCTGGCCGAAGATCTTGGCCACCGGGTCTCGCCGCGCGGGCGCTTTCTGGCTGCCATCGTCTCGGCAATTGCTGCGGTCAGCTTGCTCGGGGCATGGGCCCCACGGTCGGACATCCCCTATCTTGACGCGGCCATGTCTCTCCCGCTTGTTGCGATCATACTGACTGTGCTCTTCTCCGCCGGGTTCTGTCATGCGGTCAACCTGATTGACGGGATGAATGGGCTCGCATCTACAGTTGTGACGATCTCCGCCCTGGGCTGCGCTGCGATCAGTGCGCAGGCAGAACAACCCGAAATTACCGGCTTTGCTCTCCTGCTCGCCGCAGGCACCGTCGGGTTCCTGCCGCTGAACTGGCCATACGCACGCCTCTTCCTGGGTGATGCCGGCGCTTATGGTCTCGGTCATCTTCTGGTTTGGCTACCGTTCCTCCTGGCTTGGAAAACAGATACAGTCGCCGTACCAGCGTTGATGCTTGTCATCTTCTGGCCGCTCGCCGATGTGATACACACAATTCTGCGGCGCTTGGCGGAGCGAGCCTCCATCCTGCAACCAGACAAGATGCACCTGCATCAGAAAGTCCGCCGAATGCTGGACATCATATGGTTCGGCTATCAAGGGCGCCAACGCTCAAATCCGCTGACAACACTTGTCCTGCTACCCTTCATCACAGTCCCCGTTGTCACGGGCACCCTGCTATGGGACCAGCCGACCGCCGCCTGGTGCGCCCTGGGCGCTTTCATGCTGGCATTTGCACTTGCCCACCCGTTGACGGTCAGGCTTGCGCACAAATTCCGGAAATAGCCGCATGTGAACCTGCAATGCAGAATACCCACTGGAGAGGGTCACCATAGACCGCTAAAAGGTTGTTGAACATTGCCTGCTGTTCTGGGGGCGGGTTTGGGAACAGCGGAGATTTCTGACTCATGCCGATTGCCTCGACGTTCCATTCCTTGTCTTTCAGTGTCCCGGAGACACTGATCCGGCTTGCAGCGCGGATCCGCGCCATCGGCATAGTACTCGGTCTGTTCCTGCTCGCAGCCTGCTCGGACGGGCATGTTTCGTTTCCACTCTCACCAGAAGCACAGCGCAGTCTGGGCGACGATGTCTCGGTGATCATACTCGATCCGACCAATATTACCAATTTCACCAGCCCCGCCCGGGGGCACGCGCCCTCCTCTCTCCCCGTGGGCCGGGACTGGTCCTACCTGGTCGGCCATGGCGATATCCTGTCGGTCATTGTATTCAATCACCCCGATCTCACACTGCCGGCCGGCCCGCAGCGAAGCGCGGCCGAAAGCGGATTTCAGGTCGGAAGTGACGGCACCATCAACTACCCCTACATCGGGACGGTTCAGGCCGCCGGGCGGCGGACAGACCAAATTCGCAGTGACATCTCGCAGCAACTCGCCACCTTCATCCCCGATCCACAGGTTGAGGTCCGTATCGCCGCCTATAACGCACAAGCCGTCGTCGTCTCCGGCGAGGTCAATACCCCGAATCGTCAGCCACTGACCGCCGTGCCGCTGAGCCTGATCGAGGCTATCAATGCCGCAGGCGGGTTCACAGACAATGCAGAGCTCCGCAATGTCAGCGTCCAGCGCGCAGGCCGCATCTATCAGGTCGATGTACAGGGTTTCCTGTCAGGCGGGCTGAGACAGAACAATCCTGTCCTGCGCAACGGCGATGTAGTCAGCATTCCACGTCGCCGCGCCGAGGAAGCGTATCTGCTGGGCGAAGTGTCCCGACCCGATGTCGTTGACCTTTCGCGTGAGCAAATCACCCTGACCCAAGCCATCACGCGCCGTGGCGGTTTGCAGCAAACGCGCGCAGATGCCCGCGGTGTTCTGGTGTTCCGCGCCGATGGTGCGCGGACGTTGGTGTTCCAGCTCGACACCTCGAACCCCAGCGGATTGTTGCTAGGCACGCGCTTCGTTCTGGAACCGGGGGATGTGGTCTACGTCATGCGCTCGCCGATCCAGCGCTGGAACGACACCATCTCTCGCCTGCTGCCATCGGTTCAAGCAATCAACACAGCAAATGACATACCGGACTGACCCTTGAGAGCACCGATGTTCCGTTCGCTTGTCGTTGTCTGTGTCGGAAATGTCTGCCGTTCACCCGTCGGTGAGCGATTGCTTGCGTTACGCCTGACGGAACTCGGATCAGACATGAAAGTGTCTTCGGCAGGTCTCGGAGCCCTCGTCGGCGCATCGGCCGACGAGGCGGCCTCTGATGTCGCAGCGCAACATGGTATCCAACTGAAAGGGCACGTCGCCAAACAGTTCACTCGCGCAATCGGACTGGAAAACGACTTGGTTCTGGTTATGGAACCTGGTCACCGGCGCGATATCATCACTGCCGCCCCGGATCTGTCCGGAAAAGTCATGCTGTTCGATCATTGGCTGGGTGGTCGGGGGATCGCGGATCCCTACCGCCGCTCCCGACAGTTTCACGAAGAGGTTTTTTCTCTGATAGACAAGGCTGGGACCGCATGGGCCACCAAGCTGGCGACATCAGGCAAGGGGTAGAGCATTGGAAAATCAAGAAGTAAGCCATACGCCCCGGATGACGGATGCAACGAGCCGCAATCGGACAGGACTGGTCAACGCGACGGTTGCCAATAGTGACGAAATCGATCTCGGCCAGCTCTTCAGCTCTCTATGGAAGGGGAAGTGGCTGATTGCTCTGACCACAGCGATCGGGATCGCGGCAGGTGTTTTCACCATCGCCAATACAGATCCTACCTTCCAAGCAGACGCACTTTTGCAACTCGAGGAAAGGACGGGGTCTCTGGCTCTACCCAGCGGCCTCTCGGACATGCTCGAAAATGACCCGCGCAGCGTGACAGAGATCGAGATCCTGCGATCGCGTATGGTGCTGGGTCAGGCCGTCGCAGACCAGAATCTTGACTGGCGGATCGAACCCAAGAAGGTGCCGATCATCGGCACCCTTCTGTCGCGCTATAGTCTGCCGTTCGTCGAGGGGTTGCTTCCGGCCCAATATATTCGCCCAGACGAAAGCATCACACTGGAGCAGCTCGTCGTCCCTCCGATCTGGCTCAACACCGAAATCGAGATCACGATTCTGGATGCAGAAAACTTTCGTCTCGCGCTTCCTGACGGACATTCTATCTCCGGCTATGTAGGCGAGCAGCTCACTATGGAAGACGTGGGTTTCTCGATAACCATCGGAGCCGTTGAAGCTGCCACTGGCCGGGTTTTCGCCATCCAACAGCTTGATGACATAAGGGCAGTGAATTCTCTCAGAGAGAGCCTGACCGTTTCAGAGCGGGGGCGCGGCTCGGGTATTCTGGAAGTCCGTCTCAACGATGCAAGCCGACCACAAGCGGCCCGGGCGCTGAACGCGATCATTCAGGCCTATACCCGTCAGAACGTTGCCCGCAGCGCCGCCGAGGCCGAAAGCAGTCTTGTTTTCATCCGCGAACAGCTGCCAATCGCCGAACGCGCTTTGCGTGAAGCCGAGGCCGCTCTGAACGATTTCCGCCAGATCCAAGGCACGGTCGACCTTAGCCTAGAGACACAGACCATTCTGGAGCAAATCACCCGGATCGAGGGTGAACTGGCCGTGCTCCAACGCAATGAAGACGAATTGCGACAACGCTACAACCCCGCGCACCCGACCTATCGCGCCCTGCTTGATGAGAGGACACGGCTCGAGGCGCGGCTCGCCGAACTGCGTGGACAAGTTGGAGGCCTGCCTGAAACCCAGCGTCAGGTCCTAGACCTGACCCGCGCCGTGGAACTGGCACAGCGGATCTACACCGAGCTTCTTACACGTTCTCAGGAAGTTGAAGTCTTGCGTGCCAGTACCATCGGCAATGTCAGAATCATCGACAACGCCACCAGCCAGCCCAACGCCATTGCCCCGCGCAAGGCCATGATCCTGGCGTTGTCCCTGATGTTGGGCGGGATGATCGGCGCCGGACTCGTTCTGCTCCGGAACTGGCTCAGAAAGGGAATTCAGGACAGTTCCGAACTGGAAAAACTCGGCCTGCCCGTCTTCGCGACGATCAATTACAACAAGATGGCAGATACGGGTACCAAGCGGCAGGGAAAACTGCCGATCCTCGCGGTCGAAGAAGCGGCAGATCTGACAGTCGAGGCGCTGCGATCTCTGCGCACAAGCCTGCATTTCGGCATGCTGGATGCAAAGACGCCGACCCTGT
>Ga0209476_10000618_pt1 | contig 24346 bp, 22 predicted proteins | sample KloWWTrecipitate_FD_187179 | JGI IMG/M metagenome (GOLD analysis project Ga0209476, IMG submission 187179) | Active sludge microbial communities from Klosterneuburg, Austria, studying microevolution and ecology of nitrifiers - Klosterneuburg... | ecosystem: Engineered > WWTP > Aerobic digester... | reverse complement strand
CGATTGCGCTCGCTGCTGTGACGCAAGTCGGCCAAGGCCACGACTTTCAGTTCCGCATCCTCAACCGGCGCATCGGTGCCGACCTTACCTTCCTGATGGACGACAAAGGGGAGGTGATCGCCACCTCGGACCCGGCACTCAAGGGGAAGAACTTCCGCTTCCGGCCCTACTTTCAGGCGGCCATGAAGGGGGACAGCACCGAGTACCTGGCCCACGGTGCCGTGACTGGACTGAAACGGGTCTTTTACGCCCGCCCGATCCATGACGGCACGGCGAATGTCAGTGCGGTGATGGTGGTCGGCTTCAACCTTGATGCCCTTGTGGGTGACAACGTGCGTATGGACAAAACAATCCTGAACCGTGAGGGGGTCATCCTGTACGGTCCGGAGTCGTTCGGCCGGGGCGCCTTGTTTCCGCCGGAAAAGATCGCCCTGAGCCTGGCGAATGAGCGCCTCTTCGCGCCGGAGGATTTCGTCCACCTCGGGTTTCAAAGAATCGATGAGCAGTGGGTGCGCGATGCGGCGGGACGCCCTTGGCTGTGGGCCTCGGTGACCCTGCCCGGCGGCGTTTGGGAGGTGAGCAAGATTGTTTCCACCGATCCCTTGCTGGCCTTCCGCGACAATCAGATGCTGATGGTCATGCTGTTCATTTTCGTTGTGCTGCTGCTCGCCGTTCATTACCTGCAAAGCCATACTTTCGTTGCCCAGCTGCTCAGCGAGGTGGACAGGCGAGGCCACGCCGAAGAGGCCGAGCGCCTCGCCCGCGGAGAAGTGGAACTTCAGCGCGACCATCTTGAAGAGATCGTCCAGGCCCGCACGCACGATCTCTCCGTTGCGAGGGAGGTCGCCGAGGCGGCGAGCCGGGCGAAGAGTGAGTTTCTCGCGACCATGAGCCACGAGATTCGAACACCCATGAACGGCATCCTTGGCATGACCGAACTGCTGCTTGATTCCGAGCTGGCCGCGCGCCAGCGCCGCTTTGCCGAAGCGGTGCATCAGTCCGGAGTTCATCTGCTGGGGATCATCAACGACGTTCTCGACTTCTCCAAGATTGAAGCTGGAAAGCTGGAACTGGAGAAGGTCAATTTTCAGCTGAGGGATATGGCAGAGGAAATCGCCTCGCTCCTCGCCCCGCAGGCCGATGCCAAGGGCGTGGAGATGGTCTGCGACATCCCCCACGGTCTGCCAGTGGCGCTTCAGGGCGATCCGTTACGCTTGCGGCAGGTACTGGTCAACCTGGTCGGCAACGCGGTGAAATTCACGCAGGACGGCGAGGTGGTGATGGGGGCGCAACTGGTGGCAGAGACTGCGGCCGCCGCGCGCTTGCGCTTCGAGGTACGGGACACCGGTGTAGGTATTTCGCCGGAGGCGCAGAAGCGGCTGTTTGCCCCCTTCACCCAGGCGGACAGTTCGACTACGCGCCGCTTTGGCGGAACCGGGCTCGGCTTGGTGATTGCCCAACGCCTGGTCGAAATAATGGGCGGTAAGCTCAAGCTGGCGAGCGAGCTGGGCAAGGGCTCCATCTTCTCTTTCGAAATCGAACTGCAAAAGCAGGATCAGCACGCGCGGCCAGCGCCGCACGCGGGCGGTCTGAGTGGGCTCAACGTCCTGGTGGTGGACGACAATGCCGCTAGTCGCAAGATTCTGGCCCATCAGCTTAGCGCCTGGTCCATGCGCTGCAGCACCTGCGAAGGTGGGCCGCGGGCGCTGGGCTTGCTCCATGACGGGGCGGCACGCGGCACGCCGTTTGATCTGGCGATCATCGACCAGCGTATGCCGGGGATGGACGGCATCGAGCTGGCCCGAGTGATCAAGGCGGAGCGGGCAATTGCCGGAACACGATTGATCATGCTGAGTTCGGCGATGCTCTCCGCGCAGTCGCAGGAGCGCGCCGATGCGGGAGTCGTCTGCCACCTGACCAAACCGGCGCGGCAATCCGATCTGTTCCGTGCCCTGGTGACCGCCATGGGCAGCGACACGGTGGCGGCCGGCGCAGATGCCGGCGCTGTGCGCGAGTCTGGCCAGCCGACACCGGTGCGCGAGTGGCTTGGCGGGCGAGTGCTTCTGGTCGAAGACAACCGGGTCAACCAGGAGATTGCGCTCTTCATGCTGGAAAGCCTGGGCGTCATGGCTGTCCTTGCCGTCGACGGCCGGCAGGCCGTCGACGCGCTTGTACGTGAGACTTTCGACGCTGTTCTCATGGACTGTCAGATGCCCGAAATGGACGGCTTCGAGGCTACGGCGACAATCCGCAACCGTGAGCACGACGCTGGCAAGGGATATCGACTTCCCATCATTGCGCTGACCGCCAACGCGATCGAAGGCGATCGCGAGCGTTGTCTGGCCGCGGGGATGGACGATTACTTGAGCAAACCCTTCAGCCGCGAGCAACTCGCCGGCACCCTCGCCCGCTGGATCAAGCCACTGGCCCCGGCTGCCCCAACGTCGGCCACCGCGCCGCGCGCTGCCGAGGTTTAGGGGGCGGGCCGCGACCGGGACGGCTGCTTGATCCTCGCGTACTGTGACGTGCTGCCCGCTATGCCCGATGAGGCTCTGTGATGGGTAGAAAAAACACAAGGAGACATTCAATTGACCACAGAGCACCAGGAGTGGGGCCCCATCTTGCGGGAGCTGGAGCAACGTCGCGCTGCTGCTCAGGCCATGGGCGGGGAAGAAAAGGTCCAGCGCCACCGCAGCACCGGCAAGCTGGATGCACGCCAGCGACTTGCGCGGCTTTTTGATTCAGGCACTTTCGTGGAGTTGGGCGCTTTTGTTGGTGGTGTCGCGGTACAAGGTGCGTCACCTGTGCCCGCCGATGCATTGGTTGCAGGGTTTGGAGAGATGGCTGGGCGACCTGCGTTGGCCTGCGCCGAAGATTTCACCGTGCTTGGCGGCTCCATCGGCGATGGGGCAGCGGACAAGCGTTACCGACTTACCCAGCTCGCAGCGCAGGAGCGTGTGCCACTGATCTTCATGCTCGAGGGCGCCGGACACCGCTTGACCAACACTCATGCGGGCCGGCGCCCCAACGATCTGCAAGGCCTGGCTGACCTCTCCGGCCAGGTCCCGATCGTCTGTCTTGTCATGGGTGCTGCTGCCGGACATGGTGCGCTGACGGCCCCGATGTCGGACTTTGTGGTCATGACGGAAGCTGCGTCGATGTTTGCTGCCGGCCCTCCGCTGGTGAAGGCGGCTACCGGCGAGACGGTGACCAAGGAGCAGCTCGGCGGCCCGCAAGTGCATGTGGCTGTCTCGGGCGTAGCGCATAACCTTGCCACCGATGACGAGGCTGCGATTGATCTGGCGCGCCGCTATCTATCCTATTTCCCATTGAATGCGTGGGAGCGTGCGCCCAGGCAAACCCGCGGCGATATCGGCGAACGCCGACTGGATGGCATCCTTGACCTGATCAGCCCAAACACACGCAAGCCCTATCGGATGCGAAACGTGCTGCAGCTACTCGTCGATGAGGGCAGCATGCTCGAGATCCAGCCGAAGTTCGGCGCAGCGGTCGTTGTGGCGCTCGCTCGTCTGGGGGGGCAAAGCGTGGGCATTGTGGCGAACGATCCGAGTGTGATGGCCGGCACCATCGATGCAGATGGCGCTGACAAGGCAACGCACTTCATGGAGGTCGCTGGTGCGTTCAACCTGCCAATGATTTTTCTGGCCGACAACCCCGGCGTGATGAGTGGAACACGGGCCGAGCAGTCCGGCGTGCTTCGCCATGCTGCACGCATGTTCGTCGCTCAGCGTCGCTTGCGGGTGCCGAAGTTGCACGTGACCTTGCGAAAGGCATTCGGCTTTGGCTCCTCGATCATGGCGATGAATCCGTTTGACGGTCAGACGCTGTCTCTTGCATTTCCCGCGGTGACGCTGGGTTCTTTGCCTGTTGCCAGCGGTGCAGACTCCGCAAAACTGGACGATGCCACTCGGGCAAGGATCGAAGCGGAGCAGACCGGGGGCTCCTACCATGTCGCAGACAGAATGGTGTACGACGACGTCATCGATCCGCGCGATCTGCGCAATGCACTGATGCGTGGTCTGACGCTCTGTGCCGGCCGTCTCACGGAAGCTTGTGGCCCGATGCGCGTATCGGGCATCACGCCGTGAGCGCTATTGAGGCTGACGTCGATAAGCCTGCAACTCGCTGACTTGCGCTGCAGCGTCATCAATTATCATTCGGTCTTCGTTGCGGCTGCAACGTTCGGTGGTTTGCGCGGCGTCGAGCCTGGCGGCCTGCAGGCAGCACTTTTGAGAACACGATGACCAATCCCCAGCCCAATAATCCGCTGCATGGCCTGACGCTGGAGCAGATGCTCAACGAGCTTGTGGCGCGGCTCGGCTGGGCAGCACTTGGGCGGCGGGTCAACATTCGCTGCTTCACCCACGAGCCCAGCGTTGCCTCAAGCCTCAAGTTTTTGCGGCGTACGCCCTGGGCCCGAGAGCAGGTTGAAGCGCTTTATCTTGATACGGTGGGTGATGCCCGAGGGGCAAGCCGCCATCAACGACCGCATAAACCCTTTGAGTAGACCTGATACATGAAGACCCCAAGCAGAATCGAACCGCTGGTCACTGACGGGCTTGTGGACCATGTCCAGCGCCAGCTCATGAGCGGCAAGGAAGCCATGGTCTATGTCGTGCAATGTGGTGACGAGCTCCGTTGCGCCAAGGTGTACAAGGAAGCCAACAAGCGCGGTTTCCACAAGGCGGTGGATTACACCGAGGGGCGCAAGATCAAGAACAGTCGCCAGGCACGCGCGATGGCCAAGGGCTCGCGTTACGGTCGGCAGGAGCAGGAGGCCGCGTGGCAGCATGCCGAGGTGGATGCGCTGCGGCGGCTTGCGGCGGCCGGTGTGCGCGTGCCGACGCCGTACGACTTTCATGAGGGCGTGCTGTTGATGGAACTGGTGACCGATGAAGACGGCGAACCAGCACCGCGACTCAACGACGTCGAGCTCAGCGAGGACGATGCGCGACGTTTCCATGCCGATCTTGTGCGGCAAGTGGTGCGTATGCTGTGTGCCGGTATCGTCCATGGTGACTTGTCCGAGTACAACGTACTGGTCGACCGCGACGGTCCGGTGATCATCGATCTGCCGCAGGCGGTCGACGCCGCTGCCAACAGCAACGCCCGCGCCATGCTCGAGCGCGACGTCGACAATCTCGCGGATTACTTCAGCCAGTTTGCCCCCGATCTGCGCAATACCGCTTACGGCAAGGAAATCTGGGCGCTGTACGAGTCTGGCAAGCTTCAGCCGGAGACGGTGCTCACCGGTCTCTTTGCAGAAGAAGAGGCGCCGGCCGATGTGGGAGAGGTGATGCAGGTCATCGAGGCCGCGCTCAGGGAAGAGGCTGCGCGCCAGGCGGGCAGGGTGGAGGCCGGCAAGGCCTGAGCGCCGAGCTGATCATCCATGCGCCCCCTCTTCACCATCTCGGCTGACGAAATCGAATTCAATGCGATTCGCGCGCAGGGAGCGGGTGGGCAGAACGTCAACAAGGTGTCGAGCGCGGTGCATCTGCGCTTCGACATCGCAGCTTCCAGTCTGCCCGAGGCAGTCCGGATGCGGCTGCTTCAACTTGACGATCATCGCATCAGCAAGGACGGCATCGTGATCATCAAGGCGCAGAGTTTTCGCAGTCTGGAGAAAAACCGTGCCGAGGCGATACGTCGGCTGGAGGAGCTGATCAACCGGGCGGCGGTGGAGCCGAAGGCCAGACGTGCGACGCGGCCGACGCGTGGCTCGATTACCCGGAGGCTGGACGGCAAGGCTCGGCGTGCGTCGGTGAAAGCGGTGCGACGGAAGGTGAGCGAGTAACGCAGGGCAGCTCAGTCACCGACTGATTTGTCCGGCGCTTCCCCGGACTTCGGCCTTTCAGGCCAGTGCCGTGTCCAGCATCATCATCAGCACAAAGCCCACCAGCAGGCCTGCGGTGGCGTAGACTTCATGACCCTTCCGGTGTGACTCGGGGATGATCTCGTGGCTGACCACGAACAGCATGGCACCCGCAGCGAAGCCCAGGCCCCAGGGCAGCAGGGGAGCGGACCAGGCAACCACGGCAGCGCCGAGCACCGCGGCGATGGGTTCGACCAGGCCGGAGGCCATGCCCAGCATGACCGAGAAGGCCCGGCTATAGCCCGCCGACAGCAGGGCGACAGCCACGACCAGCCCCTCCGGAATGTCCTGTATGGCAATTCCGGTGGCCAGCGCGGTGCCACGCACGACATCGTTGCCGGCGTAGCCGACACCGATTGCCAGGCCTTCGGGCAGATTGTGCAGCGCGATGGCGAAAACGAATAGCCAGGTCCGGCGCAGGCGCTGTACCTCGATGCCTTCGCGGCCCTTGATGAAGTGCTCGTGCGGCAGCACCCGGTCGAGGGCGAGCAAGGTGACCCCGCCCAGCAGGATGGCAGCCGCCATGATCGCGCCCGCGGCCCAGGGGCCGTGGCCCTCCTGCGCGGCCGCTGTGAGCCCCGGGATGGTCAGGGAAAAGGCGGTTGCTGCCAGCATGATGCCCGCGCCGAAACCAAACATCGCATCCTGCACGCGGTTTGACAGCGTACGCATGGTCAGGATGGGCAGCGTGCCCGCTGCGGTCGCCCCCGCCGCCACCAGCCCACCCACCAGGGCCAGTGCCAGTGTGGGCAAATGCGCGTCGAGATACGCCCAGAGCTGATACACCCCCAGGCAGAGCAGCACGCCCGATACGCTGGCCCATATGATTCCGCTACGAAGACTGCGGCGACAAGCTTCCATGGCGTTCGAACAACGACCTTGTGTCACACGATTGGCAAAGGCTTGACGAGTCAAGCCGGCATCCCTGCGCTGCAATACCGTTCAGCCCCGGAAGGCGCCTCTCTCGGCCAGCAGTACCCAAGGGGGGAAGCCTTGTTTCGGGTGGCTGGCTACCATTGTGCATGCTTGATGGCCGATCGCACCAGTCGGGGCTGATGCTGCGGGGGGCTGTACCGTGCGTATTCCGCCAACCCAGCGCCGAGGCGCCTGCGGCACCCTGTCGGTGGCGCTTGTTTCGGTAGCGCTTGTGACCGCTCTGCACTTGTTTGTCAGGTTCGAAGAGCTGAGTCGTCTCAAGCGTTTCATGCCGCTCCATCGCCAGCGATGAATGTCCGCATCCAGCGCTCCACTTCCTGAGCGGGAAGGGGCCTGCTCAAGAAGAATCCTTGCGCACACTTGCAGCCCACCTTTTTCAGGGCGGCAACCTGCCCCTCGGTTTCCACACCCTCGACGACTGTTCGCAAGCCTAGCGCCTCTGCCATCGTCACCACCGCCTGAACGATGGCCAGGTCGCAGGCAGAGCTCTCGATATCCTGGACAAAGCTGCGGTCAATCTTCAGGCAATCGATCGGCAGGCGATGCAGTTGGGCAAGCGAGGAATAGCCCACTCCGAAGTCGTCCACCGCGATACCGACGCCGAGTTGCTTCAGTCGAGTGAGCAAGTGCATGGTTTCGATACCATCCGAGGTTAGGGTCGACTCGGTGATTTCCAGTTCCAGGCGATCAGGCGCAATGTTGTGGCGGTAAAGAGCGGACTCGATCATTTCAGCAAAATTGGCACGTATTTCGACTGGCGATACATTCACGGCGACCCTGGGCACTTTGAGCCCCGCCAGGTCCCAGGCCTTGAGCTGAGCCAGCGCCATGTCGAGCACCTTGCGTGTGAGCTCATTGATGAATCCGCGCTGTTCGGCCATGGGCACGAAATGATTGGGCGGCAGAATGCCGAAGCGGGGGTGATTCCAGCGCACCAGTGCTTCGACGCCGCACAGCTGGGTTTCGCCGAGCATGACCTGGGGCTGGAAATGGAGCAGGAGCTCGTCCCGCTTGAGCCCTTCGCGCAGATCGCCGTCAAGTATTTGCAGTTCCTCGGCCCGGTCGCTAAGCGCCTTCGAATAGAGACCGACACGGTTGCCGCCGCCTTGTTTGGCGTGGTACATCGCCAGGTCGGCGTGACGCAGCAACTGGTCACCCTGGCGACCATGCTCGGGGAACAGGGCGACGCCCACCGATGCCCCGAGGTACAAGGTGTGCCCTTTGACATGGATGGGGCGCTGCAGGGTCGTGATGACCTTGTTGGCGACCTGCATCGCTTCAACGCTGCTCGATATGTCAGGCAGAACGGCGGCAAACTCGTCGCCGCCCAGGCGGGCCACGGTGTCCGAGCTGCGTAGGCAGGCATGGAGGCGTTCGGCGATCATGACCAGGGCATCGTCGCCAACGTCGTGGCCCAGGGTGTCGTTGATGGGCTTGAATTTATCCAGGTCGATGAACAGCACACCCAGGCTGGTCTTTCGCCGCAAGGCAGAACGAACGTGCTGATCGAGTCGATCGCGAAACGTTGCCCGGTTGGGCAGAGCCGTCAGCGGGTCTCGGGTTGCAAGGTGAAGAATATGCGCCTCGGCAGTACGGCGCCGTTCGGACTCTTGTTCCAGATGAATGATGCGTCGGCGTAGTTCGATTTCCGCCAGCGCACTGCTCGCCAGCGTCTTCAGGGCGCGCCGCTGATTGTCGGTCAGTTGCTTCGGCGTGCTGTCGACGACGCACAGCGTGCCGAGTGCTTCGCCGGAAGGCAGAATCAGGGGGACGCCGGCATAGAAGCGTATCTGTGTCGATCCGACAACGAGCGGATTGTCGAAAAAACGAGGATCCTCGCGTGCATCGGCAACTTCCATCATCTCGCATTGCAGGATGGTGTGGGCACAGAAGGCGACCGTCCGCGAGGTTTCGCGCAGTTCAGTCCCGGTGTGGGACAGGAACCATTGGCGGTCTTCCGCAACCAGCGAAATCATTGCAATGGGAACGTCGGCGATCTGGGCCGCAAGGTGGGTGAGGTTGTCGAACGCCTCTTGCTCCTGTGTGTCCAGCAAGTGGGTTCCGTAGAGCATTTCGAGCCGGCGGTTTTCCCCGGCCGGCAATGGCGGTAGCCAGGACTGCAGTTGTGCCAGACAGGCGTCAAATTCGTGGCTCTTGTCGAAATAGCCGTTGGCACCCAGATGTTCGCAGGCTTCGCGCAGGGTCTCGTCGGTCTGGTTGGTCAGGATCAATACACGGGCGCCGCAGCCCGCCTCCCGGATGCGCCTGAGCACCTGAACGCCGCTCCCCGGCGACAACGAAAGATCGAGCAATACCGTATCCGGCTGGGTGCTCAGGATCAGGTTGACCGCTTCCTCTTCCTCGGTGGCGGTCCCGATGATCTTGAAACGCGACTCGGCGCTCAACAGACGCACGAACTGCGTCCGGATCAACTTTGAGTCTTCGACAATGACGATATTCATGACAACCTCCTGCAAACTATTGAGCCACGCTTGCAGAGTCGTCTTTTCAGCGCTTGCCCGGTAGCGGGGATACGCGGAGGGTGTTGTCAGTTTTGGCGGATCGTTTTGTAGGGGAATCCCTAGCCGTGATCGTGGATGATGCCGTGCTTGAGGCAATAGTGGATCAGGTCGGCGTTGCTCGCGACTGCCAGCTTTTTGAGGATGCGGGTACGGTAGGTCGTGATGGTTTTTGGGGAAAGGTGCATCATTTTCCCGATCTCCGACAGGCGTTTTCCTTCGGCAAGCTGCACCAGCACGCGATACTCCTGTGCGGACAAGGTTTCGTGCGGAGCCTGGGCCGACTCGCCGGTCAGCAGGTCGGCCAGACGATCGGCCAGCGACGCGGTAATGTAACGGCGGCCCGCCAGCACGTGCTCGAGGGCAATGATCAGCTCATCGGTCGCGCGGTCCTTGTTCAAATAAGCCGATGCGCCCAGTTGCAGCGCCCGCGCGGCATAGGCGGCTTCGGCATTGAGACTCAGGACGAGAACGCGCAGTTGTGGCGCGGCGCGGCGCAGCTGGACGACGCTCTCCAGGCCATCGGCATCGGGCAGGCTCAGGTCGACGACAGCGGCCAGCAAGCCATCACGGCGAACTTCCTGCAACGCGCCGGCCAGCGTTTCGAATTCGACCACTTCAGCTTCCGGCCACCGCTGCTGTATGAGCTGGCGGACGCCAATGCGAACGATGGGGTGGTCTTCAAGCAGCAGGATTTTCATCGGACGCATCGATCATGTGAGACGCAATGGGTAGTCGTAACACCAGAACGACGCCTTTTTGCGCCTGTGTGGCGATATCCAGCGTGCCACCGAGCAGCTCCGCACGCTCCTGCATGCCGACAACGCCCAGGGCGCCCTGGCGTGGTGGGGTGGAGGGCATGCCTACGCCGTCATCCGTCATGGTGATTTCATAGACATTGTCGCTCTTTTTCTGGCCGGCGACGATGAAGTGGCCGGCATGAGCGTGGCGGATTACGTTGGTACAGGCCTCCTGGAGAATGCGGTAGACAGCGAGCGCCTGCCGTTCCGACAGGCAGGCGTAGTCGGTCAGGCGCGCCGCAAAGTCGACTGCGCTGTCGCCAAAGGTGTTTTCCAGCAGTTGCTCCGTTGCGGCCTGCAGCCCCAGGTCATCGAGCAAGGGTGGACGCAGTTCGGCGGTAATGCGTCGGGCTGTTGCCACGCCGGCATCCAGGGCTTCGACCATCGATTTTTGCTGAGCCTCGACCAGGCTGTCTTTGGGCAAGCTTTGTAGAATCAGTTTGATTCCGGTGAGCACGGCGCCAATCTGGTCGTGCACTTCCCGAGAGATTCTTTGGCGCTCTGACTCAACGGAATCTTCGAGTTGAATCGCAAATTGGGCAATCCGCTCCTTGGCTTTGACCAGCTCTGCCGTTCGCAGGGTGACGCGTTGTTCGAGCAGGCGACTATATTCATCGACCTGAGTCAGCGCCGCATGCATCTGATCGAGTTCATTGACCCCTGTTCTGCCGGCGTTGGGGGGCTCGCCACGCAGCACAGCCTGGGTTGACTTCACCGTGTCATGCAAGGCCTGACGAATTAGCAGCGCACCTCCCATCGCGGCAAGGATACCCAGCGCCAGAAGCAGGGAGCCGATCAGTGCAAGCTGGGTGATTTCCTGATTCAGCGGTTTGTTCAGGGTGCCTATGGGAACCCCCAGCACGACGAACCAGTTCCAGGCGCCGACCGTTCGCATCACCGTTTGCGTCCTTACCCCTTCCTTGGTGATGCCCTCCCAAAGCCCGAAATAGTTGGTGCGCAGAGCATCCAGTACTCCTGGTGATCCCTGTTCGCCAACGTAGCGTCGAGGCTCATGGGAGCGCGCCACCAGGAACCCCTCACGGTTGATCACAGCAGCGAACCAGCCGGGCGGCAGCCTTTCCGGTGTGATGATCTTGTTGAAAACGTCGGTATCGAGAATGGCCTGCAGGCAATAGACGGTCTTGCCGTCGTGTATGACCGGAACGCCCAGTGCGACGACCATCTGGCCGCTCACTGCAGACCTGAACGGCGCCGAGATCACGGATTTCCCTGTTGCGAATACGCTTTGCACTGCGGCGCCCTGATTGCTCTCCAGGGGCTCACCATAGGGCTGAAGGGTGGAGAAGAGCGTGCGCTTATCAGGCGAAGTCAGGGTGATGGCGGAGATACCGGGATAAGCGTCCTGAGTCCGCCTGGCGCTTTTGTACAAGGCAGGGAGATCGCCCTCAAGCGCCGACTCGGACAAGGCCAGGCTGGCCATCAGACCCAGTTTTTTGGCCAGGCGATCGCTAACTTCGTGGGCCAGCCCCTCGGTTCGTTGCCTCAACTCGTTCTCTACCGCCAAACGAAGCTCTTCGGTATAGCGATAGGCCGAATAAGTAGAAAACCCGAGCAGCGGGAGTAAGGGCAAAAGGACCAGCAGCGTTAGCCAGACCGTGATGTTTGCTCGAAATCGCAATCGCATGTGGCGCTTCGCCGAAGACGTAACTGCATCATCATAGGCTTATGACCAATGCTTGTTAAATCTGTCGAGATGCCGTTCGTTCGCGTTCGCTGAGCGCAACTGTTCAGGGGGGCGTTGGTCCCGTTTCGGAGCAGCCGAGGGTCTTGAGCACTGAATCGTACAAGCGCAGATCCTGTTCGATTCTCTGAACAGCGACCTGGCGTGCATCGGGGCGCTCGGCGTTGCGCATCAGCGAAACGGCATCACGCATGTCGCTCAGCAGCAGACTTGCTTGCGCCCGCTGAGCCCCCGGTGAGGGCAGATTCGTCTGCAAGCCTTCGAAGTGCGAGACCAGCTCCAAAGCCAGTGTTTCATAGCCTGCAGGTCCCATCGGCTTGCCCGAGCGGCTGGCGAGAGCCTCACGGATGTGCGCGCTGATGGCGTCGATATCGTGCCGCTGAATCGCGCAGGTTTCGCGCGAAAGGGATGAAGGCTGTTGCTCTGCAGCCTGTACCTGACCCGTGATGCCTGCGGCGAAGGCCAGCAACAGCGATGTGATGGTGAGGTGGGGCGTCATTGAGAAAGCTCCGCAATCGAAAGAGGCGTGGACTGTGGCGCGCGCATCCTGAATCGGAGCTGAACATCACGCAGGAAGCTGCTGTGTGCGGCTCGCCGCCAGCGTTTGGTCGCCAAGGGGGAGTCGGCAATCGATTTCCACCCCGAGCGGCTCGACATGTGATGAACGCGCCATGTCGCGGCGCAAAAGTGCATTGAGCGCCCTCGCAGCGTCACCTGAATCCTCAACCTCCTCGTTCGCATTCAGCTTCGGTTCAGTCGTGTGGCGGGACACTGGGCGCCAGGTTCCGGATGAGTCGCGTCGAGGATGCGTTGTCCGGTGGTGTTTTCCGGCCCCGACCGAGGAACGAATCATGAAACGTAAATCCCGCGCAATTGCGCTGCTGTGCAGTCTTGGCCTGAGCGCCGGGGCGATGGCTGCCCCGCCTGCCGATCTGATCGACCGCTACACCGCTGAGGCGCGAGCTGCAGCCCCCGCCTTTGCCGGCTTCTCCGCCAAGCGCGGCGAAGCCCTGCACCGCACCCGACACGCCGGCGGCAAGCCGGACACGCCTGCGTGCACGTCCTGCCACGGCGACGATGCCCGCGCCCCCGGCCGCACTCGTGCCGGCAAGGCGATCGAGCCGATGGCCATCTCGGTGTCGCCAGCGCGCTACGCCGACGCAGCCAAGGTCGAGAAATGGTTCAAGCGCAACTGCAACGAAGTGCTGGGCCGCGAATGCTCGGCACTTGAAAAGGGCGACTGGCTCGCCTCGATGATGAATAAGTAACTGCCGAACACGGAGGCCCCTCATGAAAACAAGCACCTTTCGTCCCCTTGCCCTCGGTGTGGCAGTCCTTGCGGTGACCGCACTGCTCCTTGGCCGGGCCCAGGCCGGAGACGACGATTTCTACCCGCCGGTCACCGACAGGCTCACGCAGCAGGAGTGCGGCAGTTGCCATCTCGCCTTTCCGCCCTCGATGCTGCCGGCCGCATCGTGGAAACGCATGATGAGCGAACTCGAGAGCCACTTTGGCGACGACGCCAGCGTCGATGCCGATACCACCGCCGCGATCACGCGCTATCTGGTCGACAACGCCGGTGATGCGCCGGGCCACGCCAGCAAACTGCTGCGCGGACTGCGGACGGGCGACGCGCCGTTGCGCATCACCGAATTGCCGAAGTGGGTACGCGAGCACCGCGAGGTGCCGAAGTCGGACTGGATGCACCAGGACGTGGGTAGCAAGGCCAACTGCGCGGCGTGTCATGTCGATGCTGCAGAAGGCTATTTCGAGGACGATTGAAGGAGGACTCATGATGAAACACTTCCTGACTGCATTCATCGCCCTGGTCACGCTGGCCTGGGGTTGGGAGCTGCTGCCGGCGACCGGCGCCGTGGCTGCGAGCCCGGTCAACGCATGGAGCGTGCGCGAGCATGCGTTGACGCTGACCGGCCTGTGGTCGTTCACGCTGATGTCGCTGGTGATGGTGCTTGCCACCCGGCCGGCGTGGTTCGAGCGCGCTTTCGGCGGCATGGACCGCATTTACCGCGTGCATAAATGGGCTGGCATCCTCGCGATCGGCTTTGCCGCACTGCACTGGTTGGTCGAGATGTCGGACGACGTGATCAAGGCGCTCGTCGGCCGCGAAGGGCGCCTGCCCAAGGATCACGGCAGCGGCTTCCTCGAAGCGATGCGCGACGTCGCCGAGGATCTTGGCGAGTTCGCCATCTATGCGCTGCTGGTGATGCTGGTGCTGACGCTGTGGAAGCGCTTTCCGTTCAAGATCTGGCGCTACCTGCACAAGGTGATGCCTGTGCTGTACCTGACGCTGGCCTTCCATGCCGCCTTCCTGGCCCCGACCGACTACTGGAGTCAGCCGGTGGGTGTCCTGCTCGCAGCGCTGATCGCGGCTGGCTCGGTCGCCAGCGTGCAGGCCCTGGCCGGCTGGATCGGTCATCGCCGCAGCGTCTCCGGCGTGGTGGAGTCGGTGCGAGAATCCGGTCCGGGGGTCACCGAGGTCACCTGCCGACTGAGTCAGGGCTGGCGAGGCCACCGTCCGGGGCAGTTCGCGTTCGTCACCTTCGATCGATTCGAGGGCGCCCATCCCTTCACCATTGCCAGTGCCGACCGCGGCGACCACCGCGTCACCTTCCAGATCAAGGCGCTGGGCGACTACACGAAAGACCTCGCCCTGCGCCTGAAAACCGGTCAGCCGGTTCGTATCGAGGGGCCTTACGGCTGCTTCGAACTTCCATCGGGACGGCGCACGCGGGATCAGGTATGGATTGCCGGTGGTATCGGCGTGACGCCTTTCCTGGCCTGGCTCGAGGCACTGCAGGCGACACCGGAACAGGCACCCGATGTCGACTTCTACTACAGCGTGCGCCACCGTGAGTCAGACCCTTTTGTCAGCCGCATCCAAACTCTTTGCGCGACGCTGCCTACGGTCCGCTTGCACGTCATGAGTAGCGCGCGCAACGAAGGCCTGACCGCAGCGACGCTACGTGACCGCCACGGTAGCGGCAAGACGCCCGAGATCTGGTTCTGCGGACCGCAGGGCCTCGCCGACAAGCTGCGCCAGGGCCTGCGCGCACTGGGCATGGGCGGCGTGCGCTTCCATCAGGAGGCCTTCGAGATGCGCTGAGCGGGGCGGGGCGCTCAGGGTGCCCCGCTGCGTGCTTGGTGCGGGAGGCCGGCGTTAGCCCCGCTCTACGACGACACGACCTTCGTCGTTTGTAATGAATTTTGCCGGGGCGCTGAAAAAGCCGAAAAACAGGCTGCGTCCGATCATCTCTGCCTTTTCTCGCAGCAGATCACGGTCTGCCGCGTTGAAGCCGACTGCGGTGTGGCGATACCACAGCGTCATCCAGCGTTCGAAATGCACAGGCTCTACGCCTTGGAGCTGCATGTGCTTGCCAAACACGCTGCCGGAAAAGCTGCGCGTATCGAGCATCATGGTGGACCAGAATTCGACCATGCGTTCGAGGTGAGTATTCCAATGCGCGCCGATCGCTGCATCGAATACCGGTGCCAGCGCGGGGTCGCTGCGCACGTCGGCGTAGAAGGCGTGCACCAGGGCATGAAGACTGTCGCGGCTCATCGGACTTGAAGGGGTGGAAGTGGTCATGGCGGGCTCAGGTTCTCAGGGAAGCTTGGTGAGTTCTTAGCCACCGGCTTAGGGTTCCTTGCGGTCTGAAAGACGAGCGCAGAGAGCGTCCTCTGCATCAATCACAAGGCTACGGGCTTGCGTTTGTCATTCAAGCCCTGCCTGATCGGTTCGCCGGGAGGCGCGCGACGCCCACGGTGAGCGTCGACGAGGCTGTGTGATGGGAGCGCCTATTTAGTCGGCGGTGCGCCTATTTACTCTGGCCCAAAGCAGTAAGTGCACAGTTTGTTGCCATCCAGGTCGCGGAAGTAGGCGAAATACGCCTGCGTTTCTTCCGGCCCGCGTGGGCCCGGCGCCCCCTCGCAGCTGCCACCGAGTTCGAGTGCTTTGGCATGTACCTGGCGTACGGCCTCACGCGAGCCGAGCAGGAAGCCGATCATGGTGCCGTTGCCCACTGTCGCCTCGCGACCATCGGCAGGCGCAAGCACGCCAAAAAGCCGGCCGTCTGGCGAGTTATAGATGCGGCCCCCCGACGGGTGCTCGAACATCGTCTTCATGCCGACCAGATCAAGGACTTGATCATAGAATTGTTTTGCGGCCTTCAGGTCGCGAGCGCCAACCGTTGCATATGCAAGCATCTTTTACTGCTCCTATGAAAAGCTCAGGCCTTGATCGGCAAGCCTGATTGCCTTGCGTCCACTCGTGTGGCTGCTGCTGCGCAGGATACTCCGGAAGGGGCGGCTTTCGCATTGGGTCACCGGCCGCCAAAAAGGCATCAATTGATGATCGGCGCAATGGTGCCGCGGCATGACAGGTTCAGTGGAACCCAGGCATCCAGACCGCCGGCATTTCGTGATTGTCTTTTCAGGGTGCAGCCGTTCGTGGTCATGATCTCCTCGAGCCTGCCAGCTAAAGTCCCTTGAGACGCTGCCGTTATTCGAGGTGTCGAACACGACGCCCAATAACAACAGGACGCGCAACCCCTCAGGCGCGCTGCGGCGTCCTACGGAGCATCATTCATGGTCTGGTGGAAGAACAGCAAGGAAACGGTCGACCTGCGCAGCAAGCTGGCCGCAAGCGAACACGAACTCCTCGAGGCCCGGGCTTACGCCGCGCGACTCGAGGAGCAACTGGCGCGCCAGCAGGCCGAATGTGATGAAGTGCGCCGGCATGATGCGCTGAACAACGCCCTCTTCGCCAATCTGTGTACCTACGCCGAGACCATGGTCTCGGTGCAGCATTCGTTTTCGCACCTTGCGCAGCAACTCGCGACGCAGGAGTCTACCGCCGAGGCGTCGACCCGCGCGGCGGACGACAGCAGCAAGGCCATCGTCAGCTTGTCGGGCCATCTCGGTACGCTGGCCAGCGAAACCGGCAAGACCACGGCGTCGGTGCAGCAACTGACGACACGTGCGGCCCAGATCGACAGCATCGTGCAGTTGATCAGGGGGATCGCGGACCAGACCAATCTGCTTGCCCTCAATGCGGCCATCGAGGCTGCTCGCGCAGGTGAGCAAGGCCGTGGCTTTGCGGTGGTGGCCGACGAGGTACGCAAGCTCGCCGAGCGCACGGCCGGCGCCACCAACGAGATATCCGAACTGGTGAGTGCCATCCAGGGCGAAACCGGTCAGGTCGAGCGGGTCATCGACGACTTGTCGTCCAAGGCGGCCAGCGCCTCGGAAGAGGGCGGCAAGGCGCGTGCGAGCATGGATGCACTCTGCGAACTGGCGCGGGGCATGGCCCACACCATGAAGCAAGCCTCGTTGCGCAGCTTTGCCGAACTGGCCAAGCTGGACCATCTCGTATTCAAGCTCGATGTCTACCAGTCGCTGGCCGGGCACTCGAAGGCATCTGCCGAATCCCTTAGCAGCCACACCAACTGCCGACTTGGTGTTTGGTATCAGGCCGAAGGCCGCCAGTTCGCCCACCTGCCCGCCTACCGCAACCTCGACGCGCCGCATGCGCGTGTCCATCAGGGCGGCAAGACGGCGCTCGAGCGCGGCGCGCTGGGCGACGTCGAGGGTGCCGTCAGCGCGGTCGCCGGGATGGAGGCGGCAAGTGTCGAGGTGCTCGAGGGCCTGCAGCGTATTGCCGACAGCAGCGCACACTGAGTCGAGCATCCCGGCTCAGCGCGCAGCCTGAGCCGAGCACAACTACAAGCGCAGCAGGCGGCCCACCACTGCTATGCGCTGGGCCGTGTCTTTTGCCCTGCAGGCTTGCCTGCGTGGACGTCGGCTGACGGCTAGTGTCTGCTGGCGCCGCAGCTTGAATAGAATCTGCTGCGACAAGATTCAAAATCGCGTACTTTCACCGAGGCTGGGCGAAGCGAAGGGTATTCGAGCCGCCCCCTGGGACGTGATGGAGAGATTCGTGAAAGTACAAAGGCGTCTTCTGGCGCTGACGGCCTGTGCACTGCTGCTGGGTGGGTGCGCCAACTATTCCGGAATATTTCCGCAGGCCTTGAAGTTCGACGGCAGCACGCTGGGCGGCAACACAGTCAGCCATGCCGACTGGCCGAAAGAAAACTGGTGGCAGGATTTTGGTGATCCCGTCCTGGGTGGTTTGATCGAACAGGCTCTGCGCGACAGCCCAAGCCTGCAGGCTGCGGCAGCGCGCTTGCGGCGCGCCAGCGCGATGGCGGGCCAGTCCGAAAGCGCGCTATGGCCCCAGCTTGAAGCCTCCGCCTCGACCACGCGCGAACGCTTCGGCGAACACGGCATGATTCCGCCGCCCTTTGCCGGAACGACACGGAGCACCAACGAGCTGCAGCTCTTCGCTGGCTGGGAACTGGATTTTTTCGGCAGGAACCATGAGGCTTTGCAGGCCGCCTTGGGCGAAGTGCGCGCCAGCGAAGTCGAGCAGCAGGCTGCGCGCCAACTTCTTGCCGTAAACGTCGCACGGGGCTACTACACCCTGGCCCGGTTGCTGGCGCAGCGCGGGGTCGCCGAGCAAGGCTGGCAACAGCGGATGGCGTTGTCGAACCTAGTCGAGCGGCGCTTCAAGGCCGGTATCGATACCGCGGTCGAGCTGGAATCGGCCCTGGGTGCAATCCCGCAAAGCGCGCGCGATATCGCCGCCCTGGACGAGCAAGCCGGTCTGGCGCGCCATGCCCTGGCCGCCCTGATCGGCGAACTGCCGAATGCCCTTGATGCGCTGCAGCCGACACTGGCCGCAACGATGTCCCTGAGTATTCCGGACGCCTTGCCGGCCAACCTGCTTGGACATCGCGCCGATGTCGTGGCGGCCCGCTGGCGGGTCGAGGCGGCCGTGCATGACATGGATTCGAGCAAGGCGATGTTCTACCCCAACATCAATCTGAGCGTATTCACCGGTTTTTCCGCAATCGGCTTCAATCACTGGCTCGATTCGGGCAGCCGCCAGCCGGGCGCTGGTCTGGCGATCAGCCTGCCGATTTTCGATGCCGATCGCCTGCGAAGCCTGTATCGCGTCTCCGCAGCCAATCTCGATAGTGCAGTTGCCAGCTACAACGCCACCCTGCTGGACGCCTTGCGCGACGCGGCCGATCAGCTGAGCTCGCTGCGTGCCGTGGACATTCAGATCGAGCGCCAGCAGGCAGTGCTGGCCAGTGCCCAGCGCAGCTACGATCTGGCCTTGCAGCGTTACCGTGCCGACATCAGCGATCGTCTGAACGTGCTCGACGTCGAATCCGCGCTGATCGCCCAGCGCAGTGCCAGCATTGATCTGCAGGCGCGCTGGCTGGACGGGCACATCCGCCTGATCAATGCGCTCGGCGGCGGTTTTTCCGACCCGGAGATGCTGGTCATGGCAGCCGACGCCCCTGACCGCAACGGGCCTACCCAGCCTGCCCTCAAGATTGACGGACCCGCACCATGACTCAAGACAAGATGCCGCAGGGCAACACACTCCAGCAGAACACGCCCGCCGCGGCCATCACCGAAGCGGAAGCCAGGCGCAAGCGCCAGCTGATCCTGCTTGCCATCGTCTGCCTGCTGGCCGGGCTTGCCTATGGTGTGTACTGGATGCTGGTTGCCCGCTTCCGAGTCAGCACCGACAACGCCTATGTTCATGGCAACGTGGTTCAGATCACCCCGCAGATTGCGGGCACGATCGTCGCCATCGAGGCCGATGACACCGAACAGGTCGAGCAGGGGCAGATGCTGGTTCGGTTTGACCCCGCCGATGCGCGCATCGCGCTGGATCAAGCCGAGGCACAACTGGCGGAAGCGACGCGTGAGGTGCGCGCTGTTTTTGCCAACGACAGGGCACTGGCGGCAACGGTCGACAGCCGTCAGGCCGAGCTGGATCGAGCCGAGGCTGAGCTGGCACGCCTGGCGGCCGATCTGAAGCGCCGGAAGCCACTGGTCGCCGGTGGCGCGGTGTCCGGCGAAGTCGTGCAGCATCTGCAAACCGCGGTCGCCAATGCCCGTTCGGCACAGCTTGCCGCCCGTGCCAGCCTCAAGGAAGCGCGCGAGCAGCTGAACAAGAACCAGAGCCTGACGCAAGGCACCACACCCGAAACTCATCCGCGCGTGCTGGTGGCGGCTGCGAAGTATCGCGAAGCCTGGCTGGCCAGCCAGCGCCTGGGCATCAGCGCGCCAGTCGCCGGCACGGTTGCCCGGCGCAGCGCCCAGGTCGGCCAGCGCGTTGCCAGCGGTACGCCCTTGATGGCGATCGTGCCGCTTGACCAACTGTGGGTCGACGCGAACTTCAAGGAGTCACAGCTTGAAGAGTTGCGCATCGGCCAGCCCGCCGTGCTGACGGCAGACATCTATGGGCAGGGTGTCGAGTTCAAGGGCAGGGTGGCCGGATTGAGCGCGGGAACCGGGGCTGCGTTCTCCTTGTTGCCAGCCCAGAACGCAACCGGCAACTGGATCAAGATCGTGCAGCGTTTGCCGGTGCGCATCGTGCTTGACCCGCAGGAGGTTGCTGAACGCCCCTTGCGCGTCGGACTGTCAATGAACGTGTCCGTCGACACTCACGATCAATCTGGAAAGTCGGTGGCCAACGCAGCACGCAACACGTCTGTCGCCAGCACCAACGTCTTCGACGACCTCGACCAGGCGGCCGTTGAGCGGGTCGATGCCATCGTGTCGGCGAATCTCGGCCATTCGGTCACGATCCGGCGAGTCGAGTGAATATGCGTTCGAGATCGATGCGCTCGGAGTGCAAGGGTTCTGCGCTGAGTGATCGTCATGGCTGAAGCTCAGGCCACCTATACGCCACCGCCGCCCATGAAGGGTGGCCAGCTGGTCATCGGCACGGTGGTTCTGTCGCTCGCCACCTTCATGAACGTGCTCGACTCTTCGATCGCCAACGTTTCGATCCCGGCGATCTCTGGCGACCTGGGCGTGAGCCCGAGCCAGGGCACGTGGGTGATCACCAGCTTCGCCGTCTCCAACGCCATCGCCGTGCCGCTGACCGGCTGGCTGACCCAGCGTTTCGGCATGGTGCGATTGTTTACATTGAGCATCGTCCTGTTCGTGCTGGCTTCATTGCTCTGCGGTCTGGCGCCGAACATCGGCATGCTGATCTTCTTTCGCGTCATTCAGGGGCTGGTGGCCGGGCCGATGATCCCGCTTTCGCAAGCCTTGCTGCTGCAGAGTTACCCGGAGGAAAGATCCGGCATGGCGCTTGCCATGTGGTCGATGACGACCCTGGTGGCGCCGGTCACGGGGCCGCTGCTCGGCGGCTGGATTACCGACAACATCAGCTGGCCGTGGATTTTTTACATCAACGTTCCGATTGGACTGTTTGCCGCGCTGATTACCTGGAACCTTTACCGGAGCCGTGAAACACCCACGCGCAAGCTCCCCATCGACACCATCGGCCTGACCTCGCTGGTGATCTGGGTTGGAGCGCTCCAGATCATGCTCGACAAGGGCAAGGAGCTCGACTGGTTCGCCTCGACGCAGATCATCGTGCTGGGTGTGGTGGCCCTTGTCGGCTTCATCTTCTTTGTCATATGGGAACTGAACGAAGCGCATCCGGTGGTCGACTTGCGGCTGTTCACCCGGCGAAACTTCTGGGTCGGGACGTTGGTCCTGTCGCTCGGTTACGGCGCCATGTTCGGCAACATCGTCTTGCTGCCGCTGTGGCTGCAGCAGTACATGGGTTACACCGCCACGTGGGCGGGCATCATCATGGCGCCCGTGGGTCTGCTTGCCATCGTGTTGTCTCCCTTCGTTGGCAAGACCATGCACAAGGTCGATCTTCGACTGTACGCAACGATTGCCTTCGTGACCTTCGCTGTCGTGCTGTGGATGCGTGCAGGCTTCAATGCCAGCGTCGATCTTGAAACCTTGTTGATCCCAACCTTCGTGCAAGGGATTGCGATGGCCTTCTTCTTCGTGCCGCTGGTCGCGATCACGCTTTCCTGCCTTCGTCCCGAAAGCATTCCGTCGGCCTCCGGGCTGTCGAACTTCGCCCGTATCACTGCGGGGGCGTTTGGCACCTCGATCATCACCACGCTGTGGGAAGATCGGGCAGCGGAGCACCATGCCCAATTGACCGAGGCGATCACCGATGCCAGCATTCCCGCGACACAGGCGCTGAGCCAGCTCGATGCCCTTGGAATGACGCGTGAGCAGGGCCTGTCCTACATTAACCACCTGATCGACCAGCAGGCGTTCATGCTCAGCGCCAGTGATATCTTTGCGGCCTCGGCCGCGCTGTTCCTTGGGCTGACTGCGATTGTCTGGTTCGCAAAACCGGCAGCAGCTCAGAAGGCTGCGGCCGGCGACGCAGGTGGCGCCCATTGATCTGCATGCGTACGGCCGCGCTGCAAACGAAAAAGGAAGTGTTTCATGGCAATGACTCGATCGTTCGGCTTCGGCCTCACCCTGTTTTGCCTGGCGCTCGGCGCACAGGCGGCGGACAACATTCGCCCCGGCCAGTGGGAGTTTCGCTCGACCCGGCTCAGCGTCGCCGGCATGCCCGACATGTCGTCGCAGATGGCCCAGATGCAGCAGCAACTCAAGAGCCTGCCTGCGGACGCGCGGCGCATGATCGAGCAACAGATGGCGCAGCGCGGTGTGAGCCTGGGCCAGGATGGCAGCGTGCGCAGCTGCATCACGCCGGAACAGGCAAAACAGGACAACATCTATTCCGGCAAGGTGGAGGGCAACTGCACGCTGAGCCAGGTGGTGAAAAGCGGCAACAGCGTGACCGGGCGGCTGAACTGCACCGAACCGGCGGCGTCCGGCGACTTTCATGCCCGAATCGAAAGCCCGGAGCACTTCACCACTCGTGTGCAGCTCAAGTCCGAGCGCGGCGACCTCGATGTCGAGTCTGATGCGCGCTGGCTGTCGGCCCAGTGTGGGCCGGCGAAGGCGGGCGTGCCGCGGTAAGGCGATGGCGCCTCAAGGTCGGAAGCCGGGCGCGGCTGCTGCGCCGCAGGCGCCTTGCGACGGGGCGATGTTCATCGCCAACTATTCGATCGGCGCAAATCCATAGTAGGAGCCGTACGCCGATGGTTCAGGTGCGTAGGCTGCGACCTTGATCGCATCCGGTACCGTGATCGTGTCGGTGAAGCCGTCGATGCCGCTTTGGTGCGCACTCCATTTCTGCTCAACTTCAAGCTCCGACAGGCCGCTGAGCTCGAGGTTGTTGTCGAGAAGCTCCGATCGGTATTCGAAAGCGATGTCGTGCGCGATGAACAGCGTGTGTGGGCAGGCGGTGATTCTGGTTTCGTCTTCAGCGTCTGCACCCATGACGCGAGTGCCGCAGAATGGGCAATGAACCGGGGTGTAGTAGACGGTCTTGAGTTCGGTCCGTTGAATGAGGTTGGGCATTGGTTATTCCTTTTTCATGCCAATGCCGGGCTGATCCACTGCCCCGGATGGCACGACGATTGATGCTGATCTCCTTCTGCCCGGCGTATTCCGGGAGCAAAAGAAAAAAGGCCCGGCGTTGGCCGGGCCTTTTTCATCTTGTGGTGGCTGGAATGCACTTAACGTGCATGACCACCACAAAGTTCAGTCAGCTGCGCGAATGTTCGAAGCCTGAAGGCCCTTGGGACCGGTGGTCACGTCGAAGCTCACACGCTGGCCTTCCGCGAGGGTCTTGAAACCCTGGCCCTGGATGGCGGAGAAGTGGGCGAAAAGATCCTCACCACCGGCTTCCGGTGTAATGAAGCCAAAGCCCTTCGAATCGTTGAACCACTTGACGGTGCCTGTTGCCATATCTTGAATCTCCTGATAACGGGGGTAACCCCCTACAAATGGGGCGAGGTTCAAGACGGCGAGGTATGACTTGGGGGTATAAAACCGAAAAATCGGATACTAGACCAACAAATAAACGACACGACTTGAATATCGCTGGTGCCTATTATGCGCGAAAACCGGGAAGTGATGGTCTTTTATGTACGGTCATTCACCTTATGTTGAGCAAGTGGACCAGTTCCGGCAACAACCCAGGCGTTTGCCTGCGGATGTGCGGCGCAGGGTTGAGCTGCAAGCGCAGCAGGGGATTCGTGCAGATGTGTGGGCCACGCCTCGACCCGACAAGGGGTGATGCGGCCCTGGCCGAGTCGTGAGCGCCGCCGTTCAGGGTGCCAGCCGTTCGCGCAGCCAGCTGCCGTTGGCCTGCAGCCGATAGGCGATGCGGTCGTGCAGCCGGGATGAGCGACCCTGCCAGAATTCCCAGTAGTCCGGCACCAAGCGGTAGCCGCCCCAATGCGGCGGGCGCGGTGGCTTGAGTCCGAACTTGAGTCCGTATTCAGCTGCGCGCGACACGATCGTGCCGCGACCGGCGATAGCCTCGCTCTGTGGTGAGGCCCAGGCGCCAATGCGGTGCGTGAGCGGCCGGCTGGCAAAATAGATATCTGATTCATCCGCTGACACCTTTTCCACCCGGCCTTCGATGCGCACCACGCGCTCCATCTCTACCCAGTGAAACTGCAGGGCGGCGAAGGGTGTGGTCTCGAGCTCT
>Ga0209476_10000616_pt1 | contig 24391 bp, 18 predicted proteins | sample KloWWTrecipitate_FD_187179 | JGI IMG/M metagenome (GOLD analysis project Ga0209476, IMG submission 187179) | Active sludge microbial communities from Klosterneuburg, Austria, studying microevolution and ecology of nitrifiers - Klosterneuburg... | ecosystem: Engineered > WWTP > Aerobic digester... | reverse complement strand
CGACAACGCCCCACTGGCCCTTCAGCCGATCGCGGTACGCCCGGCCGTAACCGGTGCTGCCGCTGTAGTCCACGTCCAGCACGGCGAGGCCGCGGCTGGTCCAGAACTGCACCTCGGCATCGAGCACCGCTTCGGTGGCGGCCGTTGGCCCGCCGTGGGTCAGGACGAGCAGCGGCGGGGTGGAGTTCGGCGGCGCCTCGAACTCGGGATTCTTCGGAGCGTAGTAGAACGCGTGCACCTCGCGCGCGGCCGACCCGCCAGCGCCTCCGGCGGTGAACGTGACCGCCTCAGGCAGCGAGATCCAGGCCGGGTCGATGGCCTCGCTGGCCGAACGACGCAGCACCTCGGGCTCCATGGCGGCCAGGGTCATGCGGGCAATCACCGGCGCCAGCGTCGGTGCCCCGCCGATGAAGTAGAGCGCGCGCTGATCGGCGCGAATAGCCTCGAGCACGTCCAGACTGGAGGCCACCGGTTCCCAGCGAAGCGGATCGGTTTCGACCAACGCCAGCTTCCACCGGCCGTTCTGCACGTAAGTCGCGGCGAGGCGCCGCGGCCCGGCAAACGCATAGGTCACCATCGAGAAGGTCCACTGGGGCTTGCCGAATTCCGCGCTCATCGGGTGCAGCGGCTCGATGGACAGGGACGGCGCCGCCTGGCCGGCATCCGACGGGCGCGCGCGGTACAGGTTCCACCATCCGGTTCGATCCGACACGAAGTAGAGCACGCCGTCGGGCGACCACTCCGGCTGGAAAATCGACTCGTCCGCTCCGCCGGCCACTTTGGTACGCGGTCCCAGGGTGCCGTCCGCCTTGAACGGCGCCATCCACAACTCGGTGCCGTCCCACGGCATGTTGGGGTGATTCCACTGCAGCCACGCCAGCGTCGTCCCGTCGGGCGAAACGATGGGGTCCGAGTAGAAGTCGGCCCCCGAGACAAGAACGGCTCCTGGGCTGGGTGCCCGGAGCGCCGGGGCTTCAACTCGGAGCGCCGGGGCTTCAGCCCCGGCGACCGCAATCGCCACGATGGCCGCGGCCGGCTCGACGCCCTCCGTGCGGTGGTCTTCACGGACCGACACCAGCCGCCCGCGCGCCTCGTCCATGTGCATGTCGGCGAAGTAGTAGCCCTCCGGGGTGAGGGGGGCCGGCGTTCCGCCGCCGGGCTGCACGTACAGTCGCTGATCGGCAAAGTTCGAGAAGTACACGTCGGCCTCGTGCACCAGCATCGCGGCACCACCGTACTCGTGCACGCGCGAGCGGGCGTTGAAGCCCTGCGGCGTGATGTCCAGTGTCCGCCCGTCGCGCGTCCGGCGCACGACGACGTAACGGCCTGCCTCCGACGCCCGGCCTTCGGTCCAGTACACATCCTCGCCGTCGAGCGCGATTTCTCCGAACCGCAATGCGCCGGCCGTGACCCGCGCTGCCGTGAGGGGCGATTTCCACGTGCCGTAGGCGCCAACCGTCCGCCGCTGTTCTGTGTCCTGCTGCATACACCCCAACGTCATCAAGGCCGCCATCAGCAGCGGTCCGCCCACGCGCGTCAGCGCCATCGTCATCAGAGCCTACTACTTCGCGCCGCCGGAGGCTCGCCGCGGGGCCTGGAGCACCCGGCCGCGGTCATCGTGGCGATTGCGGTCGCCGGGGCTGAAGCCCCGGCGCTCCCGTGATCGGCCGGACTCCGTGATCGGCAGGACACCGTGATCGGCCGGACCAGCTCGCGTCAATCGGCGATTCAGCCGGGACAATCGGCGACACGGCCGGTGCGAATTCGCGGTACAGTGGCGGGTTTGAGGTTGCCCATGCTCGCCACATTCCGCTCGCTTGCCCTGTTTCTGCTCGCCCTGACCATCTCGGCCGACGCACCGCGCGCCCAGACGGCCACGCGGCCGGCGGCCGCGCCGCTGAAGGTGACGGCGCCCGAACAGTTCTTCGGGCACCCGATCGGTGCCGACTACGTGCTGCCCAACTACACGAAGTTCACCGAGTACGTGCGCCGGCTCGACGCCGAGTCCGATCGCATGATCGTGCAGAGTATCGGCAAGACGGCCGAGGGCCGCGATCAGCTCATGGCCATCATCACGGCGCCCGAGAACTTCAAGCGCCTCGATCGCTACCAGGAGATCGCGCGGCGGCTCTCGCGGGCCGAGGGGCTCACCGACGATCAAGCCCGCGCACTGGCGAACGAAGGCAAGGCAGTCATCTGGATCGACGGCGGCCTGCACGCCACCGAGGTGCTCGGCGCGCAGCAGCTGATCGAAACCATCTACCAGTTCGCCAGCAAGACCGACGACGAGACCATGCGCATCCTGCGCGACGTGATCATCCTGGCCGCGCACGCCAATCCCGACGGCATGGAGCTGGTCTCGGACTGGTACATGCGCAATTCCGACCCCCGGCAGCGGAGTACGAGCGGCATCCCGCGGCTGTACCAGAAGTACGTCGGGCACGACAACAACCGCGACTTCTACATGATGAACCAGCCCGAGTCGGAGAACATCAACCGCGTCCTCTACCGCGCCTGGTTCCCGCAGATCGTCTACAACCATCACCAAACGGGCCCGACCGGCACGGTGATGTTCTCGCCGCCCTTCCGCGATCCGTTCAACTACGTGTACGACCCGCTCGTCGTGAACATGCTCGACCAGGTGGGCTCGGCCATGCACGCGCGCTTCGATCAGGAAGGTAAGCCCGGGGTAACCACGCGGTCGGGCTCGAACTACTCGACGTGGTGGAACGGCGGCCTGCGCACGATGCCGTACTTCCACAACCAGATTGGCCTGCTGACCGAGACGATCGGCAACCCGACGCCAGAGCAGATCGGCTTCGTGCCCGATCGGCTGCTGGCGCGCGGCGACCTGCCGTCGCCGATCCCGCCCCAGACCTGGCACTTCCGCCAGTCGATCGATTACTCGATCACCGCCAACTACGCGGTGCTCGACTTCGCCCAGCGCTACCGCGAAACGCTGCTCTACAACACCTACGTCATGGGCCGCAACGCCATCCGCAAGGGCAGCACCGACACGTGGACTACCTATCCGCGCCGGATCGCCGAAGTGAAGGCCGAAATCGCCAAGGCCATGAAGACCGAGTCCATCGACCCGCGCACGGTGGCCGGCGGGCGGGCGCAGACGGTGCCCACTCAGTACTACGATCTGCTCCGCAGGCCCGAGTGGCGCGACCCGCGCGCCTACATCCTGCCCGCTGATGCGGGCGACTTCCTCACGGCCACCAAGTTCGTCAACATCATGATCAAGTCGGGATTGACGGCCGAGCGGGCCACCTCGCCGCTCACCGTCGCCGGCAAGACCTACCCTGCCGGGTCGTACGTATTCAAGGCGGCGCAGGCCTACCGGCCGCACCTGCTCGACATGTTCGAGCCGCAGGATCATCCGAACGACTTGCAGTACCCGGGCGGCCCGCCCCTTCCGCCCTACGACAACTCGGGGTGGACGCTCGCCTATCAGATGGGGTTGAAGTTCGACCGCGTGTTCGAGAACGTCGAAGGCCCGCTCGAGCGCCTCGCCGACGTCGTCAAGCCGGCGGCCGGCCAGGTGACCGGCCTGCAGGGGGCCGTGGGCTTCACGGTGCCGCACCGGATGAACGACGCGTTCATTGCGGTCAACCGGTTGCTGAAGGCCGGTGAGGAAGTGTTCTTCGTCGCCGACCGCTCCTATCAGAGCCCGGACGGCACGGGCGTGATGTTCATCACCGCGCGGCCCTCCACGACCGCCGTCCTGCAGAAGGCCGCCGTGGACTTCGGCCTGACGTTCAGCGGGGTCACGAGCCGGCCGGCGGGCACGCTCTACAAGCTGACCAGGCCCCGCATCGCGCTATGGGATCAGTACGGCGGCTCCATGCCATCCGGACACGTCCGTTGGCTGCTCGAGCAGTTCGAGTTCGACTTCGACGTCGTCTATCCGCCGACGCTCGACGCGGGCAATCTGAAGGCGAAGTACGACGTCATCCTCTTCCCCGACGGCGGCATCCCCGAGGCGGATCGCCAGGCCGGCGGATTCGGCGGCCAGCCACCGCGCGCCGAAGACGTGCCCGCCGAGTACCGCGACCGGCTCGGCCGCGTCACGATTGCGCGCACCGTGCCGCAATTGAAGCGGTTCGTCGAGCAGGGCGGGGTCGTCGTGGCCTTCGGCGGCTCTGCCGTGCTGGGGCATCACCTGGGACTGCCGGTGGACGACCACCTGGTCGAGAGCGACGTCGACGGGTCCGAGCACCCACTCCCGCGAACCAAGTACTACATCCCGGGCGCGATTCTCCAGGTCGCGGTGGACAACACCAACCCGCTCGCCTTCGGTCTCGAGAAGCACGTGGACGTGTTCTTCGACAACAGCCCGGTGATGGAACTCGCTCCGGATGCGACCCTTCGCGGCCTTCAGCCCGTGGCCTGGTTCGATCGGAAGGAGCCGCTCCGCTCGGGTTGGGCCTGGGGCCAGCACTACCTGGAGGGAGGCACGGCGGCCGTCGAGGCGATGGTGGGCCAGGGCCGCGTCTTCCTGTTCGGGCCGGAGATCACGTTCCGGGCCCAGCCGCACGGCACGTTCAAGTTCCTCTTCAACAGCATCTACTATGCGACCGCCCAGGCGACGGGCGGCGCAGGACGAGACACCGCGACACCTGGGCAGTAGTGCGATAATCGAAACCATATGAACGCATACGGCGCCAGGCAGATGGCCGAGAGCTTCCGGACCGTGCGCAAGAATACGGTTCAGGTCGCGCAGGACATTCCCGACGACAAGTACGCCTTTCGCGCCGTCGAGGGCGCGATGACCGTGGCTGGGATGCTCGCCCACCTGGCCACGTCCACGCACTGGGTCACCCAGGTCCACTTCGTGGAGAAGAAGGGCGAGGTCAGCTACGAGGACTTCGGCCGCTACATGGCGGAGGGCAAGGCCGCCGCCGAGGCCCTGACGACGAAGGCCGACATCATCGCCGCCCTCGAGTCACACGGACGCGACTTCGCGTCCGCGCTCGAGACGATGACCGACGCGCAACTGGCCGAGCACGTGAAGTTCCCGGCGCCGATTCAGCCCCCGAGCAAGTCGCGGTTCGAGATGCTGCTCTCGGTGAAGGAGCACGAGATGCACCATCGGGGCCAGCTCATGCTCATGGAGCGCATCCTCGGCATCGTGCCGCACCTGACGCGGGCGCGGCAGAACCGGTAGCACGGCAGTCGCCGCCGGGACGGGCCGCCGCCGCCCGGTCACCGGCCGGCGCCATTTAGCGCCAGGCGCCAGATCGCCTGCGCCACGCCGGCTTCGTCGTGCGTCGCGGTTTCGCGCCAGCCACGATCGCGCAAGGCGTCCACGGCGTTGCCCATCACTACCGGCACGCCCGCATACGCCAGCATCTCCAGGTCGTTGAGGTTGTCGCCGATCGCCATCACGTGGCCAGGCTCGAGACCGAGCCCGGCCGCGCGCGCGGCCAGCGCCTGCCCCTTGGTGGCCGCCGGCGCCGTGACGTCCACCAGCGAGAAGTCCTGCCGCTCGTACTCGGTCCGGCACACCGACACCGCACCCAGCGTGTCGAGCGAGGCGAACACCTCGCGCATCGTCGCGACGTCGCCATTGAACATCACCTGGATCGGATCCTCGGTGAGCGCCGCTTCGAGCGGCGAGGCGTGGCCGATGAAGTGCCGGTGGCGCTCCCAGTAGCCGCGGCGATGCGGGTGGTCCCAGTCCATGCTCTCCGCCACCACGTGCCCGGCCGCTTCCCGGTCGAAGAGCACGGCGCTGGCGTGACGGAAGTCCTGCGTGTGCGCCAGGACGCGGCGCGCGGTTTCGCGGGCCAGCAAATGCCGCGCCAGCGTGCGGCCATCCCTGGTCCGCTCGATGGCGCCGTTCGACACGATAAGCGTGACCTCATCGGGCAGCGCGCCGGCGACCGAGCGGGCGAACGGGAAACTGCGGCCCGTGACGAGCACGACGTGGACGCCGGCGTCCAGTGCCGCCGTCACGGCCGCGACGTTCTCGTCTGGAATCCGGCCGCGGCTGTTCAGCAGCGTCCCGTCGATGTCGATGGCTATGAGACGAACCTTCATGTCCGGCGGGATCCCCGCCGCCAGGCGCGCCGGCGCCGCGCGCCCGGCCTCACTCTCGCGGCGGCTGAAGGGCGCCGCGCAGCTGGTCGGCCAGCGAGCCCAGTCCCGTCGCCGGCGGCGCACCAGCGCGTTCGGTGTAGTCGCGCAGTTCCGCGGCCTCCTGTGCGACCGCGACCGCCCGGTGACTGACACGAATGCGGCGGCCGGCCGGGTCCGCTTCGAGCACGACGACCTCGACGTCGGCGCCAACCGGGAATGCCTTCACGACATCGCCGTCGCGGTCGACACCGGTCTCGCTGAGAGGCATCAGGCCAGTACGGCCCGGCGCCAGGAAGACGAAGACGCCGAAGCGTTCGTGGCGCTCGACTCTGCCCGTGACGCGGCTGCCGGGTGCGAGGCCCGACCCGGATGTGGCGGCGGAGGCCGCGCGTGTCGAGCCCTCGTCCACCAGCGCCACGCCTATCCGCTTCTGCTCGGGATCGATGCTCAGGATCTCGAAGGCACCCGAGGAGCCGGCGGCGATGGTCTTCGACCAGCCCCCGGGACGTCCCGTAGGCGCGAACGTGGAGGCGTGGGCGAGGGCTTCGACGCCTGGCTCCAGTTCCACGAAGGCGCCGAACTCCGCGATGCGCGTGACGCGGCCCGTGCGCACCTGGCCGACCTCGTAGTGCGCCTGCACACGCGACCAGGGGTCGTCGGTGAGCTGCTTCAGCCCGAGTGCGATCCGTCCCGCGTGGTCGTCCACGCGCAGCACCTTGACCGTGATCGTCTCGCCCGGCGTCACCACCGCCGCGGCATCCGAGACGCGAGACCACCCCATCTCGGAGATGTGGAGCAGGCCCTGCACGCCACCGCCCAGGTCCACGAAGGCGCCGAAGGGACGGACGGACACGACCAGGCCGGTGACCACGGCGCCCGGCACGATGGCCTGCCGGATCTCGGCGGCGCTGGCGCGCTGTTCCTCCTCGAGCAGGACCTTGCGCGAAACCACGAGGTCCTTGCCGCCGTTCTTGAACTCGAGGACACGAAACGTATAGACGTGCCCCTCGTGTGCGGCCGGATCGGCGGTGCGCACGATGTCGATCTGCGAGAGCGGGCAGAAGGCGCGCTGGCCGGCGATGCGTACCTCGTATCCGCCCTTCACCGTCCGCTCGACCTTGCCCTCAACCGGCAGGCCGGCCTCGAAGGCATCGCCGAGTTGTCGGAGGGTGGCCGCGCCGCGCATCATCCGGCGGGAGAGCGTCACGCCAGAGATGGTCGACACGACCACGGCCTGGATGCGATCCCCGACCGCGACCTCCAGGACGCCGTCGGCGTCCTTCAGTTCCTCGACGGCGATTTCGGCCTCGCCTTTGCCGCCGATGTCGACGAAGGCCACCTCGGAGCCGATGGCGACGACCGTGCCGTCCACGGTCTGGCCTCGATCGACCCGGCTGGCCTTGACGGACGCTTCGAACAACGCGGCGAAATCTTCCTCGGGCTCGCTCACTCGGGACTCCTCGACAGGGGACCTCGTGATTATACGGCGCGGCCCGGATGCCCCTCATTGAGGTGGACCTCGGCGCTCATGGGCAGGTAGAGTCCTCGCAGAGGCCCAGCCATGTCGCAACCGATCCCGTCCTTGCCCGCGTCAGCCGTCATGACGATCGAACGGCACATCCTGATGGAGCAGTCTCGCTTCCCCGACTCGTCCGGGTCGCTCACCAACCTGCTGTACGACCTGGCGCTGGCGGCCAAGCTCATCGCCAGCCGCACGCAGCGCGGCGCGCTCACCGACATTCTGGGTTCGGCGGGACACGACAACGTCCAGGGCGAAGAGGTGCAGAAGCTGGACGTCTACGCTCAGCGCATCATCTACCAGCTGACCGATCACACGGGACGGCTCTGCTGCATGGCGTCCGAAGAAGAAAAGGAGATCATCCCGATCCCGGACCCCTACCCGACGGGAGACTACGTGCTCGTGTTCGATCCGCTCGATGGATCCAGCAACATCGACTACAACGTGGCGGTGGGCACGATTTTCGCCATCTTCCGCCGGCGGACGCCGTCGGGGCCTGGCACCACCGCGGATGTCTTGCGCAGCGGACGGGAAATCGTCGCCGGCGGGTACCTGGTCTACGGGTCGAGTACCATGCTCGTCTACACCACCGGGCACGGGGTGAACGGCTTCACGCTCGAGCCGAGCATCGGCGAGTTCCTGCTCACGCACCCGAACATCCGCATCCCGGACAAGCCCAAGTACTACAGCGTGAACCAGGGCAACGAGAAATACTGGACCGAGGGTGTCCGGCGCTATACCCGGTGGCTGCAGGGCGAGGAGGGGAACACCCGCGCGCTCGGGCTGCGCTACATCGGTTCGATGGTGGCCGACGTGCATCGCACGCTGCTCGGCGGCGGCGTCTTCTACTATCCGGCCGACGCGAAGGATCCCCAGAAGCCGCAGGGAAAACTCCGCCTGCTGTACGAGGCCGTGCCGATGGCCTACCTGATCGAGCAGGCCGGCGGCTACGGCTCCACCGGACGCGGGCCCGTGCTCGACGTGACTCCCACGTCGCTGCACCAGCGCACGCCGGTGTTCGTCGGCAACCGCGACCTGGTCGAGCAGGCCGAGGCGTTCATCGCCAGCCACGACGGCTGACCTCAGCGGGCCAACGCCTTGGTCCGGGCCGAGTGCACCGGAGTGGCATACAATCGGCCGACCCCAGACAGGAGACCCCATGATTCTTGGCCGTCGCGATTTTCTGGCCGGCGCGGGCGCGCTGGCCGCCACCAGCCGCACACTGCGCGGCGCCACCCAGACCGCCGGACGGCCGGTGGGCATCTTCCCCGCCACCATCCGGGCCGACTTCCCCTCCGTGACGCGCGAGGCCTACTTGAACTCCGCTGCCCTGCACCCGCTGGGTACGTTCGCCGCGCGGGCCATCGAGCAGGGCGTGGCCTATCGCCTCTACGGCCCCGGCGAGGACCGGGCGGATTTCGGCAACGAGAAGCAGCAGCAGCTCAAGGCATCGTACGCTTCGCTCATCAACGCGACTGCTAACGAGGTCGCCTTCATCAGCAACACCTCCGACGGCGAGAACATCGTGGTCATGGGGCTGGACCTTGCAAAGAAGCGCGGCAACGTCGTCATCGACGAGCTGCACTTCACGACCTCGCTCTACATGTACAAGGAACTCGAGAAGCAGGGCGTCGAGCTGCGCATCGTCAAACACAAGAACTGGGCAATCAATCCGGAGGACATGGCCCGGGCCATCGACCGCAACACGCGACTGGTTTCGATGGCGCTGGTCTCGAACGTCAACGGCTTCATGCACGACTGCAAGTCGGTGAGCGACATCGCCCACGCGCGCGGGGCGCTGGTCTTCGCCGACATCATCCAGGCGGCAGGCGCCGTGCCGGTGGACGTCAAGGCGCTTGGCATCGACTTCGCGTCGGCCGGCACCTACAAGTGGCTCATGGGCGAGCGCGGTTTCGGCTTCCTCTACGTCAAGGAAGATCTCCAGGGCACGGTGCTGCCGACGACCCGGTACGGGCACCGCCAGGTGACCAACTTCAACCGCACCCAGCTCACGTGGGAACCACTCCCCGGCGCCGCGAAGTACGAAACCGGCGGCATCGCGGTGCTGCTCGCCGCGTGCGTGTCCGAGGGGATCGCCTACGTGAAGGCCCTGGGCGTAGACAAGATTCGCGCGCACGCGCGCATCTTGACCGATCGCCTGCAGAAAGAGCTGCCGCCGCTCGGCTACGCGCCGCTCACCCCGCAGGGAACCGAGACACCTATCGTCGCCTTCGGACTGAAGGATGCCGCGGCGACGGGCAAGGCACTGCAAGCCGGCAAGGTCGCCGCCACGATCATCGGCAACGAAAGCCGGCTTCGACTGGCGGTGTCGGTGTTCAACACGCACGACGACATCGACCGCGTGGTGTCCGTGTTGGGCGGGCACACCTCGTCCATGGCCCCGTGAACTTGCGCCAGATCCTTCTTGTCGCCGCCCTGCTGGGCGTGCTCGCCACCCAGACCCTGCCCGCGCGCCAGACCGCTCCCTTGGCCGCCACCGACCTGTCGGCGCTGAGGCTGCGCAACATCGGCCCGGCCACCATGTCGGGCCGCATGGTGGACATGGACGTAGTGGAGTCCAGCCCGTTTGTCATGTACGTCGCCTCGTTCACCGGTGGCGTGTTCCGCACCCGCGACAACGGCGTCACGTGGGAACTCGTCTTCGAGCGTGAGCCCGTGCACTCCGTGGGTGACATCGCCATCTTCCAGCCCGATCCCGACATCATCTGGGTCGGCACCGGCGAACGGGCCAACCGGTAGAGCGTGAGCTGGGGCGACGGCATCTACAAGACCACCGACGCGGGCAAGACGTGGACCAACGTCGGCCTGAAGGACAGCAAGCACATCGGCCGCATCGTCCTGCATCCGACCAACTCGGGAATCGCGTACGTGGCGGCGCAGGGCTCGGTGTGGGGGCCAGGCGGCGACCGGGGCCTCTACCGGACGACGGATGGGGGAAGCAGGGCACGCGCTACAACGCGTCAACGGCCTACATCAATCGCAGGGGCGGGTTGTACCGGAGCAACGACCGCGGCCACACCTGCGGTCTCCAGGACAACGGCTGCTGGATGGGCCCAAACGCGAGTTGAACCCCGAGCGGCGTGCTCAAGGCGCACGCGGGTGACATGATCTTCCGCGGCGAGAATCCGCCAAACGGCGCGATCGTCGACTACTGGCTCGGTGCGGAGGGCGCGGCTGTCGCGCTGTCGGTGCACGACGCCTCCGGCGGTCTGGTGCAGACGCTCACGCCGACTCGCGCCCGCGGCGTCAATCGCGTGGTGTGGAACCTGCGTCAGGCCGATCTGCCAGTCCGCGGGGGCGGATTCGGCGACGATGACGTCGGCCGCGCGGAGCCAACCTGCCCGGTCCCTACGTGACGCCTGGTGTCTATACCGTGCGGCTGGCAGCCAGCGGGCGAACCCTGGAGCAGAGGGTCGAGGTGAGCGACGATCCGCGCCTGGATACGCCGCCGGCGGCGGCGCGCGCGCTGTAGCCAGCCCGTGGGACGAACGACGTTCAGGTTGCAGAGGCGCGGGTGTGGACGGGTGCGGAGCACAGCACCCGACGCGACCCCATCTCGTCGTCAGTCGAGGGCGGCCAGTTCTTCGTCGAGCCGGTCGCGTTCGTCGGCCGACTCGGAACCTCCCTCGGACGCGGCGCCCGGGAACCGCGTGATGCGCCGCAGGAACCACGCCAGCCCTCCGGCCGCCAGCACCGACAGGACGATGGGCACCCCCCAGACGATGCGCCCGATGGGCGTGTCGGAGGGATCGGAGAGAATCTGCGGGCCGTAGGCGGCAACCAGCTCGTCCACGATGGCCTGGCGCGACTCGCCGTTCTTCAGCCGCCGCTCGATGTCGCCCCGCATCTCGAAGGCCTGCGGCGATGGGCAGTCGGCCAGCGTCAGGCCAGGACAGAAGGGGCTCATCACCTCGCGGTAGAGCGCCTGGGCCTGGGCGGCGGCGGGCGGCGTGGTCGACTGCGCGGCAGCGGTGGCGCCGGCCACGGCCGCGAGGGCCGCCATGAGCAGCACGACGGTCCAGCGCCGGACGCACGAATCAGCCTGCCTGTGCGGTTCGCTCATCGCGGGCCTCCACCCTCTCAGTGTGCGCCAGGCCCGGCGGAGGCTCCCTGTGGCGAATCGTCGCAGCTCCAGGCGTGCTCGCCCCTAGCGCACGGGTGCGTTCAGATCCACGATCGTGATGGCGTTCCAGTCGTTCATGGGAATCACCAGCCGGTTGCGCTTCGAGTCGTAGGTCATCGACGCCGCGCTCGGGATGCCCGACGCCACGATCTCGGCCTTCTGGCCTGGGCGGATACGCGACACCGTGCCCTGCCGCACGCTGCTCACGTATTTCGTCCCGTCGGCAAGCACCACCAGCCCGTCATTGCCGGCATCTACCGCCTGCTCGGTGGCCAGGATCTGCCCTGCGGGTGAGAACGTCAGCACGTCGTTGTTGCCGATGTTCACGACGACGATGTTGCCCTTCGGGTCGAAGGCGATGCCGTTCGGCAGGTTGAGCGGCGCGCCGGTGATCAGGACGGACGACTCCCCGGACGGCGTGATCTTGTAGACCCGCCACGTGCCGGGGTCGGTGCCGCCCGTCTGGGTCGCATAGACCGTTCCGTCATCGGCCACCTCGAGGTCGTTGAACCTCAGCGCGCCCGGCACGGCGACGGCGCCCATCGGCTGGCCCGTCTTCATGTCGAACCAGCGCACCGTGTCGATGTCGACCACGTAGAGTCTGCCGTTGGCGATGTCGCTACCGAGAGGATGATTCAGCGTGAGCCCGTTGCGGTTGACACCAATCCACTTGAGGGTGTGCGCGGTGCCGTCGGGGTTGATGAGCGCGACGTAGCCGTCGTTGGGAATCATCTCTTGCGGCATGCCCGCGTTCACGGCTACGTAGAGGTCGCGCTCCGCATCGTACGAAACGCTCTCCGCGAAGCGGAAGCCGCCGTACGTTTTCGCGTTCGGGGTGAGCTTCAGCGGCGGCCCCGCTTGAAACGGCTGGGCCGGGTGGGGGCGGCGGGCGGCTGCTGGGCGGCCGCGATGCTCGCACCGGCCAGCACGGCCGTGAGCAGGATGAGACGGGACGATCGATCCATGATGAAACCTCCGGAGTATGCACCCATTGTAGCGGCAGAGCCCCGCCCATCCTGGTGGCTACAACACCATCGCCTGCCCGTACTGCGGCGAGGACCGGGAGATTGGTAGACTCGTGCACCATGAAGCTGGTTCGGCACGCGCTGCTCGCCTTCGGCCTGGCAGTCCTCATGACGGTGGGCGCCGGGACGGTCACGCCGCTCCCATCGGCTGACGGACAGTTCTGGGACATCCAGGACACCTCGCCCTGGGCCCAGGACAGCGGCGGCATCGGCACGGGCGGCCGCGCCAACCCGTTCAACGGCTTCGGCTACCTCAAGCTGGATGTCCAGCGCCCAGGCGCCCCGCCATCAGCCACCAACCAGTACCTTCACGGGTTCGGCCTCGAGCACGATGGCGGCGAGCGCTTCGATGCCATCACCCCGGTGCTCCTCGACGGCATCGTCGTATCGCGCGGCATCTTCGCGCCGAAGGACACCGACTATCTGCGCTATGTCGATTCCCTTCTCAACGGCGCGGACGAGCCACGTACGGTCCGCGTCGCGTGGGGCGGCGCCACCGGTGCGTTCGAGGACGGTGGACGCGTGACCGTAGCCACGACGTCGAGCGGCGATCGCCGGATCGACCAGTCCGACACCTTCGTCACCGTGATGCAGAACGCACTCAACGTGGCCGACCCGATGCAGGGCCCGTCGGGCCATGGCCCTTCGGCGCACGTGCTCGGGACGAAGCCGGGCGTATTTCAATCTGCGGGCGACATGTACGCGGATCCCTTCAACGACTCGTACCCCGGCTACGACCCCGCGCACATCGGCTATGTGTTCACGCTGACTCTCGCGCCCGGTGAGACGAAGGCGCTCGTCACCTTCGTCGTGAAAGGGTTGAGCGAAGTCTACGACCCGAGGGGCGGGTATCCCATTGCGCGCAAGGACGCACTGCTGTCGAACTGGTCCGAGCCGGTGTACGAGCTCGCCGATCGCAGGGTGCCGGCCGCCGGCTCCGAGATTGCCCGGGTCACCGCGGTGGCGCGCCAACTGGTGAAGCAACCCGATTTCCGCGGCCTCAGCGCGCGGCAGCGCGCGCAGATTGCCAACTGGACGCTGCCCGCGCCCCCGGCGGCGCCCGATACCTTCTCCGTGTTCGAGAAGACGGTGCCCGATCTGGCCGATGCCATGACGCGCGGCCTGGTCTCGAGCGAAGACATCGTGCGCGAGTACCTCACGCGCCTCACGCGATTCGACCGTCATGGCCCGGCCTTCCGGGCCGTGCTCGCCCTCAACCCGCGCGCCATCGCCGATGCCCGCGCGCGCGATGCCGAGCGGGCCTCGGGCCGCGTGCGCGGTCCGTTCCACGGCGTCCCGATCGTGCTCAAGGACAACATCGACGCGACGGAGCTGCCGACCACGGGCGGGACGCGCGCCCTGATCGATCATCGCCCGCGCCTCGACTCGCACGTGGCGGCTGGCATGAAGAGCGGTGGCGCCGTCATCCTCGGCAAGGCCAATCTGGACGAGTTCCCGTTCGGCGACTTCGGCGTCAGCACGGTTGGCGGAACCGTCGGCAATGCCTATGACCCGTCGCTCAGCACGGCGGGGTCGAGCGGCGGCAGCGCCACGGCGGTCGCGGCCAGCCTGGCGGCACTGGCCTTCGGCACCGACACGTGCAACTCGCTGTCGAATCCAAGCTCGTTCGCGTCGCTGGCCACCATTCGCACCACGCGCGGCCTCACCAGCCGCGCCGGTGTGATGCCGCTCAACACGTTCAACGACGCCGTCGGCCCCATGGCCAAGTCCGTCCGTGAGCTGGCACTGGCGCTCGACCTGGTGACGGGCGCGGATCCGGAAGACGCGATCACCGCCGACGCCGGCAGCCACATCCGCGGCTCCTTTGCCGCGGGCCTGACGGCGGCTACTCTGCAGGGCCGACGCATCGGCGCCTTCCGGCAGCGCTTCGTCGGCATCACGGGCGAGCGCGAGGCGGCCGAGGCCATGGAGGGCGTCATCAGCGAGTTGCGCGCCGCCGGCGCCACCGTCGTCGACGTGGCGATCCCAGACTACGACGCGCAGTATGCCGCCGCGCGGGGCAGCGCGCCCGGGTCGCTGGCCGCCGGCTGGACGGCGTACCTCGCGCGAGGAGCGAAGGCCGGCGATCGCGTACTGACCATCGAGGACCTGATTGCCTCGGGCAAGATGGCGCCGGGCGGCCAGCGCCGCCTCGAGGACGCGCTCCGGCCAGGGCCCACGGGCGCCGCACTCGACGAGGCGACGGCGCGATTCCACGCGGCGCGAGAGCGCTACCGGCAGCTCTTCGTGGATCTGCTGGAGCGGGAACGCCTTGACGCCATCCTCTATCCGGCGAACCAGGCGCGACCCCACACGCACGACGGCGGCGCGGAGCGCTACGGCACCGAGCCGGGCACCTGTCAGGAGAGCGCGGCCACGGGGCTGCCGCAGGTGACCGTGCCGGCCGGTTTCATGGGCAACCGCTACCCCGTCGGCGTGTCGTTCCTCGGCCGGATGTGGGCGGATCGGTCGCTGCTGGAACTAGCCTACGCCTACGAGCAGGCGACCCGGCACCGTCGGCCGCCCCCCACGGTGCGGTAGGCGGCGCGGCAGGTGCCGCCCTACAGGCTCCGTGGGCGATGGCCGATAACCGGGCGAGCCCCCGGAGTGCAGGAATGAAAGTCCCGGTTTCGACTGTCGTGCTGGCCCTGGTTGCGGCCGGCGCGGTCCTCGCCAGCACGGCCTACCGCGTCCAGGCGGCGCAACCCGATCACGGGCGCGTCAGCGGCCGGGTGACCGACAGCTCGGGCGGCGCGTTGCCCGGCGTGACCGTCACCATCACCTCGACCCGCATATCCAAGCCCATGGTCGTGGTCACCGACAGTGTCGGCCAGTACGTGACGCCACCCCTGCCGGCCGATACCTACGCGATTACCTTCGAATTGCCGGCCTTCGAGGCCCGCGTCTCGCCGACCGTCCTTCTCGGACCCGGCGAGGTATTCATCCTCGATCGGCAGCTCGACCTGGCGGCGCTCACCGAGACGGTCACCGTCACCGGCGCGGCACCGCCGGAGCCGGCGCCCGAGACGGCGCCCGAAGAGCCGAGGCGGCCGCTCCGTGCACGCCCGCAACCGGTGCCCGTGCCCAGAACTGTCTTGGCCTCGGTGTGCGGTCCTGCCATTCCCGAGGACGAGAACACCGCCGTCGGCCACATCGTCACGCACCGCGACGACCCGAGGCGTGAGCTGTATGGAAACGGCGACGTCCTCGTGCTCGACGTGGGCGCGGACATGGGGATGAAGGCGGGCGAGAACTTCGTGGTGCGGCGGAGGTTCCGGTACGGGGACAAGGGCGCGCCCCTCAAGCACGCGACCTTCGGCCAGCACACTGCCGGTCTCATCCAGGTGGTGGAGGCCACGCCGGCCACCTCGGTGGCGGTGGTCGTATACGTGTGCGGCGAGCTGATGGCGGGCGACTCGGTGGAACCCTTCGACCCGCTGCCGGCCGTGACCACCCTGGCCGCGGGCGAACCGGCGTTCGACGACCCTGCTCGCGTGGTGTTCGGGGCCTTCGGGCAGCAGCTCGGCTCGCCGCGGCAGCTCATGGTGATCGATCGCGGCGGCTTCCAGGGCGTCGAGCGCGGCCAGCGGCTCACCATCTTCCGCCGCGCCGCCGACAGCCCGGGCCCGGTGGTCCGCGTTGGCGAAGGCGTGGTGGTCGTCTGCCGACCGCAGTCGGCGACGATTCGCATCGAGCGGGCGAGCGAAGCCGTCGAGGTGGGCGACCTCATCGCGCTCCACCGCTGAGCCGAGGGACGCTGGGGCTGAAGCCCCGGCGCTCCGTACTCCGTACTCCCGCCCCCGGCGCTCCGTACTCCCGACCCCGGCCCTCCGTACTCCCGGCTCCGGCGCTCCGCACGCGGCGGCTCCGGGCGCGGTGCGGTTAGCGCCTGGGCTTGCGCGCTGTCTGATCCCTCGTGTCCGGTACGAAGTGTTCGCGGGCCGGCATCTTCACGGCCGGCAGCGTCGAGCGGTCCATCACCGCGTCATTCGCCACGAGTTCGTTGGCGTTGAGCAGGAACGCCGTCAGGGCGTAGACCTCGTCGTCGGTGAGCGAGCCCGGTGCCATCGGCGGCATCGCGCGGCGGACGTAGTCGAACACCGTCGTGGCGTACGGCCAGTAGTTACCGATGGTGTGCGCCAGTTTCGGATTCTGCGCGAACGGAAAACCCTCTCTCGGTTCGCGGCCGACCAGGACGTCGTTGGGGCCTTCCCGGCCCGTCTCCCCATGACACGCCGCGCACTTCGACGCGTAGATGGCAGCGCCCTCGGCGGGGGTGCCGCGGCCGGGCGGCAGCCCTGTGCCGTCGGGCATGACGTCGATGTCGAGCCTGGCAATTTCCTGGGGCGTCGCCGGCCGGCCGATGCCGAACCGCGCCGGTGCCTGAGCGGAGATTGCGCCCGTCAGCACGAAGACGAAGAGCGCCGCGAGTTGGCAGACGAGGCGGGGCCGGGTCATCCCCATGCTTCCTCCTTGTAGATCACGGCACCACTGGCCTGCACGATCCACCCGGTGATGGGATTGAGGTGATAGCCGGTCGTACCCGGACCGCGCTGCTCGAGCAGCGCCGCTCGCGTCGGCTGCACGTAGCCGGTTTCGTCCACCGCCCGGCTCATGATCACGGCTTCGCCGCCGGTCCAGTTCCAGAGGTGTCTGAAACGCGTGTGGGCGAGGGACAGAACGGGCTCCTGCAACCGGGCGGCCGACCATGTCTTACCACCGTCGGTGCTGACGTCCACGCGCTGGATTATCCCGGCACCAGACCACGCGATGCCGTTGATCTCCACCCAGCCGTGCTCGAGTGTGACGGGGTAGGCGGGATAGGTGATGAGCGATCGCGCGTCCATCCGGAAGCTGAACATGCGCGACGTGCCGTTGGCGAACGGCTCGGTATACTTGGAGGTTTCTTCGCGCGTCATGAAAGGCTTGTCGGACACCTCGATGCGCCGCAGCCACTTGACGCTGGTGTTGCCCTCCCACCCCGGCAGGAACAACCGCGCCGGATAGCCCTGTTCGGGGCGGATCGGCTCGCCGTTCTGCCCGTAGGCAATCAGCGCATCGTCGAGCGCCTTCGACATGGGCACGCTGCGGGTCAGCACCGCGGCGTCGGTGCCCTCGGCCAGCAGCCACGTCGCGGAGGCGTCGGCGCCCGCTTCCTTCAGCAGGGTCGCCAGCGGCACGCCCGTCCACTCGCTGGTGCTCGTCAGCCCGGCAAGCTGGCCGGGTGTGGTTTCCGGCCCCGCGGTGCGGCCCAGGTTGCCCGAGCACTCGAGGAAATGAATGCGAGACACGGAAGGAAAGCGCTTGAGGTCGGCCAGCGTGAACACGGTGGGCCGATCGACCATGCCGTGGATGAGCAGCGAGTAGGTGGCCGGATCGACGTCCGGCACGCCGCCGTGGTGGCGTTCGAAGTGCAGATCGGACGGGGTGATGATGCCCATCAGGTCCTGGTGGGGCGTGCCCGACGAGGTGGCGCCCCGCACGAGGCGCTGCACCTTCTCGGCCGACGCCCGCTGGCCCGTGGCACGTGGCGGTTTGCCGCGAACCCTGCTGGGGTCGCCCTGGGCCGGCGCCTGGCCACGGGCCGTGGCGCCCACCGCTACCGCGCCGGCGGCGCCGGCCAGCAGATCGCGTCGCGTGACTTTCATGACAGGGCCTCTCTTTCGGGACCGACAGTTCGCCGGAGTATAGCCCGCCCCACGCAGTCGCCGGCATCGCCGCGCGCCGGAGGGCATCGGCGGCTCAGTTAGGTGTAATCTCTCTGGCACGCGGATCTCGCACGCGGCTCGGAACGCCGCGCGGGTGAATGGCAAGGAGGCGACGATGACACGTCCAGCGGCGGGAGTGGTGGCGGTGGTGGCTCTGCTCCTCGGGAGCGCGAGCGCGGCGGGGGCGCAGGCGCTTCCCGTACCGGGCGTGGAACCCGCCCGCGATGTGCCGGGCGCGCACGAGATGCCCGATCCGGCAATCGTGCACAAGGTCGTGTTCGACATGGCCACCGCCAACCCGAAGGGTGCCGACGTGCACCCGATGCTGCAGGCCGTGGCGCGCTACGTGAACACGCTGGCCAAGACCGGCGTGCCGGCCAGCAATCGCAAGATCGCGCTGGTCTTCCACCAGGGCTCGACCGACTACATCATGAAGAACGACGCCTACAAGGCGCGGCACGAGGGCCAGGACAACCCCAACCTGCCGATGATCCAGGCGTTGAAAAAAGCCGGCGTGGACCTCCGCGTGTGCGGTCAGGCCGCGCTCGGGCGGAAGATCGATCCCAAGGACATCCAGCCCGAGATCCAACTCGATCTCTGGGCGCTCACCACCATCATCGCGCTGCAGCAGCAGGGCTACGTCCTGGTGGCCCCGTAGTCCCGGCAGCCGGAGACCCTAGAACCGCACGCGCAGGGCGAACTGCCAGCTTCGTGGATCCCCGACGGCGGTCACCTGGTTGAACGACGGTGACGGGTTGGCGGGATAAGGGCCGCTGCCGAAGTTGGTGTTACGCGCCACCTCGTTGACGGCATTAGTCAGATTGAAGACCTCGGCCACGGCCTCCAGCCGTGACGTGGAGCCGACAGGCAGGGTCCGGCTGATTCGTAGGCTCAGGCTGAAGAACCCGTCTCCGACGCCCGAGTTGCGCGGGATGAACGCGCCGTCCACCATCGGCCGGCCGGCCGTGCCCTGTAGCGTCGTGACGCCGGACGTGATGTTGAAGGGCGCCGCCGAATAGGCCTGCAGGAACGTACTCAGCTGAAAGCCGTGGCTGAGCCGCTCCCATGCCGTGGTGGCCGGTGCCATCGAGGTGTTCACGCCGCCGGAGAAGACGAACAGGTGGCGACGGTCGCTGTCGGCCCGGCCCCAGTCCTTAGACAGGTCGAATGGATCGATGGGACCGCTGAAGAAGAACTCGCCGACGTTGTTCATCGACTTCGACAGCGTGTAGCTGGCCCGGTAGTAGCCCCACGCCGATGGACGCCGGGTGAAGGACACCAGCAGCCCATGGTAGGCGGACCGGCCGGCCGACGAGTACTGGCTGTTGTTCGCGTACTCGGGTTTGGGACGGCATCCGTTGTTCGTGCCGGACGGCACGCACGACGGGACGTTCTGGTTGATCGACATCAGCAGCCCCTGGCCTCTCAGGTACGAGTAGCCGATACTCAACGTGGCCAGCCGGCCCAGTTGCCGCTCGACCTCGAGGCTGGCCTGCCGCGAGTACGCGTCCTGCAGGTCGCGCTGCATGGTGCTCAGGTTCGCCAGCGTCACGCTCGGCACGGGCGCCGCGAGGATGTCGGGAAACACCGGCGCCCCGGCCTGACCGGGCGACAGGCTCAGCCCGACCTGCCGGAGTCTCGCGATGTCGGTGGTGTTGCCGGCCGACAGCAGCGCATTGGCCAGTGCCCGCAGGGGCGTGCGGTCGAAGTAGAGGCCCGCGCCGCCGCGGATGACGACGGCGCGCGAGTCGAAGGGCGTCCACGCGAAGCCGACGCGCGGCGACACGTTGTTCGTGTCGGGGTCGATCGTGTCGAGGAACTGCAGGTCGTAGCGCAGCCCCAGGTTCAGCGTCAGGCCCGGCGCCGCGCTCCACTCGTCCTGCGCGAACATCCCGACGCTGGGATTGTGCTGGGTCACGTCGGTGGCGCCGAAGGTCTGCGAGAAGCCGGCGTTGTTGTAGGTGCCGCTGAGGAAGTTGGCGAGCGACGAGAACGAGTACGAGCCTCTCACCGCGCGGGGGAAGCCGATCCGATCGTCGTTGTAGAGCACGTCCACGCCAGCCCGCAGCGAGTGGCTGCCGCGCTGCTGCGACAGCGTGTTCACGGCCTGGAACATCCGGTTCAGCCGACCCTGGGGGCTGAAGGACAGCGTGCCGAACGACGCCACACCGGCGATGCTAACGGCGGGCCCGACCGGGTCGGTTGGCGGCGAGGCGAGGTCGCTGTTGGTGAATTGCACCCGCGTTTCGTTCACCGTGCGCGAGCCCAACGTGAGCGTGTTGCTGAACGCCACGGCCTGGTCGCGATTGGCCAGGCCCGCCGACGCCGACGGCGCGCTGAGTCCGCCAGCCCCGCGCGAGCGGTCCGACGATACGTCGTACAGAGCGTATCGAACACTCAGTTGATCCCGGCCGCTGAAGTCATGGTCGATCTTGCCGAGCAGATTTACCGACCGAACCGGGCTGTCGTACAAGCCCGTGGTGATGGCCGCGCCAGGGTACCCCGCTACCGCAAGCCGCGAATTGACCGCGGCGACATCGGCGCTGCTGATGGTCGTCAGGCCCGTTTGATCGAGCAGCCGATGTTCGGCGTTCGCGAAGTAGAACGTGCGGCCTCTGACCAGCGGTCCGCCGAGGCTCGCGCCGTACTGCTTCTGCGACATCGGCAGCGTCGTGCCAGACAGCGCGTTCGCCGAGTTGAACCGGTCGTCGCGGAAGTACCCGTAGGCCGTCCCGCGCATCTGGTTCGTGCCGCTGCGGGTCACCACGTTGACGTAGCCGCCCAGCGCGCGGCCCAACTCGGCCTGTCCGCCCGAGGTCACTACCTGCACCTGCTCCACCGCGTCCACTCCATACGGCATTCCACTCAGACCCGCCGCATCGTCATTGGCCGACAGGCCGTCCACGATGAAGCCGTTCGAGAGGTTCCGCTGGCCCCCCACCGAGAGCCCGACACCGGGCACGGCCGAGGTCTCGGCGAACAGCTGCGTGCTGTTGATGTTGGGAGGCGCCACCGCCGGAACCAGCAGCGCCAGGTCGAGGAAGTCGCGGCCGTTGAGCGGCAGGTTCCGCACCTCCTGCTCCGAGACGGTCGCCGCCATCTGGCTGCGCGCCGACTCCAGGACGGGGGCGTCGGCCGTCACCGTCACGGACGCCTCCACGCCGACAAGGGTCAGCACGATCGGGATGTCGAAGGCGCTGCCGACCGTCAGGACCAGTGCCCGGCTCGAGGGGGCGAATCCCTCCCGGATCACCGTGATGTCGTAGGGACCAATCCTGAGATAGGGAAACCGAAAGCGCCCGGACGTGTCCGTGGTGGCCGATGAGGTGACCCCGGTTTCCCGTTGCTTGGCGCTCACCGTCGCGCCGGCGATCGCGCCGCCCTGCGCGTCGCTCACACGCCCGGTGACGCTCGCGTAATTCAGCATCTCCTGGGCGTGGACGGGCACCGCCGTCGCTGTGCAGAGCACGAGCGCGCCAAGAGCGTGGACCAGCAGGCGGGTTTGGGATCGGAGCCAGTTCGGGGACACGATCCAGACAGTTTATGGACGCGGTCAGCTTCTGGCGATGCGGCAAATCGTCGCGGGCCGCTCAGCGGAGCCGATAAATCGGGAAAGCCTGGCCGGGCGCCAGCCCCTCCTCGACCAGATTCCACGTCGCCAGCCCGTCGTCGCTGTCGGGCTCGAGCAGGTAGAACGCCAGCCGGGCCAGCCGCTGCCGGCCCGGAACGACCAGCGCTCCGGCCTGCACCGACAGTTGCGCGCGTTCGATCGTGCCGGTCACCCGTGCCTCCTGATGTCCCTGGATGACGCGCGGCGCCTTCGAGACACTGGCGACCACGAAGCGCTCCACGTCCATCTGGGTGTCGGCCTTCACCTCGTCCATCTGGATGCCGTGCCAGCGCAGACGGTCGAGCGCCGAGGCGAGCCTTGGGCTGTGGGCCAGCGCGCGCGGGATGAGCCAGCCCCTGGGCAGGGGGCGGGCCCGGGTGGCCGCAAAGACGCCGTAGTCCTTCATTCGCACGGGCGCGGCCATCGCCGTCATCTCGCGCATGGGCCGGCCCGACCGTGGGTTCAGCCGCTCGCCGACATCGCCCAGCAGAATCTCCACCGGGTCTGGCAGCGCGCGAATCTCGAAGTCGAGGCCGAGATCGGCGGGCTTGGCTGCCGCCGCTCTGGGCCCGGCCATCGCCCGATCCGCCTGCGCGGTCAGCGTCAGCACCTGCTTGGCATGCCGGGCCGTCCCGCGCCAGACTTCCTCCACGAACGCTGCGGTCGCCGCCACGCGCCCCGGGAAATCGAGATAGCTGTATGCCTCCGACAGGATCGCGATGCGGTTGCGCAGGCCGACGTAGTTGTTCCCGAAGCGCGGGCGATGATCGAAGGTCCGCCAGGTGACATCGCCGGGACTAGCGGGATCCACGTGCGCGCTCTCGCGCCCGCCGCCACCCTCGGGCGCGAAGTTGCCGTAGTAGTAGGTGCGAAACCCGTGTGCGTCGGCCATGGCCGTGCGCACCTGCGGCAGCAGCGTGTCGCGCGCGAACGCAATCAATCGCGCGTCGGCGTTCGGGTTGAGCGTAGGCGCGTAGGTGAGGTGATAGCCGTGGTACGAGCCATTGGTCGTGTGCAGATCGACGACGACGTGCGGGTCCCACCGGTTCATGAGCCCCACCAGCGCCCGCGACTCGGCGGCGTCGAGCTTCATGTAGTCGCGGTTCAGGTCGAGCCCGTTCGCATTCTCGCGCGTGCCCACGCCGGCGATGGGGCCATTCTGGGCCGGGCGGTGCTCGACACTCACCCGTTCGTTACCGTCCGCGTTGTAGAGGGGGGCGATGAGCAGCACGAGCTGGCGCGCCAGGGGGGCCAGTTCGCCGTCGACCAGGCGCCGCGCCAGCATGAGCGCTGCCTCCTTGCCCTCCACCTCACCCGCATGGATGTTGGCCTGCACGAGAACGATCGGCCGGCCGAGCTTGCGGGCCGCCTCAGGCGTGGTGACGCCCGGATCGGAGATCACCAGCAGTGGCAGCTCCCGGCCCTCTTCGCTGCGCCCGAAGCGCTCGAGATGGACGTTCGGGCGCGCCGCCAGGCCGCCGACGATGCGCTCGACGTCGGCGTAGGTGCTCGTCTCCTCGTAACCGGAGATCTCGGCACGGGTGCGCAGGCCGTCGACCTGCGCCGAGGAGTGCGGGGCGGCGGACACGCTCGCGAGTACAAGTGGCACGACCAGCCATCGGGGTGGCATGGGACACGATTGTAGTCGGGGCGTCACCCCTGGGCTAGCGGCGTCGTTTGAGGTCCGAAAGCGGAACGAACGAGGTCGGCACTCTCTTCCGCCTGGAAGGACCGAAGAACTTACGGGCGAGGTAGTACACCGCACTCCCGACAATGAGCGTGACGCCGGCGTCCTGCCACATCGTCACAGCCCCCAGCCGAACGCACGGCCGACCTGGTACACGGTCAGGGACCCTGCGTAGGCCAGCACCGTCATGTACGCCACCATGAAGAGCGGCCAGCGCCAGGTGCCCGACTCGCGGCGGACGACGGCCACCGTGCTCATGCACTGGCAGGCCAGCACGAAGAACACCATCAGCGACACGCCGGCCAGTGGCGTCATCAAGGGCGACCCATCGGGCCAGGTCGCCGCCCGCAGTACCTCGCGGAGCGGTTCGTTGGTTTCGTCGGCGTTCGAGATGTCGAAGACGATGCCCAGCGTGCCCACGAAGACCTCGCGGGCCGCGAATGCCCCGAGGATGCCGACGCCGATGCGCCAGTCGAAGCCGAGCGGCGCAATCACCGGCTCCATCATCCGTCCCAGGCGCCCGGCCACGCTGTAGCGCAGCTGCGCGCCACTTGCATGGCTGTCGATCTCGGCCAGGCGGGCGGCGCGGGCGTCACCGGGGAGGCTCATCG
>Ga0209476_10000611_pt1 | contig 24440 bp, 23 predicted proteins | sample KloWWTrecipitate_FD_187179 | JGI IMG/M metagenome (GOLD analysis project Ga0209476, IMG submission 187179) | Active sludge microbial communities from Klosterneuburg, Austria, studying microevolution and ecology of nitrifiers - Klosterneuburg... | ecosystem: Engineered > WWTP > Aerobic digester... | reverse complement strand
CGCTTGGCAAGCGCGGGATCGACGCCGACCTGCGGCGCGATCGCTTCGGCCAGCGCGGCCACGCGTTGCGCCTTGTCGGCCACGCTGCCCAGCTTGGCCTGGTAGGTGACGGTCGCAAGGCCCGCGCCCATCGCTTCGAGTCCCTGCTTCAGGTCTTCGTCGAAGAAGAACTTGGCGTCGGCGAAGCGCGGGCGGATCACGCGTTCGTAGCCCTTGCGGATTTCGGACGGGTCGTGCGATTCGATGTTGGCGATGCCGATGAAGTGCTCGGTCAGCCTGCCGCCGGCATCCAGCACCGGGAAGAATTTCTGGTTGGTCTCCATGGTCGCGACCAGCGCTTCCTGCGGGACTTCCAGGAACGCGCGCTCGAACGAGCAGGCCACCGCCACCGGCCATTCGTTCAGGCAGTTCACCTGCGCCAGGTTGTCGGCATCGATGCGGGCGCTGCCGCCGGCGGCCCTGGCGGCGGTTTCGACTTCCGCGACGATCCGCGCACGGCGTTCGTCGGGATCGACCAGCACATGCGCGGCGCGCAGCGCTTCGATGTAATCCGCCGGCGCGCCGATCCAGACGTGCTTGTCGTGGTGGAAGCGGTGGCCGCGGCTGTTGCGGCCGGAGCGGATGCCCAGCGCGTCCAGCGCCACCACGTCGTCGCCGAACAATGCCACCAGCCAGTGCAGCGGGCGCGCGAATCCGTAGGCGTGGCTGCCCCAGCGCATCGGCTTGGGGATCGGCATGCCGGCCAGCGCTTCGTCGAGCACGGACTGCAGCAGGTCGGCGGTCTTCGCGCCCGGGGTGACCGCGCGATGCACGAAGCGTTCACCCTTCGCGTCCGTGGTCTTCTCCAGCGCGTCCCACGCCACCCCGGCCTTGGCCGCGAAGCCTTCCAGCGCGCGGGTCGGCGCGCCGTTCGCATCCAGCGCGATGGTGAGGTACGGGCCCAGCACTTCGGACCGTTGCTGCGGTTGCTCGCCGGCGACCCCCGGCAGCAGCACCGCCAGCCGGCGCGGCGAGTACAGCGGCTTCGCATCGCCGCGTTCGATCGCCACCCCGCGCTTGCCCAGCGCGGCGATGACGCCATCGAAGAATGCCTGCGCCAGGCCCGGCAGGGCCTTGACCGGGAGTTCCTCGGTACCGAGTTCGATCAGGAGGGGAGACAGGCCGCTCACGCGCACATCCATGGTTGGAAACGGGATTGCCGGTACGAAAAAGGGCAGCGGCCCGGCGGCACGCTGCCCTGCTTCCGGGCAGGGCCGGCTACTTTAACCGACCCCGCCTCGCCTCCGGATCCGCTGCCGGCTCAATACACCACGAACACGGCCCGGCAACCGTCGTCCACCCACAGCTGGCGGCCGTCGAGGCCCCAGTTGCGCCCGTAGATGCACTGCTGGTTGCTCAGCTGGCGACGTACCTCGACGTGCCGGCGGCGCTCGATGTAGCCGCAGGCGGTGTAGCGGCCATTGTTCGACTCGCAACGGATCTCGCGGCCCTCGTAGTAGCCGTCGTCGTAGTCGTCGTGCCGATCCTTGTTGCTGTTGGCGATCGCGGCCACGGCGATCGCGCCGAGCACCAGCGCGCCGGCGACCTTGGCGCCGTCGTTGCTGCCCGAGGAGGCAGTGCCGACGCGGAACTCGGCGCGACAGCCGTTGGTCACCCAGATGCGGTTGCGGTCGAAGCCCCAGGTGTCGCCCTGCCAGCAGCCCTGGCTGCTCAGCTGGCGCGACAGGGTCACCCCGCCTGCGGTATTGACCGCGCAGCTGCGGTACTGGCCATCCTTCGATTCGCAGCGGATGGTCTGCTGCGCCGCGGTGGCGCCGGTGGTGGCCGCCAGCAGCAGGGTGGCCGCGGCGGCGAGCAGGCTGATGCGATGGGTCGCCATGTCAGGTGCCTCCCTGGGCGCGGCCGGCTTCGATTTCGGGCCGGGTCAGGCAGCCGTTGGCGTCGCTGTCGAAGCTGGTGAAGCGCGCGGTGTAGGCGTCCTGCCAGTCCGCCAGCGAGATCGGCCGGGTCTCGGTGGTCTCGCCCGGGCCGGGGGGTGCTTCGACCGCGTCCAGGACTTCGTCCTTGTTGGTGTCCATCTGGTGCAGCCGCCGGCTTGTGTAGTTGCGGCCTTCCTCCCGGTCGACGCAGCCGTTGCCGTTGCGATCGAGCTGTTCCACCACGGTTTCGATCGGAAGCGCGCCGATCGGGGGTGGATCCTGCTTCTGCGCCTGCGCGAAACCGGCGCACAGCGCCAACGCCGCGGCCACGCCCGCGACTTGCGGTACCAAAGGTCTCATCTACACCTCCACTGGAACCGGCAGTCCTGTACGGGCTGCTCCCACGGCTCCGCGCGGCCGATCCTACATCGATCCGGCCGGGGTCGCTGTCGGCGTCAGACTGACAGTGCGGCCTGCTTCAGTCCCGGGAAACCGAGCTTCTCGCGCTGCGCGAAATACGCCTCGGCGACCGCCTGCGACAGCTTGCGCACGCGCAGGATGAAGCGCTGGCGCTCGGTGACGCTGATCGCGCGGCGCGCATCCAGCAGGTTGAAGCTGTGGCTGGCCTTGCACACCTGGTCGTAGGCCGGCAGCGGCAGGCCCAGTTCGATCAGCTTGAAGGCCTCGGCTTCGCAGGCGTCGAAGCGGTGGAAAAGTTCGGTCACGTCGGCGTGCTCGAAGTTGTAGGCGCTCTGCTCCACTTCGTTCTGGTGATACACGTCGCGGTAGGTGACCGGCGTGCCGTCCGGGCCATGGGTCCAGACGATGTCGAACACGTTGTCCACGTTCTGCAGGTACATGCACAGGCGCTCGAGGCCGTAGGTGATCTCGCCGAGCACCGGCCTGCATTCGAGGCCGCCGGCCTGCTGAAAGTAGGTGAACTGGGTGACCTCCATGCCGTTCAACCACACTTCCCAGCCCAGGCCCCAGGCGCCCAGGGTCGGGCTTTCCCAGTTGTCCTCGACCAGCCGCAGGTCATGCACCAGCGGGTCGATCCCGAGCGACTTCAGCGATTCGAAATACAGCTCGACGATGTTGTCCGGCGACGGCTTCATCGCCACCTGGTACTGGTAGTAGCGCTGCAGGCGGTTCGGGTTCTCGCCGTAGCGGCCGTCGGTGGGGCGCCGGCACGGCTGCACGTAGGCCGCGTTCCACGGCTCCGGGCCCAGCGCGCGCAGGAAGGTGGCCGGATGGAAGGTGCCGGCGCCGACCTCCAGGTCCAGCGGCTGGATCAGCACGCAGCCCTGCTGCGCCCAGTACGTGTTCAGGCGCTGGATGAGTTGCTGGAACGTGATCGCGACGGCCATCGGGCTTGGGATTGCGGCAGGGCCGGCTAGTATAAGTGCGCCGCTTTGCCCACTCCCTTTCGCGCCGCGACGACGCCCGATGACCGCACCCTTCCTGATCCTCGAAACCGGCCAGCCGGTTGCCCCGATGCGCCGCCACGGCAGCTTCGCCCACTGGATCCGGGTCGCGGCCGGGCTGGCGCGCGACGAGGCGGTGGTGGTCGATGTCGAGCATGGCGAAGCGCTGCCCAGCCGCGAGGGCTTCGCCGGGGCGATCGTCACCGGCTCGGCGGCGATGGTCACCGACCGCCACGACTGGAGCGAACGCAGCGCGCACTGGCTGCGCGAGTCCGCGCACGCCGGCCTGCCGCTGCTCGGGATCTGCTACGGCCACCAGCTGATCGCGCATGCGCTTGGCGGTGAGGTGGGCGACAACCCGAACGGCCGCGAGATGGGCACGGTCTGCCTGGACCTGCACCCGCCGGCGCAGCAGGACCCGCTGTTCGCCGGGCTGCCGGCGCGCTTCCCGGCGCAGGCCACCCACCTGCAGAGCGTGCTGCGGCTGCCGCAGGGCGCCACCCTGCTGGCCAGGTCCGGGCAGGACCCGGCGCATGCGTTCCGCTGGGGCGACGCGGTCTGGGGTCTGCAGTTCCACCCGGAGTTCAGCACCACCCACATGCGTGGCTACATCCGCGCCCGCAGCGACGCCCTGGCTGGCGAAGGCCGCTGCGGCCGGCGGCTGGCGCGCGACGTCAGCGCCGCCCCGCAGGCGCGGCGGGTGCTGCGGCGGTTCGTGCGGCATGCACGCCAGCATCCGGGGGCTGGATCGCGCCCGGGTTGAGTATGCTGGGCGCCATTGGCTGGCTGGACTTTGGGGATACCGGAATGACGACGCGTGCCGTGGGACCTGGCGCAGGCATCGAGTGGCTGAAGCAGGCGTTCAACCTGGGGCGCAGCAACCCGCAGGCGATCTTCGGCGGTGCCGCGCTGCTGCTGGCCACGCTGGGCGCCGGGGCGATCGGCCTGAGCCTGGTGCTGGTGCTGCTGTCGACCGCGCTGGATGCGGATCCGACCGCCTCGCTGGCGGTCTCGCTGGTGGTCGGGCTGGGGATCGCGATGCTGATGGCGGCGATGATGGTGGGCTACCTGCGCCTGCTGCATGCGGTCGAGCAGGGCCGGCCGGCCGGCGCCGGCGACGTGTTCGCCGGCTTCACCGACCTGCCCGCCAGCGGCCGCGCGATCGGCTTCATGCTGCTGCTGACGGTTGCCCAGTACGTGCTGGTGATTGGCCTGGTCAGCATGTTCGCGCACGAATTCGGCGCCTGGTACATCGACAGCCTGAAGGCCTCGATGGCCGGGCAGGCGGCGGAACCGATGACCGCGCTGCCGCAGGGCTTCGGCACCGCGTTCGTGCTGATGGCGGCGATCGGGCTGTTCGCCTACGCGGTGCAGGCGGTTGGCCTGGGCCAGATCGCGAACGGTGGCGCGGGCATCCGTGGCGCGCTCGCCGACGGCGTGGCCGGCGCGGCGAAGAACCTGTTGCCGCTGCTGGTGTTCCTGCTGGTACTGCTGGTGGCGGGCCTGGTGCTGATGCTGGTGGTGGGCCTGCTGGCGGCGATCGTCGGCGTGATCGCCAACCTGGTTGGCGCCTGGCTGCTGCTGGTGGTCGGGATCCCGCTCTACCTCGGGTTCCTGCTGGCGATGTTCGTGGTGATGTTCGGGGTGATGTATTTCGTGTGGCGCGACATCTGCGGCGAGGGCGAGGCACCGGCCGCGCCGGCCGACGACCGGATCGAACTCTAGAGGCCCAGCACCTGCTCGATCGCCGCCTGCATCGCGGCCTGCAACCAGGCGTACAGCCAGGCCACGGCGGCGACCAGCGCGATCGCCTGCAGCGCCAGCCATGCGCGGGCCCACCACGGCAGGCGCGGCGAAGCGTTGGCGCGGTGCACGCGGGTATCGCTGATGCGGTCGTGCAGCGCCAGCTGCTTCGGCGGCAGCAACACCAACGCATGCCCGGCATTGAGCGTGAGCCAGGACAGGCCGGCGGCGAGGTGGCGCACCAGCGCATGCCCGGCCTTCAGGCGGCGGCCGTGCGCATCCGTCACCACCAGCCCGAGCGCGCGCTTGCCCGGCGTGGCCTGCCACCGCGACTGTTCGAACAGCACCGCCCACGGCAGCGCCAGCAGCGCATACAGCAACACCGGCGTGGCCAGGACCGCGCCCACCGACAGCTCCACCCGGGCCATGGCAGCGGCCATCGCCGGATCCAGCAGCAGGCGCCGGGCCAGATCGAGCAGCGGTTGCGGCGCGTCCAGCGCCTCGCCCAGCAGGCGCGGCAGTTCGCGGGCGAGCTCCTGCAGCGCATCGCGCGCATCGGCCAGCGCCCGGCTGGTCCTCGCCATGCCGAGCAGCGCCACCAGTGGCAACAGGCAGGCCGCATCCAGCGACCAGGCCGCGTAGCGCAGCCAGAAACCGGCCGCCGCCGGCGCCTCAGCGCGGGCTTGCGGGGCTGGCGCTGGCACGCGGCGACACCATCGAGGCGGCGATGATCCCGGCCTCGTACAGCAGGCACATCGGGATCGCCAGCAGCAGCTGGCTGACCACGTCGGGTGGGGTCACGATCGCGGCGATCACGAAGATCCCGACCACCGCGTAACCACGGCCTTCGCGCAGCTGCGCCGGGGTCACCCAGCCAAGCAGCGCCAGGATCACCAGCGCCACCGGCAGCTCGAAGCTCAGGCCGAAGGCCAGGAACAGCACCAGCACGAAATCCAGGTAGGCGCTGATGTCGGTCATCATCGCCACCCCGTCCGGGGTCACCCGGGCGAGGAAGCCGAACACCATCGGCAGCACCAGGAAGAAGGCGAACGCGCAGCCGGCGTAGAACAGCGCCAGCGCCGATCCCAGCAGCGGCAGCGCGAGTTTCTTCTCGCGCCGGTACAGGCCCGGCGCCACGAAGGCCCAGGCCTGGTACAGCAACCACGGCATCGTCACCAGCAGGGCCACGAAGAACGCCAGCTTCATCGGCGCGAAGAACGGCGAGGCCACCTGGGTGGCGATCAGCTGGCCGCCCTTCGGCAGCTTGTCCAGCAGCGGTTGCGCCAGCAGCGCATACAGCTTGTTGGCGAACGGCAGCAGGCACAGCAGCGCCAGCACCAGCCCGGCGACCCCGCGCAGCACCCGCGAACGCAGCTCCAGCAGGTGCGCCACCAACGGGCGATCGCCGTCGAGGCCCGGCTCAGACATCGCGCGGCTCGCGGGCCGATGCGGCCGCGTGCACGGGTTCGGCAACGGCCACGGCGTCCGATCCGGCTTCTGCTTCGGCTTCGGCTTCGAGCGATTCGCGGGTGTCGGCGGCCAGCGCGTGCAGCTCGCGTTCGCTGTCCTCCAGCGCCTGCCTGCCGTCCTGCAGGCTGCGCCGGAGTTCCTCGCTGGCCAGTTCGCTTTCCAGCTCGGCCTTCACCGAATACCAGTGCGCGCGCGCCTTGCGCACCCACAGCCCGGTGAAGCGCGCGGCCTTGGGCAGGCGCTCCGGCCCCAGCACCACCAGCGCGACCAGGGCGACCAGCAGCATTTCGCCGAAGGAGAAATCGAACATCGGCGCGGGCGCGGCTCAGCGCGCCGCGTCGTCGCGGTCGCGCGCGTTCTCGGGCGGGGAAGTGCCTTCCGCCGGCGGCCTGGCGTCGTCGCCGATGCGTGCGGTGGGCTTGGCATCGTCGCCGCGCATGCCCTTCTTGAACTCGTCGACCGCCTTGCCGAGGTCGCGGGCGCCACCGGTGAGCTTCTTGGTGCCGAAGACCAGCAGGATGATCACCAGCACGATCAACCAGTGCCAGATGCTGAAGCTGCCCATGGATGCACCGAAAGATGGAGGAATTGCGCCAATTCTAGCGCCGATCCACCGGCGCCCCGTGGCTCAGGGCTTGCTGGCGGGTGCCGCCACCGGCTCCAGCGGGGTGGTGGTGGCGGGGTTGGGGTCGGCCAGCGGCTGCACCTGCACGCCGTCCGCCGCGGGTGCGCTGTTCGCCGGCGGCGCGGCGGCGGCGCGTGCGCGCCGGGCGGCCGCGGTGGCCTCTTCGAGTGCATCGCGGAAGCCGTTGATCGCGGCCGAGGGTGCGCCCGGGGCGCGGCCTTCGAACACCGCCCGCGGGGTGGTGCCCTCGCCATAGGCGGTGCGGTTGGCGCCGTTGTCGATGCTGAGCACGGCGCCGTCCAGCGCCACCCCGGCGAACAGTCCGCGCGCGCGCGACCACGACCAGATCTCCGCCTTCAACGCGCCATCGGTGGCGGCGAAGGCATTGCGGCCGACCGGTCCCGCGGCGATGCCCGCATCCGCGCCAAGGGTGATCTTGCCGTTGACGATGGAATCCACCCCGCGTTCGCTGCGGAACACCAGGATCACGTCGGCGGACTGCACGCCCGCCTGCAGGCCGAAGCTGGCGCCCGCGAGCTTGACGAACACCGGGTTCGACCAGGTGCCATCGGGCGATTTCACCGCCATCAGGCCAAGCCCGCGGCGGCCGCCGAGCATGAAGCCGGCCTTGATCGTGTCGGGGACCACCACGATCGCCCTGGCTTCATCCAGCAGGCGGTCCGGGATCGAGGATTCCGGGATCGACTGGATCTGCCGCACCACCCGCACCGCGTCGTTGGCGCGCGTGTCCTCGCGCTGGCCGGCAACGGCGGCGGTGGCGGCGAGCAATCCGGCCAGGACCAGGGCGAGGCGGGCGGGGGCGATGCGCATGGGGATCTCCGGTCAGGGGCGGCAGGTTGCCATCGTGGCGATGCGGCGATGAATCGATCTTAAGTCGCGTCGCCGGCTTCGCGACCCGTGCGATCCTATGCCAATGCACGACTCCTCCGATGCGCCGGCGCTGCTGCTGGTCAACCTGGGCACGCCGGCGGCACCCACCGCCGCGGCGGTGCGCCGCTATCTCGCGCAGTTCCTGCACGACCACCGGGTGGTGCAACTCACCCGCTGGCTGTGGTGCCCGTTGCTGCACTTCGTGATCCTGCCGCTGCGCAGCCCGAAGGTGGCGCGCAAGTATGCGCAGGTCTGGATGGACGGCGGCTCGCCGCTGGCGGTGCACACCGCCGCGCTGGCGGATGCAGTGCAGGCGCGCTTGCCGGGCTGGCGGGTGGACCACGCGATGCGCTACGGCTCGCCGTCGATGGCGGACGCCTTCGCGCGCCTGCGCGCGTCCGGCGTGCGCAAGGTCCGGGTGCTGCCGCTGTATCCGCAGTATTCGACCACCACCACCGCCAGCGTCGCCGATGCCATCGCCACCGATGCCGGCGGCCTGCAGGTGGCGATGCTCAACGACTACCACCGTGATCCGGGCTGGGCCGCCGCGGTGGCCGGGTCGATCCGCGCGCACTGGGCCACGCACGGCCGCGGCGAGCGCCTGCTGCTGTCGTTCCACGGCATCCCGCAGCGCCTGGTCGATGGCGGCGATCCGTACGCGGCGCACTGCGAGGCCAGCACGCTGGCGATCGCCGACGCACTGGGCATCCCGCGCGCGGAGATCCTGCTGACCTTCCAGTCGCGCTTTGGCCGCGAGCAATGGCTGCAGCCGTATACCCAGGCCACCCTGGAGGCGCTGGCGCGCGACGGCGTGCGCACCCTCGACGTGGCCTGCCCGGGGTTCGCGGTGGACTGCCTGGAAACGCTGGAGGAAATCGCGGTGGAGAATGCAGAGGCCTTCCGCGCGGCCGGCGGCCAGGCCTTGCGCTACATCCCCTGCCTCAACGCCGGCGCCGCGCATGCCGACGCGCTGGCGGGCCTGGCGCAACGGGACCAGGGCTGGGCCTGATGCGCGAATTCGAGATCGGGATTGCGCTCGGCCGCATCGCCGGATTGCGCAACCATGGCGAGGGCCCGCGCGTGCTGGCGCTGCATGGCTGGCTCGACAATGCCGCCAGCTTCGTGCCGCTGGCGGCGCACCTGCGCGGGATCGACCTGGTCGCGATCGACCAGCCCGGCCACGGGCAAAGCGCGCACCTGCCGCCGGGTACCGACTATTCCTTCGTCGGCGCGCTCAATGCGGTGCTGGACGTCGCCGATGCGCTGGGCTGGGACCGCTTCGCCCTGCTCGGGCATTCGATGGGTGCCGGGATCGGCAGCATGCTCGCCGCCGCCTGCCCGCAGCGGGTCGAACGGCTGCTGGCGATCGAGGCGCTCGGCGCGCTGGCGGAAGCCCCGGAGCACACGGTGTCGCGCATGCGCGAGGCGGTACTCGCCCATCGCGGGCTGAAGGACAAGCGGCTGCGGGTGTTTCCCGACGTCGACAGCGCGGTGCGCACCCGCCAGTACGCCAGCCGGGTGCCCGGCAGCGGGCTGGACGAGGCGTCGGTACGGCTGCTGGTCGAACGCGGCCTGCGCGAAGTCGACGCCGGCGACGGCACCATCGGCTACGAATGGAGCAGCGACCCGCGCCTGACCCTGCCGACGATGACGCGGATGACCGAGCCGCAGGTCGAGGACCTGGTGGCCGGGATCGAATGCCCGGTGCGGGCGATCTTCGCCGACCCGGCGCAGTCCTACCTGCCGGACGCGCTGCGCCGGCGGCGGGTGGCGCTGCTGCCGCAGGGTGAGCTGGTGGTGATCGCCGGCGGCCACCACCTGCACATGCAGCAGGCGGCCGAGGTCGCCGCCGCGATCGGCGATTTCTTCACCGCCTGAGCCGGCGCGGGGGTCAGCCCTCGTTGCCGGTGCGCACCGCGAGCTGGGTGCCGCCGTCGTCGGCCTTCATCAGCTGGTACACCACCTGGCGCTTTTCCTTGCTGTAGATCAGGGTCGAGCTGTCGGCGCCGGACTGCATCGACATCTCGCGCTTCCAGCCCTGCGCCTGCATGGTCTTCTCGACGTCGGCCGAGACCGCGGCCAGGGTGGCGGTGGTGGCGACGTTGACCGCCTGCATGCCGCCCATGTCCATCGCGCTGCTGACCGTGCGCTGCGCCGGCAGGAACACGTCGTCCGGGAAGCCGGCGGGCAGGGCGACGCTGCCGCCGTCCTGCGCGGAGGCGACCGTCATCTCGCCCTGATCGGTCTTGATGCTGACGGTGTCGCCGTCCTGCTCGATGTCGACCTTTTCGCCGCTGGCGGTCTCGACCGCTTTCTCGAACGCCTTCTCGGCGACCGCTTCGCTGGCGCGCTGGCAGCCCGGCAAGGCGACCACGCCGGCGACCAGCGCGGCAAGCAGCAGTCCCCGCGTCATAGGAAGTTGTGGCATTGCATTGTTCCTGGAATCCCCTGGGTAACCCGGGCCAACGCAATGCGGGGACTCAACCGGTCAGCAGCGTGCGCATGCGCGCCTTCAGCGCCCGCCCCTCGGCGCGGAAATACGACCGCTCGTCGCGCCAGTGCGGGAAGCGCGTTTCCACTGCGTGCCAGAACCGGCGCGAGTGGTCGGCATGCAGCAGGTGGCAGAGTTCGTGCACCAGCACGTATTCGAAGGCGGACGGACGCGCCAGCACCAGCGACAGGTCCAGCGACAGGGTCGCGTCCGGCGCCAGCGAGCCCCACTGGGTGGCGGTGCGCTTGAACACGATGCGGCGCGGCGGGCGCGGCAGGCCGGCGACGTACTTCGGCAGCCAGCGGCCGACATCGGCGCGGCCCTGGGCTTCGTAGAAATCGCGCAGTGCGCGTTGCAGGGCGGCATTGCCGGCGGAGGCGGGCGCGGTGAACAGCAGGCCGCCGTCGCCATCGCGGTCGAGCCGGGTTGCGCGCCCGCCCTGCCAGCGCAGCGGCGCCAGCGTGCCCCGCAGCGGCAGCGCCGTGGTGGCATCCCGCTGCAGGCCGTCACCGGCGTGTCCGGCCTGGGTCGCCAGCTGCCCGGCGAGCCAGCCGCGGTGCTCGTGCAGGAAGCGTTCGCCGGTGGCCAGGCTGGTCCGGGCCGGCAGGGTCAGGCGCACCCCGCGTTCGTCGACGCTCAGCTTGACCCGCCGCGCGCGCGGGTCGCGCACGCGCGACACGTCGATGCGGCGGCCGTCGTCGAGCACGAAGGCGATGGTGTCGCGCTGCAGCGCCGGCGGTTTCGGCGCGATGCGGGCGGGCGAGAGCAGGCGGAACAGGGAACGCATGCGCTGAGTGTAAGGGCTCGCTTCGCGGGGCGAACGGCGCGCCGGGCGCGCATTCGCTGCGCGGCTCGAAATGCCGCTGCGCGAACGCCCGCCCCGCACGCCGTCCGCCGCGCGGACTTGCGCTACTCGGCCTTGGTGAGCTTGAACGCCTTTTCCAGCACGTTGAACAGGCGCTTGAACTCGCCGGCCATCAGCGCGAAGCGGGCGTCGAGTTCGGCGGCCACGTCGTCGCGGTCGGTGGATTCGAGCTGGTCAACGGCGCCATCCAGCAGCTTGAACTTGCGCACCACCAGGTCTTCGCCGAGGACGAAGCTGACGTGGTCGTCCAGCACCAGCGCCAGCCGGGTCGCCTGCTTGCCGGCTTCCAGGTGCCTGGCGATCTCATCGCCCGACAGGTCCATCCGCTGCACCTTGACCACCGCGCCGGTGTCGGTGGGATCGCGCAGCTCGCATTCGTCGCCGAGGCTGAGGCCGTCCGGCAGCGGGTCGCCGGCAAGCCAGCCGGTGAGGATCGCGCGCGGCGCCACCTCGGCGTTCACCGGCAGCGCCGGGAAGCTGCCGAGCGCGCGGCGGATTTCGCTGACCACCGATTCGGCGTTCTTGCGCGAGGAGGTATCCACCGCGACCACGCCGAGGCTGGTGTCCAGCAGTGCGTCGCTGCGCACCGGCCGCACGAACGCGCGCGGCAGCAGTTCGGTCACCAGGTCGTCCTTCAGCCGCTTGCGGGTGCGCCCACCGGGCTTGCGGCCTTCCTTTTCCTCGATCGCGGCCAGCTTCTTCTGCAGCAGGTCGTTGACCACCGCGCCCGGCAGCAGCTTGTCCTCGCCTCCAACGGTCACCCACAGGGCGTCGTGCAGGCCATGGCTGAGCGCCTCGCCGTGCTGGCCGAACGGGGGCACGAAGCCGCGCGAGGACAGCTCCATCGGACCCACCGGCTTGAGTGCGCATTCGGCGAGGTGTTGTTCGAGTTCGGACAGGTCGAGGGAAGCAGGAAAACGGAACATCGTGAGGTTGCGAAAGAACATTGGGATTCCGGTATCGAGGGAGGCGGCGCGGATGCCTGAGGCTTGCCGCGACACGCCGTGAATCCATCCATGGAGGCTCATCGGCGACGTCCTGTCGCCGAAGGTCGCGTCAAGCCTCAGGCATCCACGTCGCCTTCGGGCGTACCCGCCAGCCACGCATGCGCATCGGGCAGCGCCGTATCGCCGCGCTTGCCGAGCGCGATGAAGTCGAACAGGTTCGGGTCGGACAGTTGCGAGGGGCGGATGTCGCCCAGCGCGCGTGCGATCTGTTCCACCCGGCCCGGGGTCTCGCGCTCCCAGGCTTCCAGCATGCGCTTGACCTGCTTGCGCTGCAGGTTTTCCTGCGAGCCGCACAGGTTGCAGGGGATGATCGGGAAGCCCCTGGCCTCGGCATGGGCTTCGATGTCGGCCTCGCGCACGTAGGCGAGCGGACGGATCACCACGTGCCTGCCGTCGTCGCTCAGCAACTTCGGCGGCATGCCGCCCAATTTCGCGTGGAAGAACAGGTTGAGGAAGAAGGTGTTGACCAGGTCGTCGCGGTGGTGGCCCAGCGCGATCTTGGTGAAACCGTTCGCCGCCGCGTACGTGTACAGCGCGCCGCGGCGCAGCCGCGAGCACAGCGAACACATGGTCTTGCCCTCCGGGATCACCCGGCTGACCACCGAGTAGGTGTCCTGCTCGATGATGTGGAAGTCCACCCCGATCGAACGCAGGTAGTCCGGCAGCACGTGCTCGGGGAAGCCCGGCTGCTTCTGGTCCAGGTTGACCGCGGTGACGCTGAATTCCACCGGTGCCTTCTTCTGCAGCTGCAGCAGCACGTCCAGCAGGGTGTAGCTGTCCTTGCCGCCGGACAGGCAGACCATGACCTTGTCGCCGTCCTCGATCATGCCGAAGTCGGCGATCGCGCGGCCCACCTGGTGGCGCAGGCGCTTGCCCAGCTTGTCGGCCTCGCGCTTGCGGCGCTGGGCGCGGGGCAGGGGTTCGGCGAGGGGCAGGTCGAGGGCGCGCATGGGCCGACCATTTTACCCGCCGCCGGCCCCGCGCCGGCGCGCTATGCTCGACGCATGAACCAGCCCCGCGATCCGCTTGAACTGGCGCGCCTTGCGCGGCGCGTGGTCGAACTGCGGACGGAGCACCGCGACCTGGACGGCGCCATCGACCGCCTGCAGGCCGACATCCAGGCCGACGAACTGGCGCTGAAGCGGCTGAAGAAGCGCAAGCTGCAGCTCAAGGACCAGATCGCCTGGATCGAGAACGCCTTGATCCCGGACGAGCCGGCCTGACCCCGGTCCAGGCAATCAATCCGGCGCGTTTTCCGCCTTGCCGCCGGCTTCCTTCGGCACCACCGGGATCTCCCCGGTGCTGCGGGTGTTGTCCGGGCTGACCTTCTCGATGGTGTGGCGCAGCTCGCGGCCCAGCACCACCCGCGCATCCTTGGCCCAGGCGTTGAGGCGTTCGTCGAAGGCAAGCTTGCCGTTGGCGTCCGCCCACACCAGCTTCAGTTCGCGCAGCTGCTGGATGAAGCCGCGGAACAGGCCCTTGTCGAAGAATTCCGGCGCGGTGTTGGCGTACAGCAGCGACAGGCGCTGCGCGGCGAGGTGGCACATGCTTTCCAGCTCGCCGGCGCTGAGGGTGCCGGCGCCGTTCTTCACCAGCACCGAAATCGCGATGTAGTAGCGCTCGAACGCCTGTTGCAGGGCATGCCCGATCGCGCGCAGGCGGAACACCTCGTCGGTCTGGCCGGCATTGCGCTGGAGGATGCCGCCATCGTCGTCGCCGACCTGCTGCAGCAGGCCTTCGCGGACGAACACCTCGATGGTGCGGTCGATGCGCTCGGCGAAACCGTCCTCGTCCCAGGGCAGGAACAGTTCCGCCTGCAGGAACGGGTACAGGCTGCGGCCGAGGCGCTGCAGCTGCGCGCGCCCCATCCGCCGGTTGTTGAGGAAACACACCGCGATCCATGCCGGCGCGGTGAACAGGTGCAGCACGTTGTTGCGGAAGTAGCTGAGCAGGACCGCGTTCTCGTCGTCCACGCTGAGCACGTCGCCCAGCGGGTGCGCGGTGCGCACCAGGGTGCCGATCTCCTCGCCGTGGGCGACGATCTGCGCCGGCGCGTGCGGGGTCACGGTGACGTGCTGCGAATAGGGCACGTCGCGCAGCAGGGCCTGCGACAGCGCGATCTGCGCCAGCAGGTCGGCTTCGCCCATCGCGTGCTTGGGCGTGGACAGCAGCGCCAGCGCCAGCAGGTTGATCGGGTTGACGTCGGCGGCGCGGTTGACGTTGACCTGGATGCCCTGCGCCAGCGCATCGATGGTGTCGGCCAGCCACGCGGGCTTCTCGTCCTCGGACACCGGCTTGCCGTCCCAGCCGGCGTGCGCTTCGAGCACGTCGTCGAGCTTGATCGGCTCGCCGAAGTTCACCACCACCTGGCCGAAGTTGCTGCGCAGCACCTTGGGGATGCCCATCAGCAGCTGCCAGATCGATTCCTTCTGCTTCGGCTTGCCGGTCAGCTCGTCCAGGTAGCTGCGGCCTTCCATCAGCTTCTCGTAGCCGATGTAGACCGGCTGGAACAGCACCGGACGGCTGGGCTGGCGCAGGTAGGCGCGCACGGTCATCGCCAGCGAACCGACCTTGGGCGGCAGCAGGCGGCCGGTGCGCGAGCGCCCGCCTTCGATGAAGTATTCGATCGAGTAGCCGCCGGAGACCAGTTGCGCCATGTATTCCCGGAACACCGCCGAATACAGCGCGTTGCCCTTGAAGCTGCGGCGGGCGAAGAACGCGCCGCCCTTGCGCAGGATGGTGCCGACCACCGGCAGGTTGAGGTTGATGCCGGCGAAGATGTGCGGCGGCACGATGCCGTGGGTGTACAGCAGGTAGCTCAGCAGCAGGTAGTCCATGTGGCTGCGGTGGGTGGGCACGTAGACCACCTCGAAGCCGGGGGCGGCCTGCTTGAACCTGTCCAGGTGGTGGACCAGCACCCCGCGGTAGATCCGGTTCCACACCGGGGTCAGCATGAAGCTGAGCGAACGCACCATCGGGTGCGAATAGTCGGCGGCGATCTCGTAGGCCATCGCGTGCGCCTTCTGCCACGCGGCTTCCGGCTTCGACTTGTCGCGGCGGGCCTGGTCGGCGATCGCCTCGCGCACGCTGTCCGCGGCCAGCACCTTGTCCACCAGCATGCGCCGGGTCGACAGGTCGGGGCCGACCACCACCTCGCGCACGCGGCGGAAGTGGGTGCGCAGCACGCGCGAGAGCTTGCGCACCGTGCGTTCGGGCGGCAGCCCCTCGCCGACGATCGCGCGCAGCGCCACCGGCGGCGCGAACTGGACCAGGGTGTCGCGGCCGTTGAGCAGCAGCGCCAGCATCCGGCGGAAGCGGCCGACGATGGTCCAGTTCTCCGAGAACAGCACGCTGAACCAGCCGCTGCTGCGGTTGGGCGCCTGGCCGACGAAGATCGACACCGGGACCAGTTGCACGTCCAGGTCCGGGTTGGCGCGGTGCGCCTCCAGCAGCCGCGCCAGCGAACCCGAGTGGGTCTTGTGTTCGGGGCCGGGCAGCAACCCCAGCGCATTGGCATGCCGGCGCGACAGTGCGACGTAGGCGCGCTTGCGGCCCAGCGGGTCGCCGGCCATCGGCTGCAGCGGTGACGGCAGGCCGGCCTCGCGGCAGGCGCGCTCCAGGATCAGCGCGTTGGACAGGCCGTAGTCCTCCAGCACGTAGCAGACCGGCTGGCCGGCGTGGTGGCGGCCCGGTTCATTTGGTTCGAGCTCGAGCTTGAGCCAAGGGTCGATCAGCCAGCCCAGCACCCGCGCCCACAGCGGCGGCCGGGTCACGCGCACCGGCGCGGGCCGCGGCGGGTCGGCCAGGAACGCCGGCAACGGCAGCTGCGGGCTGTCCGCTGCCGGCTCGGCGGCGGCGCGCGCCGGGCCGGCCGCGGAGTCCGCCTGCGCGGGCGCGCTGCCCGTGGTTGTGGCCACGACGGCGGGTTCGGCGGCGGGCGCGGCGTCGAACAGGCTGGGCTGGCTGGGGAGGTCGGGACGGTTGGGCATCGCCGACATTATGGCGAAGCGGGGTTTTTCGCGCCCGCCGCGGCTTGCCTGCCGGCCAGCGAGGCCTCGGCGCGGCGCAGGAAATCGGCCAGGTACCAGTGCCCATCGATGCGCTGCACCGGCACGACTGCATCGATCTCGCTCCCGGCCAGCTGGTAGCGCAGCCGCAGGCGGGCGCTGTCGCCAGTCTGCTCGAGCAGGCGCACCTGCATCCCGCGCAGGCTGGCGTCGAGGTCGAGGCCGTACTGGCTGCGCAGCTGTGCCAGCAGGGTGGCGATGAACGGCGACAGCCGGTTCAGGCTGGGGTCCATGCCCAGCGTGGCGTAGGCGGCGGGGCCGGCCTTGCCTTCGATGCCGCTGCGGCGCGCCGCCGCGACCAGCGCCGCGAAGAATGGGCGGGCGTGTTTCGGATCCGACAGCGGCGCCGCCAGCGCCCAGCCACCCACGGCGGCCAGCGCCTGGGCCACGTGCTCGCGCTCCTCGGGGGTGTAGCCGGCCTGCTTCTGGACGTATTCGCCGCCGAACTGGACCAGGGTCCGGATCGCCTGGTCGATGTCGCGGTCGGCGCCGGCGAATTGGCGGCCAAATGTCGCCATCAACCTGGCTTCGGCGTCGTTCTCCTGCAAAGCTGCAAGCATCTTCGGCAATTTCGCATCCAGCGGGAGTTCGTCCAGCGGCCAGCGCGTGCGCCCCTCGCGCCAGCCGGCGGCGAGCCGTGCATGCAGGTCCGGCGGCACCGCCAGCCGCGCGAAGCCGGCGCCATCGCGGGCCAGCAGGCGGTCGCGCAGGACATTGACCGCCTCCACCGGCTTGCGGGCGGCCTGTGCCTGCGGTTTCACGGCAACCCCGATCGGCGCGCCGGTCCCGGGCGTGCCGCGTTCACAGGCGGGCAGGCACAGGCCGAGGAGGGCAGCCAGGGCGATGCGGCCAACGGCGTGCAGGCGAACGGGCATCGGCATGTCTCCAGGCGTTGCCGGAGTGTCGGTGCCGGCTGCCCGGCGATGCAAGCGTGCACCATGCCGTGGGCCACGGCCGGGGCCGTCGGCCATTCGCTTCGCGGCCCGGAATGCCGCTGCGCGAACAGCCGCCATCCCCGTCCGCGGCATCGCGTGGCTGGACAGCGCGCACAAAAAAAGAGGCCCGGGGGCCTCTTCAAGTCCGGCCGGGCCGGAGGACAGCAGTTGTGGCATGGCTCCGGCCGAGGCCGGATGGATGCAGGCTACCGCCGTCATTGACTTAATGCAATAGATGAATGTTTATCAGATAAACCATTGATTTATTTGGCCATATCCAAACTTCCCAACTTCGCCGCGCGGCGCGCGCCGGGCGGCTGGTCCCAGGCGTTGTTGAACGTTGCCGGCTCCCAGCTGCCGTAGGTCGGGTTGGGCAGCATGAACCAGCGCTCGCCGAACCAGTCCTCGTATTCGCCATACAGGCCGTCGCGGTCCTTCGGCGTGTTCGCCACGATCTCGACGAAATCGCCGAGCTGGTCGCCGAACTGCATCAGCACGCGGTACTTCTGGCCGGCCAGCTTGCGACGGCAGAGTTTCTCGCTGCCGTTCTGCTCGCAGTCCGCAACGAAGGTGCCAAGGCCGAGGAACACGCTTTCGTCCTTGACCGGCAGGCCCTCTGCCTTGAGGTTGGCGATGGTCGCCGCCTGCAGGTGCTCGGCGCGGTTGGAGATGTACAGGATGGTCACGCCCCTGGCCGCCGCGGCCTTGGCGAAATCGACCACGCCGGGGACCGCCTTCGCCTTCTTTTCGGCGACCCACAGGTCCCAGGTGGTGTCTTCGTAGCTGGCGCCGTCGCGCACCAGCCGCGCCTGGTAGGGCGAGTTGTCGAGCACGGTCTCGTCGACGTCCATCACCACCGCCGGCGGCAGCCCGGTGGCGGCGTTGCCGCGTTCATCCGGCACCAGCGCGTCCCAGTTGGCCTGCGTCAGTGCCGCGTCCAGCTTGTCGGCGGCGGCGCGGTACACGGTCTGCGCGACCGCGTCGTACTCGGCCGCGCGCTGCACCCACAGCACCGCGTTGAGGTTGTCGTTCGGGCCGGCGCCGGCCGCTGCCGGCTCCGCCGCTGGCGTGGCTGCGGGCGTGGCCGGTTGCGCTGCGGTATCGGGAGCGGTGAACGACGCGGGCGTGCAGGCCGCCAGCGACAGTGCGGCGGCGAGCAGGGACAGGGTCAGGGCAGGACGCATGGACAGGACTCGTGGACGGGTTCCGGGCCGAGTGTACCTGCCCGTGGTGACCGCCCAGGCGGCGGATCACTCGCCCAGCAGGGCGCGGATATTGGCGATCCCGGCGCTGGCGCGCTCCGCCTTGCGTGCGGCATCGGCCACCGGGTCGGCGCCGTCACGCTGCAGTTCGGCCGCCGGCAGCTCGTCCAGGAAGCGGCTCGGCCGCAGCCGCAGGCGGTCGCCCCAGCGTTGCGCCTGGCTGGCGTGCGAGAGCCACAGCTGTTCCCTGGCGCGGGTGATGCCGACGTACAGCAGCCGGCGTTCCTCGTCGATCCGGCCCTCCTCGATGCTGGCCTCGTGCGGCAGGTTGCCGTCCTCCACCCCGACGATGAACACGAAGCGGAACTCCAGCCCCTTCGCCGCGTGCATCGACATCAGCCGCACCTGGTTGCCGGCATCGCCCTTGTCCGCGTGCGAGAGCAGGGCGAGCGCGGCGGCGAGCTCGCCGGGACCCGACGTCCGCGGGCCGTCGAACCAGTCGGCGAGCTCGTCCAGGTTGCGCCGGCGCGCCTGGAACTGCGCCTCGTCCTTGCACAGCGCGCGCAGCGCGGCGAGCAGGCCGGAGCGTTCGTTCAACCTGCGCACCAGTTCGGCCGGCGGCAACGTGCGGGCGTCGCCGCGCAGGCCGCGGACGATGTCGGTGAAGCCCTGCAGCGCGTTCGCGGCGCGCGCCGGCAGCTGCTTGGCCACCGCCATCGACTCGGCCGCACGCGCCAGCGGCAGGTGCGCATGCGCGGCCAGTTCGGCCAGTTTCGCCAGCGAGGTGGCGCCGACGCCGCGGTTCGGCGCGGCCACCGCGCGCAGGAAGGCGGCGTCATCGTCCGGATTGGCGAGCAGGCGCAGCCACGCCAGCGCGTCCTTGACCTCGCCGCGGTCGAGGAAGGCGGTGCCGCCGCTCAGGTGGTAGGGGATGCGCAGCAGTTGCAGTGACTTCTCCAGCGCGCGGCTCTGGTGGTTGCCGCGGAACAGGATGCAGAACTCGCTCCACGGCGCGGCGTGCTTCTGCGCGGTGAACTGGATCTCTGCGGCGACCTTCTCCGCCTCGTGGGCGGCATCCCGGCATTCCCAGACGCGGATCCGCTCGCCATCGGCGGCATCGCTCCACAGCGTCTTCGGGTGTTCGTGCGGGTTGTTGGCGATCAGCGCGTTGGCCGCGCGCAGCACCCGGTTGCTGCAGCGGTAGTTCTGCTCCAGCTTGACGATGCGCAGCGCCGGGTAGTCGCTGCCGAGTTGCAGCAGGTTGTCCGGGTTGGCGCCGCGCCAGGCATAGATGCTCTGGTCGTCGTCGCCGACCACGGTGAACTGGCCGGGTTCGCCGGCGATCGCCTTCAGCAGCCGGTACTGGGCGTCGTTGGTGTCCTGGCACTCGTCGACCAGCAGGTAGCCGATGCGCTCGCGCCAGCCGGCCACGGCATCGGCATCGGATTCCAGCAACTGCACCGGCAAGCGGATCAGGTCATCGAAATCGACCGCATTGAACGCCGACAGGCGCTGCTGGTAGCGCGCGTACAGCGCCGCCGCCTCGTGTTCGCGGGCGCTGCGGGCGGCCTCGGCGGCCTGTTGCGGCGACAGCCCGGCGTTCTTGGCGCGGCCGATCAGCTGCTTCGCGGCATCCACCACGTCCGGCTTGCTGCCCGGCGGCAGCAGGTCCTTCAGCTGCGCCGCGGAATCGTCGGCGTCGAAGATCGAAAAGCCGCGGCGCAGGCCGAGGCGGGCGTGCTCGACCTGCAGGATGCGCAGGCCCAGCGCGTGGAAGGTGCTGACGGTCAGGTCCTGCGCCGCATCGCCGCGGATCCGCCTGGCCACGCGCTCGCGCATCTCGCGCGCGGACTTGTTGGTGAAGGTGATCGCCGCGATCCGCTTGGCGGGATAGCGGCCGGTATGGATCAGGTGGGCGATCTTCTCGATGATCACCCGGGTCTTGCCGCTGCCCGCGCCCGCGAGCACCAGCAGCGGGCCTTCGGTGTGGAGGACGGCCTGCTGCTGCGGCGGGTTCAGGCCGTGGAGTGCTGGGTTGCGCATGGGGCGCGCATTGTACGTCGCCGGCAAGCGCGCCCCGCGGACGCGCCGACATTAGAATCGCGGCATGGCCAAGCTCTACTTCTACTTCTCGGCGATGAACGCCGGCAAGACCACCACCCTGCTGCAGTCCGCGCACAACTACCGCGAGCGCGGCATGCGGGTGGCGATCCTGACCCCGCGGCTGGACGATCGCGCCGGCCAGGGGGTGGTGGCCTCGCGGATCGGCCTGCAGGCGGAGGGCATCGCCTTCACCGGCAGCGCCGACCTGGAGGCGCTGGTGCGCGCGGACATCGCCGCCCGCGGCAAGCTCGATTGCGTGCTGGTCGACGAGGCGCAGTTCTTGACGAAGGCGCAGGTGTGGCAACTGAGCGAGGTAGTGGATGCGCTGCGCATCCCGGTGCTCTGCTACGGCCTGCGCACCGATTTCCGCGGCGAGCTGTTCGAGGGCAGCCAGTACCTGCTGGCGTGGGCCGACGAGCTGCAGGAGATCAAGACCATCTGCCACAGCGGCAAGAAGGCGACCATGAACGTGCGCATCGATGCGCAGGGGCATGCGCTGCAGGACGGCCCGCAGGTGGAGATCGGCGGCAACGAGCGCTACGTGTCGGTGAGCCGCGCCGAATTCAAGAAGGTGATGCGCGGCGAGGGCAGGGTCCTGCCGCTGCAGGCGCCGCTACCGCTGTAGGCGGGAAACGCCGGCGGTCACCCGCGCTTGCCGCAGGCCGCGCGGATCGCGCCGATCTCGCGCTGCAGCGCGCCGCCTTCGGGCAGCAGCAGCTGGACCTGCGCCAGCACCGCATCCAGTTCGCCGCCGGCCTGCGCCGGCCGCGCCGCGCAATCGCGTTCGGCGGCATAGGCGCGCGCCAGCCAGCCGGCCTTGCGCTGTTCGATGTCGCGCTGATCCGGGTTCGCCCACCCGCGCAGCCGTTGCAGCGCCTCGGCGTTGCCGCGCGCGGCTTCGAAGCGGGCCAGCGAGATCTCCGCCCGGCGGGTGTGCGAGTGCGCCGGGCCGTAGCCGGCGCGGGTCAGCCGCACCGCGTCCTGCAATGCCTCGCGTGCGGCATCGTCCTGGCCGAGCGCGGCCAGCACTTCGCCGAGCAGGCGGTCGCTGTCGCCGACCAGTTCGTGGCCGGGGCCGAAGCGCTGCACGCGCAGCTGGCGGGACTCGCGGACCAGCGGCAGCGCGCGCGCGTCCTGGCCGTCGCTGTGCAGGATCATCGCCAGGTTGAAGGTGCCGGCGGCGATGGTGCCGGGGTTGGGATCGGACCGCCAGGCCTCCACCGCCTGCGTCTGGTACGCGATCGCGCGCTTCAGGTCGCCGCGTTCCCAGGCAACCACGCCCAGGCTGTTGTAGAGGCGGGCGAGGTCCGGATGGTTGCGCTGCAGGCGCGCGCGCATCCACGCGTAGGTGTCGAGGAATTCGGATTCGGCCTCGCCGAAGCGGCCGAGGTCGACGTACAGCGCGGCCAGCTGGCGGCGCGCGTCGATGGTGGCGCGATGCTCGCGGCCATGCAGCTCCTGCGCCAGCGCCAGCGAGGCGCGGCAGTCGCGTTCGGCGGCGGCGAGGTCGTCGTTGTTGCGCTCCAGCGAACACAGGCTGCGCAGCATGTCGATCGCCAGCGGATGGCGGTCGCCGACCTTCTGCCGGAATTGCGCGAGGGCATCGCGCAGGACCCGGATCGCCTGCCGCGGGTTGCCGTCGTCGGCGTGCAGCGCGGACAGGTCGAGCAGGCTTTCGGCCACGCCCACGTCATCGCCGTTGTCGCGGCGCAGCTTCAGCGAGCGCGAGAACAGCTGGTTGGCGAGGTTGCGCTCGCCGAGCTCGCGGCGGCAGCGCGCCAGCTGCGAATAGAACGCGGCGACCTGCGCCGGCAGCTGCTCCTGCTCGCGCTCGGCCAAGGCCAGCAACGGCTGCATCTGGCGTTCGCACCCGCGCGCGTCGCTGAGTTCGCGGCGTGCGGCCCCGCGCAGGGTGGCCGCTTCCAGGCGCAGGCTGGTCGGCGCCTCCGGCAGCGCGCGCAGCAGCTGCGCCTGGCGTTCGAGCAGGGCGTTGGCCTCGCGGTAGTCGCCCAGCCCGAGCCGCAGCCGCGCGACCATGCCGTACAGCTCCGCGCGTGCCTGCGGTTGCCGCGCCAGGCTGCGTTCGCCGCGCACGATGCCCAGGTCGAGCAGGGTGCGCAGGTCCATCGGCGCGTCGAGCGGCGTGTTGCCGGCGCTTTCGAACAGGCCGGCCACGAAGTTCTGCAAGGCCTGCGCGCGATTGGCCTCGCGCAGGGCCTGGCGCGCCTGCCAGCTGACCAGCACCAGCGCGGTCACCATCACCGCCAGCACCAGGGTCGCCGCGCCCAGTGCCCAGCGGTGGCGGTTGAAGTACTTGCGGGTGCGGTAGCCCAGGCTCTCGCCGCGCGCCAGCACCGGCCGCCCGCGCAGGTAGCAGAGCAGGTCCTGCGACAGCGCCTCGGCGGAGACGTAGCGCTGGTCCGGGCGCTTGCCGAGCGCCTTCAGGCTGATGTTGTCGAGGTCGCCCGACAGTTCGCGCGCGAGCCGTGCCGGCGAATACGGCCGCGCCGCCTCCTCGCTGGCGCGCGCCGCCGCCTGCGACGGCCGCAGCGGCTCGCCGGCCAGGATCGCCTCCTCCCATTCGGCGTCGGTCTGGCGCTTGAGGCGGTACGGCTTGCTGCCGGTCAGCAGTTCGTACAGCACCACCCCCAGCGAATACACGTCGGTCATGGTGGTGACCGGCTCGCCGCGGATCTGCTCTGGCGCCGCGTAGTGCAGGGTGAAGGTGCGCACGCCGGTGCGGGTCTGCTCGACCGGCAGCGGCTCGCCGTCGAGCAGCTTGGCGATGCCGAAGTCGAGCAGGCGCACGTGACCGGCCGGGGTCACCAGGATGTTGGACGGCTTCAGGTCGCGGTGCACGATCAGGTTGGCGTGCGCGTGGCTGACCGCTTCGCAGACCTGGCGGAACAGGTCGAGCCGCGCGGCGATGTCGAGCTGGCGCGACTGGCAGTAGCTGGTGATCGGCTCGCCGTCGACGTATTCCAGCGCGAGGTACGGCTGCCCGTCGCGGTCGATGCCGGCGTCCAGCAGGCGCGCGATGTAGGGGTGCGCGAAGCGGGCCAGGATCTCGCGCTCGCGGTCGAAGCGCACGCGCAGCTTGGGATCGGCCAGGCCGGCGCGCAGCAGTTTCAGCGCGACCTTGCGGTCGTACAGGCCGTCGGCGCGCGCCGCCAGCCAGACCTGGCCCATGCCGCCTTCGCCGATCAGCCGGTCCAGCCGGTACGGTCCGATCCGCGCGCCCGGGCGCGCGCTGTTGGGCACCTCCACCACCGGCTCGGCGAGGAACGCGTCATCGCCTTCCTCCAGCGCGAGCAGGCCCTCGAGTTCATCGGCCAGCGCCGCGTCCTCGCGGCGCAACGCGGCCAGGTGTTCGCCGCGCGCTTCGAGCGGCAGCTCCAGCAGCGCATCCAGCAGCGGCGACAGGCGTTGCCAGCGTTCGGCGTCCATTGGTCTGCGCCGGATCGCCTGGCCCCGGGCTCAGGCGACGGCCGGGTCCTTCAGCGAGGCGAGCAGGAACATCCGCGCCTTCTGCCAGTCGCGGCGCACGCTGCGCTCGGAGCGCTGCAGCAGCGCGGCGATCTCCAGCTCGGACAGGCCGGCGAAATAGCGCAGTTCGACCACCTGGGTCAGCCGCGGTTCGACCGCGTGCAGGCGGGTCAGCGCGGTGTCCAGGCCCAGCATGTCCTCGTCCAGGCGGA
>Ga0209476_10000609_pt1 | contig 24469 bp, 25 predicted proteins | sample KloWWTrecipitate_FD_187179 | JGI IMG/M metagenome (GOLD analysis project Ga0209476, IMG submission 187179) | Active sludge microbial communities from Klosterneuburg, Austria, studying microevolution and ecology of nitrifiers - Klosterneuburg... | ecosystem: Engineered > WWTP > Aerobic digester... | reverse complement strand
CGTTCGAGAAGGACCAGGCAGAGGCCGCTGCCACGAAGCTGATGGAGGGCGAGTTCACGCTCGACGACTTCCTCGAGCAGATGCAGGCGCTGAAGAAGATGGGCCCGCTGGGCAACCTGATGGGCATGATGCCCGGAATGCCCAAGGAGCTCAAGGGCGCCGAGATCGGCGACGATCAGCTCAAGCCGATCGAGGCCATCATCCGCAGTATGACCCCGCTGGAGCGGCGCAAGCCGGAACTGATCAACGGCAGTCGCCGCAACCGCATCGCCATGGGCAGCGGCACCACGGTTGGCGACGTCAACCGCCTGGTCAAGCAGTTCGGTGAGATGCAAAAGATGATGAAGCGGATGGGCGCCACGATGGGCGGCCGGCCCGGCAAGAAGGGCAAGAAGGGCAAGCCCGGTCGCGGTTTCCCCGGAATGCCCGCTGGGATGGGCGGAATGCCCGGCATGCCCGGTGGTGGAATGCCCGGTTTGCCTCCCGGAATGGGTGGGGCGCCGGGTGGCTTCCCCAACTTCAATTGATAGCCTTACGCAGTTCGTATTTCGACGTCGTCAACGCATTTTGTATAGGGAGCACTGAAGTCGCATGGCAGTAAAGCTGCGTCTCACTCGGGTCGGCAAGACCAAGCAACCGCAGTACCGCATCGTGGCGGCTGACAGCCGTTCGCCTCGCGACGGTCGGTTCATCCAGATCGTGGGCACCTACAACCCCCGCACCGAGCCTTCGTCGCTCAACGTCGACAACGCCAAGGCCGTCAAGTGGCTGATGGACGGCGCACAGCCGACCGAGCGGGTCAAGAAGCTGCTCGAGATCTCGGGCGCCTGGGCCGAGTTCGGCACCGCTCGCGCGGCGAAGTAATTCCCAGTCATGACCGACGTTCAGACTGAAGATCAGCCAGTACTGGCACCCACCGCCACCGCCGTGCTCACGCATGTCGTGCGTTCCATCGTCGACGACCCCTCGCTGGTCATCGTCGAGGGCGCCGAGAGCCGTGGTCGGGTCAAGCTCGAAGTTCGCGTCGGCCCTGGCGACCTCGGCCGCGTGATCGGCCGTCGTGGCCGCACTGCGCAGAGCATCCGCACCGTGGTGCGCGCTGCCGCCACCCGCGACGACGTCGAAGTCGACGTCGACTTCGCTGACTGAGCCCGTCGGCTCGCTGGCAGCAATGCCGACAGACAGCACGCTCGTCGAAGTTGGCCACATCGGCCGCGCCCATGGTGTGCGCGGCGATCTGTACGTCGACCTGATGACCGACCGCACCGAACGGCTCGCCGTCGGTGCCCGTGTCAAGGCTCGCGACAAGTGGCTGACGGTCGAGGCCGCTCGTCCGGCCGGTACCCGCTGGCTGGTCCACTTCGCCGGTCTCGCCGATCGCACGGCCGCCGAAGCATTCGTCAACTCGACGTTGCTGGCCGAGCCGCTGCCAGCGCTCAGTGACGACGGGTTGTACGTCAGCGACCTGATCGGATGCGACGTGGTCGGCACCGATCAGCAGTCGTACGGACGGTGTGTTGCGGTCGTCGCCAACCCCGCGCACGACTTGTTGGAGCTCGAATCCGGCGCGCTGGTCCCGATCGTGTTCATCGTGGCAACGACCCCCGGTGTCGTCACGATCGAGCCGCCCGAGGGCCTGTTCGACCTTTTGTAGTGGTGGACCCACCGCTCGCAGCGTTTGCGAGTGCGGGTAGAATACAGCTAACGACGGGAGAGTCATGGTTGTGCGGGTGAAGGAATCTCTTGATGGTGATGGTGCAGTTGCGGTTGCGGAGCCGCATCGGTCGAAGTTGTCGACCCAGCGCGCGAGTCATACCACTCAACGTGCTGACAGTCTCAAGAAATCTGCAAAGATTGTATCTCGAAAGCGCCCGGCGTCGTCATTGTCCCGTGCTGCCGGCGTCGAACAGAGCCCTTATTTGACAGCGCAGGAGGTGGAGACGATCGAGAACGTAGAGCAAGTCCCGAAACCTTCAGCCTCGGAGTCGAGACTGGGGCGGCACAAGTTGAAGGTGACGCTAGTCGGAGGCGACGCGTTAGCGTACGCGCTCGGCTTTGGCGTCGTCATACAAGTGGTAGGGTATCCGGCTCAACGCGGCCAATGGCGTGCGCTGGTGGTCGTCGCTGTGGCGACTGCGATCGGCCTCCTCGCCATGAAGGCACAAGGTCTGTTTCTCGCTCGGGTGAGCGTGGTCAGGGTCCTCGAACTCACCCGTAGCACGAGGGCAGCAGCGCTCACCGCGGGAGGGATGATCATCGTCGACCGGGTTCTTCGCACGGGTGTACGAATTCGATATCTCGTTCTGGGCGCCATTCTGTCGTGGTTCTTCATTGTGGTGAGTCGCTCGATTTTCAGGTCGTGGCTGGCCCTGCGGCGAAGTGACGGTCAACACCAGCGGCGGGTCGTGTTCGTCGGAACCGACGACGAAGCGTCTCGCCTCGTCGAGCTCTTCGACACCCACGCTGATCTTGGAATGGCGGTGGTGGGTGTCGTTGGCAGCTACGACGAGGCTGTGACGACAGGACTTGCTACTCGCTGGATCGGAGAAGTGAATCTCACAGAAGCGCTCGTCGCGCGGCTCGACGCCTCTGGAGTCGTGGTGTCGCCGAACGCGGTCAGCGCAACGCGCCTGAACACGTTGATTCGCAACATACAGAACGTCGACGGCCACGTGCACCTCGCGACCGGTGTCTCCGGCATCGACGCGCGTCGACTTCGTTCGCTGCCGCTGTCATATGAGCCGTTGTTGTATGTCGAGGCGTCGTCGTTGTCGCGGTTGCAGGTCATCGTAAAGCGAACATTCGATGTCGTGGTCTCGGCGCTGCTGCTCATCCTGGCTGCGCCATTGTTGGTCGTCATTGCTGTACTGATCTGGGCTAACGATCGCGGGCCGGTGACCTTTCGGCAGCGTCGGGTCGGCTTGGGCGGAGCGACCTTCGATGTGTTGAAGTTCCGAACGATGGTGGTCGACGCCGAGGCAAAGCTTGCGACGTTGCAGGCCGCAAACCAGCGCAACGGCCCGCTCTTCAAGATGGATCGCGATCCGCGAGTGACCAAAATTGGTCGCTTCCTTCGTGAGACGAGTCTCGATGAGCTCCCTCAGCTGGTCAACGTGCTGCGTGGCGAAATGAGTCTTGTGGGCCCGCGTCCGGCGCTTCCGTCTGAGGTCGCCAACTTCGATCTCGACTTGCGTCAGCGTGAACGCGTGCTGCCTGGTATCACCGGGCTCTGGCAGGTGGAGGCCCGTGACAACCCGTCGTTCATGGCGTACCGTCGGCTTGATCTGTTCTATGTGGAGAACTGGTCGATCACGCTCGACCTCATGATCATCCTCCGCACTTTTGAGCAGCTGCTGCTCAAGGCAGTACAGCTGGTTGTTCGTCGGATTCGCCCGACCTCGCCGGCAGTTGCCGATGAGGTGTTTGTCGCGTCAGGGTCGGTGGCCAATTGAGTTCACTTCCGCCCCGTTCTGAACTTCGGCTCGGTATGGACCTCGTCCACGTCCCCGATGTTCAGTCGTCACTCGACACCTTTGGCCAGCGGTATTTGAGGCGCGTGTATACGGACCGCGAGCTCGCCACCTGTGCTGTCAACGGTGGCTGGTCGGCGGCGCGCTTGGCTGCGCGATTCGCAGCAAAGGAAGCCGCTGTGAAGGTGCTCAGGCCTGTCGACGGTTTGTCGTATCGCCACATCGAGGTCGTGAACGACTCCACCGGCGCCCCTGAGCTTTCGTTCACCGGCAGTGCACAACTGCGTGCCGATGCTGTTGGACTTCAGGGTCACACGCTGTCACTCTCACACGACGGCGCGTATGCCGTGGCGGTCTTCGCAGGTCTGGTCGCGCCATGAGTGGGGAACTGCGACGTCCGTCAAGTTCGAGAGGTTCAGCAAGATGTCGGGAGGAATAACGATGGAGCGCGCTCTCATTGTTCGTAAGGTGCTCGAAGAGCACGGAAAGCTTGGCGTCGATGTCGCCTCTATTGGCGACGACGAGAGTTTGTACGCCTCTGGACTGACGTCGCACGCGAGTGTGAATGTGATGCTGGCGCTCGAGGATGAGTTTGACATCGAGTTCCCGGAGCGGATGTTGAAGCGGGCGACCTTCGAGTCCATTTCCAACCTCAGCGGTGCGCTCGAAGCGCTCCTCGGCGCCGAGTAGGTGTCCGGTGAGGACTGAAGTGCAGAGCTCTCCGAATGCTGCTGCTCTGTTTTCAGCGCTGCAACTGATTTGCCGGGACGTTGTCGGCCCGGCGGCGGTTCAGGTCGATCGCGACTCGGTGTTTCCGACGGATTCCATTGCAGCATTGCGCTCGGCTGGGCTGCTTGGTGCGCTCGTGCCGACGACCTACGGCGGCGGTGGGTGCTCCTACGCCGAGATCTCGGCGATGTGTACCGAGCTGGGTCGTAGCTGTGGTTCGACGGCCATGGTGTTTGCGATGCACCAGATTCAGGTGGCGTGTGTCGTCGAGCACTGCCAGGGTCAGCCTCACTTTGACGAGTTTCTTACGGAGATCGCCTCCCAGGGCCGGCTCATCGCCTCCGCGACGTCCGAGGCCGGGGTTGGCGGCGATGTCCGTAGCAGCGTGTGCGCAGTCGAGGTTTCCGGCGACAAGTTTGCCCTCGAGAAGAACGCAACTGTCATCTCCTACGGCGACTATGTCCACGACATCCTCGTCACCGCCCGGCGCAATACGGAAGCAGCTGCAAGCGACCAAGTCATCGTGCATGTGCAGCGGCCGCTGCTAGAACTAGAGCCTCGCGGCACCTGGGATGCATTCGGTATGAGGGGCACGTGCAGCATCGGCTACCTCCTGCGGGCCACCGGTGCCGTCGATCAGATCGTTCCGCACTCGTACAGCGACGTGTCCGAGCGCACGATGCTGCCTGTCACCCACATCCTGTGGTCATCGCTGTGGCTCGGAATCGCGGACGATGCAATGGACAAGGCGCGAATCTTTGTGCGTACCGCTGCGCGCAAGTCGCCCGGTGTCACCCCACCAGGAGCACGTCACCTCGCCGTCGCCCAGGCGGCGCTGGATGCGATGCGCGCCGGCGTACTGGTGGCGCTTGACGAATACGAGGCGGTTCGACGGGATCCCGAAGTTGCTTCGACTCTCAGTTTCGCGATCCGCATGAACGAGCTCAAACTGACGGCATCGGTCGCCGTCGTTCAGATCGTCCAGGCCGCTATGAACGTGTGCGGAATCGCTGCGTACCGCAACGACACACCGTTCTCACTGGGGCGACACCTTCGTGACGCTCACAGTGCCGCGGTCATGGTGCACAACGATCGCATCATTGAGCACAACGCCAGCCTCTTGTGCGTGGCAAAGGAGATCTGAGCAATGTCGCCCGAAGAACTCGTCAAGTCACATCTCGCGATGCGCGACCGTTTGTTCGCGGCGGGCCTGCTGATCCCAACTGGCGCCGATGGTGTGTACGGAAGATCCGCCGAGTTCGAAAAGGTGATCGCTGGATTGAAGCGGGCCGTCCGAGCTGCCGGATTGGCCGAGCACGCGGTCGAGCTGGAGTTCCCCCCGCTCTTGCCGAAGAAGACATTCGACAGCATCGGCTACCTGCGCAACTTCCCCCAGCTGTGTGGCGCAGTCTTCTCGTTTCGAGGTGGGGAGCCAGAGTATGCGTCACTTCTCAAGACGCTCGACGGAGGTGAACCGTACGCGCATCATCTCAGTCAGAGTGATCTGGCCTTGACACCGGCGTGTTGCTATCCCGTGTATCCGACGCTCCAGAACCAGGTGCTCGCCGAGGCGCAGGTTTTCGAGACCAGTCAGTATTGCTTTCGCCACGAGCCCTCGCAGGACCCGATGCGGCTGCAGGCCTTTCGGATGATTGAGCACATTCGCGTTGGCACACCGGATGATGTTTTGGACTGGCGCGAGCTATGGCTCGAACGAACCCCGGCACTGCTCACCGATCTGGGCCTTCAGGTTGGCTCCGATGTCGCGAACGATGCGTTCTTCGGTAGAGCCGGCCGTTTGCTCTCGATGAGTCAACGCGAGCAGCAGTTGAAGATCGAGTTCCTCATTCCTGTGTTCGGCGATGAGCACCCCACCGCGTGTGCCTCGATCAACTATCACCAGGATCATTTCGGCGAGCTGTTCGAAATACGGACACCGTCGGGCGAGTTGGCGCATTCGTCGTGCGTGGGGTTCGGTCTCGAACGATGCACTGTCGCGTTGTTCGCGGAGCACGGTATGTCGATCGACTCGTGGCCGGCGGCCGTCAGAACTCGGTTGTGGGGATGACGGTGCACTCGCTGCTGCCGATCACCGCAGCGAGCTACGAGCACCACTGGCTGCACGACGATGACCGCGATTGGCCAGAGACCAACTGTTACGTAGATCTCTGGATCGAGGTGCTCAACGCGCTGAATCTGGACCCGTTGGCGAGCCTTGCCTTCACTCTCGATGTCGGCTTCAACGGTGAACAGTGGGACTTCTTCAAGCATCCCGCCAACGATCTCTGGGAGCTCTACGGTCTCAAAGTTGCGGAGATCAACGTGTGGCGGCCTTTGGCCGACCATGTCATCGCTCACATCGAGCTGGGGAATCTTCTGACGTTGGAAGCCGATGCATACTTCCTGCCCGACACGGCCGGAGTGTCGTACGGAACTCAACATCAAAAGACGACCATCGTGCCGCAGATGATCGACGTGGACAACGAGCGCCTTGGTTACTTTCACAATCGCAGCTACTTCGAGTTGGACGGTGATGACTTTCGTGGCGTGCTTCGAACTGAGTCGACGCAGACGTCACTTGCCCCGTATGTCGAAGTGATCGACACGTCGTTGCTGCGCCAGCCCACCCGTGAGGAGCTGGCTGACGTCGCAGAGCGTCTCGTGCGGGTGCACATCGGCAATCGGCCAGATGGGAATCCGCCCCGCGAACTCGCGACGCGGATTACGGCCGATCTGCCATGGCTGCGCCAGCATCCCGACCGGTTTCATGGGTACGCATTTGGCACCCTCCGTCAGCTCGGTGCCTGGGCGTCGACGGCTTCGGAATTCGTGAAGTGGCTGGAACGCCCCGAACTCGATGGTGCCGCGGAGGCGCTCGCGTCGATTTCAGCGACAGCCAAGACGTGTCAATTCAAGTTGGCTCGCGTTCTTGCGGGCCGCGACGTCAACCTCGACGAGTTGTTCGACCGAATGTCCGAGGCATGGGATTCGGTCTACGCGCCGCTGGTTCGGGTGTATGGCTCCTGAGACCACAGAGTTGACCTCATGGGAGGTTGCCGCGCTGGCAGCAGGCAGCTGTCAACACCCGTCCGATCTCGCACTCGAGGGTGCAGCATGGTTGCCAATGCGCGTCCCTGGTACGGCGGCCGACGCATTGCGAGAGCATGAGCAGTGGGATCTCGGGAAGTCGTTCGACTTCGACGTCGACGACTGGTGGTTTCGAACCAGTTTTCCCGCGGAGCCAGGGAATGCCCGACTGCGTTTTGGTGGCCTGGCGACGGTCGCGGATGCCTGGCTCAACGGGGAGCACGTCCTGCACAGCGAGAACATGTTCCTGGCGCACGACATCGACCTCGCCGTCGAGGCCCAGAACGAGCTGGTTGTCGTATGTCGCTCGTTGCGTCAGCACCTCGCCATCCGCAGGCCCCGCCCGCGGTGGAAGACGCGACTTGTTGAGGCACAGCAACTCCGGTGGATACGCACTTCGTTTCTCGGTCGGATGACTGGCTGGAACCCTGAGTGCGCTCCTGTCGGACCGTGGCGTCCAGTGACTGTCGGTCCAGTGCCCGAGCTGGCGGTTCTCTCGCTGCGGGCGCGCATGACCGCCGAGGGCGGACTGCTGGAGGTCGACGTCGAGCTGACCCGTGATGCATCGGCCTCCGTCTGGCTCGAGCTCGACGGAGCTCGCGCTCCAATGCGGGTCGCGCCAGACGGCGACGGGGGGCGGCTGGTTGGGGCGCTCGCTCTCGACAGCATCGCGCCATGGTTTCCTGCAACTCACGGAGCACCCGCGTTACACGACGCCTACGTGGTCGTGGAGGATGCGGGTGGGACGGAGCAGTTCTCATTGGGCCGCGTCGGCTTTCGAAGCGTAGAAGTCGATGAGGGCGCTGGGGCATGGCGGCTGCGAGTGAACGGCGTGGCCGTGTTCGCGCGCGGGGCCTGTTGGGTCCCGATCGACATTGTCCGCCTGTGGACGGAGCCAGCCAACCTGCGAGAAGAGTTGCAGCGGATGGTCGACGCTGGCTGCAACATGGTGCGGGTGCTGGGAATCGGTGCGTATGAGCAGTCCGAGTTCTATGAACTCTGCGACGAGCTGGGTTTGATGGTGTGGCAGGATCTCATGTTTGCCAATATGGATCAGCCTCTGGACGAGGAAAACTTTCACGCGTCCGTGGTTGCCGAGGTCGAGCAATTCCTCCAGGCGCATCAGTCGCATCCGTCGATCGTGGCGGTGTGCGGCGGCAGCGAGGTAGAGCAGCAGGCAGCAATGATGGGTGTCGAGCCGGCGATCGGCCGCAACCGTGTGGGACGAGATGTGCTGCCGGCTCTCGCGGCCTCGGTGCTCCCCGACGTGGTCACCATTCCGTGCAGCCCCTCCGGCGGTGTGTTTCCCTTCCACGTCGACACCGGTGTCAGCCATTACTACGGCGTCGGCGCCTACCTGCGGCCCTTCACCGACGCGCGGCTGGCCGGCGTGAAGTTTGCGTCGGAGTGTCTCGCCTTCTCGAACGTTCCGAGTCGTGAGTCAGTCGATGAGCTGCTGGCCAATGCAGAAAGTCCTGCACACTCGCCGCTGTGGAAGCAGCGAGTTCCTCGTGATCGGGGTGCAGGCTGGGATTTCGAAGACGTGCGCGATCACTATGTGCAGGAGTTGTTCGGCGTTCGTCCGATGGAGGTTCGTTACTCCGATCCCGACCGATATCTCGACCTTGGCCGCGCTGCAGTGTGCATCGCAATCGAGTCGGCCCTCGGTGACTTTCGCGACCCCAACTCTTCGTGCTCTGGCTCCTTGGTCTTCATGCAGCGTGACCCATGGCTCGGCGCAGGCTGGGGTGTTGTCGACGCGGCCAGCCGACCGAAATCTGCATATTGGGCGCTGCGGCGCGCTTGGGCACCTCGGACGGTGTTGCTGCGCGACCAGGGTCTCAACGGACTCCATGCAGACGTGGTGAACGACTCCCCGACAGCCATCTCAGGGTCATTGCAATTTCGCCAGTTTGCGATGGACGGATCGGTCTTGTCGACGGCGTCGCAGCTGGTGCACGTACCCGCGCATTCATCTGGCCGGTACTCCGTCGACGCGGCCTATGGCTACTTTCGTGACGTTTCTTACGCCTATCGCTTCGGGCCGAGCCAGGCCGACGTTCTGGAGGCAGTGCTGGAGGTCGACGACAGCGTCGTGGCGCGCGCGCACTACCTACCGCAGGGGCACAACCGAGAGCGACGTGCCGACATCGGTTTGCGAACCACGCTCGCGACGGACGGGTCGACGCTGACGGTCGCGTCGGATCAGTTCGCGCACTTCGTTTCCATCGACATGTTGGGCGCCACGGTTTCCGACAATTGGTTTCACCTATCCCCAGGTGATGAGCGGGTATTGTCGTGTGCTCCATCCGGTGGCGTTGCAGCCATCAGCGGTGAGGTAAGAGCACTCAATGGATATGGTGCCCGCACTATTCGAATCGACGGGAGGCCAGCGTGAATGTAGTAGTGGTATCGCCACATCTTGACGATGCAGTGCTCTCGGTGGGAGCCACGATGCGCAGCCTCTCGCGGCGCGAAGTTGACGTGCAGCTGGTCACGGTGTTCGCGGGTGACCCTGAGAAGGAAGATCGAGCCAGCTATTGGGATGCCAAAAGGGGGCTCACCAAGAAGACCGAGGTCTTCGAGGCGCGGCGAGGTGAGGACCAAGCCGCTGCCGCCGTCTTGGGTGTCGAGCCGGTGTGGCTTCCGTTTGACGATGGCGCGTATGTGTCGAGACGCGACCCGGATGAGATTTGGGCCCGTCTGCGGCCGTTGTTGTACGGGGCCGCCGCAGTCCTGCTGCCCGGTTGGCCGCTGGTCCACGCAGATCACAGATTTGTGACGGCGATGGTGATGCAACGATTGGCCGCCACCGTTCCCATCCTCCTGTACGCCGAACTTCCGTACGGGGCGAGGCCGATGTCACTGGCGAGATCGCTGCTCAAGGGGCGTCAAGCTGCACCGATCGCTGCCGCCCTCGGATCGTCGTTGGTCTGGCGAAGCAGCTGGACCTCGGCTGAAGACCGAGCGGCGAAGCGAGCAGCCGTTGCCGAGTACAGAGGCGAAGTCGCCGCGCTCGGACTCGATGCGCGCCTGAGCTCGCTGTACGACAGTGCGCTGCGGCGTGAGTTGCTGGCCAGCCACCCTGGCGCGGAACCACCAGCGTTGCTCTTCGGAGCGGGTCAATGATCGGCCAACCACATTGGTTGGGGCCCGATAACAAAGTCTTCGCAATGGTGCACCGGCCGCCGGACAAGGTGCGCGGTTCGGTCGTCATCGTTGCCCCGCTGGGGTACGAGGCGGTGGGTTCGTACCCGACGCTTCGAACTCTGGGAGAGCGTCTCTCCGACATGGGATTTCTTTGCCTTCGTGTTGGCTTCCCACTGATGAGCAACTCCTTGGCGGTATCCGGCGAGGATCAGGTGCCCGCGTGGCGCGAGACCGTCTCACAAACGGTGGCTGAGGCTCGCCGGTTGTCGTCGACACGGGTCGCCGTTGTCGGACTTCGGTTCAGTGCCACGGTGGCCGCGCAACTCGCTGCCGAAGATGGTCCGGACGCGCTCGTGCTGTGGGATCCAGTCGTCGACGGTCGGCGCTACGTACGTGGCATGCGGTTGCTGGTTGCTGAGCAGCCGCACAACGACTCCACAGGCGACATCGTTGCAGCCGGCATCAACTTCTCGGCGGAAACGCTTCGTTCGATGAACGCCACCAAGCTGCAAGTCGACCGTGTGACGATTCCGGCGCTCGTGCTGCAGAGAAGTGACGCCTCTTCTGAGCCATCCGTGGCGGCCAACGCCCCGGGCCTGACCACAGTCGAAGCTGTGGCTGGAACGTCCGAGATGCTCGACACCGATGCCGAGTTGGCCGTGGTGCCCTCTGCGATCCTCGACCGCATTGGTGCGTGGCTGGCTGCTGAGTTTCCCGCCACCGACGCGGTGCTACCAGTTCCGCTCGCCTTGTGTGACGTCACCCGGGAAACTCACGGTTCCCAAGTTCTCTTGCATCAGGCCCTGCGAGTGGGCCCGCGGAAGGTGTTTGCAGTGACAACGACGTTGGCCGACACCATGCCGGAGGCCGCCGTCATCTTTCTCAATAATGGTGCCGCACCCAACCTCGGTCCGGGTGCCGCCTGGTTGGGCTGGGCCGCCGATGTCGCATTGGATGGGGCAATCGCAGTCCGGCTCGACGTGTCTGGAATCGGCGACACTGCACGACATCCGCGACAGACGGATTCCACGAACTACCCCATCTCTGCTGCCGACGATGTGGGGGATGTCATCGACCTGCTGACGGCCCGCGGAGTTGATCGGGTGGCATTGGTCGGTCTGTGCTCTGGCGCATCACTTTCGTTTGACGCGGCGCTGGCGCGGGATGAAGTGACGATGATCGTTGCGATCAATCCGCGATTCGACAAGCCGTTCCACGACAGTTGGCGACGTGAGGTGCGGGCGGCCGGTCAGTCGAACAGGTTTCTCTCGATTCCACTCTCGAAGTCGACGCTCTTTCCCTTCTTCGACAAGCTGCCGACTGCGATGTGGCGGACGCTCTTTGCGGCGCGGTTGCTGTCGACGCCGACGAAGGCCATCGAAGGCGTCGTCAACGACCGACGAAGCGTTCTGCTGGTGTTCGGTCACGGCGAATGGGGCCACCGCGCGCTCGTCCGCCGCGCTCCGAAGCAGCTCGCGCGACTGAATCGGCACGCACGCTTCACGCTGACGAAAATCGACACCCTCGAGCACAACATGTTCGCGCCCGATGGTCGCCGCGATGTCGAAGAAGTCGTTCGTCACCATCTTCGGCGAGACTTCTTTCCAGCTAGCCGGAGCTCACCCCATGCCGTTCCCCAAACCCAACCGGAGTCTTCCGAATGACACAACAATCCATCGCTGAATTCAAGCGCTCAGAACGTGTCGCAATTGTCGGTCTCGGCTACGTGGGGCTCCCCATCGCGCTGCGAACAGTGGCCGCTGGCTACGACGTCGTCGGAGTTGAAGTCGACTCGCGACGCTTCGAGTCGTTGCGCGAGGGGATCAGCTATGTCGAGGACATCGCCGACCACGAACTGGCCGAGGCCACGATCACCGGGCGCTTCACCGTGGTCAACAGCATCGCGGATGCGGTGACCTTCGACATTGCGGTGATCGCGGTGCCGACTCCGCTGCGTGACGGCGCACCGGACCTCGCCTACGTGCGGGATGCCACCACGGAGCTGGGCAAGCTCCTCGCCGTTGGTGGGTGTGTGATCCTCGAATCAACGACGTATCCGGGGACCACCGAGGACCTGATGGTGCCACTGCTGGAGGCTGTCTCTGGCCTTCGCGCCGGCACCGAATTCCACGCTGGCTTCAGTCCGGAGCGCATCGACCCGGGCAACCTGACGTGGACGCTTGCGACGACACCCAAGATCGTGTCCGGTATCGACGCGGGTTCGGCGAAACGAATTGGAGAGTTCTACTCCGCCATCGTTGACAACGTGGTGCCGGTGTCCGGTCCGAAGGTTGCAGAACTGGCCAAGTTGCTGGAAAACACCTATCGCCACGTCAACATCGCGCTGATCAACGAACTCGCCATCTTCGCGTATCAGCTGGGGATCGATATCTGGGAAGTCGTCGATGCTGCTGCCACGAAACCGTTCGGCTTTCAGCGCTTCACACCCGGCCCGGGTGTTGGCGGCCACTGCTTGCCCATCGATCCGAGCTATCTCTCGTGGCAGGTCCGCCGCCAGCTTGGTCACGCCTTTCGCTTTGTGGAGCTGGCGAACGACGTCAACGAGCACATGCCTGACTATGTGGTGCGGCGCATTCAGTTGGCGTTGAACGACATCGGTTTGGCAGTCAAAGGTTCTCGACTTCTGCTCTTGGGACTGGCCTACAAGAAGAATTCCGGCGACGCCCGTGAGTCGCCGGCGGTTCGTGTTGCTGAACTGCTTGCCGAGCTCGGCTCGAACCTTCGAGTTGTCGATCCGCTGGTGAAGTCCGACTTCGTGGCGGAAGGCACTCGCGCGGAACTGACTGTCGAAGAGGTTTCATCTGCCGATCTCGTGGTCGTGCTGACGGATCACGATGAGCTCGACTGGGACATGGTGCTGGCCAACGGCCGTCACATCTTCGATACTCGCAACCGTCTGAGAGGTGATCATGTCCAGCGAATCTGAGCAGGTCCGTGAGTCGGCCGTTCTGGCACCCGTCTTGGGTGACACTGCAGGACTGATCGCCTTCGCTGCTGACGTCACCGAGACGCTCCGCTACGACGACGGGATGTACTGCTTCGACCGTCAATGGGACGCTGCCTCGAATCGGGGTCGGTCGCACCGATACACGCTGATGGTCGCGCTTGGCTTCTCGCGAGCGGCCGCCAGCGGATACTCGGTGCCTCGAACCGCGCTCGCGTTGGCGGATGTGGCTCTCGCGCAGTGCGAGGAGTTCACTGCAGGTGACAAGGGCCTCGCGTTGTGGTTACTTGCGCGGCTCGGTGATCAACGGGCTGTGGCCCTCGTCGGCGAGCTCTCTGCGGTCTCGGATGAATCTTTGCGCCCGCTGGAGGGCATGGAAATCGCGTGGCTCGTGATTGGTGCCGCGGCGGCCGTTGAATCTGGCCTGGAGGCGGGCGCCTTACTCGATCGTTTCCTCGCCGTGCTCAGGTCCCGTCGCGCTGCGTCGACTCCGCTGTACCACCACCTCGGGACGGATGCCCGTCGAGCGCACCTCCCCAACTTTGCGACACAGATTTACAGCGTCCTTGCGCTGGCCGACGTCGGCCGTATCACCAACGATGCGGTTGCGCTGGCCGATAGCCGTCGGCTCGCCGACCTGTTAGTGGAGCTCCGAGGTCCGCAAGCGGCGTGGCCGTGGCTCTTCCACGCGGAAAAGGGCACCGTTGTGGAGACCTACCAGGTGTACTCGGTACACCAGGATGCGATGGCACCCATGGCGTACTTCGCGCTGGCAGAGGCCACCGGCGACGATGCATATGCTCGTGCCGGTGCCGAAGGTCTTGCGTGGTGTTTCGGCGCCAATGAGCTCGGGTTTCAGTTCCACGATTCGACTCGCCGCTTCGCCCACCGGGCCATCAAGCGCGGCGGCTGGGCTGATCGCGCCGAGCTGTGGCTCAACACCGCTGCGGGGATATCTGGGATCGAGCGCCGAGTTCGACTTGGTGAGGCTGTGGTGAACACCACCTGTCGCCCGTACCACCTTGGGTGGATACTGGAAGCGTGGGCCGGCAGGGAAGTGCATGCACGCCACGTTGGGGGCCCGAAATGACGGAGTCCTCTGCGACACGCCGTCACCTGTTTGGAGTGGAGGTTGACGCGCTGACGATGGAGCAGACGGTGGCGCGCATCATGGAACTGGTGACGGCCGGAGTGCCGGTCCAGCATGTAGTGCTCAATGCGTCCAAGGTCGTCATGATGTCCAAGGACGATCGCTTGAAATCGGTGATTTCTGCCTGCCCGATCGTGAATGCTGACGGCCAGTCCGTGGTTGTCGCCAGTCGACTCCTGCGCCAACGGTTGCCAGAGCGCGTGGCGGGTATCGACCTCTTCACCGAGCTTGTCGCCCGCGCTGCCAGCGACGGACGGAGCGTGTACTTTCTCGGCGCTCGCGACGAAGTGCTGCAGGAAATGACGTCGAGATTCCTGGCCCAATACCCAACATTGCGGATCGCCGGCTCCCGGAATGGGTACTGGGCCGACGATGCGGAGGTCGTCACCGAGGTACGCGCAGCTGCGCCGGACCTTCTGTTTCTGGCTATCCCGAGCCCTCGCAAGGAGTTCTGGTTGGCCGAGCACATGCCGGCGATGGGCGTGCCATTCGCAATGGGTGTTGGCGGCTCGTTTGATGTTGTGGCGGGCAAGGTCAAGCGTGCCCCGGTGTGGGTACAGCGAATCGGATGTGAATGGGTGTATCGATTGGTGCAAGAGCCGCGGCGGATGTGGAAGCGGTACCTCGTGGGCAACACCTCGTTCATCTGGCTCACCCTCAAAGAAATCTGGAGGACCCGCTAGTGCGCGTCGCAGTAGTCGCCGGAGCCCGGCCCAATTTCATGAAGGTTGCGCCGCTCCTGCGTGCCTGTGCCGCCCGTGGCGTCGAGGCCCTCTTGGTTCATACTGGGCAGCACTACGACTCCACCATGTCGGGAAGTTTTTTCGACGTCCTTGGCCTGCCGGATGCCGACATCAACTTTGGCGTTGGTTCGGGCACACATGCTGCGCAGACGGCAGGAGTGATGGTTGCGTTCGAAAACTGGCTCGGCACCGTGGATGTCGACGCCGTGCTGGTCGTGGGCGACGTGAACTCCACCATGGCATGCACGATCGTTGCCGCCAAGCTGGGTATCCCCGTTGCGCATGTGGAGGCTGGCCTGCGGGCGTTCGATCGAACGATGCCAGAAGAAGTCAACAGGGTCGTGACCGACGCGTTGGCAACGTGGCTCTTTGCTACTTCGCAGGACGCAGTCGCCAACCTGTTCGCTGAAGGGATCGAGCCAGCACGTGTGCACCTTGTCGGCAACGTGATGGCGGACAGCTTGTTTCACTCCATCGAGCGAGCTCGACTTCGCAGGCCGTGGGAGGTCTTCGATGTTCCCGAGCGCTTTGGACTGATCACTCTGCATCGCCCAGCGTTGGTCGACGACATCGAACGCCTTTCGACGGTGCTCGAGACGCTGCGAGGTTTGGGTACCGACGTGCCGTTCGTGTTTCCCATTCATCCGCGCACGCGTGCCAACGTGGTGCGAGCGAACCTCGATGTCTCCGCATTCCACCTCATCGAGCCGCTCGACTACTTGGACTTTCTTGCCATGCAGGAGCGCGCTTCGGTAGTGGTCACGGACTCAGGCGGCGTGCAGGAGGAGACCAGCCTGCTGGGTACCTGGTGCGTCACTGTGCGAGAGAATACGGAGCGGCCGATCACCGTGACCGCCGGCACGAACACGCTGGTAGGTTTCGACATGCCGCGACTTCAGGCGGCGGTGGGTTCGGCACTGTCAAAGGGCGATGCCCTACCCGCCGTGATTCCGATGTGGGATGGCAAGGCCGCCGAACGAATCGTCGACATCCTTCTTGCCGGCGCTCCGACACCCGAGTGGATTCCACCTGCGCTCGCCATCACAGAAGGGAATGCCGTCGATGCGATGTTCGCGTAGCGGCCCCCAACGATGATGCCCGAGGAACCCAACACAGCTGTCGGTCCCACCGTCGGTGTGATCATCGTGACGTACAACAGCGCGGAGCACCTCGATGACCTGTTCACATCGCTGGACTCCGCGCTTGCGGGCGTGCAATTTCGATTGGTCGTCATCGACAACCAATCATCAGACGGCACGGCGCAACGCGTCCGCGACCTGGGTTACGAAGCGGTCGAAATGGGGCGCAACGCTGGCTACTCGGCGGCAATCAACGCAGGGGTGCGGGCACTCGATGATGCCTCGACGATTCTGCTCCTCAATCCAGATGTCGTCCTCGACCCTGCCGCGGTCGTGACCATGCTTGCGGTGAGTCAGGATCCGCGGGTTGGAGTAGTCGTGCCGCAGACCCGCGACGTTGGCGGAGCCCTCTCGCCAAGCCTGCGTCGTGACCCGTCGCTCCCTCGTGTCTGGAGCGGTGCATTGCTCGGCGCCGAGCGAGTTCGCAACATCGCGCTGCTTTCCGAGCGTGTCGCCAACCCAGATCTCTACCTGCGGTCGCATGATGTCGACTGGGGCGTCGGTGCAATCATGCTGATCACGCGCGAGTGCATCAACCGCGTGGGCGACTGGGATGAATCGTTCTTTCTCTACTCGGAGGAAACCGACTTTTGCCAGCGTGTTCGTAGGTCGGGCTTGGCAGTTCGCTACGACCCGAGCGCCGTTGCGTACCACGAGGGTGGGGGAGGAGTCCACAACCCTCGCCTGCGCAGCATGATGGTGGTGAACAAGGTTCGCTTGTATCGTCGCCAACACTCGTTGGTGGCCTCTTCGCTGTTCTATTTCGCTAGCGTGCTGAACGAGGCCTCGCGGGCGGCAATGGGCAACACAGCAGCGCGGTCCGCTGCTGCTTCGCTGATGTTCCCGTCTCGTCGACCCCCGGAGATCCAGTGTTCCGATTCGTTCTTGCCGCGATAGCACTCGCCCTTTTACTGCCCGGATGTGTCACAGCCTTGCATCTCGGGCTGATGTCGCTTGCCTCGATCTGGTACCGGGCGCCAGACCTGGTGAACGACCCCCCGGCGATCAAGTTTCTCGTTGTCATTCCGGCGCACAACGAGGAGCTCATGCTCGGGGCGACGTTGACGGCCATCTACGCGCAAAAACGCGAACGCGATGAGGTCATGGTGGTTGACGATCGCAGCACCGATCGGACAGGAGAGATAGCCAACTCCTTCGGGGCGCTCGTGCTCCCTCGGGTCGAGGGCGACGAGCCCGGTCGCGCTGCCGCTCGTCAGACCGCGATTCGCAGGTCAAAGTCGATGGATTGGGACGCGATGATGATGGTCGATGCCGACTCCATTGTTGAGGAAGGGTTTTTCGAAGAGTGCGAGCAGGCGCTCGCGGCAGGCGCTGTGGCGCTGCAGGCTCGTAGCGAGGCGGCCCATGGGCGTCGGTTGGTAGATCAGGCTGCGCTGGCCTCGTTCGCGATTCAGGGCGTCACGCTTCCCCGCGGACGCGAGGTGCTGCGGTTGCCGGTGCGATTGCGTGGCACAGGAATGGTGCTGCGTCGGGAACTGGTTGAGCGCCTCGACTTTCGCGCGAAGGCGTCCGAAGACCTGCAGGTCTCGCTGGACCTCGTGCAAGAGGGTGTGCGCATCAGGCACGTCGAGCGGGCGCGTATGCGTTCGGCCAACGCTGACTCGTGGAAGATCGCCTCGACCCAGAAGCAGCGCTACGAGGCCGGCCGAATGGCTGCTGCTCGCGAGTTCGTTCCGAAGTTGCTTCGATGCCGTACGTGGGCGGGGTTTGAGGCCGCGTGGTTCTTGGTGTCGCCCCCATTCGCTTCGGCTGCCGGGTTCTTGGCCCTTGGTCTGGCATTGGCACTGATAGCGAACGCCACGGTGCTGGTGTGGGTCGGTCTCGCCGGTCTGGCCGCGCTGGCGTTGGCCTTCGCGGTGGCCTCAGTCCAAGCACGGGTCGGATGGCGTGTACTTGCCGCACTCGCAGTCGCGCCGTTTTTCATCCTGTGGAAACTGGTGATCCAGTTGAAGTCGGCCGTGCGACTTCGCGGCGGTCTCAAGGAGTTCGGGGCGACGGAGCGTCGCTAGGTCGGGTTTGTCGGCTCTGCGGGAGCTTGCGATCGGTACCCGGTCAGAACGTGTCTCCCTGCATGCGCGTCCACCACTCGCCCACAAGTCGGTTGAGGGTGACATCGCCGCGCGTCGCTTGGGCGGCGAGCCCGGCCTCGCTGCTGTGCGCGACCACGAACTCGTTGCGCTGCACATAGCCGCTGGCACGTGAGCCAAGCCCGATGAACAACCGTGGGTCGCCCTGGCCCATGAGTGCCGCGCAGCCGTTCCTCGAGGCCTGTCGGCACATACTGGAGAGCACTGCGTCGTGGTACCCGTCGAGCGCGAGCAACAGCACAACCTGTCCGATGTTGCCCCGGCTCGGGTAGTAAGCCGCCACGCCCACGTCGCGGCCGGTGTGATCGAGGTACGCCTCGAGCTGTAGCGGGCCGTACTGCTGCTTGGTGCGGCACATGTCGATGAGCCACTCCCACTCCTCGAGCTGGGCGTCGAGATGCAGGTAGCCCTTGGCGCCGACGACGGACGTGAAGCTGCGCACCCTGCTGACAGCGGCTGTCTGTGCTTGCAGGCTGTCGTCACCGCTCGTCATCTTGCGCGCCAGAACTCGATCGACGGGCGAGGCCACAGGACGGCCGATCCAGGACAGCGGCGACGTCGCACGTCGCCGCTGCAGCGCCAGCAGCCCAAGCCGCGCCGGACGCAACGGGAGCAGCCAACGCATGGTCTGCAGCCTGGCGACAGATGCTCCCAGCGACATCCACAGCCTCAACGCAGCGACGTTCGCAGTGTCGGTGATTGCGAGGTCGTGGCCGCCGCCGAGATATCGCCGCATGATGCGCATTGCCGCCATAGGGTCGCCGCGGTCAGTGTCGACCATGAGGTTGCCGCCGACGGCGACGCGGAGCGACCGTCCGTCGAGCTGGACAGGGAGTGGAACAACCCCCATGAACCCAGTAATGGCATCAGCTTCGACCGCAACGATCGATGGAGTGGCATCGTTGACCCAGGGATTCTCGAAGTACAGCCGGCGGAAGTATCGCTCCATCTCGTCGATCGACTGATTCGGGTCCTTTCGGAACGCGCGCAGAAAGAGCTGCACTACGCCCGGTAGATCGCCGGCGACTGCGGCACGAATCTCCGTCATCGTAGGAGGCGGCTGGCCGGCGCAGTCGACTTCACTGTTGTGCGTTCACCACGTCGGTGACGGGTTCGGCCCGTCGATTGCGCGGGCGGCGAAGCTTTTCGGCGAGGAGCCCCGCGGCGAGTGTCGCGACCACGCCGAGTCCGGCCACGATGATCATCGAGCGCAGCGTGCCGCTGAACACAGTCGTCGCCTTGTCGGGGACGACGATGGTCTCTACCTGGATGAAATAGGACTCGGCCGTCCCTTGCTGCTCCTGCAGCACTCGAAGCTGCGTACCGATCTCCGCGATCACCAGGTTGGCGTCGCGGATTGCCGCTTCAGCCGAGGGTCCTTCCGCGGCGACGTCGACGATCGGGCCCCGATAAAAGTCTCGGTTCGCCGCGATCTCGAATGTTCCGTCGAGTCCGGCGGCTTTCAAGGACTTGCCCATCTGTTCGGTCTCGAGTACCCGCACGAGAATGTCAACCATCACCGAGAGATCCCCGAACCGGCTGTACGGATTCTGGAACTCCGGCGGGATCGTTGGGTTCTCTTCTGTGACCTCCGGAAGCGCGGGAGGATTTAGCAAGACCACTGCCCCGCTGGCACGGTAGGTCGTTGGGCTGACGAACAGCACTGCCACACACGCCAGGATCGAGATCAGCGCAACCGGGATGACTATGAGTTTCTGGCGCCACAGCAAACCGAAGAGCGATTTGATGCTCAAGTGTCGACCCGTTCCCTTCCTGTCGCCGAGTCGATCGTTCTCGACGGGGTAGTCCAGAATTCTACCCGGGGTATTGCACTTCGCCGGGTCGCCCGACGGTATTCCGAAACGCGGAATGCAGATCGACGGCTGACCGAGGCTGGATCGCGCCCTGAGAATCGACAAGCGAGTGCAGTAGCATTCACGTAGTGCGGTCGGTCCTCAGCTCACTCGGCACGGTTGGACGAGTGGGCCGCTTTCTCGGACGCTTCGCCGAGTGGATCGCCCTCGGAGTCCTCCTCATGATCGGTGCGCACTCAGTGCTCACGTACGAACCGCGCTACGTCTCGAGTGCCGCACTGGTCTTCGTCGACTCGCCCACCGTGGAGCAATATGCCATCGCAACGCAGCTCATCGTCGATCCGCTGTCGCAGAGCCCCCTCGCTCGCTTTCATGACGCCACCATCGTCGGCGACGTGTTTGCGCGGCGCTATCGCAGTGCTGGCAAATTGCAGGAGCTGCGTTCGAAGGGCCTGGAGGGCAAGCTTGTCATTACGACCAAAACCAGCGTTCTGAGCGCGACGCCAGACCACGGCCCTGTCTTCGTCATCACGGTCGTCGGACCCACTCCAGCAGCGGCGGAGAAGGGAGCTGCGCTGGTACTTGCCGACGTCTACGCAGAGCTTGCGCAGCAGCAGGCGGGCTATGACCCGGCGCTGTCCGTGGGTGCGGCGTTGCTGGGTAGTCCCAGCGAGGGTGTCCCGGTCGTCGGCAGCCGAATGCGCGCCACGTTCGGTTTCACCGCCCTGGCCGTGCTGGTTTTTGTGGCGGTTCGCGGTACGCGCCTCCAGGTGCAGCAGGCTCGTGGTGGGAGTTGAGGGAGGTTCGGCGCTTTCGGTCGCACGCCTGGGTATGATTGTGACAGTTTCATTTCATTATTGGGTTCCGGAGACAACGTCACCGGGGTGGCGGCCAGCGAAACCAAGCGCTACGCGCAACACCCACAGGAGCCGCCGTGAAACCCTTCGTTCGAAATGTCAGGCGCACAGCCGCCATATCGCTGGTTGCGTTTGCAGTGCTAGCGCCCTCGCTTGGCAACGCCCCACAGAGCGTCGGAACCGTCAGCGCTGGAGCGCCGTCTGCGCTGGCCGCTCTGTCGGGCGTGGTGGGACCTGCGAATGCGACCGCCGTTGCCGTTCGCTCGACGCCACCGGCGCCACCGCCGTCGGCCTTCCCGACGTCGGCGTCCGTTGGCCTCCCCTCGGGCACCTCACTGCGGAGTTGGCCGTGGTCACTGAGCACATCCGCGGCCACTGGAGTGCCCGTCGAGCAAGTGAACGGTATGACGTGCCTGGTGTTCGACGGTTACCTCGTCAGCCTTTCCGGCTCACAAGCCTTGATTGTCGACTCACCATGCGTCGTGTTTCGTCGGTCGAGGTTCATCACCTCCGGTGATACCCATTCGATGGTGAACGCGGCGTCGGCGTCGAAGTACCTCGAGGTCGGATTCAGTGACTTCGACGGCGGGCAGTGGCACACGCGGGGCATTCAGAGCGACTATGCGTCCATGTTCATCCATCACAGCGAATTCACACGCTTCGGTAACGCAGCGGTGGAGATGAACGACCGTTCCGGAAAATCCACAATGACCGTCGAGAACAGCTACTTTTACGAACCGCCAGGTTGGCAGAAGGCGGCCCACGCCGATGGCATCCAAATGAGTGCCGGTGGTGGCGCGTCGATCCGTAACAACACCATCATCATCGAGCCCTTCGGTGGCGCCGTCGGCGACTACAGCTACATCAGCAACTCAGCGATCGGCATCGGAACCTCACTCGGCAACATCGGAGCCGTCGCGATCGATCACAACCTCATCTCCGGTGGCGGCTATTCCGTGTATGTGCAGGACAAGGAGTATTCGTTTACGTCGTCGGTCTCCGTTACCAACAACGTGTTCAGTCGTCAGCTGTCCACGACCTGTGGAGTCTGGGGCCCGTTGTTTCCGAGGGATATCGCGCCTGGGTTGGTGTGGACCAACAACACGTGGGACGCGGGAGAGGTCATGACGCTGCAAGAGGCGTTGAGCTACTGAGTGTGGGATCGCACGAAGTTGCCGTACGTAGAGTTGCGGCCGTGCAAGTTACTTGGTGGCGCCGTGTGCGTTGCGGACGTGTTGTGTTGGTGCTCGCGCTGCTCTGCGCATGCACCGCCACCGGGAGCAACGAGTCGAGCGATGACTCGCTGGACGGCGCGGCGCGCTCGTACCCCGCAACGATTCTGCCGATCAAATCGTTTCCCACCGCGTCGACCACCGGCGTGCCAAGGGACCAACCCCTCACCCGGTGGGATGGACCCCTCACCACGAGCGAGGCTGACCTGCCAACCACCGTCGTTGGCGGTCGGGTGTGCGATGTCATCGATGGTTACCGGTTCGAACTCCAAGGCGACCAGCAACTTCGCATCGACTCGCCCTGTGTGGTGATTCGTCGATCGAGCTTCGTGACCAAGGGCGAGACGAGTTCGTTGGTCATCCAGGCAGAGGACAACGAACAGCTGGACGTCGACCAGAGCACGTTTGATGGTGGCCCGCTGCATGTTCGGGGCGTCCAGGCCGACTACGCCGACGTGACGGTGCAGCGCAGTTTGTTTGTCCACTTCGGAAACGCTGCGATCGAGATGAGCGACAGGTCGGCGACCGCAACGTTGACGGTCGAGGGATGCTTCCTCAGGGAAACACCGGGTTGGCCTCGTGACCAGCATGTGGATGGAGTTCAGATGAACGCGGGCGGCCGGCTCGAGGTGCGAGGCAACACGATCATCGTTGCGCCGTTCGGCGGAGTGCCGGGCGACTACAGCTACGTCAGCAATTCGGCGATCGGGGTCGGCGCGACTCTCGCGAATGTCGGGGGTGTCAGCATCGTCGGAAATCTGCTGGCTGGCGGTGGGCACTCGCTGTACGTGGAAGAGAAGGATTTTCGTATGACGGGTTCGGTGACGGTCGCGTCCAACGTCTTCGACCAACGGTTCTTCTCTGCAGGCCCGTTGTACGGAGTGCTGTACCCCGACGGGGTGCCTGCCGCCATCGATTGGAGCGGCAACACTTGGTCGGACGGTTCACAGGTGGACCTCGACACTGCACTGCAGGCAGCCGCATAGCGTTTCTTGACGATTTTGCGCTCGGGGTCGATTCACTTTGCGCCGATATCGGTTGCATGACAATTTCGTGGCCGTCGCGTAATACTTCCGCCGGGACGAGGGAGGTCCTCAAGTTCGTTGCACCTCACGGGCAGGTGGACGACGCACTACGCCCAGCATCGACCTACTCGGCATTCGGAGAAGGTTGCGCTGAGAAGCGACCCGGCCGATTCTCCAGCAGGAAGCTCACGATGTTGTCGTTGCTGCTGCCTGCGATGCTCCTTCCCAAGTCGTGTGTCGCCACCGCGGATGCCCAACGGGCGCCAGCTCCGAACCTGGTCGTCATCTCCTCGACGTCGTTTAGCGCCACGTGGATGCCGGTGACGCGGGCGGTCGCGTACGACATCGGTGTGCGGCCTGCCGGGGCCACGGAGTTCGTGCTCCGGGTGGGCAACACCACCGCATCGGTCACTGGGTTGCTGTCCGACTCGACCGCTGAGGTGCGCGTGCGTCCGGTCATCAAACTCAAGGCAGGCGCCTGGTCGAAGTCGGCCGTGATAAAGCTGCCCTCGTCGTCGCCGGCACCCCCCGACATCGCCTTCGTGATCGCGCCCACTACAACGATGACCGTGACCACCGAACCGCCGTCTCCGGTCATCACCTCGCCCCCGCCTGTCGTTCAGCCGGTGACTGTTCAGCCGGTGACGATTCCGCCGACGACTGTTCCGTCGACGACCGTTCTGCCGGTGACTGTTCCGCCGACGACCGTTCTGCCGGTGACTGTTCCGCCGACGACGGTTCCGCGGACGACGGTTCCGGCGACTGTTCCGGCGACTGTTCCGCCGACGACGGTTCCGCCGACGACCGTTCCGGCGACTGTTCCGCCGCCGACGGTTCCGCCGGCGACTGTTCCGCCGACGACTGCTCCGCCGACGACCGTTCCCGGAAGTGTGACGCACGGCCGCGACCTCACGAAGTCGATGGTCGGGCCGCGGGTGCCTGCAGCACAAGTGTTCACCACCCGCCAGACCATCACTGTCCCGGGTGTCTATGCGGCCAT
>Ga0209476_10000608_pt1 | contig 24488 bp, 25 predicted proteins | sample KloWWTrecipitate_FD_187179 | JGI IMG/M metagenome (GOLD analysis project Ga0209476, IMG submission 187179) | Active sludge microbial communities from Klosterneuburg, Austria, studying microevolution and ecology of nitrifiers - Klosterneuburg... | ecosystem: Engineered > WWTP > Aerobic digester... | reverse complement strand
AGCCGTTGATGGCGCGCAGCGGCGCACGCAGGTCGTGCGAGACGGAGTAGGAAAAGGCTTCCAGCTCGCGCACCGCCGTCTGCAGCTCCGCCGTGCGCTCGGCCACGCGCCGCTCCAGGTCGCGGTTGAGCCGCTGCAGCTCGGCCTCATGCTGCTTGCGCTCGGTGATGTCGGTGGTCATGCCGCACAAGCCGGTCACTTCGCCGGCATCGTTCTTCAGGGGGAACCTGAGCGAGAGGAAGTCGCGCGGCCCGGTGATCGACGGCAGCACGATCTCCTTGGCGCGGGCCAGGCCCGACTCCAGGACTTCCCGGTCGGCCTCGGTGATCGTCTGCGCGTCCGGCGCGGCAAACAGTTCGGAACTGGTCTTGCCGACGGCCCCCTGCCGCGCCAGGCCGGTGACCTCCTCCCACTTGCGGTTGACCATGAGCAAGCGGCCGCCGCGGTCCTTGACGAAAATGGCCGCGCTGCTGGCTTCGATCAGGTCGGTCAGAAAGCGCTGCTTCTCGTGCAGTTCCGCCGTCATCGTGCGCGCCAGCGCCAGCGCCCGCCGGTGGCCGGTGGCAATGCCGCGCACCAGCCAGAACAGCAGCACGCTGAACAACCCGCCCGCCACGAGAATGACGTGCGGCGTCCGGCTGAAACCCATGGCGTCGAGGGTCGGCTCGCTGGCGAAGTCGAGCGTCCATTGCCGCCCGCCGAGGGTGACGACCTCGCTGCGGGTAAATTGGGGGCGCTCGCCGCCGGGCGGCCGGCTGCGGTAGAACAAGGCGTTCTCGCCGGGCTCGCTGCCGTCGTAAATGGAGAAGCCGATGCCCCGGGTCACCGGCGTCAGCAGATCGGCGACCAGCGCCATCATGCGCACCGGGGCGAGCACGTAGCCCACCAGCCGGCCGCCGTGGTCGTAAGCCGGCATGTACATGATGAAGGCAGCCACCGGGCCGCTCTCCTGGTCGATGCTCAGCACGATCTTCGGCGTGATCGCCGGCTGCCGCGTGGCGAGCGCGCGCTGCATGGTCTCGCGGCGGGTCGGCTCCTGCCACATGTCGAAACCGATCGCCTTCAGGTGCACGCCTTCGAAGGGTTCCGTGTAAACGTTGGCGACGTACCTGGGCCGCTCGCCGGGCGGCCGCAGATTGAAACCGCCGAGACCGTAACGCCTCAGCTCGGGCTCCAGTTCGCGCCGCAGCGCGGGCAGTTCCGCCTGGGTGAAGTCGCGGGCGAAGGCGAGGGCGAGGATCGCCGGAAAATTCTGCCCGAGCTGAAGGCTGCGATGGTAATCGCGCCATTCGTCGCGGCTGACCCGTTCGCTCGCGGCGAACAGGCCCGACGCGCCCTTGAGTATCTGCTCGTAAGCGGCCATGCGCACCTGCAGCGCCTCGCGGACCGCCGCGGCGCGGGTGAGGAATTCAGCCTCCCGGGCCTGCAGCGCCTGCTCGCCGGCCCAGCGCCAGACGCCCAGCGTCAGCAGCAGGCCAGCGCCCAGCACCAGCCATGCCGGCCACATGCCCCATGCCCGGATGCCGCCGGCGGATGGCCTGCTGTCCGCCCCGGCACCCGCAGGCCCGCCCTGCCCCGCTTCCCTGGTTGCCATGCCTTGCACTCCTGCCTGAGAGCTTGTGAAACAACCTCAAAGTCAGCCCATCGCCTCTGTGGAGCGGGCTTGCCCGCGATCGGCCGATGATCGCCAGCAAGCTGGCTCCTACGCACTGCGGTGAATATTTTCACAGGCTCTGAGAACTGCGCTTCGGATTCCGCGGTCATTATTGCACCAAAGCCGCCGCGATGCGCTCCAGCGGCAGGCTGCGATCGACCGCGCCGAGCTTGACCGCCTCCTTCGGCATGCCGTAGACGACGCAGCTCTCTTCGTCCTGGGCGAGGGTGCGCGCGCCGGCATCGTGCATCTCCTTGAGGCCGCGCGCGCCGTCGTCGCCCATGCCGGTCATGATGACACCCAGCGCGTTCTTCCCGGCGTATTTCGCCACCGAGCGGAACAGCACATCCACCGACGGCCGGTGGCGGTTGACCACCGGGCCGTCGACCACCTCGACATGATATTGGGCGCCGCTCCTCTTGAGCAGCATGTGCTTGCCGCCCGGCGCGATGAGGGCGCGCCCCGGCACCACGCGCTGGCCGTCCTTCGCCTCGAACACATCGATTTCGCACAGACCGTTCAGGCGCTCGGCGAAGGAGGCGGTGAATTTTTCCGGCATGTGCTGGACGATGACGATGCCCGGCGCCGTCACCGGCAGCGCCGTCAGCACCGCCTCCAGCGCCTGGGTGCCGCCGGTGGAAGTGCCGATGGCGACAATGCTGTCGGTGGTCTTGGCCATGGCGTGAACACCGGCCGCCGCCCCGTCCGGCTCGGCCGCGGCCCGGGCCACCGGCCGCGCCGCCGGATTGCGCACCCGCGAGACGGCGGCAGCGCGCACCGCCGCGACGACGTCGTTCGAGGATTCGCGCAGGAACTCCTTCAGGCCGAGGGTCGGCTTGGTGATGATCGAGACGGCGCCGGCCGCCAGCGCCTGCATGGTGGTCTCGGCGCCGGCCTGGGTCAGCGAGGAGCAGATGACCACCGGCGTCGGCCGCTCGGCCATGATCTTCTTCAGGAAGGTGACGCCGTCCATGCGCGGCATCTCGACATCGAGGGTGATGACGTCGGGCCATTCGCGGCGCATGCGCTCGAGCGCGAAGAGCGGGTCCGGCGCCGTGCCGATGACGCGGATGCCCGGCTCGCGGCCGAGAATGTCGCTCATCACCTGGCGGACCACCGCCGAATCGTCGACGACCAGAACCCTTATCTCGCCGGCCATGGGCAATTCTCCGCTGCGTCCGCCGCCTTGCCGCCTGCCACACCGCCCCCCAGCGTCTCGAATATGCGGTCGCAGGTGAGGATGTGCTCCCGCCACCAGTCGCTGACGAAGGCCAGCACCTGGATCGGGATCAGCCGCTCGCCGCCTTCCCGGCGCGCCTTGAGGTCCTCGATGCGGCGCCGGTAGGCCACATGGCGGATGACGTGCCCGGCCCGATGGTGCGGCGCCACGCCGTGCTTCTTCAGCAGGCGCTCCTCGGTGTCGAAATGGACGCTGGCGTAGCGCTGCAATTCTCCGAAAATCCCCTCCAGCGCCGCTTCGCCCCGCCCGTCGCCGATGCTTTGGTAGAGGCCGTTGAGGATATGGATCAGCCCGCGATGCTGCGTGTCGACAATCTCCATCCCGGTCGTGAACTGCTCATCCCACTCGATATGCATGCGCCTCTCCGTTTTGTCGACCATGGGTTCGTTCATGCCACATCCTGCAGGTTTGCCTGTTCGGGCATGTGGCGCACCCAGACGTCGCCGCTCACCACGTCGAAGACGACGCTGCGGTGGCCGACGCCGGCCAGGTGCTCGCTGACCGGCTCCAGGCCATGGCCGCGCAGCAGGCGCCGTCCCATTTCGATATTGCGGTTGCCGATGTCGAGCACGCCCTTGCCGGCGTCGAAGGAAAACATCCGTCCGCCGCCGAAGAGCTTGGCCTGGTAGTCGCGCGGCTGCGTGCCCTCGGCGCGCATCTCGTCGAACAGCAGGCCGAGGGCCTCGTCGGCATAGCGCCCGTCCCGCTGCCCCGCCGCGTCGCCGTTGCGCTCGGGCAGCATGTAGTGGCACATGCCGCCGAGCAGCAGACGGGGATGCCAGAAGGTGATCGACACGCAGGAGCCGAGCACCGTGCGGATGCGCGTGCCGCGGTCGCCGAAATAGACTTCCCCCGGCTGCAGGAAAATGTCGATGGCGGCGGGATTGATCGGAACCGTCACTTGCCCTCCCTGCGATAGATGGTCGGCCGCACCTGCCGGAAGCTGTCGGTGACGCCGTTCAGGCTTTCCGAATGGCCGATGAAGAGCCAGCCGCCCGGCCTGAGCTGCCGGTGCAGCGCCGCCGCGACGCGGCGCTTCATGTCCATGTCGAAATAGATCATGACGTTGCGCAGGAAAATCGCGTCGAAGTCGCCGGCGCCCTTCAGGTCTTCGTTCAGGTTCATCCGGGCGAAGCGCACCCGCTCGCGCAGCGCCGCATCGACGCGCAGCTTGCCCGCCATGGCGCCGGTGCCGCGCAGGCAGAAACGCTTCAGGTAGTCCGCCGGAATTCCCTCGTTGCGGGCCGTCGGATAGGTGGCGCCGCGCGCCTTCTCGACCACCTTGCCGTTGATGTCCGAGCCGAACACCTCCCACGGCGCCGAATCGCCCAGCCTGTCCATCAGCACCATGGCGATGCTCCAGGCTTCCTCGCCGGTCGAGCTGGCCGCGCTCCAGACGCGGAAACGCTCGCCGGAACGCAGGCCCGGCAATACCTCGCGCGCGAGGAACTCGAAATGCTGCGGCTCGCGGAAAAAATAGGTCTCGTTGGTCGTCAGCAGCTCGATCGCTGTCTGCAACTCGACCGGCTCGCTGCCGCCGACGATAAGGCGATAGTAGTCGCCGAAGCTCTTGACGCCGCGCTCGCGCAGGCGCTTCGACAGGCGGCCGCTCACCAGGGGCTTTTTCGAGGGCGGCAGGTGGATGCCCGCCACCCGCTGCATGAGCGCCTGGAACTGGCCGAACTCCCTGTCGGAGATCGCGCTGTCCATGCTCCCGCCCGCCTCACCCGGCAAAAGTCAGTCCGGGGCGGACGGCGCCGCTGCCCGCCTCGCCGACGGCGCCGACGATGTCGACGAGTTCGTCGACCGACAGCGCATGCTTCAGGTTCAGCAGGATGACGAACTTGCCCGCCACCTTGCCCATGCCCTCGATGAAGTCGCTGCGGATGCGGGCGCCGAACGAGGGCGGCGGCTCGATCTCCTGGGCCGGGATATCGAGCACCTCATTGACCGCGTCGACGATGACGCCGATCACCTGCGTCTGTTCGGCCTGCTCCGCCTGCGCCTCGATCTCGACGATGACGATGCAGGTGCGCCGGGCGATTTCGGTCGGTGCGCGGCCGAAGCGCACCGCCAGGTCGACCACCGGCACCACGGCGCCGCGCAGGTTGATCACGCCGCGCACCAGCTCGGGCATCATCGGCACCTCGGTCAGGTGGCCGTACTCGATGATCTCCTTGATGCAGCGGATGCCGATGGCGAAGGTCTCACTGCACAGCGAGAACACCAGGTACTGCTGCGGCTCCCCGATGCCTGCCGGCAAGCCGGCGGCCACATGGCTGCCGGGCGCAACTGCGAGTTGTGTCTGTGACATGGCTATGCCTCCAGAAGGGCCGCCCCGAGGGAGGCATGCGCCCCCTTGGGGGGCAGCGAACGAATGTGAGCGTGGGGGTCCATTACATTTCCGCTCAGTAGCGCACGAACTCGGCATCGCCCAGCCCCATCCCCGTGGCGGCCGCATCCTCGCGCACGCGCTTGGCGGCCTTGCGGGCAGGCTTGGCGGCCTGCCGCGCCGGCGCCGGGGCGGCGGCGGACGCCGCGCCCTCGTCGACGCGGAACATCGCCATCATCTGCTGCAACTGCTGGGCCTGGCCGCTCATCTCTTCCGCGGTGGCGGACAGCTCCTCGGAAGCCGAGGCGTTCTGCTGCGTGGTCTGGTTCAACTGGCCCATCGCCGTGTTGATCTGGCCGGCGCTCTGCGATTGTTCCTCGGAGGCCGCCGTGATCTCCTGCACCAGCTCGGCGGTCTTGCGGATGTTGGGCACCATCTCCTGCAGGAGCTGCCCCGCGCGCTCCGCCGTCTTGACGCTGGTGCCGGCCAGCTCGCCGATCTCCTGCGAGGCGACCTGGCTGCGTTCGGCGAGCTTCCTCACTTCGGCCGCCACCACGGCGAAGCCCTTGCCGTGCTCGCCGGCGCGCGCCGCCTCGATGGCCGCGTTGAGCGCCAGCAGGTTGGTCTGGTAGGCAATGTCGTCGATGATGCCGATCTTGTCGGCGATCGACTTCATGGCGTCCACCGTCGCCCGCACCGCTTCGCCGCCGTCGGCGGCATCCTTCGCCGCCTTGTTGGCGATGCCGTCGGTGACCTTGGCGTTCTCGGTGTTCTGGTTGATCGAGGCGCTCATCTCTTCGATCGAGGCGCTGGTCTCCTCCAGGCTCGCCGCCTGCTCGCTGGCGCCCTGCGAGAGCGACTGCGAGGTGGCGCTGACCTGCTCGGAGGCCGCCGACAGGCCGTCGGCCGAGGAGCGCACCTCGCCAATGACCCCCGCCAGCTTCTCCACCATGCCGCGCATGGCGAAGAGCAGGCTCGATGTATCGCTGGCCTTGGTCGCCACCACCACCGTCAGATCGCCGTCCGCCACCTTGCGGGCGACGTCCGCCGCATAGTCGGGCTCGCCGCCCAACTGCTTCAAGAGGCCGCGCGTGATGAGGAAGCCGATGGCGATGCCGGCGAGCACCGCCGCGGCGCCGAGCATCAGCATCAGCATGCGGGCGGCCGAGACGGTCTCGGCCGCCGCCAGGCCCACCTCGTCCATCAGGTCGCCCTGGAACTTGATCAGCGCATTCACCCGCTTGCGGTACTCGCCGGCGGCGGGACGGAAGTCGGCGTTGAGGAAGAGCGCCGCCTCGTCGCGCTTGCCTTCCTCGACCAGCTTGATGATCTGGTTCTGCGCCGCGATGTAGCGCTCGCGTGCTTCCAGGACACCGGCGAACATCTCCTTGCCCTTCGGCTGGGTCAGCAGCGGCCCGAGCTTGTCCCAGGCCTTGGCGATGCCGGCGCGGCCCTCGAGGATGCGCTCCCTGGCCTTCTGCGCCGTTTCGCGATCCGTCGACAGGGCCATGTCGCGCGCGGCGATGCCGACCTCGTTCACGCCGGCGAGGCCCTCCTGCAGCAGCCCGACCTTCGGCCACTTGTCGCGCACGATGTCGCCCAGCGCGTCGTTGATGTTGGCCAGCCGGTTGATGCCGACGACCGCGACCGCGATCAGCAACAGCAGCACCACGCCGAAGCCGAGCCCGAGTTTCACGCCTACCTTCATGTTTTTCATTGCTGTCTCCTTTACCAACAAAGCCCATGACAACGCTGCGCTTTCCGCGGCATCGTCATTCCCGCGGAAGCGGGAATCCACAGTCCGTCTGGTTTCCCGCTTTCGCGGGAATGACGGCTCACGATTGAGCGACGCGTTGCCGCGCCGCGCTGTCGAGCCGGCCGGTTTCCCGGCTCGTCGCCAACTGAATCAACTGCGGCACGTCCAGGATCAGGCCCACCTCGCCGCTGGCGAGGATGGTCGAGCCGGAAATGCCGCGCAGCCTTTCGAACAACACACCGAGCGGCTTGATCACCGTCTGGCACTCGCCCATCAGGCTGTCCACCGTCAGGCCGGCCTGCCGCCCGCCGTACTGCACCACCACTACGTTCTGCCGCCGCGGCGCCGGTTGCGGCACCTCGAACAGATCGCGCAGGCGCAGGAAGGGCAGCACCTGGCCGCGCAGGTCGAGATAGTCGCGGCCCTCGGCGCCGTCGCCGGCCGGCAGCTCGATGCACTCGACCACCATTTCCAGCGGCAGCACGAACTGCGCGCCGCCGACGTCGACCAGGAAACCGTCGATGATGGCCAGCGTCAGCGGCAGGGTGAGGCGCATGGTGGTGCCCTCGCCCGGCCGGCTGTGGATGCCGATCGTGCCGCGCAGCGCCTCGATGGCGCTCTTGACGACGTCCATGCCGACGCCGCGGCCGGACAGGTTGGTCACCGTTTCCGCCGTCGAGAAGCCCGGCTGCAGGATGATCTGGTACACCTCGCCGTCTTCCAGCGACTGACTTTCCTGCACCAGCCCGCGCTCGACGGCCTTTTGCAGGATGCGCGCGCGGTCGAGGCCGCGGCCGTCGTCGCTCACCTCGATGACGATGCTGCCCGACTCGTGGCGGGCGGCGAGGCTGACGCTGCCGCGCGCCGGCTTGCCGCAGGCGATGCGTTCCCCGGTGGTTTCAAGGCCGTGGTCCATGGCATTGCGCAGGAGGTGCATGAGCGGGTCGCCGAGGCGCTCGACCATCGACTTGTCCAGTTCGGTCTCGGCGCCGCTCAGTTTCAGCTCGATGTCCTTGCCCAGCTCGCGGCTGACATCGCGCACCACGCGCGGAAAGCGGTTGAACACCTCGCCGATCTGCACCATGCGCAGGCGCAGCGCGGCATCGCGCACCTCTTCCACCAGCCGCGCCGCCTGCGCGGCGGATTCGGCCAGTTCGCCCAGCCCGGCGCGATTCGCCAGCAGTTGCGTGCCGGCGCCGGCGATGACCAGCTCGCCGACCAGGTCGATCAGCCGGTCCAGCTTGTCGGCCGGCACCTTGACGCTGCGCGACTCGGCGGCGCGCCTTTCCTCGCCGCGCTTCTGCTTCTCCAGCGCCGCCTGCACCACCGGCGCGGGCACCGCGCCCGCCTCCGTCAGGATTTCACCCAGGCGCAGGCCGCCGGCGGCCTGCGCTTGCGCGCGCAGGGCGTGTTCCAGTTCGCGTCGCGTCAATGCGCCGCCGGCAATGAGGATCTCGCCCAGGCGCGCCGCATCCTCGGGCAGCGATCCGATCAACGCGATGTAGTCCTCGACATTGGCGTGCGGCGGCAGGATGCGGACCTGCGCATCGTCCTGGACGAATTCGAACACCGCCTCGATCTCCTGCCGGCTGGCGGCGCTTTTCAGGTCCAGCTCGAAGCCAAGGTAGCAGGCCTCGGGGTCGAAGTCCTCCAGGGGCGGCAAGGACTCGCCCAGCGTTTCCAGATGGACGATGTCGCCGAGCGTGGTGAGGTAGCGGATAAAGGCCAGCGGATCCATGCCCATGCGCAGCACGTCGGCGCCGAAGCGCAATGACAGATGCCAGGTGTCGGCGCCGCCGAGGGGGCCTCCGCCGGAGACCGCCAGTGCGGGCTCCGGCTCGGGCAGGATTCCCCCCGCCGGCGGGGTCTCGGCCGGCGGGGGTAAAAAAATCTTCAGGCGCGCGACCAGCGCCCTGCCGCGGGCCTGCGCGTCCGCCTCGGCCGGACGATCCTCTGCGGCGGCGGCCACCAGCGTGCCGATGTGGTCGCCGCTGGCGAGCAGCAGGCCGGGCAGTTCGTCGCCGACATCGATGGCGCCGCTGCGCAGCCGGTCGAGCACGCTTTCCACCACATGCGTGAAGCCGACGACCTCCTCGAATCCGAACAGCCCCGCCGATCCCTTGATCGTGTGGGCGGCGCGGAACAGGCCGTTGACCGCTTCCCCGTCCTGCGTGCCCGCCTCGAAGGCCAGCAGGATGTCCTCCATCTGTCGGAGCAGCTCCTGGCTTTCTTCGAAGAATGTCGCCCGCGCCGCATCGATGTTCATGGTGGCCTCCTCCGGTTTGTCAGGATTGCAGGAGCGACTGCTCGCCCGACGGGATCACGACCGGATCGCCGAACTGCGCGCCGAGGTTGCTCAGGTCGAGGATCTGCAGCACCGCCGGCGAATGATTGACGAGGCGCAGCCGCGTGCCGCACTTGCGCTTCAACTGCAGCATGAGCTGCAGGCCGGCCGTGTCGATTTCATTCACGCCGGACAGGTCGACCTCGACCTCGTCGGCGCCGCCGGCCGGCAGCGCGGCGAGGATCTCGTCGCGAACGGCGACCGACGTGGCGACCGTCATCTCGCCGTCGATGTGCAACCGGCAGCCGCTGGATGTCTTTTCGATGCGCATGATCGCGCTCCCTTCACATGACAAGTTTGGAAACGGCCGCCAGCATCTGCTGCGGCTGGAAAGGCTTCACCACCCAGGCCTTGGCGCCGGCGGCCTGGCCTTCCTGCTTCTTGTTCTCGCCGGCCTCCGTCGTCAGCATGATGATCGGCGTGAACTTGTAGCTCGGGTGTTTCTTCACCTCCTTCAGCAGGCTGATGCCGTCCATGTTCGGCATGTTCACGTCGGAAATGATGAGGTGGAACTTCTTGCCGTCGAGCTTGGTCAGCGCGTCCCGGCCGTCGCAGGCCTCGACGACCTCGTAGCCAGCGCTCTGCAGGGTGAGATTCACCACCTGCCGCAGCGAGGCGGAGTCGTCGACAACGAGTATGGTTTTTCCCATCATGGCTCTCCTAGAAGAAGGTGATATCGGTTGCGCCGGCGGGCGCCGCAGCGCCGCGTCCGCCGGCGTCGTGCTGTTCCAGGGTGGTGTAGCCGGACTCGAACTGTTTCAGCCAGCCGCCGGAATCGATCGGCTGCGGCAGGCTGCCGCCGGACAACACTTGCCGGTCCTCGCCCAGGCGCACGTCGAGCCGCGCGATGTCCTGCTCGATCTGGGTCAGGATCTGGCTGACGCGATCCTGGAACTGGAGGTCGACGAGCACCCGCGACACCTGCTCGCGCACGCCGCTGCTCTCCTGCTCCAGTTGCCCGGCGGTGCGAACGAGCGTTCCGGCCGAATCGTTGAAGCGCGCAATGACGCGCTGGATCGTGAACTCCGCCCCGGCGACGACCTCGTCGTCCTTGGCCGAGAGCTGGTCGGCACAGGCCAGCGTGCTGCCGATCGCGGCGGCGACCGTCTCGACCTTCCGGCTGATCTGCTTGCCGGTCTCGCCCGATTGGGTGGACAGCTTGCGCACTTCGTCGGCAACGACGGCGAAGCCGCGCCCCTGCTCGCCGGCGCGCGCCGCCTCGATGGCGGCGTTGAGCGCCAGCAGGTTGGTCTGGCCGGCGATGCTGGCGACGTCAACCGCCATGCGCTTGAGTTCGTCGGTGAAGGCCGCGAGATTGCGGATTTCCGCCAGCATGGCCACCTTCGCATCGAGCACCTGCCTGAGCGAAGTGACCAGCGCCAGCAGTTCCTCGCGCACGGCGCCGATCGTCCCCGTCATGCCGGCATCGCCGCCCGCCAGGCTGCCGGCGGTGGAGCGCGAAGCGGCAACGGCACATTCCAGCTTGCCGGAAATCTCATGGAACTCCCGCGCCAGCCCGGTCACGGCGTGCTCGGTCTGCTGCCGGGAAATGTCGATGTGCCGCTTCCAGCGCGGCAGCACCGCGGTGCATACCTCGTGGAGACTGGCCAGATAGCGGCCGGCCTCGGCCTCGCCGCGCGCCCGGCCGGACTGTTCCGCCCGTCCGCTGGCGGCCGCCAGCCCGGCGGCGAAGCGACGCCGCTGGGCGATGCCCGCCGCCAATCCGCTGCCCGTCAGCACGATGGCGAACAGCAGCGTCCCGCCGCCGATCCCGTTTGCCGCAAGGCCGAATGCCGCGCCGGCGAGGGCTATGCCGGTGGTCGAGACAAGCGGGAGCAGGCTCCCGGCCTGCTGGGTCTCGTTATCTGGGAGAACCATGAGCGTTTCCGGTTTGCCGGGCGCATGTGTCACGCCCCACGGACTCATCAACGGCCGCAACGGCAGCCTATGAATCCGGAATTTCCCGGATAGACGAAAGTTATAGGCCGAACGAGCGGACCGGCTGCTGGAATGGCGCTACGGCCGCGCTAACAGGCTGTTGCGGCGAGCCATAAACCGGAACCTGATTATTGACGAAGCTCAGTATGTGGCCGGGCGACCCGCCAAGGCCGTCATTCCGGGGCCGCCACAGTGCGGAACCCGGAATCCAGGGGCATTTTGGCGGCTGTTCTGGATTCCGGGTCGCGCTTCGCTTGCCCGGAATGACGAGGCGGTTTCCCGGCGTTGGCGCCAATTAGCAGGTCTCCCCCTTTGAAAAAGGGGGAACAAGGGGGATTTATGACCGCAGGAAGTGCAAATCCTCCCTGTCCCTCCTTTTTCGAAGGAGGGAACTCTCCGATCTCAATCGCCTGCCGGAAATTGACTGGCTGGCAGCAGCAAACGACCGGGCTGCCCCGGCAGGGGTATGAAGCCGAAGTGCCGGTAGAAGACTTCCGCCTCGCCGTCCTTGGCGTCCACGACGATCCCCGCCACCGCCAGCACCGCGCTGGCCCTCGCGACTTTGAGGCAGGCGTCGGCAAGAAGGATCGACCCGAGCCCCTGCTTTTGAAAACCGGCGTCGACCGCCAGGCGCCCGATCAGCGCCACAGGCACGGGGTAGCGGGGCAGCTTGCGCGCCAGAGGTTCGGGCAGGTCGGCGCAACCTACGCTGCCGGCGCTCAGGGTGAAAAACCCCGCCGGACGATGCGGCTCGATTTCGGGGGTCGCGACGAACACGCGCGCCACGCCCCGGCGCGCATCCTGCGAGGCATAGCGGCGGATGTACTGATCGAGCGGCGCTTTGCCGCAACGGAAGGCCGCTGTGTCGACTTCCGCATCGAGCGGTCCGATCCGGAAGCGGATCACCGGCGAACCGTCGTCGCGCGCCGCTTGATCGCGCGCTTGAAGGCCGGATTCGCTTCGGGCGGCGCATCGAGCGCCGCCAGGAACGCCTCGAAATCCTTCACCTTCAGGGTGATCGACTCGTGGGCCTGCACCACTTTTTCGGCCGAAGCCAGCGCATGCGACAGGACGAACTCGGAGACGCTGACATGGGCATAGCCCGCCGCCTTGCCGAGCAGCCGGCGCGCCCGGCTGTCGCAGCGAATGTTGAGACGGCTTTCCTTGACGGGGACGGTGCTCATGACGGATTTTCCTGAAACGCAATGCGGAGAGTGTACGCCGCTTGTGCGCACAATTCAAGAACGAAGCCAGCCCACGCAGGACTGCTCCTCCGACGCCTCACAGTCCCAGCTTGCCGCCCTCCGCCCTCCGCCGCCAGCCGCTCCAGCTCGGCGACCGAGCGCACCTGCATCTTGCGCATGATGCTGGCGCGGTGGTCCTCGACGGTCTTGGCGCTGTGATCCGCATGAGTATTGAAAAGTCCCTGCAATACGGCGAGAAAGGATGGGGGCTGATTGCCCTGCTCACGCCACGATGATATTCAACACGCCGGTTCAGCGGCCGATCTTCTCGACCGCCTCGGCCGGCGTGACGATGCGGATGCCCTGGTACGTTCCGCCCAGATCGAGCAGGTGCCTGTCGCCGGAGACGACCAGATCGGCCCCGGCGGCGAGGGCGCAAGCGAGTACATGGTCATCTGCGGGGTCATTGGCTACGACAGACGGCACTTCGGAAGGCGTCACCAGCATCACCAACGCCCCATAGCGGACGGTCAGCGCCGAGGGCGTCGTGCGCAGAGGGCGGCAATTCGCCGCGAGAACTTCGGGTAGTTGAGCGTGTGAGCCAGCTCTTCGATCAATGCCGGGCTGCTGAAGAGCATGATGCCGGCGTCGATGGCCAAGTCAAGCAGATGGCGCGGATGCCCTTTCCACAGCAGACCGGCGACAACCACATTGGTGTCGAGCACCAGCCGCATCAATTCGCAGTCCGCTCGCGGCGTGCGGCGCGCATCGCTTGCACTTCCTCATCGATCGTTTCTGCAATCTCGGGCGTCAGTTCTTCGCTCGGCATGCGATTCCACATGGCACGCAGGGCGTCGCCGGCCTGCTGCCTCAACCGCTCGCGCAGCAGGCGCTCGATGGCGTCCGGCACCAGCAAGCCGGCAGCTCGAGCGTCTTGCGCCAGGTCGTCGGGCAACTGAATCTGAATCGTGGTCATGCGATGCCTCCTGTCAGTGCAGCCGATAACCCGGCTGCGCGTAGCGCAGCAATGCGATCATTATGCCCAGCCTGCCCATCAGGTCAACGGCCTGGCCAATCGCGTCTCCATCACTGTCTGCACCAGCTCGGCGACCGAGCGCACCTGCATCTTGCGCATGATGCTGGCACGATGGTCCTCGACGGTCTTGGCGCTGATGCCCAGCTCGGCGGCGACGGCCTTGTTCATCTTCCCGGCGACCAGCAGATCGAGCACTTCGCCCTCGCGCGGGCTGAGCGTCGCCAGGCGCGCCGCGGCGATGCCGCGCTGCGCCGCTTCGAGCCGCAGCGCGCGCCCGCGCGCGATGGCCTGACGCACCCGCTCCAGCAGCGTCTGGTTGTCGAAGGGCTTTTGCAGGAAATCCACGGCGCCGCCGCGCATGGCCTCCACCGCCATCGGCACGTCGCCGTGGCCGGTGATGAAAATCACCGGCGCGGTCAGGCCCATCTCGACCATGCGCGCCTGCACCTCGAGTCCGGAGAGGCCGGGCATGCGGACATCGAGCACGACACAAGACGCCTCGCGGCCGGCCGGGTCGTCGAGGAAGGCGCGGCCCGTACCGTGGCCGCGCACTTCGATGCCGAGGGTGCCGATCAGCATGACCAGGGATTGCCGCACCACCGGGTCGTCCTCGACGACGCAGACCAGGGTTTTTTCGTTAATCACGCCTTCTCCTCGCCGCGCAGCGGCAGGGTGAAATGGAAGCTGGCGCCGCGGCCACGCAGCGGTGGCGCGCGGCCGGGTAGCGGGGCATAATGGTCCGGTTCGTTGCGGCAATGCTTGCCCACTGCGGACGGCCGCGCAACACAACCTTCAGGAGCAGCAGCAATGAGTGCAAACGAACAGGCGTTGATCGACAAGATCAGGCAATTGCCGCCGCAGCGGCTGGCGGAAGTCGAGGACTTCGTCGACTTCCTGCGCACGCGCGAGGATGGGCGGCGCCTCGTGCGGGCCGCCGCCGGCATGGCCGAGGCCAGTTTTGCGGCGGTGTGGGACAACGACGAAGACGCCGCATACGACCGGATGTAACCATGCCCCATTCCTTCGGCGACGTGGTGCTGGTGCCGTTTCCATTTACCGACCAGTCCGGCGCAAAGAAGCGGCCCGCCGCCGTCGTGTCCGGCAGCGGCTACAATGCCGGCCGGCGCGATCTGGTCATCATGGCGATTACCAGCCAGGTGCGCCAACCCCTCGGGTTCGGCGAGGCGCTCGTCAATGACTGGCAGGACGCCGGACTCATCAAGCCTTCCATGCTCAAACCCGTCTTCACCACCATAGAACAGGGGCTCGTCGCCGCCACCCTGGGCGCCCTGTCGGACGCCGACCGGCGCGCACTGCGGGAATCCATCGTCCGCGTTTTCGGCTAAGACCTGCTTCACGCCTTCTCCTCGCCGCGCAGCGGCAGGGTGAAATGGAAGCTGGCGCCGCCATCCTCGTTCGACGCCGCCCACAGGCGGCCGCCGTGGGCCTCGACGATGCCGCGGCTGATCGACAGGCCCATGCCCATGCCCTCCGGCTTGGTGGTGAAGAACGGCGTGAACAGATCCACGGCGATGCGGTCGGGCAGGCCGCTGCCCTGGTCGCGCACCGTCATCTGGACGGCGCCGCCGCCTTCGGCGAGGCGGCTGGCCAGCAGCAGGCGCTTGCGTTCCGGCGGCACGTCCTCCATCGCCTCGACGCCGTTGCGGATCAGGTTGAGCAGCACCTGCTCGATCTGCACGCGGTCCGCCGCCACGAGCGGCAGCCCGGGCGCCAGGTCGTATTCATAGGCAACCTCGCGCGATCTCGCGGCGATGTCGGCCAGGCGCACGACATCGCCGACCAGGCCGTTGAGGTCGGTCGGCGCGCGCCGGGCTTCCTGCTTGCGCGAGAACTCGCGCACGCGCCAGACAATGTCGCCGGCGCGCAGCGCCTGGCCGGCGATGGCGCGCACCACCTCGCGCACCTGCGCCAGATCCGTCTGCGGCGCGGCGATCTGATGCTCGACCACGCCGCTGAAGTTGGCGATGGCCGCCAGCGGCTGGTTCAGCTCGTGGGCCAGCGCCGCCGCCATCTCGCCCATCGCCGCCAGGCGGGCGTGGTGCAGCATCTGCTCCTGGTGCAGTTGCTCGCGCGCGGTGAGCTCCTTGCGCAGCGTGATGTCCTCCTTGATCGCCATGAAATGGGTGGTTTCGCCCTTCTCGGAAACCAGCGGGATGATGCGCACGAACTCCCAGAACATCTCGCCGTTCTTCCTGCGGTTGTGCAGTTCGCCCGACCACGCCTCGCCTTGCGTGATGCTGTGCCACAGCCGCCGGTATTCTTCATCGGAAGTCTCGCCTGACTTGAGAAAACGCGGATTGCGCCCGCGCACCTCGTCGAACGAATAGCCCGAGGTCCGGCAAAAGTGCGGATTGACGTACTCGATGTTGCCGCCCGTATCGGTAATGATGATCGACACCGGACTCTGCTCGACGGCGGCGGAGAGCTTGCGCAATTGCGCCTCCGCCGCCTTCTGCACCGTCACGTCGGCGATGGCGCCGACAAAGCGCGCCACTCTGCCCTCGCCGTCGCGCACGGCGATGCCGCGGCCGTGGAACCAGCGGTAGTCGCCGTCCTTGCGGCGCAGGCGGTAAATCTCGTCGAACCCGGCACCCACGCGCAGCGTCCGCTCCTGCGCCGCCATGGCGTGCGGCCGGTCCTCCGGATGCAGGGCGTCGGTGAAGTTGAAATTCGCCTTCAGCGTGGCGGCGTCGGCATAGCCGAGCAGCTCGGCGAAGTGCGGCGAAAAATAGGTCTCGCCGGCCTCGATGTCGTAATCCCAGACACCCTCGCTGGTGGCCTCCAGCACCTGTTGCAGGCGCGCCTCGCTCGCCTTCAGGCTGTCGACCAGCTCGCGCAGCGTCGTCACGTCGGCGAGCACGCCCACCTGCCGCAGCGGCCGGCCGGCGGCGTCGCGCAGCAGGCGGCGCCGCTCGCGCAGCCAGCGCAGCGCGCCGTCGCCGCGGCGGATGCGGTATTCGATGTCGCCGCGGCCGTCGCGCGCGACTTGCGCCTCCAGCTCGGCGAGGCGGGGCCGGTCCTCGGCCGGCACGGCGGCATGGCGCAGGGACGGATCGGCGGCGAAATGCCGCACCGATGTGCCGTACAGGCGCTCGGCGCCGGGGCTGAGGTAGAGCAGCGCGGCGCCGTCGGCGGAGAGGGCGAAGACGACTTCGTCCACGGCGTCCAGCACGGCGCCCAGTTCCTCCTCGCCGGCGTGGACGCGATGCGTTTCGGCGTCGAGGGCCGACCGGGTGCGATCGTGGGCCGCCGTCGCCACGGCCGCCCCTGCGCCGGCGGCGGCCCGCTCCAGCCGGCGCAGCAGCCACAGCGCGCAGAGCGCGGCGAGGGTGAGCAGCCCCCCCAGACGCAGGCCGTCGCGCCAGAGGGCGGCGTCGAGCGGCGCGGTGTCGGCCTGTGCCACGGCGAACCAGGCGCTGCCCGCCACCGGGGCGCGGACGAGGAGAAAGCGCCCGCCGTCGGCGCGCGCGATCCGGCGCCAGCCGCGCGCCTCCACCGCGGTGAGCGCGGCGACGGCCGCGGGATCGAGGTGCATGCCGGTTTTCTGTGCCGCGCCGGCACCGGCGGCGAGGATCAGACCCTCGGCATCGGCGAGCAGCGGCGCCGCCTCGCCCGTACCGGCACTCAGTCCGCCGAGCACCCCCAGGCGCTCCAGGTCCACCGAGACGCCGACGATACCGCGGAAGCGGCCGGCGGCGTCCGCCAGGGGCACGACGACAGGAAACACCCAGCGGCCGGAGATGAAGCCGATTTCCGGCCGGCCGACGATGAAACGGCGCTCCTCGCGCGCGCGCTCGAGGATGTACAACGGGCCGAGACGGACGGGGCCGGCGCCGAGCCGGCGCGCCGAGCAGCGGATCCAGCCGCCGCCGTCCACCAGCAGCAGGTTGGCGTAGTCGGGGTTCTGCACGGAGAAGGTCTCGAAGACCGGATCGCAGCCGCCCTGGCCGAGCGCCGCGACGGCGGGCCGCGCCGCCAGACTGTTGAGCAGGTCTTCAGTGCGGCGCAGGAACTGCGTGACGCCCGCGGCGGCGGCCTCGGCGGCGACGGCGAGCTGTGCCGCCAGCGCCGCCTCGCGCTCCGCCGCCTCCTGCCGGACATGCAGGGCGAGCAGGACGGCGGCGATCAGCGCCATGGCGGCGAAGGCCCGACGGAGGCCGCGCAGGGCGCTGGCTGTGTTCACTGGACGCCCGCCCCCAGTGTGAAGCTGAAGGTGGCGCCTTCGTCCGGCGCCGACTCGGCCCAGATGCGGCCGCCGTGGCGCTCGACGATGCGCTTGGCGACGGCCAGGCCGACGCCGGTGCCGGGGAAGTCGCGCTCGTGGTGCAGGCGCTGGAAAACGCCGAACAGGCGTTTCGCGTGGCGCATGTCGAAGCCGGCGCCGTTGTCGCGCACGAAGTAGACGGTCTCGCCCGCATCGTATCGAGCGCCGACCTCGATGCGCGGCGCCGCCGCCCTGGCGGAATACTTGAAGGCGTTGCCGATCAGGTTGGCGAAGACCTGCCTGAGCATGGCCGGGTCGCACAGCGCCTCGGGCAGATCGTCCACCGTCGCCTCGGCCTGCGGGTATTGCTCGCGCTGCTCCCGCACGATCTCCCGCGCCGTCTCGGCGGGACTGACTTTCTTCAGGGCCAGCTCGGCGCGGCCGATGCGGGCGAACTGCAGCATGTCGTCGATCAGCTCGCCCATGCGCACGGCGTTGTGCTTGACCCGCCCCAGCAGCGCGCGCCCCTCGGCGGAGAGCGCCGCGCCGTCCGCCTCTTCGAGCATGTGCGAGAAGCCGTGGATGGCACGCAGCGGCGTGCGCAGATCGTGGGAAACGGAATAGGAGAAGGCGTCCAGCTCGCGGTTGGCGCGCGCCAACTCCTCGGTGCGCTCGGTCACGCGCCGCTCCAGCGTGGCGTTGAGGTCGGCGATCTGCGCCTCGCGCCGCTTCAGCTCGGTGATGTTCTCCTTGACGGCGATGTAGCCGGAGACGCGGCCGGCCTCGTCGCGCACGGCGGTGATGGCGGCCTGCTCCCAGTAGAGCTCGCCGGCCCGGCTGCGGTTGCACAGCTCGCCGCGCCAGACGCCGCCGGCCAGGAGGGTGCGCCACAGCTCGGCATAGACCGCCCGCGGCGTGAGGCCCGACTGCAGGATGCGCGGATTGCGGCCGAGAACTTCCTGCCGCGGCCAGCCCGTCACCTGCTCGAAATACGGGTTGACCCATTCGATGTTGCCGGCCGGGTCGGTGATGATGATCGAGGTCGGGCTCTGCTCGACGGCGACGGAGAGCCGGCGCAGCGCCGTCTCGGCATCGCTGCGCGCCGTGATGTCGAAGAAAACCAGCAGCACCAGGCGGCGCTCCGCCGTGCCGGCCGGCCCGGCTTGCGCCTCCAGCACCCGGCGCCGGCCGTCGGCGGCGGTCCATGTGAAGGCGGCAGCCGTCGGCGCTCCGTCGCGCAGCCAGTCGGCCACGGCCGGGCCATCTTGCCGCGGCCGCAGGCCCAGTTCGCCGAGGCGCTGCTGGGCGAGCAGAAGAGGCGACTGGCCGAAGCAGGCAGCGGCCTCGGCGTTCGCCTCGGCGATGCGGCCGTCGGCCGGGTCGACCAGCAGGGCGATCAGGTGCTGCTTCTCGAAAAGGTCGCGGTAGCGGCGCTCGCTCGCCGCCAGGGCCAGGCGCTGCGTCCACTCCGCGGTGATGTCGGCGGCGACGCCGCGGTAGCCGGCGAAGGCGCCGGCGGCGTCGACGGCCGGCACGCCGCTGACGCGCAGGTAGCGCGTCGCGCCGGAAGGCGGCGTCTGGGCGAAGACGAGGTCGTAGAAAGCCTCGCGCCGCGCCAGCCGCGCGCGGAAGTCGTCCCAACCTTCCGCCGCGGGTGCGTAGCCTGGCAACTCCCAGCGGCGCTTGCCGATGACGTTCTTGTCGACGGGCGCCGTGGCGTAGGCGGCGCCTCCGACGCGGGTGAAGCGGTGCCCGGCGTCGTCCTCCCACCACCAGTCGGCAGCGAGGGCGAAGAGGTCGCGCAGGCGCGCCTCGCCCGCGGCCAGCGCGGCATGCGCCGATTCGGCAACGGCGGCGGCCCGGCGCAGCAGCCGCCGGCCGGAGCAGAAAACCAGAACCGCCGCCAGGGCCAGGGCGGCGAGCGCCGCCAGGACGGCGCGGCGCGCATCGGCCCAGGCCGCGGCGTGCTGCGCGGCAACGGGAAGGACGGCGACGGCCGTCCAGTCGCTGCCCGCCACGCGGGCGAAGCCGTACTGGTATTCGGCGCCGTCCTCGCCGCGGCCGCGCCAGCCACCCGCGCCGCCCGCGCCGCCTTCGCCCAGCGCTGTGCGCGCCGCGCCAAGGCCGCTGCGGGCGGCAAATACGATGTCGTCGCCGTCGCCCGCCAGCAGCCTGCCGGCGCCGTCCAGGATGCCCGCCGCGGCACCCTCGGGCAGGCGGACGGCGACCAGCAGGCGCAATTCCGCGGCGCGCAGCCGAACGCTGGCGAAACCGGCCGCGTCGAGAGGCCGCAGCAGCGGCACCGTCCAGCCGGCGGCGTCGGGCCGCGCCGCGCCGATCCAGAAGCCGCCGCGGGCCGCCTGCGGCGGCAGTTCCAAATGGGCTCCTTCCGGCAGGCGACCGCCGCCGGCCAGGCCGCCGGAGCAGAGGACGCGGCCGGCCGCGTCGGCGACGGCATATCCGCCGTAGGCCGGCCCCAGCGCGGCCAGCGCGGCGAAGGCGCGGTCGCAGTCGCGCCCGGCCGCCGCACCCGGTTGCCGCGCCGCGGCTTCGAGCAGGGTTTCGGCGACGGCGAGCAAGCGCGCCGTGTCGGCGGCGGTGAAGCTGGCCAGGCGCAGCGCCACCGCCTCGACCTCGGCAAGGCGGTGCTCCAGGCGGTCGTGCAGGTTCCAGGCCACCAGGCCGAGGACGGGCAGCAGCGCAGCCGCGGCGAGCAGCCATAGGCCGGAGAAAAGAGAGGGGCGGGGCAGGTCTTCGGGCGCCGCCGGGTTGCCGTTCATGTTCCGTGCCTCATGGTCGAGGAGACAGGATGGAAGCTTATCGGCCGCCCGGCGAAGTCCTTGAGGGCGGTGCGGGTAATGACGCAAGTATAGACGACGCCGCACTCCTCCAAAGGACTATCCGCTTGCTGCTTGAAGAATCACTTGCGATGCATTCTTGAGTGCTATCGGATCGATCCGGCAGGTTTCAGAATAAAAACATCCGGATCGATGAGGAGGGCCGGGGGATTTATCGCGGCGTGGACGCCGCTCCCGCATGAATGGCCGGCCGTGGCGGGTCGGGCAATACCTTTTCGGTTATGCCGCGCGATGCCGTTTCACATAGGCCCGCAAGGCCTCGTTCATGCGGGTTTGCCAGCCTTCGCCGGTCGACCTGAAATAGTCCACCACCTCCGGACTGTATCGCACGGTTACAGCCACCTTGGTGGGGCTTTGTTGCGGGCCGCGCTGACCGGGCAGACGAACCTTGCCTTTCGCCCAGAACGCCTTTACCGCTTCGGTGTCATTGGGGTCATAAGGGCACGCCGGATCATTCACCCGATCCGGCGCGGCCGCGACGGCCGCCGCCGCCTGTTTCTTGCTAAATGCCGAGGGTTTCAAAGTAGGCGCGCGTTTCATGCTTGTCACCATAACGACAGGAAATCATCCGGGCGCAGTCATTGCGCTCCGTCCAGACCAGGAAGACAACGCGATTGCGGAACCAGCCCAGACTCAGCAGACGCTGCTCGCCGTAGCTTTCGCGTTGATCTTCCACCGTGACCATCGGGGCATCGAAAACGCACGCGACCTCGGCGAGGTCTATGCCGTGATCCCTGATGTTCTTCTTGCGCTTGGCCTCGTCCCACCTGATCATGCGGCTTATTGTCGTTACAAAAAGCTAGCCCTGTCAAGCTTTTTGTATCTACACCGCTTACGCATCCGGCGCGATCGGCGCCATTCCCGCCGCCGGCTCAGAGCCTGTGAAAATATCCACCGCAGCGCCGATCGCGGGCAAGCCCGCTCCTGCGTAGGTCGGCCTTCAGGCCGACTTCGGCCGCTGCAGTCGGGCTGAAGCCCGACCTACAGAGGCGATGGGCAGGCTTCGAGGTTTATTCACAAGCTCTCAGATGCGGTACTGCATCACCGCCTTGTGCATGCGCCCGGTCACGGCTTCGAGACGCTCCACCGTGCCTTTCGTCCGCTCCACCACGGCGACGTTCTGCTCGGTCATGATGGCCACCTGCTCGACGTTCTGCGCGAGTTGGGTCATGGCCGTCTGCTGTTCGTTCGAGGCCAGGGAGATGTCGGTCACCATGCGGGAGGTGCGGTCCATCTCGTCGTTGATTTCGCGCAGCGCCCCGGCCGCCCGGTCAACCAGGCCGACACCCTGCGCGACCTGCCCGGCGCCGGCACGCATGCCGCTCACCGCCTGCGCGGTTTCGCTGCGGATGCTGTCGACCATGGCGCTGATCTCCTGGGTCGCATTGCCGGTGCGCTCGGCGAGCTTGCGCACTTCGTCGGCGACGACGGCAAAACCCCGCCCCTGCTCGCCGGCGCGCGCCGCCTCGATGGCGGCGTTGAGCGCCAGCAGGTTGGTCTGATCGGCGATTTCCTTGATGACACCGGTGATGCGGCTGATTTCTTCCGAGCGCTTGCCGAGGGACTCGACCTGCTCGGCCGACCGCCCCACCGTTTCGGACAGCGAGCGGATGGTTTCGCTGGCGCTGGTGGTGACCTGGGCGCCGTTGCGCGAGGCGACGGAAGCCTCCTCGGCGGTGGTGCGCGTCTGTTGCGCGTTGGCGGCAACCTCGCCGATCGACACCGTCACCTCCTCGATCGCCGCCGCGGCCGACGCGGTGGCTTCGCTCTGCGCATGCGCCGAATGCGCGACATCGCGCATGCCTGTCTCGACGTTCTGCGTGGCCCGGCTGACCTGTCCGGCAATGTCGCTGACGCCCTGCAGCATGGCCTGCACGCTGGAGACGAATTTGTCCGCCTTGCGGCCGATCGCGCCGACGGCATCCCGGCGCGACGGGGAGAAGCGCGTGCCCAGGTCGCCGGCGCGCAGGATCTGCTCCAGCCAGCCGGCGGTGGCGTCGAGGTCGCGCATCAGACGGGGCGCGTAGCCCGCGAGGAAGAACAGGGCATACAGGCCGCAGACGGCGGCCACGGCCACACTCACCGCAGCCGGCAGGGCCAACCCCGTCGCTTGAAGCGCCAGCAGCGCCGCCGGCAGCAGTCCGGCCAGCCCGGCGAGGACCAACTGCGTGCGCAGGGACATCAGCGCGCCGGCCAGGGACGAACGGTTGCCGACGGCGCGGCCGTGTTCGACGCGGATCGATTTGTCGCCCGCGCGGATGCGCCGGTAGGCTGCCGCGGCAGCGGCGATCTCTTCGCGGCCGGGGCGGCCGCGCACCGACTGGTAGCCGACGATCTGGCCGTTTTCCCGCACCGGCGAGACGTTCGCCACCACCCAGTAGAAGCCGCCGTCCTTGCGCCGGTTCTTGACGATGCCGCGCCAGGGGCGCCCGAGCTTGATGTCCTGCCACAGATCGGCAAAGGCCTCGGGCGGCATGTCGGGATGGCGCACCAGATTGTGCGACTGGCCGACCATTTCCTCGGGCGTGAAGCCGCTGATCCTGGCAAAGGCTTCGTTGGCCTCGACGATGACGCCCTTCAGGTCGGTGCGCGAGTAGATGAACTCGTTCTCGGGCAGGATGGTTTCAACATCATTGACTGGGAGGTTGATTTTCATTTCCGCTTCCTTTCTTTTTGTAGAGCGAATGCCGTTTTCCGGGGCTGCCCTTTCCTCAACTGCTTCCCGTTCCCGGGCGTATTCGTTTCGCCACATCGCGCAGGATGTCGATGTGGCTGTCGAGCTGCTGCATGTGGCCCGCCAGGGCTTCCAGGCGGTCGCTGAGCATGTGCGCCAGCTCGCGCGCCGCCTGCGACGGACTGCCGGAGAGCGCGCGCACCTGGTCGATCTGCGCCTGCAGCTCACGCAAGCCCTGTTCGGATTCGGGCCGTTCTGCAATGAAGGCGGAGAGGGTGCGCTCGCGTTCGCGGAAGTATTCCGGCGGGTCGTGCGCCGCAAGGTCGCGCCAGGCGTCGAAATCGAAACGGAGCAAGATGGGTTCCGTCAGGCTGTGTTCTCGGTCATTTTGTCGCTGCGGTAAAAAACGATGCCGATTCGATCTGCTGCAGCAGGAGGTCGACGGCCGCAGCGACTTGTTCCGCCTCCGCCGCGTCCTCGCCGGGAACGCCCGCCTCGCGCGCCGCCGCGGCGGATTCGATGACGGCATTCAGCGCCACCAGGCGCGCCTCATCCAGCAAGAGACGCAGCGCCGCTTCCTGGGCGCCGAGCGGAAGAAATGCCTCCTGGGCGCCCTGCCGGGCCAGTGCGTTATTCATGTGCGCGTTCCTCAGGCGGCCTGGGCCAGTGCATCGGCAGACAGGAACAGCGTGCGTGCCACGCCGCGGTTGTCGCCGAGGTCGCTCAGCAGTTCCTTGACGTCGAGGATCAGCACGATCTGGCCGTTCGCCAGCGTGGTGACGCCGGCGACGCCCTTGGGACGGAAGCCTTCGAGCGACTTGATCACGGCATCGTCGCGGCCGGCGAAATTGTCGATGGCGAGAATGAAGTTCGTCTCCGCCGACTGCATGAGCACGCCGTAGGCCGGTTGCCGCTCCTGCGGCCAGCCGATCAGGTAATTGAGGGGATAGACCGGCAGCACCTCGCCGCGCACCACCATGGTGGCGCGGCCGCCGACTTCCTGCACCTCGCCCGGCACGATGGGCAGGATCTCGCGCACCATCGACAACGGCACGGCGAAGGGCTGCTCGTCGAGCTTGACGATCAGCACCGGCAGGATGGCCAGGGTCAGCGGCAGGGAGATCGTGAAGGTGGTGCCCTTGCCCAGCTCCGACTTGATCTCGATGGAGCCGTTCAACTTCTGGATATTGGTGCGCACGACATCCATGCCGACGCCGCGGCCGGAGACGTCGGATACCTTGGGCGCC
>Ga0209476_10000606_pt1 | contig 24528 bp, 21 predicted proteins | sample KloWWTrecipitate_FD_187179 | JGI IMG/M metagenome (GOLD analysis project Ga0209476, IMG submission 187179) | Active sludge microbial communities from Klosterneuburg, Austria, studying microevolution and ecology of nitrifiers - Klosterneuburg... | ecosystem: Engineered > WWTP > Aerobic digester... | reverse complement strand
CGGGGAAATGGCCGGGCGAGGGTCCGCCCGCGGGCGCTCGTAGAGCACCGTCCCGTCGCTCGTTCGCACCCGCGTGATGGCATGTGGTTCCGCGTAACCGCCGGAGGCGCCGAGCGCGGCATACGCTGCCGCCAGGTCGAGCAGCCGCACCTCACCCGAGCCAAGCGCGAGCGACAGCCCGTACCGTTCGGCATCGCCGAGTGTGGTGAGGCCGAACCGGTGGGCCATTTCGAGGAAGCCCGGGATGCCGATCGCATCGAGCGTGGCCACCGCGGGGATGTTCAACGATGAGCCAAGGGCCGTGCGCAGGGTGGCCACGCCATGGAAACTGCGGTCGAAGTTCTGCGGCTGGTAGGGAGCGCCGGCTGATTCGAAAGCGAGTGGCACATCGAGCAGCGGCGTTGCCGCTGTGTAGCCGTGTTCGAACGCGGCCGCGTAAAGGAACGGCTTGAGTGCCGACCCGGGCTGGCGCGGCGCGACTGCCATGTTGATCTCCCGGCCAGCCGTCTCCGGAGCAACGCTCCCTACCATAACGAGGATCCGCCCGGTGCCCGGTTCCACGACGACCACCGCGGCATTGGAGACGTCCCGTTCGCGGAGGGAATCCAGGTGAAGGCGGGCCAGCCGCTCGGTCTCATGCTGGAGGCCCGCATCGAGGGTGGTTTCGATGACGAGACCGCGGCGCGAAGAAAGCCCCGGCGCGAGGCGCTCAAGCTCATCCATCGCCCAGGCCACGAAGTGGGGAGCGATCGCCGGCTCGAGGTCCGGCAGCAATTGGAGCGGCTCGGCGCGGGCGGCCGTTTCCTGGGCGGCGGAGATGTAACCCTCCGCGGCCATGCGACTGAGCACGTACGCCTGGCGTGCGCGGGCAGCGCCGCCATCCGCCGGGCTTCCGTACGCCGAGGGCAGCTGGGGGAGGCCGGCGAGAAAGGCTGCGCGGGCGACGTCCAGGTTTGCGGCCGCGACACCAAAGTACACGCGGGCGGCAGCCTCGATGCCGTAGGCGCCCCGGCCGTAATACACCTCGTTGAGGTAGAGCTCGAGGATCTGGTCCTTCGAACGGTGGGCCTCGATCTGGAGCGCGAGGAGCGCTTCGCGGGCTTTACGCACCAGGGGCGGCCCACCACCGCTGCCGAGGTAAAGGCGGCGGACGAGCTGCTGCGTCAATGTCGATGCCCCCGAAGGCCCGTCGCCCGTTCTGAAGGCGGTGCGAGCAATGGCGATGGGGTCGACTCCCGGATGCTGGCGGAAGCGCTGGTCCTCGGCGGCAATGGTCGCGTCGATAACTGCCGGGGCGATGGCAGCGAGTGTCACGGGGATCCGGAAGCCCTCGCTCCCATCGCGCTGAAGCACAACGCCGTGTGCATCGAGCACGACGTTGCCGGGAGTGGTCATGCGCGATTCGGGAGTGTCGAGGGGGGCGCAGTAGGCATAGCCGGGCAGGATTGCGGCGAGGGCCACCACCGCCACGGCTGTGGCGAGCCGTCTTCGCTTGGTGTGCCGCATGGGGCCGCTCGGTGTTCTCATGTTTACCCAGACGTCGCGCGGGGGGCGATGGTTCCAACCATACGCCTCCCGCGCAAGCGGTTTGGCGCGCTGATGGCTGGCCGGGAGTCCAGGCAATGGAGCGGGCCGGTGGCCGCGGGTATCGGCACGCCGCGGAAAAAGGACTATGGTGGCGGCGCAGCCTGTCCAAAAACGGGCCGCCAGGTAAGGAATGCAGACAATGCGATGGCTCAACAAACTGCTCGGCCGCCAGCAAACGCACGAGGAGTGGCTGGAGGCTCACCCGGGAAAGCACGCCAACAAATCCGCCCCGCCCTCGATCTCCGCGGAGGATGAGCGGCAAACGCGCGAACGCATGGAGACCGAAATGGACGAACAACGCGCCAGGCGCGAAGGCTAAAGCCTACCCGTGGCCCGGGGCGGCAACTTCCGTCCCGCGCAGCCGATCCGTCGCGTTTCCGGTCTTGCTGTAACCACGGCTTTCCGGCCGATGCGGAAGCGCCAGCACCAACAATGCCATCCCGGTGATCGCGAGTCCGGACTGGTAGGTGCTGTGCAGTCCAATTCCTCCAGTTACCAGGAGCACGAGGCCGGCGGCCCCCGCTACGTTACGCATGCGCAGCAATGCGGCGATGGTGGCGGCCATGCAGCCCGCGGCGGCCGCATAGACCACCGAAGGGAGAACGCCCGAGAGACCTTCGCTCCAGAGCAGCAGGAAACGGGCCGTGTTGCCTCCGTTGCCGAGGAACGCGACCCAGGTGACCAGGGCGACACCCATGCCGATCAGTGCGGGGCCGCGCCCGAGGTTCTTGCTGACGAGCAGGGGAGTGGCCAGGGCGAACGCCGCTCCCAGGACCTCCGCCGTCGTGAGCGCCCAGCCCGTTTCGATCGATGCCAGGCCCTCTTGCGAGGCTGTCTGGGCGATGGTGTGGGTAGAGCTGAGGACGAACGCGGCGGCGAACAGGCCGGCCGGGGCGGCCAGGGCCGCCCGGCGCGTGAGCGCGGCGCCCGCGACAGTGACAGTGGCAATAGCGCCCGCGGCCGTGATATCCAGGGCGAAACGGTCGGCGATTCCGAATGCGGCCATGGCACTCAGGAGGGCAAAAGCAGCGAGGGAGATCCCTATCCCGCGCCAGAGCGGCGTTCCCCGGCCCCAGAGCTGCCACGCGATGCCAGGGAGCGCGACCAACAGAAGCACGACCGAGACGTAGTAGGCGTAACGCCCGCCGAGGCTGACCAGTTCGTACGGTTCGCGGAGGGTTTCGATTCCCGGGATGTGGATTGCCGTCCGCGTGAACGTCCGCAGGATGAGCAACTCGATGGCCGAGGCCAGTGCCAGCCCGGCCGCCACCAGCATGGTTGCTGATGGCGGGGCGGGTGTCATCGCGGTATTGTCCTGGGCCTGGCGCGCAGCCACCTGGAGTTAGCTCCTGCCCTCGCGGTAGCCGTAGATGCCGAGGCCAATGCCAAGAGCGGTGAAGAGCACGAGCAGGATCCCTCCGATGGCGAGCGCGTTGAGGTCCATCCCGTCCTCGCCCGGGAGCGGCGCCCCGGAAACCGCAAGCGTAATGAACTGCGAGGTGGACTTCATGCCGTTGCGCTCGTCGTTTTCGCCATCCCATACGGCGAAGGCCATATCGGTGCTGGTTCCCGCGGCGAAGTCGGCATGCTCGAGGCCCTGGCTGCTGTACGGCCGCGCGAAGACGACGGCCCACTTGCCATCCACCCAGGAGCCGTGGCCCGTCGTGTCCTGTATCGACGACGTGGTCAGTTCGCCAAAAGCGCGCGAGACGAGCGTCTGGACCGCGCCCAGCTCGGGGTTGGCATAGGGATTGCCCGCTTCGCGGGCGGTGTAGAAGAGGTTGTCCTTGTACGGGTACATGTCGACCGATGAAGTGGTGTAGACATCGGCGGGATCGCGCAGGCCAGCATCGGAATCGGCGCGCCAGTGCCAGATGTTCACACCCGAATCGGCCTGGCCCATGCAGATTGAGGGCACGGTGGTCGCCGTCTTGGATGGGAACTCGATAGCGACGCCATCGGCGAAGTCCTCGGCGCGGATGGCGGAGTCGTTCTTCGAGGCGTCATCCCATTCCACGCGGATGTAGAGCGTGTCGTTGTGGTGCAGCGCCTTGGCGCCGATGGTGGTGACGGTGCCGCCGCCGGCCGCATAGGAGCCGGCCTGGGCGGTGAGCGCGATGTTCACCGGCAGCGCATCCTTCCAGGCGCCGCTCGAAGGATCGAGGCCCGGGTCACTCTCCGACTCATATGCAGTCAGGTAGAGGGTTTGAGAGACGGCAGGGTTGGTGTTGGTGAACTGGAGCACCCCTGCCAGGGCGAGCACTCCGAGCACGCCAAGGGCCACCCGGCGCTGTTTCAGCAATTCGAGCAACATGGTTACCTCACCTCGATGTCGTCAAGCGGCACGAGTGCCGGCTCTCCGGCGAACTCGGGACCGTGGCTGATGGGCTCGCGCCAGTCGGTACTGGGGTCGCCCGAGACTTCTTCCGGCTTCGTGCCGAGGAGCGCGCAGTCATCGCCGATCCATGCGGCCAGGGCAAGCCCGGCCACGTGATAGAAACTGCCCGGTGTAGCGCGCGAAGACACCCGGCGGCCGAATGCCGCACCCCAGCGCCCCAGGTGCTCGCCGAGGAACATGCGCTGGGCCTTCGCCGATTGCTTGACGCGCGGCGCACCCAGGTGTTCGGCGGCGTATGCCTCTTTCTGGCAGAGGAAGGACATGAATTCGAGCTCGACGGAAAGCTCATCGGGCCGGAATCCCCCGCTCCGGGTATCCACGCCGAAAGCCCGGTAGAAACCGGCGATATCGGCCATGCGGTTGGTTTGCTGGATGGCGTCGCTCGAAAAGTATGCCGTCTCGAAGGTTGGGCAATCCGGCGATGAGCTGAACGACATCAGGTCCACGTACTCGGGCTCGATATCCGAAATGCTGACCGTCGCCGCCATGTGCGCGAGGCCGGTCAGGGGAGCCTGCTCGCCGAGCGCGGCATACTCGCTCGCGAGCTCGCGGATATCGGCGAGGCGTTCAGCATCCGGGTAGGCGAAGACGTGCGCGAGCAGCGCATAGGCGGCTGAGCGGGCCTCCAGGGCGTCGATTGGCGATCTGCAGAGCGTGGCGGTAGCCAGGGGACGCCTCCTAGATGGTATTCATTGCGAAGCGGTGCGGCCGCTCGATCAGTGGTTCATCGACGGTGGCGCGGACGATTTCCTTGCCGTTGCTGTCGAAGCCGATGATGGTGTCGTTGAACATTTCGCGGGTCTTGCCGTTGATGTTCAGCTCGCCAGTCTTGGGGCCCTGCTCAATCTTGTAGCTGAAGATGATCTGCTGGGTGACGCGGAAGAGCTGCAACACCGCGAGGAGTTCGCGGCTGGGGCTGGTGTAGCGTTCGATGGCGGCATCCACGCCGGGGCCGAACATCTGGTGGAGGTAATCGCGCGGGACCCAGCGCGGCGGAATGTAGTAGACGTTTGGCTGCGTGCCGAACTGCGGGTAGAGCGGCAGGGCCACCTTCTCTTCGTGGACGAGGTAGTACAGCGGATTCTGGCGATCGATCGTCCACTCGCCGCCGGCGCCGACCTTGACCAGGCCCTGGAGCCGGATCTTGCCGATGCAGGCCGTCATGCAGCGCGTCTCCATGGGGAGCCCGTTGGTGAGCGGATCGGTGCCTTCGACGCGCGGGTAGCAGCCGATGCACTTTTCCGACGTGCGGGTGCTGGGCCGGTACATCGATTTCTTGTAGGGGCAGGCTTCGACGCACTTGCGGTAGCCGCGGCAGCGGTTCTGGTCGATGAGGACGATGCCGTCTTCCTCGCGCTTGTAGACGGCGTTGCGCGGGCAGCCGGCGGCGCAGGCGGGGTAGCTGCAATGGTTGCAGATGCGCTGGAGGTAGAAGAACCAGCCGGAATGCTCCGGGAGCTGGGCGCCGCCGGTCGGGAAGCGGGTCGCCGTGTCTTCGTAGATGTTCGGGACTTTCCACTCTTCTTCCGAAGGGATGTAGCCGGTGGCCATCTGCTTCACGCCATCGGCTGTCTCGAAGATCGTTTTGCCCTCGAACTTGCCGTAGGGGGCGCGCCTGGCATCGGTGATGGCGGGGTTCCACACCTGGCCGCCCGGATCGGCCGCATCCTGGAGTTCGAGAATCTTGGCGTCCCAATGTTGCGGGTAGCCGCCGTAGGGCTTCGTCTCAACGTTGTTCCACCACATCAGCTCCTGCCCGGGGGAGAAGGTCCAGGTGGACTTGCACGCCATCGTGCAGGTCTGGCAGGCGATGCAGCGATTCGTGTTGAAGATCGCGGCGAACTGGCGCTGCTGGGTCCCGCCTTCGAATCGGTAGTCCATTTCGCGGCCCAGTTGCCAGTTGTACACCTTAGCCATGTGAAACCTCCTCCGGCGTGGCGCCGTAGACGCTGTTGATGAGATCGCGGACGAAGGCATCGCCCCGCCGCAGGAGAATGGCGTGTGTGCCCGCGAAGTACGGCGACTGGAAGAGCCGCAGCGTCTTATCCCGGGGCATCCCCATCAAGGCGTATTCCTCGATGAAGCAACGTGCCATCTCCGCATCCGGGTCGCTTCCCGGTTCGGCCCTGTACCGCAGAGCGACGAACTCGTACGGGTCGTCCGTATCGACGTGCTTCTCTGCCATTTCAGGCCTTCTTCACCCGGGTGATGTTGCCGGCGAGGTAGCGCTTCATGAAGTCGCTTTCGGCGCCGGGCGTCATGCCGTTGGTGGCGCCTGCCCATTCGCCCTGCCCGTTCAGCCCACCATCTTCCGCCTTGGTGATCTTCACAAGGGTTTCCTTCGGGACGGTGTTGACCGCGTGGTTGTCGGCCTCGCCGCCGAAGATGAACGCTTGCGCCACCTTCGCCTTGTGGAAGAGCGTGTCGGTCATGTGCATGGGCATGGACCAGTCCTTGGTGACGCTCTGGTGCGATCCCCGGCGGAAGTTCGACTGGTAGCCGGTATCGGCCGAGACGGCGCGTCCATCGGGCCGCTCCTTGGTGGCGCGGACCGTCTTGGGCGTTGAGCCGTAGCCACCGTGCTTGGTCATCACCACGCCGCGCGGGTAGGCGGGGTTGAACTTCACGCGGAGCATGCAGCGGGCGACCTCGTACTCCTCGGGCCGGTCCTGCCAGCCAATGAAGGGCCGGTCGGCCGGGTTCGCATCCACCCAGACGTAGTCGCCATCCTTGAGTCCGAGGGCGGCGGCGTCTTCCGGATTCATGTGGAGCTGCTGGTCGCCGACGCTGGCCGTCCGCGTGTCCTTGCGGTACGGGTCGGTGAAGTTGCTCGCCCAGAGGTTCATCCAGTCGGTCACGGCCCACGAGGAGTGGACAGTGTGGCGGGACTTCGGCGTGAGGAAGTAGAAGTTGTAGCCCTGCTCCCAGAGCGGGTTCTTCGTCTTCTTGGTCTCCGCCCAGGAAAGCTTCACGTTGCGGACGGTGCGCCGTTCCGGGTCCATGTCATCCCACGGGATGCCGTAGTCGTTGGGCCGGATGAGCCGGTTGGTGCTGACGATGACGTTGGGCAGGTAGGGCGTCGCTTCCGGACCTTCGCGATGGACGATGAAGTTCTCGCCATACTCGATGGCCTCGGGGATATCGCAGTAGGAGTTCATCCGGCCCGTATCGGTGTGGAACGGCATGTTCGAGTGGATTTGCTCCCAGTACGGGATCCGCGGATAGGTTTCGAACATGAAGAGCGCGGAACCCGGCTCGCCGTACTTGCCGTTCATGATGTTGTCATACGTGTAGCCGTTGGTAGTCCCGGAGGAATCCAACAGGCGCTGCATGTAGATGTCGGTGCGGCCTTCGAGGACGAACTTCCAGTAGTCGGCGAAGCGACCGTCGCCGGTGAGTTTGCCGAGCGCCTCGGCTACCTTCGCCAGGATGGTGATGTCGTCCTTCGTGTCGTAGACGGGCGGGATGCCGCCCTTCCAGATCTGAATGAAGGGGTTCTGGCAGGAGCCGGTAATCTCCGGTTGTTCGAATTCCATCCAGGAGTTGGCCGGCAGCACAATATCGGAGTATTCGCAGGACAACGTCATTTCGATGTCCTGCGTGACGATCATGTCGATCCGTGGCAGGGTGTTGAACAGCACCCCGTACATCCACTTCGCGTTGTTGATGATGTTGACGTTCGTCGTCCACATGACCTTGGTGGGCGAGGGCATGTGGGTTTGGCCGGTGAAGACTTTGCGGCCGGCCTTCGGCGTATCGACGATGAGGGCCTGGTCGCCGTGGTCCCAGAATGCGGGCTCTTCGTCCTTCGTGTACGCGTGGGCGTGGATGTCCTTGCCGCTCGCCTTCGGATCGAGGTTCATCTCGAAGGGGTCTTCGGCGATCCAGCCCTTAAAGCCGGGGCCAGTCTCCGGCGTGCCCTGGAAAAGCGCTGCCTTGTAGTTGCCCGCCCAGGAGTACATGCCCGCGCCGAGCTTCCCGATGTTGCCCGTGAGCATCAACGGCAGGTGGACGGCCCGGTTGTGCAGGGTCCCGTGGAACCAGTGGTTGATGCCTTCGCCAACGTGGATTGCGACCGGCTTGATGGTCGCAATATCGATGGCGAGGCGCTCAATCATCTCCTTGGGCGAGCCGCTGATTTCCGCGGCCGTATCCAGGTCGTAGTCCTTCAGGTGCTCGCGGTGCGCCTGCCAGAGGGTCAGCACTTCGACGGCTTTGCCATCGCGCAGGGTAACCGTGCCGGTGTACTCGAGGTCGGGGTCGTACCCGGTGGCGGCGAGCTTCTCGCCGACCTGGTCGCGGGTGATCGCCTTGAGCGACTTGGACTTGGCATCGTAGATGACGTAGTCCTGGAGCTTGTCGTACTGCTCCTTCTTGAGGCCCTGGATCTTGAACGACGGGCCGTTCGGATCGAGCGCGGGCTGGTAGCCCGCGATCACGTCTTTTGGATCGAGCCGCTTGAGCGTGTCGGCCCGGATAAGGAGGGGCAGGTCGGTGAACTGCTTGACGAAGGCCGCGTCGTAGAGGTTGCGGTCCATGAGGATCTTGGTAATGGCGAGGAAGATTGCGGTATCGCCGAGGCCCGGGCGGCAGGGAATCCAGTAGTCGGATTTCGTAGCCGGCGGGCTGTATTCAGGCGTGATCGTCACGATCTTGCCGCCGCGCTCCATCATCTCAATGAAGAAGTGGGCATCGGCCATCTTGTTTTCGACGAGGTTCTTGCCCACGCCGATGTGCAGTTTCGCGCTGCGCATGTCGTTGAAGTCGCAGTCGGAGTTCTGGAGGCCGGTCACGTAGGGGGTGCCGGGAGCCTGGTCGCCGTGCCAGGTGTAGTTGGACCAGACACGCCCGCCTTTGGCCTCTTCGTGGTCCACGCCGCGAACGTGGACGTCGAGAATGGCCAGGCTGTTGCAGAGGCGGTACATGCCGTACTTGCCCATGACACCGAGCAGGCCCATGCCGCCGCGCATCTTGATGGTGCGAGTGCCCGCCCCGCCCATGATGTCGATCATCTCCGGCTGGTAGCCCTCGGAGAGCAACACCTTCTTGCCTTCATCGCCCGAATAGCGCTTTGCCACGGCCTCGAGCCCGCGGGCGGCGTAGGAAAAGGCCTCGTCCCAGCTGACCTTGGTGAACGTGTCGTTCCCGCGATCGTCGTGCTTGTACTTGGTACGGAGTTCGGGGGTCAGCCCGGGGAAGCCGTCATCGGCCCATTTCTTCCAGCCGACGCGCATCATGGGGCCCTTCAGGCGGTACGGGCCGTAGACGCGGCGGGTGAGTGTGGCTCCCTTGTTGCAGCCGCGGGGGTTCCAGGCGTTGGTCGAGAACTTGCCATCGAGGTCGCCGACGGCCTGGCCGTCGTAGTTCTGTTCGGTCCGGATGACGACGCCGTTCCGCACGAACGCTCGCAGGCGGCAGTTGTGGGTGCAGTTTGGGGCGCAGACGAAGGTGAAGGAGTCATCGTAGGCGTACTGGTCGCGGTAGATGCGCTCCCATCCGCGATTCGGGTAGGCCTTCAGCGGATTGGCGATCCCCGAGGCCGACTGGAGGAATGCCATCTTTCGCTCGACATAAAACGCGGTTCCCGCAGCGACCGCCGCGGAACTGACCTTGAAGAAACCTCGCCTGTCCAATCCGTGACCTCCTTGTTGGCGGTTTGCTGCTGCCTGCCGGGGCCGGACCCGGTGGCATGCCCGCCATCGATGCCTTGTGTTTCACGGGCGGGCCGCTGGTGAGCGCTCGCCTGCCCGGGTTCTCCTATCCACATTTACGTCCGGGTGGTACCGGGGAGTTGGCCGATCGGCCGGTCTCCAGCCCACTGGACGGTTGCAACCTGTCATCCTTCATCGCGGGAACTTCCCGGACGTGAGAAGAGCGACTCCGCCGAGACGGATTCCAGGCTGGTGAAACATTGCGCCTCGCGTGCGCCGCCGCATGTGACATTCGTCACAAGTCCGGCTGGAGCGTGTGGCCTCGCGTACACGATACTCTCTTCATCGTGGGTGTCACATCCGACCTGGTTCTCGCAATTCCTCACCTCGCCGGCCTGCCCCGGGCCGAGGCAGAGCGGTTCGCGCGGGAGCTTACCCTGCGCCAGTTTGGGCCCAGGGAGTTCATTGCCGTCGAAGGCGAGCCTGGCCACGGGTTCTTCGCGATGGTTTCGGGCCGGGCACGCATCTTCCGTTCGGGCCCGGATGGCCGCGAACAGATCCTGCGCCTGCTCGGGCCGGGGGATACCTTCGGTGAAGTCCCCGTCTTCGATGGGGGCGCCCACCCGGCCACGGTCGAGGCGCTGGATCAGGCCGAGGTGCTGGTCATCCCGGCGGGCGCCTTCCGCTTGCTGGTGGCGCGCTACCCGGATGTCGCGGCCGCCCTCCTCCAGCACTTCGCCAGGCGGTTGCGCTCGTTCACCGAGCTCGTTGAGCAGATCAGCCTGCAGACGGTGCAGCAGCGGATAGCCCGATACCTTTATATGACCGCGCGGGAAGAGGGGACGGCGACGCCGGAGGGTGTGGTGGTGCCCCGGACCATTACCCAGCAGGACCTTGCGGCGCTGGTCGGGAGCGTTCGCGAGGTGGTCAGCCGGACGCTGCGGGTGATGGAAGAGGACGGGATCGTGGAAATCCGCCGGCGGGAGATCCTCGTCCGGAACATCAGCGCGCTGCGCGCGCTGATCTAGCTCCGGGGGATGAGCCCCAGGTGTTCGAGCGCTGGCCGGTCGGCCATCCGAACGTCCCACGGCGGATCGAAAACCATCTCAACGCTGGTGGCTCCATCGCGCTGGCCGTAACCGAGGACGGATTCAACCATCTCAACGAGTGCCGCACCCATGGGGCAGGCGGGCGAGGTGGTAGTCATGCTCACACGGATGTCTTCGCTCTCCACTTCGATCCCGTAGATGAGCCCGAGCGAGACGATGTTGACGCCGAGTTCGGGGTCATAGACGCGTTCGAGGAGGCGGGCGACTTCGCCAGTGTTCATTGCGTAAGCGCCTCTCCGGGGCCCACGCGGCGGGCCGCCGGCGCGTGGTGGGCCCCAACGATGTGCAGGAGCGAACCGAGGTGGAGGAGCGCGCCCGCCAGGAGCACCACACCGCCCGTCCGGAGGATGTCGAGCTCGCCCAGCAGGGCGCCCGCCATGGCCACCAGTGTCGCGGCCGTGTGGATCACCAGGGTCGCCCGCGCGATGGGCTCGCTATAAATATCGGCGACTACCGGGACCGGCCGCGTGCCCGCGAGCTGCCGGTAGCGGTGATACCAGACCAGGAAGGGCAGGATCTTGTAGCTGTTTCCGATGAGCATGATGCCCGCCCAGCCGGAAACGCCGGCAATTCCATAGGCGAGGAGGATGCGTGCCGGCTCGTCTCCGGGGCTGGCTGGCCGGCCTATCGCCGCCAGGATGCCGAGGAGGATGGTGGCCGCAAGAAAGGCGAGCGAAACGAAGGTTGCGTGCCCCTGGACATCGAGTGTGCGGCGGGAGCGCGCGCGCATGAGGCGCAGCATCTCGATGCCCCATGCCGCCGGGCCGGCGGCCATGGCGATGGCGATGACGATGCGCACCCATGGCGCCGGGTCGAGCATCAATCCCAGCCCGCCGGCGAGTGCCGCCGCGGCGGTGACGGCGAGGATCGGCCCGGGGCCCAGGGGACGCTTGCGCTGCACCACGTTGAACATGGGCACCAGCTGGTAACCCACGCCCATCACCGTGATGGCCAGCCAGCCCACAAGCCCCAGGTGGGCGTGCCCACCCAGCCTGCCCATGGTGACCGGGAACCAGAGGTGTTCGAGCGCGCCAAGCCAGCTGACGCCAAAGCCAGCCGTGACGACCAGGAGGGAGAGGGAGGCCGTGAGGTAGCGGCTGGTGGCCGGCCCGCGGAGGGTGGGCTTGATGGCCGGGAATGCGTTGATCAGAAAGAGGACGAACGAAGCGGCCAGGCTCACCCCGGCGAGGGCCATCACGCGGACTTCCCATTGCCACAGGGCCCAGACGAACACGGGCACCACGGTCGCGTGCAGGTAGTAATGGATGCGGGCGAGCCGGGTGGAGACTAGCCGGCCGCCCAGGACCGCGGGGCCCAACTGGTACACCGCCCCGAAGATGCCCATGCTGAGCCAGCCGATTACGGCGGCGTGCGTGATCGCGACGGTTCTCGGCGCATTGATCGCGAGGAGCATGTCGGCGCTCGCCGTGGCCAGGAGCAGCGCGGCGGCGGCCAGGCCAACGGGGGCCGCCAGGAAGAATGGGGCGACGACGCCGAGCGCAGGACCCTTTCCGGGCGCCGCGAGTGTCACTCCAAGATCTGCCGGATGGTGATGACAAAGTGGTCATCCCGCGGGGCGAATTCCCAGGCGAAGCCGCGGCGTTCGAGCTCCGGGTAGAGCAGCATTGGCTCGCGGTCCATCAGTGCGACAAGCTCATCGCCGGCGCCAAGTTCCGCGATCGACGAAAGGATCCGGACCATCGGCTCTGGCGGTTGGAGGCCTCGATTGTCGATTTCTATCGCTACCATGTCCTCACCATAGCCTTCGGGCCCACTGCCACTAGGACAAAAGTCACGCAGGCTGGATTGCAGCTGCGTGATCTGGAGCCGGCGCCTACGAGGTAGCCGTAGTGCGCAAAAGGGCCCTCCGCCCGTCGGTTTGGCCCCCAACGGTCCGTTTGGTCGTTGCCAGGGGCAGAGATACCATTTCCCACAGGCCCCGCTCAGCAACAGGGGGACTCCGAGGCCTGAGACTTTGTGATGAATGTCACATGCCCACCGGAGTAGCACGCCGAGACTGGGGTAAAGGATGCGTAATGAGGTTGCCTCGCTCACCACGCGATTGGCATGCAGGCGCATAATTAAGAGAGGGAGACCACAGTAAATTATGAAGCTCACACCCTGGAAAAAGGTAGTCGTCCTCACCGCGGCTGCATTCCTCCTCGTCCCCTTTGCGGCCGCCTGCGGTGGCAGCGATGAGACGAGCGGCTCAACCATCGCCGTGGCCACGAAGGCCGATGGCGGCGATGACCACGACAACGGTGGCGGCGGGGATAACGGTGGCGGCGGAACGAAGGAGGTTGAGGTCGTGATGACCGACAACATCTTCACGCCCAAGGACATCAAGGTGCCGGTGAACACGACCGTGAAGTTCTCCGCGAAGAACGACGGCACCGCCATCCACAACATGCATATTCTCAGCAGCAAGATCGAGGGCAAGGACTTCTCGAGCGAGTTGCTGGTGAACCCGGGCAAGACGAGCACCTTCGAAGCCAAGTTCACCAAAAAGGGCGTCGTTGACTTCCAGTGCGACTACCACCTGCCCTCCATGGTCGGGAAGATCGTCGTCGAATAGTCCGCCGCCGCGCGGCGGCACGTAGAGAGGGGAAACCGCGCGGCGCCCGCGTTCAGGTCAGGCGCCAGACACCGGGGTTCGGGTGAGACTGGACCCCGGCAGGGAAAAGGAGAGAGAGAGAAACCCGTGGCAGTTACTAGGCGAGAACTGATTACAGGTGCCGCCGCAGGCGCGGCTGGTCTCGTTGTCGGCGGTGTCGTCGGCAAAGTGGCCAGCGGCGACGGCGATGGCGGCGGCGGCGGCGATAGCGGTCTTGCGGGCGATGCTGGCAAGATCGCTGACGCCCGGGGCCTTTCGGCCGAGGACGTAGCCCGAGCGGTAAAGACCTTCGTCCCGCCCGGAAAGCACGACGAATACTTCATCCTGAGTTCTGCCGGTCACGGCGGGCAAATGCTGGTCATCGGCGTCCCGTCGATGCGCATCCTCAAGATCATTGGCGTCTTCTCGCCCGAGCCATGGCAGGGCTACGGCTATGGCGCCGATTGGGGCGAGCACAACCTGGATATGGGCACGAGCACCGCCAAGCCCATGTCTCCCTCGCGCGGGCCGCGGCTGCTCTGGGGCGATACCCACCACCCGGCTATCAGCGAGACCAACGCCGAATACGACGGCCGCTTCGTCTACATCAACGACCGCGCCAACGGTCGTATCGCGATGATCGACCTGCGGGACTTCAAAACGAAGCAGATCCTCGACGTCCCGAACCTGGATTCTTCGCACGGTGGCTGCTTCGTCACCCAGAACTCCGAATACGTTCACATCTCGACGAAGATCCCGACGCTCATCGATCGGACCAACATCGATGGCGCACTGGACAACTTCGCGAAGTCGTTCCGCGGCTACTCGACGTTCCTGAAGATCGATCAGAAGACCGGCCAGATGCTCGTCGACGAGAGCTTCCAGGTGGAGCTCCCGCCGTACACGCAGGACCTGGCCGACAGCGGCAAGCTCGTCAGCCACGGCTGGGTGTTCATCAACTCCTACAACGCCGAAATGGCCAGCGGCGGCAACATGGAGGGTAAAGTCTCCATCGAAGCGGGCGCCTCTGCCGGTGATTATGACTACATGCACATGATCAACTGGCAGAAGGGCGAAGAGGTCATCAAGGCGGGCAAGTTCAAGACGATCAACGGGATGCGGGTCATCACCATGGAGACCGCGGTCGCCGAGGGGATGCTCTTCCTGGTTCCCGAACCGCGCAGCCCCCACGGTGTCGATGTTTCGCCCAGCGGCAAGTACATGACGGTCGGCGGCAAGCTCGATCCGCATGTCACCATCTTCTCGATCGACAAGCTCACCGCCGCCATCAAGGCGAAGGACTACGAGAAGATCGACCAGTTCGGCGTGCCCATCCTGAAGTTCGATTCGTGCGTCGAGGCGCGGATCGAAGTGGGCGCCGGCCCGCTGCACACGCAGTACGACGAGAAGGGGCACGGCTACACGAGCCTCTTCGTGGCGAGCGCTGTCGCCAAGTTCACCCTTGGCAAGCCGGACTACGACGGCCCCGAGCCGTTCAAGCTCGTCGATACCCTCCCGGTGCACTACAACATCGGCCACCTCTGCACGATGGAAGGCGATACGGCCAAGCCTGACGGCAAGTACCTGGTCGCCCTGAACAAGTGGACGATCGACCGCCACCCGGTGGTCGGTACGCTGAAGCCACAAAACTTCCAGCTGGTCGATCTGACCACGGAGAAGATGGACATCATCACCGATATGCCCATCGGCGTCGGCGAGCCCCACTACGTCCAGGCGATCAAGGCCGACAAGATCAAGGCGTGGGAAGTCTACCCGCCCGGAACCAATCCGGTGACGATGGAAGTCGACCCGAACGCCGTGAAGGATGGACAGGAAGGCGTCACGCGCAACGGTAGCAGCGTGACGGTGAAGATGACCGTGACCCGCAGCCGCTTCAAGCCGGACATCGTCCGCCTGAAGAAGGGCGACAAGGTAACGATGCACATCACCAACATCGAGACCACCCCGGACGCGACGCACGGATTCGCCATCCCGCGCTACAACGTGAACATGAGCCTCGATGCGGGCGAGTACACCAAGCTCGAGTTCGAGGCTGACGCCACCGGCGCCTTCGCGATGTACTGCACCGAGTTCTGTTCCGCGCTCCACCTGGAGATGCAGGGCTGGATGCTGGTCTCCTAGCTTCACTTCTCGTGGGCGGGCCGGGCAATTGCGCCCGGCCCGCTTGCGCTCCTGGGAAGGGGGAGTTCCGTGGTCACCAGGAGACAGTTCCTGTACATGGCCGGCGGCGTGGCCCTATTCGGCGCCGCTGGTGCAGCCGGGTTCTCACTGCTCCCCGGCGACGAGGAGGAAACCGGGCTCCCGCGGATCAAGTTCGGCGACCAGCCGTGCGCACGCTGCGGGATGATCGTCGGCGATCCGCGTTTTGCGGCAGCCTGGCGGGATGCGAAGGGCACGGCCCGGGTCTTCGATGATCCCGGCTGCATGCTGCTCGATCAGCTCGCACTCATTCCGGGCGATGGCACGCAATACTGGGCCTCGGACTTTGCGGTCGAATCGTTCATCGATGCGACTCTGGCCGTGTACGTGGTATCGAAGGCAATCAAGAGCCCGATGTCGTATGGCATCGCGGCTTTCAGCACCCAGCAGGCCGCCGATGGGGCCATCCGCAAGCTTGGCGGAGAGGCCACAGACTGGGCCGGCGCACTTCAGGAAATGGAGGGGCGGGACCTGTGAGTAGTATCGTCCAGCAGCAGGACGCAACCGAGACGGCAAAGGCGCTCGGAGGCGTCCGCTTTCGCAACTTCCAGGCAGACCCCCTCTGGGCGGGCAGCGCGCTCATCGCGGCGGTTCTGCTCGTCATCACGTTCTTTCTGCCGCTCTGGACGATGAAGCTGACGGCGCCGCAGTACCCCTATGGTCTCTATCTGACCGCCTACGGTAACCGGATGGAGGGCGACCTCAAGGAGATCAACTCCCTGAACCACTATGTCGGCGTCAAGCCGATCGAGCCGGACAGCGTGTTCGAGTTGACGATGTTCCCATATGTGCTGTTCGCGACGGTGGCGCTCGTGGTGGCTGCCGCGCTGTTCTTCAGGCCTGGCTGGCAGAGGTGGCTGATCGCTGCCCTGCTCTGGGGCTTCCCCCTCGGCATGCTCATCGACCTCCAGTACTGGCTCTATAACTACGGGCACGATCGCGATGCCAGCGCGCCCTACCGCATCCCGGACTTCACTCCAAAGGTGATTGGCGGGACGAAGGTCATCAATTTCGATAGCGACACGATGGTCAGCTACGGGTGGGTGACGATGGTGCTGGCTGCCCTCTTCGTCACGGTGGGGCCGCAAGTTCTGCGGTTCTTGCGCGATGCGTGGACGAACACCGGGACAACCGCCGTTGCCGCCGTGGTCATCGGGTTCGCCTCGGTCGCTGGCGCCATGGCGTGGCAGCCCGGCGAGGCCCGCGCCCAGGCTCCGTCAATCGCGGCGCTCATCGCTGCCGCCGCACCTGGCGATACCGTGGTCGTTCCGCCGGGGACGTACCGGGAGCAGGTGGTGATCGACAAGCCGATCACCCTTGCCGGCGAGGGAAGACCCGTGATAGATGGCGGAGGAACGGGCGATGTAGTCCTCATCACCGCGGATGGAGTAACCATCCGCGGTTTTGTCATCCAGGGGTCCGGGGTCAACGTCTCGGATGAGCCCACCGCGATCCGGCTGCGCGGCGATAACGCCGTCATCGAAGACAACATCATTCGCGAAACGCTCTACGGCGTTACGCTTATCGAGAGCGAAGGGCACGTCGTCCGGGGGAACCAGATTACGAGCATCGCGGCCTTCGACTCCGAACGTCGCGGTCACGCAGTCTATCTCTATTCGACCAGGAACAACCGTATCGAGGACAACACCATCTGGGCGGCGAAGGACGGGATCTTCCTCGGTTTTGCCTTTTTCAATACGATCAGCGGAAACAACGTCACCGATGTGCGCTACGGTATCCACTACATGTACGCCGATGACAACGTGTTCACCGATAACTCGTTCACGCGGAGCGTCGCCGGGGCCGCCCTGATGTACTCGCGGCGCCTCCGCTTCGAGCGCAACGTCTTCGCTCACAACACCTCCGAAGCGTCAGGTTACGGCCTTCTCTTCAAGGACGTGGACGACGTGCTGATGGTCGATAACCAGATCCACCACAATCGCCTCGGCATCACGCTGGAAGGGGCGCCCTTCGCTCCCGGTTCGTTCGTGGAGATCCGCGGCAACCTGATCGGCTACAACCAGACGGCCATCGAGCTGACCTCGACGACCGGCGTGCACTTCAGCGGCAACACGTTCGTTGGCAACCTGGTCCAGGTCGAAGGGCGCGGAGGAGACATAACGCTTAAGAACCAATGGGAGCTGGACGGCCGCGGCAACTACTGGGATGACTACGAGGGCTACGACGCCGATGGCAACGGCGTGGGCGACCTCGAATACCGGTACGAAGGTGCGTTCGACGACCTGGTCCAGGAGAACGAAGCGCTGCGGGCCTACCGCTTCAGCCCCGCCCAGGCGGCCCTGGACATGGGCGCAAGGTGGTTCCCGGTGTACGAGCCCGAGACGCGCGTGGTCGATCCACACCCGCTGATGTCGGCCACCCGTTCGCTGCCCGCTGAATCGAGCGACCGGCCGGCGATGGTCTTTGCGATCATGGCGTTGCTCCTGGCCGTCCCGGCCGGTGTTTTCGCACTTGCAGTGAAGGGCGGGGCAGGGGACTGGCAGCCATGCTGACGGTCCGCGAGGCGCGCAAGCGCTACGGCGCCAACGTTGCGCTCGATGGCGTCTCGTTCGATGTGGCTGGCGGCGCGGTGCTGGCTGTCATCGGGGCAAACGGTGCAGGCAAGACGACGCTGCTGAAATGCGTCGTTGGCCTGCTCAGGTTCGAGGGGCAGGTGCTCATCGACGGAGTGGACGTCGCCAGGAAGGGCAAGCAGGCGCGCCGTCTGGTGGGCTATGTCCCGCAGCAGCCGGCATTGCACGGGGATCTTTCCGTCAGAGAAACCAGCACCTTCTACGCCGACCTGAAGGGCGTGGCGCACACACGGGCGCGGGAAGTGGTGGAGTGGGTTGGCCTGGGTGAGCACACGGAGAAGCGCGCCGACGCGCTTTCCGGGGGCATGCGGCAAAGGCTGGCGCTTGCCCTCGCCATGCTGGCCGATCCGCCCCTGCTGGTGCTCGATGAGCCCGCTTCGGGGCTGGATGTCTCCGCGCGGCTCGATCTTCGGCGGCTGGTGCAGGAGCAGCGGAAAGCCGGCAAGGCCATCATCCTCTCGACACACTGGCTCGAGGATGTGCCGTACATCGCCGATGACGCGCTGGTGCTCGATCGGGGCCAGGCCGTCTACCAGGGAGCAGCGAAGCAGTTGACCGCGAGCGCCACTGTTGGCAGCAAGCTCTATCTCCGGCTCAATGGCCACGGGCCCGATGCCACCGGTGTGATCGAGGCGACGGCCGCAGCCGGGGCGGTCGTTCGTTCCGGCGATTGGCTCGTCGTGACCTGCAAGGCGGAGGACAAGGCCCAGATCGTTGAAGCGCTTTTCAGCGCGGGTATCGGCATACTCGACTTCCGGGTGGAGGAGGCATCGGTGGATGACGCGGTGATGGACCTCCAGAGTGCGGGGAGGGCGGCGGAATGAGAGCGACCCGCGCGATCATGTGGAAGGAACTCCGCGATGCGGTCCGCAGCCGGTGGCTCGTTGGCTATGCCGTGGCGTTCGCGGCCGTGGCCGTCGCCATTTCGCAGCTCCAGGGCGGGGATATCGGGTCCCAGGGCTTCAACCGGACGACGGCCGGGCTGATCAACCTCTGTATTCTGCTGGTGCCGCTCCTTTCTCTCGTGCTGGGGGCGGCATCCATCGCCGGGGAGCGCGAACGCGGAACGCTCGCCACGCTGCTCTCGCAGCCGATCTCATCGGGCGAGTTGTTGTTCGGGAAGTACGCCGGCCTGACGCTGGCGGTCTGGTGCGCGATCACCCTGGGTTTCGGCGGCGCTGGCCTCCTGGTGGCGCTTTTCGAGCCGATTACCGATGTCCAGCACTACCTTATCTTCGTGCTGCTTGCCGGGGCCCTGGCAACGGCGACGCTCAGCATTGGCGTGCTCATCTCGGTCATTGCCGATAGCCGGGTGAAGGCACTCTCGGGGGCCGTGCTCGCGTGGTTCGTGCTGGTGCTCGCCTACGATCTCGGTGCGATCGGCCTGGCGCTCTGGGTATCCTCCTCGGGGAGGACGCTGCTGGCGGTGGCACTGGGCAACCCGGTCGAGGCGACCCGGCTGCTCGCCATCCTGAGCGTCGAGCCAGATCTGAAGATTCTCGGTCCGCTCGGCGCCTACATGGTCGATCGCCTGGGGACCGCGACCAGCGCAATCCTCCTGCTCGCTGCGCTCTTCGCATGGAGCGCGGCTCCGCTCGCGATTGCGGCGCGGATCTTCCGCGGGCAGGATGCCTGAGAGTCGCCGGCGTTCTGCCAGGTCGCGCCGCTAGGGCGTCGAAACCACCTTCTTGCGGCCGTAGTACGGCAGGTCCACCTCTCCATCCTGGACGGTGGGCCGGGCCATCGCGATGGATGTGGGGTGCGGCTGGTTGGGGTCGGTCATCACATTCACGCAGGCGGGCTTGCCGCTCGCGAGCGCGCGTTCAATCGCCGGGCGGATCTGGTCGGCGGCGGTGACGAACTCCGCGTGGGCGCCGAACCCGGCCGCAACCTGGTCGTAGCGCGTTGGCCCAAGCTCGGCTCCGACGACGCGATCGTTACCATAACGTGCGCGCTGGCCGTGGCGGATCATCCCCCAGCCCTGGTCGTTGTTCACGACGACGACGATCGGGATGTTGTGGCGGACGGCCGTATCGAACTCGGCGATATTCAGACCGGCTGACCCGTCGCCGACGATGGTGACGACCCGCTTTTCCGGGCGGGCGACCTTGGCGGCGATAGCAAACGGGATGCCGACGCCGAGACAGCCCAGGTAACCGTGGCTGAGGAAGTCGCCCGCGTTCAGGACGATGGCCTGCTCGGCCATCCAGAGCGATGTTTCACCTCCATCGGCCACGATGATCCCGTCGCCCTGGAGGACGTCAGCGATTTCGCGGGCGAGGCGGGACTGGTGGATAGGCTCGTTCTTCGCTGCGGCAGCATCGTACATGCCGCGGAGCGCTTTCTTGGTCGCCCCGAGCGCTTTGACCCACGGCGTATGGTCCTTGAACTGGCGACCGCGGGCCCGATCCATCATGAGCGTCAGTGTCTCGCGGACATCGCCGACGAGTGCGACATCGACATCCCGGCCCCGGCCAATCTCCTCCGGCTCGATATCGACCTGGATAACCCTTGCGCCCGGAGGAATGAACGATCGCGGTCCCGTGCCGGTGAACATTCCGACGCGGGTGCCGAGCAGGAGCACAACATCGGCGGGGCCCCCACCGGCGTTTGCCGCGATGGAGGCAAGTGCGAACTGCCCGCCACCGAAATCGCTCCATTCCGGCACGATTCCGCGAGCTTTCGCATTTGCCAGCACGGGCACCTGGAGCATCGCGGCAAACTGGCGCACTTCTTCCTGCGCGCCCGAGAAGAGGGCGCCGCCGCCCGCAAAGACAACGGGGCGTTCGGCTGCCTCGAGGATATCGAGCGCCGCATCGACCATGGCGACCGGCGGAGTGGAGCGGCGGTCAGGGTCGTGGGGACTGAGCGGTGGGATGTCCTCATCCCGGACCGGGGTGAAGAGCACATCGACCGGGATATCGAGAAACACCGGGCCCGGGCGGCCGCTGGTCGCGTGGCGCCAGGCCATCAGCAGGTATTCGGAAATTCGCTCGGGCTGGAGGACGGTGCGGGCGAACTTGGTGATCGGGGCCATGAGCGCGACCTGGTCCATCGCCTGGAGCGGAAGGCGGTCGTCATCGCGCATCGGGCTGCGGCCGCCGATGCAGATCATGGGGATCGCATCCATGTAGGCGTTTGCGACGCCGGTGATGGCGTTGGTGACACCCGGCCCGGCCGTGACGATGGCTACGCCTGGTTTTCCGGTGGCCCGGGCATAGCCATCGGCCATGTGCGCGGCGGCCGCTTCGTGCCGTGTATCGATGATGCGCACGCCGTGCTTCGCGCAGGCCTGGAAGATGGGGTCGAGGTGGCCCCCGGAGAGGGCAAAGACCTCGCTCACGCCCTGGCGCACCAGGGATTGGACCAGCAATTCACCGGGTTCGGCCATGGTTCTTCTACCCTCTCCGCATTCCGATTTCGTGGGGTCATCGTTGGATGGCGGGGGTGCGGCCGGTATGACGCAGCGCATACATCCGCGCCATGGCCCCTGCCCACCATACCGCCGGTGGAAGTCCTCGAACGGCGGCTCGAATACTACTCCGAAGGGGACCGGCTTTCAGCCACCCTCTACCTGCCAGCTGGTGCGAGCGCGGCGGCCCCTGTTGCGGGGGTTGCGCTCTGCCATGGCTTCACAGGTATCAAGGAGCTCATCCTGCCGGACTACGGCCGCGGGTTCGCCCGGGCCGGCATTGCCGCCCTGGCCTTCGATTACCGGGGCTTCGGTGAAAGCGAGGGAACGCGCGGCCGGTTGGTCGCGCGGAGGCAGATCGAGGATATCCACAACAGCGTCACCTTCCTGGAGACGCTCAGCGAGGTCGATCCGCGACGCATCGGGCTTTGGGGCACAAGCTACGGCGCCGCGAACGCGATTGCCGCCGCCGCGGCGGACCTTCGGGTCCGCTGCGTCGCGGCGCAAGTCGGATTTGCCGATGGCGGCCGCCGCACGCGTGAAGCCCCACCCGAAGCCAGCGTCCCGGTCCGCGCGATGCTCGACCAGGAGCGGAAACGGCGAGTGCTGACCGGTTCCGGGACCATGGTCGATCCATTGCAGATCCTGAACGACCCGGATACGGTTGCCTTCTTCAGCGCGGCGCGCGAACGTCTGCCGCAGCTGGCCGAACCGATCTCCATGGAATTCCTGGAATCGACGTTCGAACATCGGCCCATCGCTGTCGTGGACGCCCTTGCGGGGCGAGGCCTGCTGCTGATCGCGGCGGAACACGATTCCGTGACTCCGGCAGCGGAGTTCGAGGCACTGTACGCGGCGGCCCCGGAACCGAAGCGGCTCGTCATCTTCCCTGGCATCCGCCACTATGAGATCTACTCGGGCGAGCCCCTGGAGCGCTCGATCGCCGAGGAGGTGGAGTGGTTCTCACGCTACCTCGGTACTGCCTCCTGACGTACTCCCGGTACGAAAAGGCCCCGCCTCGGCAGAAGCGGGGCGGGGCCGTTCGCGTTTCCCGGCGGGATGGCGGCTAACTTCGGACGTACTGCTCCCCGTCCCAGACAATCCACGAGCCGGCGGCATCGGTGGTCTGGCCGCGCACGTCGAGTTCAGTCCGGAGCAGCTGAAGCTCCTCTTCGGTCGGTGGTTCGAGGACCTGGACCTCGTCGGCAATCAGCGGCTTCCATTCGCACTCCTCAAGGATCTCCTCGACGGTTACCCATGGGACGCGGGCCATCAGGCGCAGCCGGCGGTCCTGGTAGTCGTACATCGCCCAGGGCGTCACAACGCGCCACGGGCCGGTCTCCTCGGGCAGGCCCGCGCGTTCGCGGGCGCCCGGGGTGCCGTCAAGGAATCCGGGCGAGGAGATGAAGTCAACCTCGCGCACGAACTTGCGCCGTTCCTGGTCGGTGATGAGGATGGTCCGCCAGCAGCAAGCGGCGATGGTATCGGCGCCACCGGGACCGCCGAAGCGCCGCCCCTGGCCGCCATATTCACCGAGGAAGGTGGAGTTGATGTTGCCGTGCTGGTCCACCTGGAGGGTGTTGAGCACGCCGTAGTCCATGTAGCCGAGCTGAGCGTGGATGCCGGCGGAGTTCATGGTGCCCCAGGCCACGGCCCGGTAGACGGCGCGCGACGCGACCATGGTCATCATCGGCTCGAACGGGAGCATGGGCTCGGGGGCGATGACGCCGTCCTCGGTCACGTACTGGGCGTCGGGCGCGTAGAGCTTCTGGCCCAGGAGCACGGAGTAGAGGGGTGTGCCTCCACCCGCGGCCCAGTAGGTGCGGCCGTTTTCGACGAGCCGGGCGACCTGGCACATCGCCACTTCGCGGTCGGAGAACGCTTCTGCCCTGGTCATGCGCTGTAACCCTCCTTGATGGTCTCGGCGGCCTTCATGCGGTCGAGCTTAGCCTGCCCGACGAGCTTGTCGAGCATCTCCTCGAAGGTGTCGAACGGGCGGACCCACTTATCGAGGTACGCCTGCACGCCATCGCCCATGACGGCGCGGAAGACTTCAAAAACGCCCTCGGGGTCGGAGCCGTAGTAACCGGGGCAGGTGCCCGGGTAGGCGCCGAAGGGCGAGGAGACCACGGCATCGACGGCGTAATAGGGGATGCTGGTGGCGCCCGGGTTGCGCCGGATCTCCTCGGTATCGACGATCTGTTCCGCCGAGATGATCACCTTCTTCGAGGCGAGCGCGGCTTCCACGTCGGAAATCCCGGTGCCGAAGATGCGCGCGTTACCGTAGATGTCAGCCTGGTGCGCGTGGATGACCGCCACATCGGGGTTGATGGCGGGGACGATGGTGATGGGCTTTCCCGTGTACGGGTCGGTGATGAGCTTGGCGCCCGAGTGGTCGAAGCCCGTGGTGCCACCAAACGAGCGAACCGGCAGGAAGGGGACGCCCATCGCGCCTGCCTGGAGCCGCAGCGTCATGATGACATTGCTGTACTCATAGACTTCGAGGGTGCCGTTCTTGCGCCCGCGCTCGATTGCGGGGGCGGAAAGGAAGAACCCGCAGTCCGCTTTGGAGGCGCAGCCCGCGTCGGCAAGCATGGCAACATCGACGTAGGTGAACTTCCCGGCGATCCAGAGGTCCTTCTTCTGCTGGCGGATGATCTCGTGGAAGATCGCGTTCGGGCCGCGCATCAGGTAGTTGCACTCATAGGTGAGGTAGTCACCATCGGCGACGAAACGCGTGACGGCCTCGCGGGCTGTCATGAGGCGGGATCGCAGGCTGCGGTCCTTGTTGTCGCGGACGTACCGGCGGTAGCCATCGGGGTCAACCGGAAAGTACGGGGCGGTCCCTTCGCGAAGGACGTCGATCCTGGTGGGGCTGCCTGGGGTTACCGTCATGAGTGCCTTCCTTTCGAACACACCAGCAGCCCGCGTGAGGCGGGCTGCTGGCGGAATCACCGGGTTACC
>Ga0209476_10000604_pt1 | contig 24582 bp, 22 predicted proteins | sample KloWWTrecipitate_FD_187179 | JGI IMG/M metagenome (GOLD analysis project Ga0209476, IMG submission 187179) | Active sludge microbial communities from Klosterneuburg, Austria, studying microevolution and ecology of nitrifiers - Klosterneuburg... | ecosystem: Engineered > WWTP > Aerobic digester... | reverse complement strand
CGACGCAATGGCCTTCGCGCTGGGCCTCAACGCGCCGCCGCCGACCCTGTTCACCAGCGGCTTCGAATAGCCCGATCCGCGAATCGCGGCACGCACGCCCTGCAGGAGCGGCTTCAGCCGCGGACTTCGTCGGCGCTGAAATCCAGCGCCGCGGAATTGATGCAGTAGCGCAGCCCGGTCGGTCGCGGCCCGTCGGCGAACAGGTGGCCGAGGTGGGAATTGCAGCGCGCGCACAGCACCTCGGTGCGGCGCATGCCGTGCGATTCGTCGATCCGCTGCGCCACCGCTGCCTGGTCGAGCGGCGAATGGAAGCTGGGCCAGCCGGTTCCCGAGTCGAACTTCGCCGCCGATCCGAACAGCCCGGCGCCGCAGGCCGCGCAGCGATAGGCGCCCGCGGCCTTGTGGTTCCAGTAGCGGCCGGTGAAGGGCGCCTCGGTGGCCGAGCAGCGGCACACCGCGTATTGCTCCGGCGTCAGCTCGGCGCGCCACTGCGCGTCGCTCTTGTCGATCTTCGGCTCCATCGTCGGGTTCCTCCAGCCTGGCGGCGCGTTGCCGCGCGCTTGCCCATGCGGCAAGCTTAGCCGCCTTTCGTCATCGGACCGTGCACGTGCCCCAGTGCTTTCGTCCCACCGCGCTAGCGATCGCCCTGGTCGTGGTCCTGCCTGCCAAGGTCGCGCTCGCCGCCGATGGTCCGGACTGGTCGCTGTGCGGGGTCAACACGCTGTTCGAGTTCTATACCCCGGGCCTGCCCACCGAGGTCGACCGCACCCTCGCGCCGACCGACTTCGACGCCGTGAGCGTCGGCGTCGAAGGCCCGCCGGAGGCGCGGATCTACCGCCTCGAGGGGGCGGCCGTGGTCCAGCGCGGCGACCAGCGCGTCGCCGGCGAGGTCCTGCGATACGACGCCGGCAGCGGGGTGGTCGAGGCCGAGGGCGCGGTGACCTACCAGGACCGCACCCTGCTGCTGGGCGCCGATCGCGCGCGCAGCGACACCCGCAAGGACGCGACCCGGCTCGACAACGTCAGCTTCCAGTTGCTGGCGGCGCGCGGCAACGGCACCGCCCGGAGCGCCGAACTGCTCGATCGCGACCACGCCGAGCTGACGATGGTGAGCTTCTCGACCTGCAATCCCGACCAGCGCGACTGGGAGATCACGGCCGACCGCATGAAGCTCGACCAGTCCACGGGGACGGGCTACGCGCACGACATGCGCCTGCGCTTCAAGGACCTGACCCTGCTGCGCCTGCCCTACGCGACCTTCCCGATCGACGACCGGCGCCGCAGCGGCTTCCTGCTGCCCTCGATCGGCGCCTCCAACAACGGTGGCTTCGACTTCGCGGTGCCCTACTACCTCAACCTCGCGCCGAACTACGACGCCACCCTGGTGCCGCGCGTGATCACCGACCGCGGCTTCATGGCCGGCGGCGAACTGCGCTACCTCGACCGCACCCAGCGCGTGACCCTGTCGGGCGACTACCTGCCGGACGACGACGAGGCCGACCGCGACCGCTGGTCGTACCGGGTCACCGAGACCGGCACCTACGGGCCGAATTTCTTCAGCCTGGTCGACATCAACAAGGTCTCGGACAACCGCTACTTCGAGGATTTCGGCGACAGCCTCAGCAGCGCGGCGACCAGCCTGCTGCCATCCACCGCCTACCTGCACGGCCGCGGCGAGTGGTGGAACATCGCCTTCGGCGGCGACGATTTCGACGTCACCGACCCGACGCTGGCGCCGGGGAGCGAGCCCTATACCCGCCTGCCGCGCTTCACCGCCAACCTCGACTACCGCCTCGCCGACTGGGCCCGGGTCGGCCTCGACACCGAACTGGTGGCGTTCGAGAAGGATGCGGCGCTCGACGGCGACCGCTACGACGTCACGCCGTGGGTGTCGTTCCCGATCGAGCGCGCGGCCTGGTACCTGCGGCCGCGCCTGGCTTACCGCCAGACCGACTACGACCTCGACGGCGCCACCGAGGGTTCGCCCGACCGCGGCCTGCCGATCACGAGCCTCGATGCCGGGATGTACTTCGATCGCGCCACGCGCTGGGGCGATAGACCGCTGCGCCAGACCCTGGAGCCGCGCCTGTACTACCTCAACGTGCCCTACCGCAACCAGGACGAGCTGCCGATCTTCGACACCCAGGAGCTGACCTTCGGCTTCGCGCAACTGTTCCGCAACAACCGCTATACCGGCGCCGACCGCCAGCAGGATGCGAACCAGCTCGCGCTGGCCCTGAGCACCCGCGTGATCGACGACAGCGACGGGCGCGAACTGGTGCGGGCGAGCATCGGGCAGATCCGCTATTTCGAGGACCAGGAGGTGCAGCTGCCGGGCGTGGCGCCCACCGACGACGAGGGCTCGGAACTGGTCGGCGAAATCGCCTTCGAGCGCGAGCGCTGGGGCTTCGCCTGGGCCCAGCAGTACGACCCGGAGGACGACAACACGACCCTGTCCTCGGTCCGGGCCCAGTACCGCTTCGGCGACGCGGGCGTGGCCAACGCCGCCTACCGCTACCGGCGCGACGAGTTCGAGCAGGTCGACTTCTCGGCGGCCATCCCGGTCTCGGAGCGGGTCCGCCTGATCGGGCGCTGGAACTGGTCGCTGCCCGACGACCAGACCCTGGAGACCTTCGCCGGGATCGAGTACGAGAGCTGCTGCTACGAGGTGCGCTTCCTGGGCCGCCGCTACGTGCGCAATACCGAGGGCGACTATGCCAATGCGGTCTACCTCGAACTGGAGCTCAAGGGCCTGGGCTCGCTGGGGCGCCGCTCGGGTGATTTCCTGCGCCGTGCTATCCTTGGATATCGTTGATTATCCTTATGTTTGTCGGATTTCCGGGGCGCCTACAGCCGCGAAAGGGGCCTATCGCGCGCAGAGCGCGCTCCTGCAAAGCCGGCTCTGTAGGAGCGCGCTCTGCGCGCGATAGGCCCCTTTCGCAGCTGATGGCGCTCCCGCAAGGCTGCGCCCCCTAACCCCCCATTAATACCCGCCGCGCGACAATCGCGGCTTCCGAATCGCGCCAGGCCCCCATGCACACCGACATGACCAGATTCCTCGCCCTCGTCGTCCTCGCCCTCGCCCTCGCCGCGCTCGGCGCCGCCCAGGGCGCGCGGGCGCAGGCGCTCTCGACCGATCCCGTCGACCGCATCGTCGCGGTGGTGGACGAGGACGTCATCCTGCAGAGCGAACTCGACCGCGCGGTCGGCAACATCCTCGCGCAGTACGCCGGGCGCCCCGGGCAGCTGCCGGCGCGCGAGGTGATCGAGCGCCAGGTGCTCGAGCGGCTGATCACGATCCGGCTGCAGCTCGCGCGCGCGGAGCAGACCGGAATCCGGGTCAACGACACCGAGCTCGACCAGTCGGTGATGCGGCTCGCGCAGCAGAACAACGTCAGCCTCGACCAGCTGCGCGCCTCGCTCGAGCGCGACGGCTTCAGCTACACCGAGTTCCGCGACACCATGCGCGACGAGCTCCTGGTGCAGCGCCTGCGCCAGCGCTTCGTGCAGAGCCGCGTCAACGTCACCGATACCGAGGTCGATATCCTGCTCGCCAGCGAGAGCCTCAAGCGCGGCGAGGTGCGGCTGTCGCACATCCTCGTCGGCGTGCCCGATGGCGCCAGCGCGGCGCAGATCCAGGCCGCGCGCGAGAAGGCCGAGATGGTCATGAAGGAGATCGACGGCGGCCTCGACTTCGCCTCGGCCGCGATCCGCTTTTCCGATGGCCAGCAGGCGCTCGAGGGTGGCGACCTCGGCTGGCGCAAGTACAACGAGGTGCCGGACGCCTTCGCGGACCAGATCGCCGGCATGCAACCCGGCGAGGTCACCCAGCCGATGCGCGGCCCCAGCGGCTTCCACATCCTCAAGCTGGTCGAGGTCCGCGAGCAGCAGCAGGAGCTGGTGCGCGAGTACAACGCGCGCCACATCATGGTCAACACCAGCGAGCTGGTCACCGCCGACGACGCCCTCGCCACGGTGCGGGACATCCGCCGCCGGCTCGAGGCCGGCACCGATTTCGCCGAACTGGCCAAGGAGTTCAGCGACGACAACACCACCGCCAACCTCGGCGGCGACATGGGCTGGTTCGAGATCGGCGCCTACGGCACCCGCGTCGAGCAGGTGCTGGGCGGGCTCGACGACGGCGAGCTGTCGGAGCCGTTCCAGACCGAGGTGGGCTGGCACCTGATGCAGCGCCTTGGCACGCGCGAGGCCGACGTGACCGACGAGCGCCGCCGCGAGCAGGCGCGCGAGATCGTGCGCAACCGCAAGGCCGAGGAGGAGTACGACCTCTACCTGCGCCAGCTGCGCGGCGAGGCCTACATCGAGAACCGCCTCACCGAGCAGGCCGAGCCGGCAGCCGACTCGACCACGACGGGTTGAGGCCGGGGCGCGGCCTTGGCGACCGCGCCGACCGTCCCGCGCATTCCCCGCATCGCGGTCACCGCGGGCGAGCCCGCCGGCATCGGCCCCGAGCTGGTCGCCGCGCTGGCCCGGCGCGATTGGCCGCTGCAACTGGTCGCGATCGGCGATGCGGCCACGATCGCGGCGCGCGCGCTCGATTCCCGGCTGGAACTGGTCCCCTACGACCCCGCATTGCCGGCCGCGCCCGCGCGCGCCGGGCGCCTCGAGGTCCTGGACGTGCCGCTGGCCGCGCCGGCGGTCGCCGGGCGCCTCGACCCGGCCAATGCCGGCCACGTGCTGCAGGTCCTGGCGCGGGCCAGCGATGGCGCGCTCGACGGGCGCTTCGATGCCGTCGTGACCGCGCCGGTGCACAAGGGCGTGATCAACGACGGCGGGCAGGCCTTCACTGGCCACACCGAGTTCTTCGCCGGGCGCGCGCGCTGCGCGGTGGTGATGATGCTGGCCGCGCCGCGCCTGCGCGTGGCCCTGGCCACCACCCACCTGCCGCTGGCGGCAGTGCCCGCCGCGATCACGCGCGAGGGCCTCGCCTGCAGCCTGCGGATCCTCGACCATGACCTGCGCGCGCGCTTCGGCATCGCCCGGCCGCGCATCGGCGTGCTGGGCCTCAATCCGCATGCCGGCGAGGGCGGCCACCTGGGCCGCGAGGAAATCGAGACCATCGCGCCGGTGCTGGCGGCCCTGCGCGACGAGGGACTGGAACTCGAAGGGCCGCTCGCGGCCGACACCGCCTTCGTGCCGGCGCGGCTGGATCGCTGCAATGCGTACCTCGCCATGTACCACGACCAGGGCCTGCCGGTGCTCAAGGCACTGGGCTTCGGCGATGCGGTCAACGTGACCCTGGGCCTGCCCTACGTCCGCAGCTCGGTCGACCACGGCGTGGCGCTGGACCTCGCCGGCAGCGGCCGCGCCGACCCCGCGAGCCTGCAGGCTGCGCTCGAACTGGCACGCGTGCTGGCCCTGCGCGGCACCGCGCTGGCCGCGGGCTGAGCGCGTGGCGCGCGCCGGACGGCCTCCATCGCGACCTGGGCGCGCGTCCATGCCGGACGAAGCCGCGACCGGACCGCACCGGACCAAGAAGCGCTTCGGGCAACATTTCCTCCACGACCGCGGCGTGATCGAGCGCCTGCTGCGCGCGATCGACCCCCAGCCAGGCGAACGCTTCGTCGAAATCGGGCCGGGCGACGGCGCACTGACCTTCCCGCTGCTGGCCCGCATCGGCCGGCTGACCGCGATCGAGCTCGACCGCGACCTGATCCCGCGCCTGCGCGAGCGCGGCGGCGATGCGCTCGAACTGGTCGAGGCCGACGCCCTGACGGTGGACCTGACGGCGCTGGCGGCAGGCCAGCCAATGCGCCTGGTCGGCAACCTGCCCTACAACATCTCGACGCCGATCCTGTTCCATGCGCTGGCGCACGCCGGCGTGGTGCAGGACATGCACTTCATGCTGCAGAAGGAAGTGGTGGACCGGATGGGTGCGGGCCCCGGCAGCAAGGTCTACGGGCGCCTGTCGGTGATGCTGCAGGCGCGCTGCCGGGTCGAGCCGCTGTTCAAGGTCGGGCCGGGAGCCTTCCAGCCGCCGCCCAAGGTCGACTCGGCGATCGTGCGCCTGGTGCCATTGCCGGCGGCGGCGATCGGGCTGCTCGATCCGGCGCGCTTCGAAGCCGTGGTCCGTGCCGCGTTCGCGCAACGGCGCAAGACCCTGCGCAACGCGCTGGCCGGGGTCGCCGATGTCGCCACGCTGCAGGCGGCCGGCATCGATCCGCAGGCCCGCGCCGAAACGGTGGCCGTGGCCGACTACGTGGCGCTGGCCAACCGCCTCGCCACCACCATGCCCGCCTAGGGGAAGCGGTAGGAGGCGCCCACGAACACGTAGGCACGGTAGCTGTCTTCCATGATCGGACTGTCGCTGATGTCGTCCGGGTAGAAGTCGGCGCCGACGTTGACCAGCCAGTTCCAGCGGTCCGTGAGCGGTGCGCCGAAGGTGTAGTTGGGGCTGATGATCACGCTGCCGCCCGGCGAATAGGCTGGCCGCCCGGGCACTGCCTCGGCGTCTTCGACGCCGAAGTAGTAGTCGGCCAGCGAGGAGCTGTAGTAAGCGATCCGCACCGCGGGCAGTCCGAAGCGCGTGAGCTTGGACCAGGTGATGTCGGCCTGGTAGCCACCGTGGCGGTCGAGGGTGTCGGCGCCGACGGAGAATGCGAACTTGCCGAAGGTCTCGGAACGGCGCACGTAGGCGAGGCCGGCATCGAGGGTGCCATCGCGGTCGTCCATGCCATCGAGGAAGTCGGAATCGTCTTCCTCGTAGCCGTCGAAGCGCCACTCGGCGAAGGCATCCACCGACCAGCGCTCATCACCCGCGATCTGGAATCCCAGACCGGTCTCGCGCACGAACAAGCGGCCTATGCGCCAGGTGATGGTGGGGAAGGCATAGAGCTCGCTGTCCACGCCCTTGTAGGGCTCGGTGTTCCAGAGCACGCCCACGCCCAGGGTATTGCCGGTGTCACGGGCGTCGATGACCTGGGCCCCGGCAAGACCGGCATGGAGCGCGATCCACACGATCAGGGATCTGGCGAGCAGCACGACAGGACGCATTGGGGGACTCCGCGGGAGGGCGCGGCGAGTATACGCGATCGATTGCGAGCCCGGCCGCCCCTTGAATGCGGAGGCCCGCTTCCCGAGAATCCCCCCATGCCCAGCACCAAGAGCCACGACATCCGGGTCCAGGTCGCCACGCGATTCCTGGACGAGCAGTCGCACCCGACCCAGAATCGCTTCGTGTTCTCCTACACGGTCACGATCCGCAACCGGGGCGAAACCCCGGCCAAGCTTCTGTCCCGTCACTGGATCATCACCGACGGCAACGGCAAGGTGCAGGAAGTGCGCGGCGACGGCGTGGTCGGCGAGCAGCCGCGCGTGCGGCCCGGCGAGGACTACCAGTACACCTCGGGCGCCGTGCTCGAGACCGCCGTGGGCACCATGCGCGGCAGCTACCAGATGCTGTCCGAGGACGGCACCCGCTTCGACGCCGCGATTCCCGAGTTCACGCTGTCGGTGCCGCGGACCCTGCACTGATGGCGACGTACGCCATCGGCGACGTCCAGGGCTGCCACGATCCGCTGCGGCGACTGCTCGACAAGCTCAAGTTCGACCCGGCGCGCGACCGCCTGTGGTTCTGCGGCGACCTCGTCAATCGTGGCGGCCAGTCGCTCGAAGTGCTGCGGCTGGTGCGCTCGCTCGACGACGTCAGCAAGGTGGTGCTGGGCAACCACGACCTCTCGCTGCTGGCGATCGCCGGGCGCAAGGAGTCCGACCAGCGCAAGGTCAACCCCGACCTGCAGCGGGTGCTGTTCGCCGACGACCGGGACGAGCTGATTCCCTGGCTGCGCCAGCGGCCGCTGCTGCACGTCGACCGGATGCTGGGTTACCTGCTGGTGCATGCCGGCCTCGCGCCCAAGTGGACCGTGGCGCTGGCGGAAAAGCGCGCGCGCGAGGTCGAGGCGAAGCTGCGCGGCAAGAACCATCCCAAGCTGCTGCGCCAGATGTACGGCAACAAGCCCGGCGCCTGGTCGCCCAAGCTCGAGGGCATGGAGCGCATGCGCGCGATCATCAACGTGATGACGCGGCTGCGCTTCTGCGACGTGCGCGGCCGCATCGCCTTCGACGAGAAGGGCGCGCCGGGCACGCAGACGCCCGGGCTCTATCCCTGGTTCGAGGTCCCCGGCCAGATCAAGCGCGAGCTGCGCGTGGTCACCGGGCACTGGTCCACGCTGGGCCTGTTCATGGGCTTGGGCGTCTATGGCATCGACACCGGTTGCGTGTGGGGCGGCCCGCTCACTGCACTGGAACTGGGCCCGGAGCCGCGCGTGATCCAGGTGCCCGGCAAGCCCGGCGCCAAGGGCGGCGGCGACTAGCGTCCTGGTCCCCGGCGCGCTGCTGTCGGAGCGCATCTCATGCGCGACCGCGGATTCGCACGCTTCGGGGCGCTTCAGTGCCGGGATCGCGCATGAGATGCGCTCCTACAAAGGCCAGGCCGCGACATGGCGGATGGACGAGCGCGGCCAGTTCGCCACCACCGCCGCATCCCGCGCCATTCACTATCCGAGAATCCGATCGCAGCCCAGGAACGTGAATGCGTGCGCGTGCCGGCCGTCCGCCGCATGTGCCTCGCGCCGCGTTTCCCTCCAGTCCGCGGTGCGCCATGGCGGAAACCATGCGTCGGCACTCGGCAAGCGGGTGTCGACTTCCGTCAGTTCAAGGCGATCCGCCAGTGGCAAGGCCAGCGCGTAGACCTCGCCGCCGCCGATCACCATCAATTCGGCGCCGGCGGCTCGCGCGAGGGCCTCGGCCAGCGATGCCACCGCCTGCATGCCCGCGTGCGGCACCCGACCACTGCGTGTGAGCACGAGATTCAGACGTCCCGGCAACGCACGCCGCAGCGACTCCGCGGTCTTGCGTCCCATGAGGACCGGCTTGCCCAGCGTCAGCGCCTTGAAGCGTCGCAGGTCGTCCGGCAGGTGCCATGGCAGCTTGCCGTCCACGCCGATGGCGCGGTTGCGGTCCATGGCGGCGACCAGCGTGATGCGGATCGGGGCGGACACCTGCTGGGGCAGCGTGCGACGCGGGCCGGCTCAGAGCCGCGCCAACTGGCGGTCGTGCACCCGCGCGAGCAGCAGTTGCGCGGTGATGGCGCCCAGCAGGGCCTGGAACATGTCGTTCTGGGTGTCCCAGATGTCGCCCTGGGTGCCGAGGAAGGCCTCGGCGCCGTGGCCGCCGATGAGCGCGGTCCACCACTCGATCAACTCGTAGAAGGCGCTGAAGGCGAGGCAGATCGCGACCACGATCGTGAACAGCCACTTGCCCGGACGCAGCGGCGAGGTCCGCAGCAGGATCTCGCGGGCCAGGATCGCCGGGACGAAACCCTGGGCGAAATGGCCGATGCGGTCGTAGTGGTTGCGGGCAAAGCCGAAGGCCTCGCGCATCCACTCGCCCAGCGGGACCATCGCATAGGTGTAGTGGCCGCCGAGGATCAGGATCAGCCCGTGCACGAACAGCAGCACGTACAACAGTCTCGTGAGCGGGAAGCGCCGTCGCGTGGCGACCAGGATCGGGACCGCGATCAGGACCGGTGCGACTTCCAGCCACCAGGTGACACGGTCGTTCGGCTCGACGCCCGAGACCGCCAGCGCGACGAAGGTCGCGGCGAGCAGCACGGCGGGAATCCAGGAGGGTCCGGTCATTCGCGCATCCTCAAACCGCCACTGGCGCGCGGATCGCGGCCTGAGGTGCATAGTCGACGATCTCGATGTCCTCGTAGCGGAAATCGAACACCGACGTCACCGCGGGATTCAGCTGCAGCCTCGGCAACGGACGCGGCGTGCGCGCGAGCTGCTCGCGGGCCTGCTCGCGGTGGTTGTCGTACAGGTGCGCGTCACCTAGGGTGTGGATGAATTCGCCGGGCGCCAGGCCGGTGACCTGCGCGACCATGTGCGTGAGCAGCGCATAGGAGGCGATGTTGAACGGCACGCCCAGGAACACGTCGCCCGAGCGCTGGTACAGCTGGCACGACAGCCGCCCATCGGCGACGTAGAACTGGAACAGCGCGTGGCAGGGCATCAGCGCCATGCGCGGCAGGTCGCCGACGTTCCAGGCGCTGACGATCAGGCGGCGCGAATCGGGATTGCGCCGGATCTCGTCCACGACCCAGGCGATCTGGTCGATGCTGCGGCCGTCGCGGGTCTCCCACGAGCGCCACTGCTTGCCGTAGACCGGGCCGAGTTCGCCGTCGGCATCGGCCCATTCGTCCCAGATCGAGACCTTGTGCTCGCGCAGCGAGGCCACGTTGGTCTCGCCGCGCAGGAACCACAGGAGCTCATGGACGATCGAGCGCAGGTGCAGCTTTTTGGTCGTGACCAGCGGGAAACCGTCGGCGAGGTCGTAGCGCATCTGCCAGCCGAACACGCTGCGCGTGCCGGTCCCGGTGCGATCGGACTTGGGCGTGCCGTGGTCGTGCAGGTGGCGCAGGAGGTCGAGGTATTGGCGCATGGTCGTGCCCGCGATTCTATCGCCAGCCGGGTGCGTAGTCGCGCACGGGATGCACTTGAACGCTGCAGATTGCCAAGGTCTCGCCCCCTGTAGGAGCGCATCTCATGCGCGACCGCGGACTCGGAGTTCACCGAAACCTGCAGTGCCGCGGTCGCGCATGAGATGCGCTCCTACAGTCCGTTTCTGGTGTGCGGGGGCAAGGCCTGCCGCCGCGACAGCGCCAGCAACACCAGCCCCACCGCCACCAGCGGCAACGACAGCACCTGCCCCATCGTGAGCCACTCGAAGGCGAGGTACCCGAGGTGCGCATCCGGCACCCGCACGAACTCCACCAGGAAGCGGAAGCCTCCGTAGAGCACCGCGAACCAGCCCGACACCGCATAGCGCCGCCGCGGCTTCGCCGAGTACCACCACAACAGCGCGAACATCAGCAGGCCTTCGAGCAGGGCTTCGTAGAGCTGCGAGGGATGGCGCGCGTACGCACTCAGCTCGCCGGCCTGGTGCAGCGCCTGCAGGCGCTCGGGCGACAGCCCTGCGTACTGCGCGGGCAAGCCGCTCGGAAAGACCACGGCCCACGGGACATCGGTGGTCTTGCCCCACAACTCGCCGCCGATGTAGTTGCCCAGGCGCCCGAAGCCCAGGCCCGGCGGCACGATCGGCGCGACGAAGTCGATCGTGTCCCAGGTCGCGATGCGATGGCGGCGCGACCACCACCACATGCCGACGAGCACGCCGACCAGCCCGCCATGGAAGGACATGCCGCCCTCCCACACGCGCAGCAGCGCCAGCGGATCGTGGATCCACTCCTGCCACCCGTACACCAGCATGTAGCCCAGGCGGCCACCGGCGATCACGCCCAGCATGCCGTAGAACATCAGGTCGGAATACGCCGCCTCGTCGATGCCCAGGCGCCCGGCGCGCACCCGCCGCAGGCCCAGCCAGTAGCCGATGCCGAAGGCGAGCAGGTACATGATCCCGTACCAGTGGATCGAGAGCGGCCCGAGGCGCAGGGCGATCGGGTCGATCTGGTGCAGGATGGTCATGCCGCTCGGACTCGCTACGTACGGATCGGCGCGCTGACGGAGTCGACGCCCGGTGATTATGGACGATCGCAAATGGGGACGCGATGGCCGAACCAAGGTGACCGACGCAAAACGAGAGCGCCCTACAGACGCTCCGACTCTCCAAGTGCCCGGGCCAGCATCGAATCGTCGATCCGCGATCGGACAATGGCAAGTCCCGCACCTACGCAGCAAGCGCCGGCCGCCAGGCCGATGGCCCACGCGAGGGGTAGTGCGTCAGCCTTCCCCGATGGACTCAGCAGCGAAACAACCAGCAGGCTGGCCGTCACCAGAGCGGCCGAGAGCAGACTCGCCGGCCACAGCCGTGCCCGCACCAGCGCCAAGGCCAGTTCCCAACGCCCGGCGCCGAAGGTCCAGCGCACGGCAAGCTCGGGCCGCATCCACTCCAGGGCTGCCAGCAAGGTACTGACGCACATCGCGACCGCGACCAGGGACACGACCACCATGATCAGGATCGACAGCAAGGCAACCGCAAGGTCAAGTCGAAGGTCTTCCGCAATCCTCTCCGCCACGGGGCGCGAAGGCCCCAAGGTCGCGCCGGGCACGATCGCCGCCAACGTTGACCCGATTGCCGCGAGCTCCGGCCCACTCTCGCCCCGCCACAAGACGACACCGAGCCCGCTCGCCTGCCGGAGCGGGAGGTAGATCGTGGGCGTGGCGCTTCCGCGCGCGTCCGCGTACTGGGCGTCTTCGGCCAAGCCGCAGATCTCGATCTCGGGAAAGGTAGCCGATGCAGACGGGATCGATGCTCGGATCCTCGCGGCAGAGGGGCCTGCTGGTAGCCCGTGCTGCCGCAGGAATACCCGGTTCGCGATCGCCTGGTGCTCGCCAAGCATGCCGAGCGGCCCGCACCACGATGTAGCCGGAGTGCCGATCAGCGAGAAGTAGTTGCTGGTGACGAAGTTGATCGAAACGAGGTCGCTACGCGATGCGTTGTTCCATTGAATAACCGAGGAAACCACATTCGGCACGCCAATTGGCGCCGCTGTTGCCGCCGCGACCCTGCTGTCCGGCCTATCCATCGATACACCGTCAATCATGGCGGCGATCGAGCGACCATCGAGCACGCTCGGGACACCACCGCCTACTTCCTCACTGCGGACGACGGGCGCGTTCTGCAGCCCCTCAACTTCGAATCCAAAGTCGCGCGTCGAAAACTCCAGCGCACGATGCACGCCGAGAGTCGCCGTTCCCGCGACCACGACGACCGCGCACGCAGAGACGACGATCAATGCCATGGCGCCATGCTTGAGTCTGCGGATTCCCGACTTCGCCTTGCCCATCGTTGGCGTGCCCGAAACCCAGGACTGCAATACCAATGGAACAGTTGCGATGATCGTGGCGACCAACAGCCATAGCGCCATTGCCTGCAGGCCTCCAGGCAGCGTGTTCAGAGTCTCGCGAAGTGGCAGCCCGGTTGCCTTCGGCGGAATCACGCCCAAGGTCGCCACGACTACCGCAGCACAGGCGACTACGACCAGCGCTGCGATTAGTTCCGCGCCCGCGCGCCTTGCCCACCAACGCCCCCTCGTCTCGCCGACCGCCATCCGCACGGCGTCGCTCGCACGCTGGCGCATGAGCATGACGAATCGAGTCGCAACGTAGGTCGCGACAAGGACCACGGCCATCGCCAGCGCATTGAGCAAGAGCGCATCGCCCCACGCGCGGTAGACGATGCGCCGCTGCGGCGTATCGCCTACGCCAGGGAGCAAGGCCGCGCGCAGAGTAGAAAAGCGACTGGAAAATTGCAGCCAGTGATTCACCGATGCGGCCCCAGCGACGAAGCCGCGGCTGGCCTTGAGCCCGATGAACTGCGGCCGAAGTGGGGCAACAACGTCCTGCATCCCCCGGGGCACGATCGCATAGGGCCACGCGCCGAGTGGAACCCAGCCCACCACAGGGCGCTCGGCCACTGGGCCGTCAAACGCACTCAGGGCGACCCCCACGATCCGAAACTCTACGCTTCCAGTGCTGCCTGGACGGGTATCTCCGATCGACTGCCATCGAATGCTTCGGCCTATTGCGGCTGCCTCGCTGCCAAACCAGGCACGCGCGGCGGTACGCGTTAGGACTACTTCCGCACCGGCATCCCCCTGCAAATCGAGCGCTAGACTGCGTGCCGTCAAAGTCCTTCCTAGAATCGGGACGCCAAGAATCGGCAACAGGTCCCCGGTCGTCCAGGCAAGGGTCTGGCGTCCCAAGGACCGATCATCGGCCCAAACCTCGCGAGTTAACGGCAAGGCCGTGAACCACTCACCGCCAACGCGGTCGCCGTCCAGCGCCGCCAACGCATCGAACGGAAGGGACTCGGCCACACCGAGAAAGGAGCCCGCCAACGCGATGTAGACGGTAGCGACGCGACCGTCCGGCGCACTTCCGGGAAGCCTGGGTTGCCGAACGTAGCTGGCCAAGCCGAGGCAGATTGCAAGCAATGCTAGACCCAAGCCAACGCCTGCGGGCTGCAATGATCGACCCAGGCGCATCTCAGAATAGGACTAAATTTACGTCCATCACCGTGGGTTGGATGCCGCGTCGCGCCAATTCCGCATCCAGCGTCGGACGGACGCGGGCGCAAGGCTCGCACATCGCCGCGAGTGCAGCGGGCACGACCACCAGCACGAGGCCGTCATTGCCGACGGCGTCCACGTCAAGCCGTGGAAACAGCTCCGTAATCTTCGCGGCGCCCTGCACGCAATCGAAGTTCAGACCGGAAATGAAGTCCAACTCGTATGCGCCCGCCAGACAGCCATCGAGGCCGAACGCCAACACGATCGGGAACCACGCAACTCGCGGATCGCCTGCCGCGCCTGCGGGCAGGCTGGCAGTGCCAGCCTTAAGCGCACCAGATCGATCAATGCTGCTCCTAAGTTCCACACTGGAAACGGACGGGCCTGAAGGCGTGGTTACTGGGACGTGGATCGGGTCGGCAGCAAACAAGCGCAACGGCATGCCCAAGGTGCCAGCGATTGCACCGACGAGCGCTATCCCAAGCATGCTACGAGGAATCATCAGGTATGTGCTCAAGCAACCCATGCAAGTCAACTTGGGTACCGCCCACATACATGGGCGGCCCCAAGGCGCTGAGTGAACTTCATCAAACGACCGACGTAGCCGGTTTCCCGCCAATACGCATTCGGGAGATGCTGACTATCGTCGCGGGTTACGCGAGAAACCTAGAACGGGTGGTAGATGCATCGACCTCGCTCGCAAAAGAGAAAGCCGACCAACACCCCGGCCTGGAACACTGGATGCATCCCGTCGGGAAGCGCATTCGCTTCCTGTACCCCCGAAGCTCCCAGCACGAGGGCAACGGCCATCAGTACAGGCATCACGCGTTTCACTAGTGCTCGCATGTGTACTCTCCCGAGAGTCATCCCCCAACTGCCATCCTAACCGAGGCTCAAGGCAGACGCATAGTCCGCATTGAGTCGCTATCGGACGATTTGGGGTTCGCTTCGTTGCCGTCATGCTTCAGGTACTTGCTGCGCGCACTAGGACCCAGGTCCTCTCGACGGAATTCCGGCCGCATGGTGCTCCTCGCGGTCGTCATACGCCTGCCGATCAAGCCGGCAATACCCGGCAGACGTAGCCTTTTAGGTAGTCGGTCTCCGGAATTGCAGCGTGAATGGGATGATCCGGCCCTTGTTGCAGTTGCATCAGCACCTGCAGCGAGCGGTCCAGGTGCCGGGCGCCCTGCTGCAACGCGTCGAGCAGGGCCGCGCGCGGCATGTGGTACGAGCACGAGCAACTGACCAGGGTGCCGTCGCGCGCCAGCACCTGCATGCCGGCCTCGTTGAGGCGCCGGTAGGCGAGGCGGCCTTCGGCGTAGTCCTTCTTGCGCTTGACGAAGGCCGGCGGGTCGAGGATCACCACGTCGTAGTGCTCGCGTTGCTGGCGCAGGCCCTTCAAGTGCTCGAAGGCATCGGCTTCGATCGCCTGCACGCGTTCGGACAGGCCGTTGGCCTCGGCGTTGGCGCGGATGGCGGCGACCGCGGCGGCGGAAACGTCGACGCAGTGCACTTCGCTCGCGCCCATCGCCGCGGCGCGCAGTCCCCAGGCGCCGGCATAGCTGAACACGTCGAGCACGCGCTTGCCGCGCACCAGGCGCGAGAGCACGTCGCGATTGCCGCGCTGGTCGTAGAACCAGCCGGTCTTCTGGCCGCGCACCGGGTCGATGGTGAAGCGCAGTCCGCCCTCCTCCACCGTCACCGACGCCGGCAATTCGCCGATGTCGGCCTCGACGTACTCGGGCAGGTTCTCGAGCCGGCGCGCCGAACCGGCGTTCTTCCACACCAGCGTGGCGGGCTTGAGCACCTTGGCCACCGCGTCGACCACGGCGCCGCGTTGCGCCTCCATGCCCGCGGTCGCGATCTGGCCCACGATCACGTCGCCGTAGCGGTCCAGCACCAGGCCCGGCAAGCCGTCGGACTCGCCGAACACCAGGCGGTAGTACGGTTGCTCGTACAGGCGCTCGCGCAATGCCAGCGCCACGTTGAGCCGATGCACGATGAGCGAACGATCCAGCGGATGGCGTAGTCCGCGCGTCACCAGGCGCGCGCAGATCAGCGCGTTCGGGTTGACGTAGCCGATGCCGAGCGGCTTGCCGGCGTGGTCGACCACCACCGCGGTCTCGCCCGGGCGGAAGGCCGTGAGCGGCGAGCGCTTGACGTCGACCTCGTTGGAGAACACCCACAGGTGGCCGGCACGCAGGCGCGCATCCTCGCCCTTGCGCAGGCACAGCGCCGGATACTCGACCCCGGGCTCGGCCGCGGTGTCAACGGGTTCGATCTCTTCCATGGCGCCAGTGTGAGGCCTCGCCGTCGCGCGGGGAAGCATCCCGCGGGCCTGCGTGGCAAGCTGGCGGCCCCGCCTGCAGGCCCGCCCCATGAGCAACCGGCTCGCGCTGGAGTCCAGCCCCTACCTCAACCAGCACCGCGACAACCCGGTGGACTGGTGGCCGTGGTGCGAGGAGGCGCTGGCATTGGCGCGTCGCGAGCAACGCCCCATCCTGCTCTCGATCGGCTACAGCGCCTGCCACTGGTGCCACGTGATGGCGCACGAGAGCTTCGAGGACGCCGATACCGCGGCGCTGATGAACGCGCTGTTCGTCAACATCAAGGTCGACCGCGAGGAACGGCCCGACCTCGACAAGCTGTACCAGCTCGCGCACCAGGCGCTGGTGCAACGCCCGGGCGGCTGGCCGCTGACCGTGTTCCTCACGCCCGACGACCACCTGCCCTTCTACGCCGGCACCTATTTCCCGCGCGCGCGCGGGCGCGGCATGCCCGCATTCACCGAAGTCCTGCACGGCGTGCGCGACTGGTACGACCAGCGCCCGCAGGAAGTGCGCACGCAGAACGCCTCGCTGCGCCGCTTCCTCGACGAGTACCTTGCGCCTTCGCCGGCACGGGGCCAACCCTCGCGCGCGCCCATCGACGCGGCGCTGCAGCAACTGGCGCGCCTGCACGATCCGGTCCACGGCGGCTTCGGCCGCGCGCCCAAGTTCCCCCACACCGCCGACCTCGAACTCCTGCTCGCCTGCGCCGGCGCCGCGCCCGTCCCTGCAGGAGCGGCTCCAGCCGCGACCGCGAACCCGCAGGCCGCTGCGGTCGCGGCTGAAGCCGCTCCTGCAGGGGGGGACTCCGGCTTTGCCGACATCGCCAAGCTGACGCTCGAACGCATGGCCGACGGCGGCATCCACGACCAGCTCGGCGGCGGCTTCAGCCGCTACAGCGTCGACGCGCAATGGGCGATCCCGCACTTCGAGAAGATGCTGTACGACAACGCCTTGCTGCTGCCGCTGTATGCGCACGAAGCGGTGCGACTGGGCCGCGACGACTTCGCCGAGGCGGCGCGCGGCATCGTCGCATGGGCGCAACGCGAGATGGCGGGCCCGGAGGGCGGCTGGTACGCGGCGCTGGATGCCGACAGCGAGGGCGAGGAAGGCAGGTACTACGTCTGGGACGCCGCCGAGGTGCGCGCGCTGCTCGCGCCCGCGCAGTGGGCGCTGGTCGCGCCGCACTACGGCTTCGACCTGGCGCCGAACTTCGAGGGCCATGCCTGGAACCCGGTGCGCGCGAGGCCCCTGGCTGCAGTCGCGGCGGCGCAAGGCATGCCGCTGGACGACGCGCAACGGCTGCTGGCGGCGGCGCGCGCCGCGATGCACGCGCGCCGCGCGCAGCGCGTGCGTCCCGGCACCGACGACAAGCGCCTCACGGCCTGGAACGCGATGTTCGCCGCCGGCCTGTCGCGCGCATCGCGCCACCTGTCCGAGCCCGGCTGGTCGGTGCTGGCCGCGCGTACCCTCGATTTCCTGCGGCGGGCAGCCTGGCGCGACGGCGTGTTGTACGCGAGTTGGAAGGACGGCGAGGCGCGCTTTCCCGCCTATCTGGACGACTACGCCTGGCTCCTTGACGCGCTCGCGGAGCAACTGGCGACCGAATTCGATCCGGCGCTGCTGGACTTTGCGCGCGAACTCGCGCCGGCGCTACTGGGCCGTTTCGAGGACCCGGCGCATGGCGGCTTCTGGTTCACCGCCACCGGCCACGAGGCCCTGATCGGGCGCCAGAAGCCGATCCATGACGATTCGATCCCGTCCGGCAACGGCGCGGCCGTGCGCGCCTTGTTGCGCCTGGGGCACCTGCTGGGTGAACCGCGCTGGATCGACGCGGCCGAGCGCGCGCTGCGCGGCTTCATGCCGGCGCTCGCGCAATCGCCGCAGGGCAGCGCCAGCTTGCTGCTGGCCCTGCACGAATGGCTGGCGCCGCCGGCGCAGGTGGTGGTGCGGGTGGATGCCGCGTCGCGCGCGCCGTGGCAGGCGACGGTCGATGCCCTGCGTCGCGCGGGGCACCGCATCTACCTCATCGATTCCGCGATCGATGCCTTGCCCGGCCTGCTCGGCGAGCGCCGCCCGCATCCCGGCGGCATCGCCTACGTCTGCCGCGGCACCACCTGCCTCGCCCCGATCACCAGCCCCACCGAGCTCGCCACGGCCCTGTAGGAGCGCATCTCATGCGCGACCGAGGCCCCGCACGGCCGCGACGCCAGATCATCTCGCCCGCAGGAGCCCACGCCGTGGGCGACCGCGGCGTCGGTCGCCCGCGGCGTGGGCTCCTACGAGCATGTTGGATTGTGATCGCGAGCGTGCGGGGCCTCGGTCGCGCATGAGATGCGCTCCTACAGGGCTGCGGCAGGTTACGCTGCTTCGTCGCGGTACTCGTCGGGCGTGGGGCAGGTACAGACCAGGTTGCGGTCGCCGTAGACGTTGTCGACGCGGCCCACCGGGGCCCAGTACTTGTCGGTGCGCGACACGCCTGCCGGGAAGACCGCTTCGGCGCGCGTGTACTTGCGGTTCCACGACTCGTCCGCCAGATCGTGCACGGTGTGCGGCGCGTGCCGCAGCGGGCTGTCCTCGATCGCCAGGCGCCCCTGTTCCACCGCGGCGATCTCGTGCCGTATCGCGATCATCGCATCGCAGAAGCGGTCGATCTCGAACTTCGATTCCGACTCGGTGGGCTCGATCATCAGCGTGCCCGGGACCGGGAAACTCATGGTCGGGGCGTGGAAGCCGTAGTCGATCAGGCGCTTGGCGATGTCGTCCACGCTCACGCCGCAGCTTTCCTTGAGCGCGCGCGGATCGACGATGCATTCGTGCGCGACGCGGCCGTTGTGGTTCTTGTACAGGACCGGAAAGTGCGGATCGAGCCGTGCCGCGATGTAGTTCGCGTTGAGGATCGCGACCTCGGTGGCGCGGGTCAGGCCGGCGCCGCCCATCATCAGGATGTAGGCGTAGCTGATCGGCAGGATCGAGGCAGAGCCGTACGGCGCCGCTGAAACCGGACCGACCACTGCATTGCCGTCGAGCACCGGATGACCGGGCAGGAACGGCGCCAGGTGCGCGCGCACGCCGATCGGCCCCATGCCGGGACCGCCGCCGCCGTGCGGGATGCAGAAGGTCTTGTGCAGGTTGAGGTGCGAGACGTCGGCGCCGTAGTCGCCCGGGCGCGACAGGCCGACCTGCGCGTTGAGGTTGGCGCCATCGAGGTACACCTGCCCGCCGTGCGCGTGCACGAGCTCGCAGATCTCGCCGATGCGCTCCTCGAACACGCCGTGGGTCGAGGGATAGGTGATCATGAGCGCGGCGAGCCGCTCGGCGTGCTGCGCCGCCTTGGCGCGCAGGTCGTCCACGTCGACGTTGCCCTGCGCATCGCACTCCACCACCACCACGTCCATGCCCACCATCTGCGCCGAGGCCGGGTTGGTGCCGTGTGCGGACGAGGGGATCAGGCACACCTTGCGCTGGGCCTGGCCGCGGCTGCGGTGGTAGGCCTCGATCGCCAGCAGGCCCGCGTACTCGCCCTGCGCGCCCGAATTGGGCTGCAGCGAGACCGCGTCGTAGCCGGTGATCTCGCACAGCCAGCGCTTGAGGTCCTCGAACATCTCGCGGTAGCCGTGCGCCTGCTCGGCCGGCGCGAAGGGATGCAGCGCGCCGAACTCCGGCCAGGTCACCGGGATCATTTCGGCGGTGGCGTTGAGCTTCATGGTGCAGGAGCCCAGCGGGATCATGGCGCGGTCCAGCGCGAGGTCGCGGTCGGCGAGCTTGCGCAGGTAGCGCAGCAGCTCGGTCTCGGAGCGGTAGCGGCCGAAGACCGGGTGGCGCAGGCAGGGACCGATGCGGCGCAGGCCGGCGGGCAGCGCCTCGGGCGCCGCGCGCTCGACCTCGTCGTAGCGCAGTTCGGCGCCGAAGGCGCGCCACACCGCCTCGACGATCGCCGGCGTGGTGGTCTCGTCCAGGCTCATGCCGAGGCGGCCGCCGTCGAGCAGGCGCAGGTTGATGCGCTGGGCCAGCGCGTGCTCGACGACCGCGGCGCGATTGGCGCCGGCGTCGACCGTGATGGTGTCGAAGTAGTGCCCGGCCTGCGGGGCGTAGCCGAGCTGGCGCAGCCCGGCGGCCAGGGTCGCGGTGCGGCGATGCACGCGTTCCGCGATCGCGGCGAGTCCCTCGGGACCGTGGTACACGGCGTACATGGACGCCATCACCGCCAGCAGCACCTGCGCGGTGCAGATGTTCGAGGTCGCCTTCTCGCGCCGGATGTGCTGCTCGCGGGTCTGCAGCGCGAGCCGGTACGCCGGCTCGCCGCGCGAGTCGACGGAGACGCCGATCAGGCGCCCGGGAATGGCGCGCTTCAACGCGTCGCGCACGGCCATGTAGGCCGCGTGCGGGCCGCCGTAGCCCATCGGCACGCCGTAGCGCTGGGTCGAGCCGATCGCGATGTCGGCGCCCAGTTCGCCCGGCGGCGCGAGGATGGCGAGCGCGAGCGGATCGGCCGCGATCACGCTGATCGCGCCGGCGGCCTTGAGCGCGGCGAACACCGCGCGCGGGTCGCGCAGCCGGCCCTCGCTGCCCGGGTATTGCAGGATCGCGCCAAACACCGTCGCCGCTTCGAGGTCGCGCTCCGGATCACCCACCACCAGTTCCCAACCCAGCGGCTCGGCGCGCGTGCGCAGCACGGCGACGGTCTGCGGGTGGCAGTCGGCATCGACGAAGAAGCGCCGCGACTTCGACTTCGAGGACCGTTGCGCCACCGCCATCGCCTCGGCGGCAGCGCTGCCCTCGTCGAGCAGCGAGGCATTGGCGACGTCCAGCCCGGTGAGCTCGCACACCATGGTCTGGAAGTTCAGTAGCGCCTCGAGCCGGCCCTGGCTGATCTCGGGCTGGTACGGCGTGTACGCGGTGTACCAGGCCGGGTTCTCGAGGATGTTGCGCTGGATCACCAGCGGCAGCAGGGTGCCGTGGTAGCCCTGCCCGATCAGCGAGGTGTGGACCTGGTTGCGATCGGCCAGGGCGCGCAGGCGCGCGAGCGCATCGACCTCGCTGACCGCGCCACCGGTCGCCAGCGGCCGGGCCTGGCGGATCGAGTCGGGAACGGTCTCGCGGATCAGCGCATCGAGGCTCGCCGCGCCGACCGCGTGCAGCATCTCGTCGATCTCCTGCGGCGAGGGACCGATGTGGCGATCGGCGAAATCACGGGCGACGTGCGGCAGGCGCGACGGGGCGGGCGTCTTCATGCGGGCGGGCAACCTGGGCGGCGAAGGGGATGGACGGATGCACGGCGCGCCGGCGCCGGGCCGCATCGCGATCCGTGCCGTGCGCCCCATCTGTCGCTGCGCCTGAGAGCGTTATCCCTTCGGCGGGAGCGCCCGCGGCAACCGGCCACGTCGCTCCACTTTCCAGATTGGTGTGGCCTGCCGTCGCGGTCCTTCTGCCTGAGAGTTTCCGGGGCGGTTGCTCCTTCGGCGCCGGCCTCCCCGAAGGGGGCGCGGTCTCTCCCGTGACGGCGGCGAGAGTCTACCACGCGACCCTGTAGCAGCGAGGTCCGGCAATAGCGGTTGCGGTCGTGGAATCGTTGCCCTGCAGGAGCGCGCTCTGCGCGCGATAGGCCTGTCGCGCGCAGAGCGCGCTCCTGCAGGGCAAGGACGTTGCGGGTCAAAGGACGATCGGGCGATCGGGCAACTCTCGGGGATTGTCGGTGGTGGCGGGGAAATGCGTGCGCAGCAGCGCGTGCAGGGCGTTCACCGCGGCCACCACGCCATCGGCGGGCGCATCGCGGCGGAATCCGTCGGCCACCAGCCCGCCCACGCGCTGCCAGTCGGACGTGTCGACGCGGGCGTGGATGCCGCGATCGGCCACCAGTTCGATGCGATGCTCGGCCAGCAGCACGTACACCAGCACGCCCGTGTTGGCCTGCGTGTCCCAGACGCGCAGTTGCGCGAAGGCGTCGAGCGCCCGCCCGCGCGCATCGACGCCCTGCAGCACCTCGAAGGGCGACAGCCGCGACTCCACCGCGAACACGATCTCGCCGGCATGCGTGCGCTCGCCGTCTTCGATCGCCTGCTGGATGCGGATCAGCGTCGCCGGATCGAACTGGCGGCGCAGCGCGCCCCGGGCGCGGAACAGGTTGGCGACGATCCGGCTGGCGACGCCCATCTCACCAGCTCCCCGAGGCGCCACCGCCACCGAAGCCACCGCCACCGCCCGACCAGCCGCCACTGCCGCTGGAGCGGCCGCCGCTCGAACCGCCGCCGCCGAATCCGCCGCCACCGCCCCACCCCCCGCGGCGCACATAGCGGCCGCTGCCGGCGGGCATCAGCGCCACGACCGCGGCCAGGATGGCCGGCAATGCCAAGCCCAGCAACGTGGCTACCAGCACGAAACCGAGGCCGCCGGCCAGGCCACCGGCGAGCAGGGAGCGCAAGGCCGCAGGCCGCCGGCGCAGGCTGGAGAACACGGCGCCGATCACGAAGGCCAGGACCAGCGCCATCGGCAAGCGCTCGCGGCCATCGCGCGCGGCTTCCAGCGGCGCCGGCAGCGCTTCGCCCTCGATCAGCTTGACCAGGACATCGGTCGCGTCGGACAAGCCGGCGTAGTAGTCCCCGGCGCGAAACTGCGGCGTGATGTACTCGCGGATCACGCGGCTCGCCACGGCGTCGGGGATCGCGCCCTCGAGGCCGTACCCGACCTCGATCCGCACCTTGCGGTCATCCTTGGCGACCAGCAGCAGCACGCCGTCGTCGACCTGGCCGCCGCGGCCGATGCGATTGCGCTCGGCGACCTCGAGCGCGTACTGCTCGATCGATTGCGGCTGCGTGCTGGCCACCACCAGCACCACCAGCTGGCTGCCCTTGCGCTGCTCGAGCGCGGCGAGCCTGGCTTCCAGCTGCGCGAGCTGGCTCGCGTCGAGCGTCCCGGTCTGGTCGGTGGCCCGCGCGCGCAGCGCCGGCGTCTCCGCGCCCTGCACGGCCGCGACCGGCGCCAGCAGGCACAGCCAAGCGACCCAGAGTAGTCGTGGCAGCACCGCCCGCGCCTGGCGCGCGATGGGCAGCACCGGGCGGCCTCAGCCCGCGGGTGGCGTCGCCGGCGCTTCCGGCTGCGGCTCGGGCGCCGCAGTGGGCGCGGGCTGGGCCGGCGCGGGCGCGACCGTGAAGTCCACCGTGGGTGCGCGCGAGATCGCGGCCTCGTTCTCGACCGCGAAGTTGGGCTTCACGTCGTGGCCGAACACCATCGCGGTGAGGTTGACCGGGAAGCGCCGGACCAGCGTGTTGTAGGCCTGCACGTCCTCGATGTAGCGGTTGCGGGCCACGGCGACGCGGTTCTCGGTGCCCTCGAGTTGCGCCTGCAGGTCGCGGAAGTTCTGGTCGGACTTGAGCTGCGGGTAGTTCTCGCTCACGACCAGCAGGCGCGAGAGCGCGCCCGAGAGCTCGCCCTGGGCGGCCTGGAATTTCCTCAGCGCCTCGGGGTCGTTGGCCATCTCCGGCGTCATCTGGATGGCGCCGACCCGCGCCCGGGCATTGGTGACCTCGGTCAGCACGCGCTCTTCCTGCGCCGCGTAGCCCTTCACGGTGTTGACCAGGTTCGGGATCAGGTCTGCGCGGCGCTGGTACTGGTTGACCACTTCGGACCAGCCGGCCTTGACCTTTTCGTCCTGCTCCTGGATGCGGTTGTAGCCGCATGCGCCGAGCAGCAGCGGAGCCAGCAACAGCACGAAGACGCGCAGGCGCATGGGGAGCCTCCAACGAACCGGAAACGACATTGCAGCACCCTTGCCCATGGCGCGCAATCGCGCCGCCGCCAGCGCCCGTGGCTACAGCTCGCGCGCCTCGCCGTCGGCGGCCGGCACGTCCTCGCGCGAGATGCGCTGCGCCATCTTCCGCGCCCGGCGCGTCCGCGCCAGCATGTTGAGCCCTTCCACGCCGCCCGAGAAGGCCATGGCGAAATAGAGATAGGCACGCGGGATGTGGAACGCCAGGCCGTCGGCGATCAGCGCCATGCCGACCAGGATCAGGAACGACAGCGCCAGCATCTTGATCGTCGGATGGCGGTCGATGAACTCGCCGATCGGATTCGAGGCGATCAGCATCACCCCCACCGCGATCAGGATCGCCGCGACCATGACCGGGATCTGGTCGACCAGGCCGACCGCCGTGATGACCGAATCGAGCGAGAACACGATGTCGATGATCGCGATCTGCGCGATCA
>Ga0209476_10000597_pt1 | contig 24809 bp, 23 predicted proteins | sample KloWWTrecipitate_FD_187179 | JGI IMG/M metagenome (GOLD analysis project Ga0209476, IMG submission 187179) | Active sludge microbial communities from Klosterneuburg, Austria, studying microevolution and ecology of nitrifiers - Klosterneuburg... | ecosystem: Engineered > WWTP > Aerobic digester... | reverse complement strand
TCGGCATGTCCGTGAAACAGGCCGCACCCGGCGTAGCCCTATCTGGGGGTGATGACGCGCCACCGGTTCACGCCACGGGAGGCAAGTCCGCCGTCCCAGGCAGGACTCATTTGCCTGTGCTCGTCTCGTTCTCGGCGAGTCGACCTGCGGGCTCGCCGAGCGATGCGGACATGATCGACTCCGCGGCCTTCCTTGTCCGGTCCTCGGCGGTCGGCCAGAGATGGGCGTACGTGTTGAGGGTCGTCGTGGCCTTCGAGTGACCGAGCGAGCGCTGGACGGTCACGACGTCGCACCCGGCGGCGATGAGGCCGGAGGCGTAGAAGTGCCGCAGGTCGTGGAGCTTGATGCCGGACAGTCCGGCGTCGTGCAGGGTCTTGCGCCACCAGTAGCTGACGGTGTTCTGGTGTGGTGGGTTGTCGCCGTCCCCGGCGAAGAGCCAACGATCGTTGCCGGTGGTGCCGTGGGCGGCGATGTGCTTGGCGAGGACTGTGACGAGGGTGTCGGCGAGGTAGACGACGCGCTCTGACCCGTACTTCGGCGCCCGCACGTCGATCGCCCCGCCGTTGACACGTTGCACCTGGCGGGAGACCTTGAGTGACTTGCGGAGGAAGTCGACGTCGCCGAGTTGGACGCCGGCGGCCTCGCCCAGCCGAAGGCCAGCGAACGCGCAGAGGGCGATGAATGGCTGGAACGGTTCGTCGGCCATGGCCATGAGCTGCCCCACGTCTTCGGGTGTGGGGATCGACATGGCGATGTCGGGGCGACGGCCGCGGGGGAGGCGTACTGCGTCGGTCGGGTCGGTTCCGATCACCCGATCCTTGACGGCGGCGCGGAACACCGACCTGACGTTGACGTACCGGGTCTTGATCGTGCCGGGGGCGAGGCCGGCGGCGTTCATCTGCTTGATCCAGGTCTCGACGTCCGAGCGCCGGACCTGTTTCATCGGCTTCCCGGAGAAGGGCACGGATCTGGCCGCCAGCGACATGGCGAGCACGGTGCCGGGTGCCCAGACCTGGCGGGCCGACCACTCGCCGAAGAACGCCGCGAACGTGATCCGGCCGGCCTGTGGATCCGCGTATGTTCCAGTGACGACGGCCGAGGTGACCGCGTCGAGCCACTGCTGGGCGTCGATCTTGCGGTCGAAGTGTCGCGAGTGCTCCTTCCCGGACTCGTCGCGATACCGCGCCCGCCACTTGCCGTTGGCTCGCTTGGCGATGTTTCCCGCCATGGTGATGCTCCTTCCGAGATCGCTCCATCGTCTCTCCGAGATCTGACGGCGGGGCAGTCTCAGCGGTGGTTCTGTGGACGGTTGGTCTGCTCGCTGAGCCAGAGGACGAGGTCCGCGCGCCAGTACCGGACGTGGCGGCCGAGCTTGAAGCTGCGCGGCCCGGATCCGAGGTGGCGCCAGTAGCGCAGGGTGCCCTCAGGCACCCGGAGGAAGGCGCAGGCCTCCTGGAGCGTGAGCATCTCGTCCCCGGCGTTCTGTGGACGAAGAGTGGGGTGGTGTTGTGCGGTCATCGTGGGCTCCTCGTGATCGGTGGCGGTGAGCGTCGGCTCACGCAGGTCATCATGGGAGGGGGTTGTACCCGGATTCGTCCCCAGGGCCGAGGTCGGACCGGTTGCGCGCGAACGCGTCGACCCACTGCTGCTTGGCGTCCTCGAGGGTCTCGGCGACCAGGTGCGCCGTGTTGCCGGCTCGGCCGCGGGTCATGGAGACGTACGCCGCGGCGCCGGTGGAGCCGGTCAGGGCGACGTGGGCGCGGCTGACGGTCTCGCCCTGGGCTCCGTGGACGGTCGTGGCGTAGGCGAGCTCGACGTGCTTGCGCGCGTACTCGGCGGGGACGATCTGGTCTCGGCCCCGATCGTGGAGGGTCACCGAGCCGTCGCCGCCCACTCCGGTCACGGTCCAGGTCTGTCGGTTCGCGACGCGGAGGTCGGGGTCGTTGCGGCGCGTCGCGACCCGGTCGCCGACCGTGAGTGTCTCGCCGCGGCTGGTGGTCACCGTCGGGCGGCCTCCGGAGAGGGGATCGAGGTCCGTGCGCTGCGCGCGGATGGCCGCGTTGAGGTCGGCGACCTGTTCGCGGGTGTCGGCCATGACGAGGTCGCCGGCCGCACCGAGGCGCGCGAGCGCCGCTGTGCGCTCGACGTCGGAGCGGTGCACGACGATCTGCCCGCGTGCGAGGAGGGCGTCGAACACCTCGTCGCTTCGGTAGCCCTCGCGCATCCGCAGGCTCAGGATGGCGTAGGCCTCGTCGGCGAATCGGCGCACGGTCTCGAGGGTCACGACCGCCGCCGGGTCCGCGTAGGCGACAGCGTGGTCGAGGACGCCGCCTCGGCCGACGGCCGGGAGCTGGTGGCGGTCCCCGATGAACGCGACCCGGGCGCCGGCTTCGTCTGCGAGGGTGAGGAGCGCCCGGGCGGTGTCCTGGTCGAGCATCCCGGCCTCGTCGACCACGAGCAGGTCCCCGGGTCGAAGGGCTGCGGACTCGCAGGGTCCGGGGTCGGACTGCCGGGACCAGTGCCCGTCGTCGTCCCAGCGCCACCCGTGTTGGTGGATCAGCCAGGCGGCAGAGTGTCCCTCGGCGCCGGTCTCACGCGCGGCGACGTCGGCGGCCTTCATCGTCGGGGTCACCACGACCAGTTGCCGACCGTGGTACGCCAGGTGCTGTCGGACCGAGCGCAGCACCGTGGTCTTGCCTGCTCCGGCGGCTCCCTCGACGACCACGAGGGGCGCGGTGCTCGTCAGCGCGCCGACCGCGTCGTGATGGACGGGCTCTTCCTGGTGCGGGTCGAGGCTGTCGGGACGTTGCAGATTGGTGGAGTGATCGGCGCGTCGGGCGATCCGGGCGATGAGGTGACCCTCGACGGCCAGGACCCCTGGCGAGGTGAGGGATCGGACGTGTTCGGGGACGTCGCGTCGGGTCAGCAGCGGGGTGCAGCGCGCGACGGCCCGGGCAGTGACGTCCTCCGCCAGCTCGATCCGGGCGGCAGCGTCCGCGACGAGCGCCGTCTGGGCGAGCAGGACCTCGGTCTTCCCGCGAATGTCAGCCGCGGTCCAGGCCGACCGCCTGGAGCCGAGCATCGAGACGACCAGGTCAGCGGCAGCGTCGCGGTCGATCCACCCCGGCAGCGTCCGCCGGAGGGGGACGGCGTGGGCCGGGTCTCGGTAGCCGACCTCGTGGAGCTCGCCGTTCCATCGGTCGGCGAGCTCGCGACCGTCCTTCGGCACGACCTTGTCGGGTCGTGCCTGCGCCCACGCCCGCCGGTCCCACACCTCACGCATCCGAGGACCCGGTTCTTGGTCGGGATGCCCGACTCGCCAGTCGGCCTCGAGCTTGTCCACGTTGCGGCGGATCTGCGCGGCCCTGGCACTGAAGGCGCCGACGTACGGCGCGAGCTCGCGGATCTCGCTCGTCTCGGGGTCGACAGTCAGCCCGTGCGCAGCCAGCACCGCCCGGAACTCCGGGTCGGTCGCGACGGCGGCGTGACCAATCCCGTTGATCGCCTCGATGCTGTCCCGGACGCCGACGGAGTGGATACCCCGCCAGGCGCCGGCCGCCCAGACGCGGGCGTTGATCTGCAGGTGGAGGTGGCGGTGCGGGTCGCCCGCGCGAGACGTGTAGTGGCGGATGACCGCGGCCTCGATGGACTCGACGGGAACCTGGACCTGGCGCCCGCGAGGGCCGACGCGGGTGGTCGCGTGCGCCGCGACCCAGCCGACGATCTCGGTGGCCGCCTTGTCCTGGGCTCGGTCCAGGGCGGCCGAGACCTCAGGATGCAGAGCGGCCGCCAGCGACCACGTCTTGGGGCCGTTGACGACCACCTCGACGAAGCGCAACGCGTTGTCGTCGGTTCGGATGTGGCCCTTGGGCGTCATCGTCTCTACGTCGATGCCGGCGACCCACTGCTCGTACATCTCGCCGGTCACGCAGCCCATGCTTCGCACGCCGCCGGGGGTGGCGACCAAGCGCGTCGCGACGCCGTTGCCTTCGGCGAGGTAGTAGTCGTCCGCCCGCGACCGGTCGCGCTCGACGTAGGCCCGCGCAGCTCTCGGTGCTCCGCGGTAGAACTTCACCCCTCCGTGCACCCGGATCACCGCCTCCACGATGTCCGTCGACAACCAACGGACCCCTAGAAATGCCGCGTGGACCGCCCGTTCACGGGCGGTCCACCTACGTCCTTCGTAGCATGCGTGCCGCTGTGAGTGAAGGTGGTAGGGACGGCAATTGCAGGATGCCGGTGAGGGATTTCTGGAACCGTGACGTGCCAACGGTTGTCGACGAGGCGATGGTGGGAAGGGTCGCGAAGAGCCAGCAGATCAGGAGCCGGCACTGGAGTCGTCGCACGCGGCATCCACGGCTTCGAACTCGGCGAGTGCGGCTCTTCCGGGTTGGCGAGTCGCTCGTTGACTGTCGATATGATGGAGGATAGCCTCAGTTATATGAGAACTGAGGCGCCCCTCCTCGCTCCGATCTTCCGGTCGGACGGTCAGGCACGTCTGCTGTCCACCGTGTTGCTCACCGGTGACGAGCTGAGTCTCACTGACCTGGCCGAGCGAGCGGGCCTTGCCTACCCGACCGCGCACCGTGAAGTCGCTCGCCTGATCGATGCCGGCATCCTGAGCGAGCGACACGTGGGGCGCACCAGGCTGATCCGCGCCAATGGCGAGAGCCCGCTTGTGGAGCCCTTGCGCGAGATCCTCACGATCGTGACCGGCCCGGTGGTGATGCTGGCCGAGGAGCTGGCCGGCATCGACGGGATCGAGGCCGCGTTCCTCTACGGCTCCTTCGCCGCTCGGCTGCTCGGTGATGCTGGACCGGCCCCGCACGACATCGACCTCATGGTGCTCGGTGCGCCCGACGTGGACGCGGTCTACGAGGCGTGCACCCGCGTCGAGGCCGCGGTGCACCGTCCCGTCAACCCGACGATCCTCACCCCCGAGGAGTTCGCAGCGTCATCCGGCTTCCTGGACAACGTGCGCAGCGGCTCGGCAGTCGCTGTGATCGGAGAGCTGCCGTGGCACTGACCCCGCTCACCCGCGTCCAGACGGCGACGGTCCTCGCCCTGGTCGAGGCGCGACGTCTCGACGCCGTGCCCGCAGACCTCGCCCGGGCGACCTCGTTCCTGCGGCAGGCCCAGGAGCGCCTGGATCAGCTGCCGCTGCTCACGAGCGTCACCGTCAGGTACGGCGTCGCCTACGACGCCTGCCACGACACCGGCGAGGCACTGCTGGCGGCGTACGGATTCAGGACGACAAACGGGCCAGGCCAGCACGAGGCGCTCGGCCGGTACCTGCGCGCGGTGCTCGACAAGCCTCCTGCAGAGAAAGCCGCTCGAGAGTTCGACCGCCTGCGACGCGCCCGCAACCAGGACCGCTACGAGGCGAAGCCGGTGGGGGTAGCGGCGACCGAGAAGGCCGAACAGGTCGCGCGGACGCTGTTCGACGCCGCCCTCACCAGAGGCATCTCGACCTGACCGGCGGTCCGCAAACAGTCCGCAAGAAGTCCCGCGGAGACCGTTCGTCGCCAACGGCGCCCGACGGCTGGATCAGCGCATAACCGCAGGTCAGACCGTGTTTGTCGGCCCTCACCGACGACGACCGACGATGGTCGAAAGCACCGGTTTTCGTTCCGGTTCAACGTATGAGCGATCAGGTCCCCCTCTGCCCCGAGTACGGCAGCGAGCACGCCTACCCGTTGGGTGCGCTGCTGGTCTGCCCGATGTGTGGCCACGAGTGGGCCCCCGATGACCCGGCTGGTGAATCGGACGGGGGCGCTGAAGGGGACGGGCCACGGGTCATCACCGACGCCGTCGGCAACGTGCTGGCCGACGGCGACACCGTCACCATCATCAAGGACCTGAAGGTGAAGGGCTCCTCACAGTCGGTCAAGGTCGGCACCAAGGTGCGCGGCATCCGGCTGGTCGACGGGGTCGGGGATCACGACATCGACTGCAAGATCGACGGCTTCGGGCCGATGCAGCTCAAGTCCAGCGTGGTCAAGAAGGCCTGACACCTGGGTTGACGCTGGTCTCCGTTCCCGGCTACGCCTGACACCCCTGGCATTCAAGCATTTCTCATTGTTGACATTTGATGGAAGCATCCTAAAATGAGAAACATGCCAGCGTCCAGTCCGTACACGAGCCCCGAGCAGCAGGCCGATCTCGAGCGCCTGAGCGGCCGCCTGCGCGCACGCCGCAAGGCGCTCGGTGTCACGGCAGTCGCTTGTGCCGAGGCTGCAGGCGTGTCGCGTGTCACCCTGCACAGGATCGAGGCAGGAAGTCCCTCGGTCACGATCGGTGCCTACATCAACGTTGCAGCCGCGCTCGGGCTCCACCTCGTCGTCCCGATCCTCGACGCTGAAGGAGCAGGATCACCGACGATCACGGTCGGGGAGTACCCAGGCCTGCGCATGCTGGCGTGGCAGACCGATGCCGGCGTCACGATCACCGAGACGGAGGCACTCAACCTGTACGAACGAGGGTGGCGCCACCTCGACCAGGAAGCCCTGACCGATCACGAGAAGGCGTTCATCCAGCATCTCGCAGACACCTACAGCAACGGCAGGCTCCTTGTTTAGGCGGCACCACCACCAGGCGGTGGCCGAGGTGCTGTCGATGCTCGACGCACCGCTCCTGGCAGAGCACCACTGTTGGTTCGGGGGCGGCACCGCGATCGTCCTCGCAAACGGCGAGTTCCGCGAGTCGTTGGACATCGACTTCCTGGTCTCCGACCAGCAGTCGTACCGACAACTTCGCCAGATCGTCAGGGACCATGGTCTGGGCGGGCTCACCACGCGCGAACTCGTGCTGGGGAGGCCACCCACGGTTGACGGTTACGGCATCCGGTCGTCCGTCCTCGTCGCGGGGACTGCGATCAAGTTCGAGATCATCCATGAAGGCCGCATCGACCTCGACAATCCCTCCCCGGGAACTGAGATCTGCGGCGTGCGGACCCTCACGAGAACGGACCAGGTCGCAAGCAAATTGCTGGCGAATGACGACCGTTGGGCAGACACCTCGACGTTCAGCCGCGACCTCATCGACCTGGCCATGATGAAACCCGACGCCGTCGCGCTGAAGGCCGGCGCCCGGAAGGCGGTCGATGCCTACGGCACGTCGATCGGCACGAGCCTCGACAAGGCAGTCGCCCACCTGCGGGATCGCCCGCAACGTCTCGATGCATGCATCTGGGCACTCAAGATCGACGCCCCCCGCGCAACCGTCTGGCAGAGGATCCGCGACCTGTCCGCCCGATCCGCGAAGGTCGAAGGTTTGGGCCAAAACTGGCGCTAGCCGGCCATGGCGTTGGTGCCGTCCGACATCACCGCGGACATGAGCCCGAAAAGGTTGCCGTCGGGGTCGAACAGGTAGCCGCCACGGCCGACGCCCTCCATGTCCTCCAGCGGCGACGCCTCGCTCGCCCCCAGCGCCAGGGCGCGCGCGAAGACCTCGTCGACGCCGGTCTCGATCCCGACCACGATGTTGCACCCGTTGATGGGAGCCCCGGGCTCCGGTGCGGGGCCCTCTCTCTGAGTCAACCCGCCGTTGATGCCGTGGCCGGGGGTGTCGACCCCGGCAGCATCCTCGCCGGTGTCGATGATCCAGTACGGCACCTCCCCGAAGCGCGAGAACGTCCAACCGAAGAGCTCACCGTAGAAGTCGATGAGGACCTGCGGCTCGCTCGCGTGGATCTCGAAGTGGACGACGAGATGTGTCATGGCGCCTCCTCGGGCCGGGAGCGGCGATGCTCCGGGAGCGGCCACGCTACTCGCGGGGGCGGTCCGCGGCATCCTCGTAGGAGCGCGGGTCCTCGATCGGCTCCAGGTGGCAGACGACGTCGATGTCCGGGAACTCGGCATCCAGCGCGGTCGTGATGTCCTCGATGAGGTCGTGCCCGCGCTGCACCGACCAGGCACCCGGCACGAGCAGGTCGAACTGCATGAAGCGGCGGTGACCGGCCTCGCGGGTCATCAACCGGTGCCAGGTGACCTCGTCGGTGGTGAACCGGCCGAGAACCTCCCGGATCACGTCGTTGTCCTCCTTCGGAAGGGCGACGTCCATGAGACCCGCCGACGCGCTGCGGATCAGCCGCCACCCGGTGATGAGGATGTTCAGCCCGACAGCGAACGCCACGACCGGGTCGAGCCGCTCCCACCCGGTGACCGCGACGAGCAGCACCCCGACGACCACGCCGACCGAGGTCCACACGTCGGTCATGAGGTGCTTGCCGTCGGCCGTCAGGGTGATCGAGCGGTGCTTCGCCCCGGCCCGCAGCAGCACCATCGCGACGAGCCCGTTGACCACCGATGCCACGACCGACACCGCGAGCCCGATCCCGACGTTCTCGAGCGGTCGCGGGTTGAGGAACCGCTCGATCGACGTCACGAGGATCACCGCAGCCGCGATGAAGATCATCAGCCCCTCGAGGGCGGCGGAGAAGTACTCGGCCTTGCTGTGCCCGAAGTGGTGGTTCTTGTCGGCCGGCATGATCGCCACCCGCAGTGCCACGAGCGCCACGATGGCGGCGACGAGGTTGACGACCGACTCCGCGGCATCCGAGAGGAGCCCGACCGACCCGGTGATCTGCCAGGCGATGGTCTTCAGGGCGATGGTGAGCACGGCCGCCGCGATGGCCAACCACGCGAAGCGGGTGAGGTCGACGGGCTGGGTGCGTTCGCGGGGGCTCGGGTGCGTCACGCAGACATTGTGCTCCCGGCGGTCAGCGCCCGAAGACCCGTACGAGGGTGTCGATGATCTCCTCGACCTCCCACGCCATCGTCGCCGGCCCGACACCGAACTCGGTCCACGACCACCCGGGCACCTCGGATGCCGCCCACCGCGGCGTCAGCGCCACGCGCTCGTCCTCCATCGCCCGCAACCGCCGCTGCGTGCAGTCCTCGACGTCGCGCTCGACGTGGATGCGAAACGCGGTCGTGTGCGGCGGAGACGGACTGACCCGGATGCCGTGTGCCTGCAGTCCCGCGGCGATCGTCACCGCCCGCTCGTGATACTCCGCCATCCGCGGCAGCTCCTGCTCCAGGCCGCGCAGCGCCGCGACCGCGTACGGCAGCAGGGTGAACAGGGTGCCGCCCATCCGGGTGCGCCACCGTCTCGCCTCGGCGATCTCGTCGACGGGCCCGGCCAGCGCGGCCCCGGCCAGCCCGCCGAGGCCCTTGTAGAACGACACGTAGACGCTGTCGGCCAGGGCCGCGATCTGCGCGGGGGAGTGCTGCAACGCAGGTGCCGACTCCCAGATGCGTGCCCCGTCGAGGTGCAGCGGCACCCCCCGGTCGCGGCACGCCTGGCTGAAGGCGACGAGGTCGTCCCAGCGGGGCAGGAGGAACCCGGCATCGCGCAGGGGCAGCTCGAGCAACGCCGCACCCAGGCGCCCCGGGATCGCCGCGAGGTCATCGACACCGGGGACGCTCGGCCCGTCGGTGAGGTGTTCGAAACGGAACCCGTGGAGCAGCCGGGGGCCGTCGTCCTCGCTGCGCAGAAGGTGCGACAGCGCCGGGATCGCCACGCGTCGCGACCCCCGGGTGTCGCACCACACCCGCAGCATCGACTGCTGCGCCATGATCCCGCTGGGGAAGACAGCCACCGCCGGCTTGCCGAGCAGGTCCGCGAGGCGGGCCTCGAGTGCGGCCACCGGGCCGTGGTCGCCGTAGCGGTCCCACGCGCCGGCATCGGCCCCCACGCCTGACCCCGTCCCCGCGCCCAGGTCGGCGACCACGTCGGCGAGGTCACGCAGCTCGTCGGCGGGAGTGGGCGGCATCCGGCCGGTGAGCCAGCGGGTCACCCCCGCCTCGGCGGCGCGCGCACGATCAGAAGGTGACAGGGGCTGCGCGGGGTCGGTGGCCATGACGCCATCCTGCCCGGGCCCGGGGTGTGGCCAACACCTCGGGCGCAGACGGGTGCGCCCAGCCCCAGCGAGGAGGACGATGGGGTCATGGAGGACACCGACGTCACCACCGCCACCGCCCCGACCCCGGACAGCGCCCCCGCCGGCGCCGTTCTCGCCGCCCTCGACGGCTCCCCGGCCGACGGGCCGATCCTTGACTGGGCGGCTGACGAGGCCGCCCGTCTGGGCGCTCAGCTGCGGCTGGTCACGGCCGTCGACCCCGGCATCCAGCTCACGCCGTACGACGCCATCGTCACCGGCGCACCGAGCCTGTCCGAACAGCTCGAGGCCGACGCCCAGAGACTGCTCGAGGCAGCGGCCGAGCGTGTTCGTGCTCGCCACCCGGGGCTGCACGTCGCCACCTCGGCGCCGTGGGGACCCGCGGCCGCCTCGGTCGTGCGGATGGCCGAGGGCGCTCGCCTCGTCGTCGTCGGGGCCCCGGCCCGAGGCCTGCTGGAACGTATCCTGCTGGGGTCCGTGGCCCTGCCCGTCGTCGCCCACGCCCCGTGCCCGGCTGCCGTCATCCCCGCCGACACGGAGGTCATGCCGCCGAGAGCCATCGTCGTCGGTGTTGACGGCAGCGAGCGCAGTGGCCGCGCCGTGGCACTCGCCGCGGAGATGGCCGCCGCCTCGGGCGCGGCGCTCACGGCCGTCATCGCATGGCACCTCGAGGTCGTCGACGGCGTGGTCGTCACCGAGCCCGGGACGCCGCGGTGGGATGCCGTGGAGCAGCGGTATGCGGCGCGCGCGCACCAGGTGGTCGACCCGGTCGCTGCGAGGCACCCCGGCGTGACGATGGACGTGCGCGTCGTGCACGGCACGGCGCCCGTGGCTCTGCACGACGTCGCCGACGAGCTCGACGCCGACCGGGTGGTGGTCGGCAGCCGTGGCGTCGGTGGGTTCCGGGGGCTGCTCCTCGGATCGGTGAGCCGCCGCGTCGTCGAGAAGGCCGGGCGCGTGGTCGTCGTCTCGCGCTGACCCCGTCAGGCGGGCTGCGCCTCGAAGGGCCAGCCGTCGACCATGCCCGGCTCGCGGCCCGGCTCGATGTAGTGCTCGTGTCCGAAGAACACGCTGAAGATCTCCGGCGGCATCGACAGCATCATCCCGACGTCGCTGGTCTGGCTCGCGTGCGCCTGGAGGGCCGCGCGGCGCTGGTCGAGCCGGTCGCTGACGTCGACCCGCCAGTGGATGGCCGATTCCGGCTCGCCGAGCGGGTTCCCGTCATCCATCGGTTGGTCCGGGTCGAAGATGTCGTCAGCGCCCGCGCCCGCGCCCGCGCCCGCGGCCCGCGCACCCTCGGCGAGGCGGCGCATCGCGTCACGGTTCATCGTCGACTCCAGCACCCGCGGCCGTCGTGCTGCCAGGGCCGCGGCGGCGTGCAGCACCTCGTGGACGCGGACGTGGTCCGGGTGGCCGTAGCCGCCGTGCCAGTCGTAGCCGACGACGATGTCGGCGTCCTCCTCGTCGAGGATGGCGGCGAACCGTGCGGCGGCCTCCTCGAGCGGGGCGGCGACGAAGGCGTCCTCGTGGGAGTTCTGCTCCCACCCGCTCATGCCCGAGTCGGCGTAGCCGAGCCACTCGACGCGGTGCAGCCCGATCGCCGCGGCGGATGCCGCTGCCTCGACCCGTCGGCGGTCGACCACGCCCTCGCCGGGGGCGAGGTCGGCCGGGACCTCGCCGTGGTCGCCGTTGGTCGCGAAGACGACGACGACGCGGCTGCCCTCGGCGACGGCGCGAGCCATCGAGCCGGAGGTCTGGGAGGCCTCGTCGTCGGGGTGGGCGTGGAGGAAGACGATGGTGTGCACCGGGACAGTGTGCACACCATCGCGAGCGCCTAGGCTCCATTCCATGCGCATCGCGGTCACCGGAGGATCCGGCAAGCTCGGTCGGCACGTCGTGGAGCACCTGCGGGGCTCTGGTCACGACGTCGTCGTGCTCGACACCCACGGGGAACGGTGGAGCGGGTGGTTGGCGATCGACCTCACCGACTACGGCCAGGTCGTCGACGCCCTCGGTGGGGTACGCGGCGAGCAACCACCGGTGGATGCCGTGGTGCACCTCGCCGCGATCCCGGCGCCCGGCCTGCACGCCGACGTGGCGACCTTCCGCAACAACATGCTGACGACGTTCAACGTCCTGCACGCGGCGACCCGCCTCGGGATCGACAAGGTCGTCATGGCCTCGAGCGAGACGGTGCTCGGCCTGCCGTTCGAGACCCCGCCGCCGTACGTCCCGGTCGACGAGGAGTACCCGGCCCGTCCCGAGTCCGTCTACTCCCTCGGCAAGCACCTCGAGGAGACGATGGCGATCGAGCTGTGCCGGTGGCACCCGCAGCTGTCGGTCACCGCGCTGCGGTTCTCGAACGTCATGGACGTCGAGGACTACGCCGAGTTCCCGTCCTTCGACGCCGATGCGGCGCTGCGCCGCTGGAACCTCTGGGGCTACATCGACGGCCGCGACGGTGCGCAGGCCGTGGAGAAGTCGTTGGCGTACACCGTGCCGGGCTTCGACTGCTTCATCATCGCCTCGCCCGACACCGTGATGAGCCGCAGCAACGCCGACCTCGTCGCCGAGCAGTTCCCGGGTGTCGAGGTCCGCGGTGACCTCGGGGAGCACGACACCCTCCTGTCGATCGACAAGGCGCGACGGATTCTCGGCTACGACCCGCAACACTCGTGGCGGGGCGAGGTCTGACCCACCCGCCCCGGCTTGGCAGGATGGGGCCATGGACCCCGCCGCACCGTCGCCCCGACTCGTCGAGCTCGCCCACGCCCACGGCGTCGCGACGGAGTACTGGGACTGGCAGGGCCAGCACGTCACGGTGACGGCCCCGGCGATCACCGCCGTGCTCACCGCGCTCGGGGTCGACAGCGACGGCGACGAGCAGGTCGAACGGGCGCTGACCGAGGTCGACCTCGCCCCGTGGCGGCGCACCCTCCCCGCCACGGTGGTGGCCCGTGAGGGGTGGACCCCGTGGGTGTTCGCCCACGTGCCGGCGGGCACCGGCATCCGCCTCACGGTCCACCTCGAGGACGGCTCGGTGCGCGAGGTGCGCCAGGTGGACCGGTGGGTGCCGGACCGCGACGTCGACGGCGTCGCCGTCGGCGAGGCCACCTTCGAGCTTCCCGGGGACCTGCCGCTCGGGTGGCACCGCATCGTGGCCGACGTGGATGCCGCGCCGATGGACCCGCGCAGCGTCGATGCCACGCTCGTGGTCACCCCCCACCGTCTCGAGCTGCCCCCCGCACTGGCCCGGGGCCGTGCCGTGGGCCTGATGGCGCAGCTCTACCAGGTCCGCTCCGCCGGCTCCTGGGGGGTGGGGGACCTCGGCGACCTCGCTGAGCTCGCCGCCTGGGCCGCCACCGAGCACGACGCCGACTTCGTCCTGATCAACCCCCTGCACGCCGCGCAGCCGGTGGCGCCGATGGAGCCCTCGCCCTATCTGCCGACCACGCGGCGCTTCGTCAACCCCCTCTACCTGCGGGTCGCGGACGTGCCCGAGACCGCCGACCTCGACGACGCGGCATCCGCGAAGGTCGCCGCGTTCGGTGCGGTGGCGACGGCGCTGAACTCCGTCGACCGGATCAACCGCGACGACGCCTGGGCCGCGAAGCGCGAGGCCCTGTGGATCGTGTTCAGCGCCGGCCGCACGGCGGAGCGCGACCAGGCCTTCGCCGAGTTCTGCGCGCGCGAGGGCAGCGGCCTCACGACCTTCGCGACGTGGTGCGCGATCGCCGACGACCACGGGCTGCCGTGGACGACCTGGCCTGAGGAGCTCCAGGACCCCGACTCCGTCGCGGTCGCCCTCTACCGCGAGGACCACCTCGAGGCGGTGACCTTCCACCAGTGGCTGCAGTGGCAGCTCGAGGAGCAGCTGGCCGGCGCCCAGCGCACGGCCCAAGAGGCCGGGATGCCGCTCGGCATCGTGCACGACCTCGCCGTGGGGGTGCACCCGGTCGGGGCCGACGCCTGGGGCCTGGGCGACGCACTCGCCACGGGGGTCACCGTCGGCGCCCCGCCCGACCAGTTCAACCAGCTCGGTCAGGACTGGAGCCAGCCGCCATGGCGTCCCGACCGGCTCGCGGAGCTGGGCTACGGCCCGTTCCGCGACATGGTGCGCACCGTCCTGCGCGACTCCGGCGGCATCCGGGTCGACCACATCATCGGCCTGTTCCGGCTCTGGTGGATCCCTGCGGGCGGCACCCCCGCTGACGGCACCTACGTGCACTACGACCACGAGGCGCTGCTCGGCATCCTCGTGCTGGAGGCGCAGCGGGCCGGGGCCGTCGTCATCGGAGAGGACCTCGGCGTCGTCGCCCCGCACGTGCGCCACTACATGACCGAGCGGGGGTTGATCGGCACCTCGATCCTGTGGTTCGAGTGGGAGGGTGAGCGGCCCAAGCCGCCCGAGCACTACCGCGACCTGTGCCTGTCGACCGTCACGACGCACGACCTGCCGCCGTCAGCGGGGTACCTGCTGCTCGAGCACATCGCGATCCGCGAGTCACTGGGGCTGCTGACCCGCCCGGTCAAGGAGGAGCGGGCGATCGAGGAGGCCTCCATCGCCCGGCTGCGCGACGCCTGCATCGAGCGCGGGTTGCTGTCGCCGGATGCCGTGGCTGACGTCGACGCCGTCGTCGCCGCGTTGCACCGGTGGATGGCGCTCACACCGAGCCGCATGGTGGCCGTCGCGCTCGCGGACGTGGTGGGGGACCGGCGGGCGATCAACCAGCCCGGGACCAGCGACGAGTACCCGAACTGGCGGGTGCCGCTCGCCGGGCCCGACGGGGAGGTCGTCTCGCTGGAGGACGTCCGCCGCGCGGACCTGGCAGGGCCCCTGTTCCGCGCCCTGCACGGCCGGCCGGCCCACGACTGAGCCGTCAGCGACCCAGGGTCGTGCGCAGCGCCGCCTCGATCCGGCCGGGCTCCTGCTCGCGCAACGAGTAACGGGCCCGCACGAGCGGGACGTCGACGGTGAGGACCCGGGTCAGGTCGATGGGCGTGCCCGACACGACTGCGTCGACGACGCCGGCGTCGACCATGGCGCGGATCGTGGCCTCGAGGTCGCGGGTCTGGGCCTCGCCGTAGCCCATGGCCGGCAGGATGCCGCGCGCGTTGGGGTAGCGCTCGTACGTCGCCGCCAACGCGCCCACCGCGAACGGCGTCGGGTCGACGATCGTGGCCGCCCCGGCATCCTTCGCGCCGACCACACCGGCACCGAAGGACATCGACCCGTGGGTGAGGGTGGGGCCGTCCTCGACGACGACGACCCGTCGCCCGGTGACCGCTGCCGGGTCGTCGAGGGTCACCGGGCTGTCGCAGCGCAGCACCTCGGCCCTCGGGTTCAGCGCCTGCACCGATGCCTCGACGGCCGCGATGTCCCCGGCGGTCGCCGAGTCGCACTTCGCGATGATGACCAGGTCGGCCATCCGCACGTTCGCCTCACCAGGGTGGAAGGCGGCCTCGTCACCGGGCCGTAGCGGGTCGGCGAGCACGATGTGGAGGTCGGGGACGTAGAACGGCAGGTCGTTGTTGCCGCCGTCCCACAGCACGACGTCCGCCTCGGCCTCGGCCTCGCGCAGGATGGCCCCGTAGTCGACCCCGGCGTAGACGACGACCCCGGCGTCGATGTGCGGCTCGTACTCCTCGCGTTCCTCGATGGTGCAGTCGTGCCGCACGAGGTCCGCGTGGGTCTCGAAGCGTTGGCAGGTCTGCGCAGCGAGGTCGCCGTACGGCATCGGGTGGCGGACCGCCACGACACGCAGCCCCATCGACTGCAACAACGCGGCCACGTAGCGGGTGGTCTGACTCTTGCCCACCCCGGTGCGCACGGCGGTCACGGCGATGACCGGGCGACGCGAGCGCAGCGTCGTGCGGCGGGCGCCCGGCACGACGAAGTCGGCACCTGCGGCGACCACGCGCGAGGCGAGGTGCATGACCTGGGTGTGCGCCAGGTCGGAGTAGGCGAGCACCACGGTGTCCACCCGCTCACGCGCGATGAGCGACTCCAGACCGGACTCGTCGACGATCGGGATGCCGTGCGGATAGTGCGGCCCGGCGAGCGCGGGCGGGTAGGTGCGGCCGTCGATGTCGGGAATCTGCGTCGCGGTGAACGCGACGACCTCGGAGTGGGGGTCGTCGCGGTACAGGACGTTGAAGTCGTGGAAGTCGCGTCCCGCAGCACCCAGGATGAGGATGCGTTCGCGAGGATCCGCCGAGGTCGAGGTGCTCATGGCGTGCTCCGTCACGGCTGGGTCGACCGCGGGGTGCGGGACCCGCCGGTGCCGACGTTACTCCCGTGCGGCGGCGGGGGACTCAGGACGTGACGGGAGACGCAGGCACGCCCGGGTGCGCGGGGAGCAGGGCGGCGAAGCGCTGTGCGAACACCCGCCAGGTGCTCTGCAGGTCCTCGCGGGCAGCCGTCACCTGGGCGAGCAGGGCCTCCTGCTCGGGGGTGGTGCCGTCGGGTGAGTCCCAGCGCAGCCAGGCCGCGAACACCTCGGGGGAGGTCTCCGGGTGGAACTGCACCCCCCAGGCGCTCGGCCCGAAGCGCAGGGCCTGGGGCCGCCCGTCGGGGAGGGTGGCGAGCACGGTGGCTCCGGTGGGCACCTCGAGCACGACGTCGTCGTTGTAGTGCACCGCCAGCGCGCCGTCGACGCCCGCGAGGAGCGGGTCGCTCGCCCCGGCATCGGTGAGGGCCACCGGCACGACACCGGTGGTGCGGCCCGACGGGTTGCGTCCCACCGACCCACCGAGGGCCACCGAGGCCAGCTGGTGGCCCAGGCACACCCCGAGGGTGGGGACCTCGCGCGCCACGGCATCCGCGATGAGGTCGCGGGTGGGGGCCAGCCACGGCGCGACGGCGTCGTCGCAGGCGCTCATCGCCCCGCCGAGGACGACAAGGCCGTCGTACCCGGACCACTGCCCCGGGCCCGGCACGGCCTCGCCGAGGTGGCCGCGAACGACCGTCAGCTCCAAGCCGAGGTCGTTCCACCACTGCCCGAGCCAGGCCGCCGGGGCGTCGTTCTCGTGCTGGATCACGAGCAGTCGAGAGCTCATGGCGGGTCAGCCTAGCTGCGTGCCGACCAACGCTCCGATGCCGTAGGTGACCGCCATGGCGAGCAGGCCCCCGGCGACCACGCGCACCGTCGCGCGGCGCGCGTCGGCATCGCCGAGGCGGGCGCTGACCCAGCCCGTGGCGGCCAGTGCGAGCACCACGGCCGCGACGGTGACGGGCACCCTCCACGGCAGGGGCGGGAGCAGGATGGCCAGCAGGGGGAGCAGGGCCCCCAGGGTGAAGGCGAGCATCGACGCCCAGGCCGCCTGCCACGGGTTGGCGTGCTGGGTCGGGTCGATCCCCAGCTCGGCCTCGGCGTGGGCGCCCAGGGCGTCGTGGGCGGTCAGCTGTTCGGCCACCTGGCGGGCCAGGTCGGGGGTCAGTCCCTTGGCGGCGTAGATGCCGGCCAGTTCGTTCAGTTCGGCCTCGGGCTCCTCGTCGAGCTCGCGGATCTCCTTGGCGATCAGGGCCTTCTCGGTGTCGCGCTGCGTGCTCACCGACACGTACTCGCCGACGGCCATGCTCATCGCGCCGGCGGCGAGCCCGGCCATGCCCGCGGTGAACACGGCGCTGCGGTCGGTGGTCGCCGCGGCCACCCCGATGACGAGGCCAGCGGTGGACACGATGCCGTCGTTCGCGCCGAGGACTCCAGCCCGCAACGCGTTGAGACGGCCGGCGATCGACCCGTCGTGGGCCTCGGTGTGCTCGGGTGCCGTGCCCGGCGAGGTCTCAGTCACGAGCGGACGCCCCCTGAGCCGCCGCGGCCGCCGATATCCGGTGGGCCAGCTCGATGTCGAGCTGGGTCAGGCCTCCGGCGTCGTGGGTCGTCAGCAGCCAGTGCGTGGTGCGCCAGCGGATGTCGATGTCCGGGTGGTGGTTCATCTGCTCGGCCTCGTCGGCAGCGGCCTCGACGAGGCGGATCGCCGCGGGGAAGTCGGGTGCCTCGAACGTGGCGACCAGGCTCTCGTCGCGCCGGGACCACCCGGGCAGCCCGGCCAGCTGGGTGGCGACCTCGTCAGCGGAAAGGAGTCGGCTCATGGGGCCATTGTGGACCCGACGACGGATGCCGTCCGCGCGGGGGGCGCGGGCGGCATCCGACGTGCGCCGGGCGGGTCAGATGACCTCGGTCACGGATGCCGGGCCGGTGAAGGTGTCGTCGTCGATGGCGCCGGCGTCGCCGTCACCCGGAGCGACGTAGACCGGTGCCACCTCGTGCGGACGGATCTCGCCGCTGGCGATCTGCTCGACCCAGTGGCAGGCCACCCGGTGGCTGGGGTCGACGCCGTCGATCTGCACCACGCGCAGCGGGGGCCGCTCGTCGTCGCAGCGGGTCTCCTGGCGCCACGGGCAGCGGGTGTGGAACCGGCACCCGGGTGGCGGGTTGGACGGCGAGGGCAGGTCACCCGTCAGCAGGATCTGCTCACGGGTGTCCTCGATGGTCGGGTCCGGAACCGGCACGGCCGACAGCAGCGCGCGCGTGTACGGGTGCAGGGGCTGGCCGTAGAGGTCGTCGGCGCCGGCCTCCTCGACGAGCCCACCGAGGTACATGACCCCGATCCGGTCGCTGATGTGCCGCACGACGGCGAGGTCGTGCGCGACGACGAGGTAGGTGAGGTCGAACTCGTCCTGCAGCTCCTCGAGGAGGTTGATGACCTGGGCCTGCACCGAGACGTCGAGGGCGCTCACCGGTTCGTCGGCGACGATGAGCTTGGGCTCGACGGACAGCGCCCGGGCGATGCCGATGCGCTGACGTTGGCCACCGGAGAACTCGTGCGGGTACTTCGTCAGGGCCGCAGCAGGGAGCCCGACGGCCGCGAGCAGCTCCCGCAGCCGCTTCTTGGTGCTCGCTCCGTCGGTGTCCAGGCCGTGGGCACGCATGCCTTCGACGAGCAGTGACTCCACCGACTGGCGAGGGTCCAGGCTGCTCATCGGGTCTTGGAAGACCATCTGGATGTCCTTGCGGCGCCGACGCAGCTCCTCCCCGCGCAGGGATGCGATGTCGGTGCCGTCGAGGATGACGCTGCCCTCGGTCGGTGGTTCGAGGTTGAGGATCGCCTTGCCGAGGGTGGACTTGCCGCAGCCCGACTCACCGACGAGGCCGTAGGTCTCGCCGCGGCGGATCTGGAGGTCGACGCCGTCGACGGCGTACACGTGGCCGACCACCTTGTCGAAGATGACGCCCCGCTTGATGGGGAAGTGCACCTTGACGCCGCGGACGTCGACGAGCACGTCGCGTTCGTCGCCGGAGGGAGGGGTTGCCTGGGTCGTCGTGTCGGTCATCACGTCACCTCACGGGGTTGTGGCAGCGCAGGGACCGGCGGCCGGTCTCGTCGAGGGCCGGGGTGGTGTGGACGCAGGCGTCGACCGGCTGGGAGCACCGGGGCGCGAACGCACAGGCGCTGTCCCACGGCAGGTTGTCGGCCACCGACCCGGGGATCGGCGTCAACCGCTCGCCGCGCGGGGCGTCGAGGCGGGGGATCGAGGCCAGCAGGCCGTTGGTGTACGGATGCCGAGGGTCGGCGAACAGCTCGTGGCGCTCGCCGCGCTCGACGATGCGGCCGGCGTACAGGACGTTGACCTCGTCGCACAGCCCGGCGACGACGCCGAGGTCGTGGGTGATCATCACGAGGGCGGTGCCGGTGTCCTGGACGAGTTCCTTGAGCAGCGCGAGGATCTGCGCCTGGATCGTCACGTCGAGGGCCGTCGTCGGCTCGTCGGCGATGAGCAGTCGTGGTGCGCACGCGACCGCCATGGCGATGAGCGCCCGCTGCCGCATTCCGCCACTCATCTGGTGGGGGTAGTCCTTCAGGCGACGGTCCGGATCGGGGATGCCGACCTTCTTCAGCAGGTCGCGGGCCACGGGCGTCGCGGCCTTGCGAGACATGCCGCGGTGCCGCTCGAGCACCTCGGTGACCTGGAGCCCCACCGGGACGACGGGGTTCAGGGACGACAACGGGTCCTGGAAGATCATCGCGATGTCGCGTCCGCGGCGTTCGCGCTTGGCCTTCTCGTCCAGGGTCAGCAGGTTGACGCCCTCGAAGGAGGCCTCACCCTCGACGGTGTTGCCGCGCTTGGGCAGCAGACCCATGATGGCCAGCGACGTGACCGACTTGCCGCAGCCGGATTCGCCGACGAGGCCGACCGTCTGGCCGGGGCGCACGTCGAAGCTCACCCCGTCGACGGCCTTGAACGGCTTCTCGCCGCGGCGGGTGAACGTCACCCGCAGGTCACGGACCGACAGCAGCGGCGCGTCACCGCGGGTGGTCGTGGGGGGAGGGGATGCCGTGGCGGTCACCTCGTCACCTCCTGCTCTTGGGGTCGAGGGCCTCGCGCAACGACTCGCCCATCAGGGTGAAGCCGAGGGCGACGAAGACGATGCACAGGGCCGGGTAGACGGCCAGGTGCGGGTAGTCCTGGATGTACACCTGCGCCTGTCCGAGCATCTGGCCCCACTCGGGCTTGGCGTCGTCGGGGTTGCCGAGACCGAGGAAGGACAGCGCGGCGGCGTCGATGATGGAGGTGGCCAGCACCAGGGTCGACTGGACGATGACCGGCCCCAGCGAGTTCGGCACCATGTGGCGGAAGATGATGGCGCTGCGCTTGACGCCGAGTGCTCTGGCGGCGAGCACGTGATCGCTGGACCGCTGCGCCAGCATCGAGCCGCGCAGGAGCCTGGCGAAGACCGGGATCTGCACCACCGCGATGGCGATGATGACCGTCCACTGGCTGGGCTGACGTGCCAGCGCCGCGATGGAGACGGCGAGCAGGAGCGAGGGGATCGAGAGCATGACGTCGACCGCGCGCATGACGAACGCGTCGACGGCACCACCGAAGGCGCCGGCGAGGATGCCGAGGACGAGACCACCGAACAGGCCCAACAGGGTTGCCGCGACGCCGACGAGCAGGGTCTGGCGGCTGCCGACGATGAGGCGGGAGAGCAGGTCGCGCCCCCGGTCGTCCGCACCGAGCGGGAACCCGTCCTGAGGCCCCGGGATGGGGTTGGACTGCCGGCTGACCTGGTCGATGAGCAGGCGGGCGTCGGGGTCGTGCGGTGCGATCCACGGCGCGATGATCGCGACGATGATGAACAGGCCCGTGATGGTGGCACCGAGGAGGAACACCGGGTCGCGACGAAGGCGACGCCATGCGCTCGCGATGAGGGAGACTCCGGGGGCCTCGTCGACGGCGCCGGCGTCGTCGACGATCACGCTCGAGGCGGCGAGGTCGTCGATCCGCTGCTTGCGGGCGTTCATGGGGTTGCGGGGGCTCATCGGGCACGCACCCTCGGGTCGATGATCGCGTAGGAGATGTCGACGAGCAGGTTGACCAGGACGTAGATCGTGGCGGTGGCCAGGATCAGCACCTGGAGCACCGCGTAGTCGCGCTGGGTGAAGGCCTGGGCGAGGGTGGAGCCGATACCGCCAAAGTTGAACACCGTCTCGGTGAGCACGGCGCCGGCGAGCAGGCCGCCGGTCTGCAGGCCGATCGTCGTGACGACGGGGAGCAGGGCGTTGCGCATGACGTGTCGGGCTCGGATGACCTGGGCGGTCAGGCCCTTGGCCTCCGCGGTGCGCACGTAGTCCTCGTCGAGGACGTCGAGCACGGACGCGCGGGAGATCCGGAAGATGACGGCGAACGGGATGGTCGCGAGAGCGATCGCGGGGAGCACGAGGTGGCGCAGCGCGTCGGCGGAGCAGTCGAACTCCCGGGTGAGCAAGCCGTCCAGGACGAAGAAGTTCGTCACGCGGGTGCAGCCCAGGGCGGCATCCTGACGCCCAGAGACGGGGAAGGTCTGGGTCTTGATGGCGAACCAGTACTTGAGGAGGAAGGCGAGGAAGAAGACGGGCACGGCGACCCCGATGAGGGAGAGCACCACGGCGCCGTTGTCGATGCTCGACCCGTGGCGCTTGGCTGCCACGTACCCCAGCGGGATCGCGAGCACGATGGCGATCGCCATCGCGATGATGCTCAGTTCGATGGTCGCCGGAAGCCGGGTGAAGAAGATCTCGAGCGCGTCACGTCCGGGAAGGACGGCCGTCGAGGCGCCGAAGTCACCCTGGGAGGCGCGCTGGAGGAACTTCAGGTACTGCACGTACACCGGTTGGTCGAGGCCGAACGCCTTCTCGAGGGCGGCTCGTGACTCGTCCGTGGCGCGCTCGCCGAGGATGGCGGACACCGGCCCGCCGGGGAGCGACCGCAGCCACAGGAAGAGCAGCAGCGAGAGCACGAACACCACCCCGACCATCTGGATGAGGCGTCTGATGATGAATCTCGCCAACGGGGGCTCCTTGATGCTCCGGTGAGACAGCAGTGGCCGCCTCGGACCCTAGTGGTTCGAGGCGGCCACCGCACGGGATGAACGACTTGTTTCAGTCGCCCTGACTCACTTGCTGCTGACCGTGACCTGGTCGAACATCTCGGCGGTCAGTGGGCTCGCGACGAGACCCTGAACCTTCGAGCTCACGACGAGCGCCGGCGGCGAGTGGCTGATCGGCAGGCCCGGGATGTACTCCTGCGCGATCTGCTTGTTGAGCTCCTCGTAGGCAGCCTTGCGCGCCGCCTCGTCGACGATCGCGTCCGCGGCCTTGAGGTCCTCGGACAGCTTCTTGCCCCACGGGTAGGCGCTTGTCTGGAAGTCGTTCTGCTCGTAGTTGCTGAAGAACGTGCCCAGGAAGTTGTCCGCGGCGTTGTAGTCACCGGTCCAGCCGAGCAGCCAGGCGTCGTAGTTGCCCGCGCTGGCGTCGTCCAGGTAGCCGCCGTTCCACGGCTTGCTGACGACATCGACCTTGATGCCCACGGCCTCGAGGTCCTTCTTGAAGGCGTCGTGGATCTTCTGCGGGTCCGGCATGTACGGACGCGAGACCTCGGTCGGGAAGGCGAACTGCAGGGTCATGCCCTCGGCGCCGGCCTCCTTGAGCAGGGCCTTGGCCTTCTCCGGGTCATAGGCGTCGGGCTGCAACGAGGTGTTGTAGCCGGAGACCGTGTCGGGCATGAACTGGCTCGCGGCCTGCGCACCCTCGGGCAGCTGCGTCTTGACCATCTGGTCACGGTTGATCGCGTGGGAGAGTGCCTGGCGAACCTTGAGGTCCTTGAGCACGGGGTTCTTCTTCGCGTTCAGACCCATGTAGAGGATGTTGAACGCCGGGCGGACCTCGACGCTGTTGCCCTCGTCCTCAAGACCCTTCCAGTCCACCGGGTTGGGCAGGTCGTAGCCGTCGATCGAGCCGGCCTGCAGCTCCTGGCGGCGGGTGCTCTCGTCGGGGATGATCTTGAAGACGAGCTTGGCCGTCTTCGGCTTCTCCCCGTAGAACATGTCGTTGGCGACGAGCGTGACCGTCTTGTTGGCCTCGTCGTACTTGTCGAGCTTGTAGGGGCCGATGCCGACGGGGGCCATGACGTAGGGCGGGTAGGTGAAGCCCTCGCCCGCTGCCTGGACGTTCCCGGCATCCCCGGCGGCCATGGCCTTGGGGGACTGCATCGAGAACGAGTCGAGCGACAGGATCGTCGGGAAGCTCGACGTCGCGCGGGTGATGCCGATGACCGCGGTGGACTCGTCCTTGGCCTCGCACGACTTGTACAGCGAGCCCTCGGGCTTGTCGCTGAACGAGCCGAAGAAGTAGCCCCAGTACTCGGCTGCGGTCTGCGCGGCGCCCTTGGACTCGTACATGCGGGTGAAGTTCGCGCAGACGGCCTCGGCGTTGAACGGCTCGCCGTCGGAGAACTTCACCCCCTGCTTGAGCTTGAACTCCCAGGTCAGGCCGTCTGCGGAGGGGGTCCAGCTCTCGGCCAGCTCGGGCTGGACGTCGGCGGTACCCGGCTTGACGCCGAGCAGACCCTGGTGCATCTGGCGGGTGACCCGGAACGTCTCACCGTCCGTGGCGTAGAACGGGTCGAACAACTTCGGTGCGCCGGCGGCGCCGAACGTGAACGTGTCCTTGAACTCGCCGCTGGCCGTGCCGGTGTCGGTGGACTCCGACTCACGGTCTGACTGGGCGCAGCCGGTCACGGTGAGGGCGGCCGCCGTCAACAGGACAACTGGCGCCTTCCGCTTGAGCTTCATCGATCAACCTCGCTTGGGGTTATGCGAACCTCGGGTCGCCCGGGTGGGCGGTCGAGTTTTGGGCCCGGCAGGCGAGGTGATGAGTCTCCCCACCCTCCGTGCCGGTGACCATAACGGCAAAAACGGCCTGCGGACCCGTCCTTGCGCCAGTGGTTATCCAAGTGAGACCTGATCTGCGCGCAGATCCTGCACCAGACCGTGCGCGCTGCACTCGATTCGGTCGGTGGCGAACTACCTGAGAGACTGGTGGTTATGCCTGTATCCCGTCGCGCTGATCTCCGTAACGTCGCCATCGTCGCCCACGTCGACCACGGAAAGACCACCCTGGTCGACAAGATGCTCTGGCAGTCGGGGGCCTTCGGTGAACACGACCACATCGCCGACCGCGCGATGGACAGTGGTGACCTCGAGCGTGAGAAGGGCATCACCATCCTCGCGAAGAACACCGCCGTGCACTACGCCGGGAAGGCTGCGCTCGACGCCGGGCTCACCGACGGCATGACGATCAACATCATCGACACCCCCGGCCACGCCGACTTCGGTGGCGAGGTCGAGCGCGGCCTGTCGATGGTCGACGGTGTCGTGCTGCTCGTCGACGCCAGCGAGGGTCCGCTGCCCCAGACCCGCTTCGTGCTGCGCAAGGCGCTCGCCCTGAAGATGCCGGTCGTCCTGTGCATCAACAAGGTCGACCGCCCCGACGCCCGCATCTCCGAGGTCGTCGACGAGGTCTACGAGCTCTTCATGGACCTCATGGTCGACGCCGAGCACCACCAGGACCAGCTCGAGTTCCC
>Ga0209476_10000596_pt1 | contig 24883 bp, 22 predicted proteins | sample KloWWTrecipitate_FD_187179 | JGI IMG/M metagenome (GOLD analysis project Ga0209476, IMG submission 187179) | Active sludge microbial communities from Klosterneuburg, Austria, studying microevolution and ecology of nitrifiers - Klosterneuburg... | ecosystem: Engineered > WWTP > Aerobic digester... | reverse complement strand
GCCTCTGGGCGGCTTGAACTGCCCGCGCTGGTTCTCGACACCGTTCAGGTATTCGGCGGTGATGTCGCCGGTCACGTAACAACCGTCGAAACAGGATGTCTCGAAGAAGCTGATCGAAGGATTCAAGGCGCGCACGGAAGCCTTGAGGTCGTCGAGATCCTGGTAGATCAGACCATCGGCGCCGATCTCACGGCAGATCTCGTCTTCGGTGCGATCGGACGCGATCAGCTCGCCGCGCGTCGGCATGTCGATGCCGTACACGTTGGCGTAGCGCACCGGAGGCGCGGCCGAAGCCAGATACACCCTGGCTGCACCCGCCTCGCGCGCCATGCTTACGATTTCCTTGCTCGTTGTGCCGCGCACGATGGAGTCATCCACCAGCAGCACGCTCTTGCCGCGGAATTCCTGATGGATGGTGTTCAGCTTCTGGCGCACCGACTTCTTGCGCGTCGCCTGCCCGGGCATGATGAAGGTGCGGCCGATATAGCGGTTCTTGACGAAACCCTCGCGGAACGGGAGCCCCAGACGCTCGGCCATCTGCATCGCCGACGGCCGGCTTGAGTCCGGAATCGGAATGACGACGTCGATGCTCACGTTCGGCATCGTGCGCCTCATCTTGTCGGCGAGGGCCTCGCCCATCTTCATGCGCGACTCGTACACCGACACGCCGTCGATGATCGAATCGGGCCGCGCCAGATAGACGAATTCGAACATGCACGGCGCCTGTACGGTCTTGCTTGCACACTGGCGGCTGTGGAAACTGCCCTGGGTGTCGATCAGCACCGCCTCGCCCGGCGCGATGTCGCGCAGCAGTTTGTACCCGAGCACATCGAGCGCCACCGACTCGGATGCCACCAGCCATTCGGTGCCGGCCGCGGTGTCGTTGCGGCCGATCACCATCGGCCGGATACCGTAGGGGTCACGGAAAGCGAGCAGCCCATAACCGGCGATCATCGCCACCACGCCATAGGCGCCGCGGCAACGACGATGCACACCGGCGACGGCACGGAACACCGCGTCCTCGTCGAGCTTCAGTCCGTTACAGGCTGCCTGCAGCTCATGCGCCAGCACGTTCAGCAGCACTTCCGAATCACTGCTGGTGTTGATGTGGCGCAGGTCCGACAGGAACATCTCGCGCTTGAGCGCCTCGGAGTTCGTCAGATTGCCGTTGTGCGCCAACAGCAGGCCGAAGGGCGAGTTGACGTAGAAGGGCTGCGCCTCGGCGGCATTGTGGGCAGAGCCCGCCGTGGGATAACGGACATGGCCGATACCCCAGTTACCCTCCAGGCTGCGCATGTTACGCGTTCGGAACACGTCCCGCACCAGGCCGGAGCCTTTGTGCATGTGAAAGCGTCCGCCTTCGGAGGTGGCAATGCCCGCCGCATCCTGGCCACGGTGCTGGAGCACCTGCAGCCCGTCGTACAACAACTGGTTGACCGGAGAGGTGGCAACGACCCCGAGAATTCCACACATGGAAATTTCGCCTATCTGAATCGAATCTTGTCGGCCACCACAGCGGGCAGCCAGGGTTTAGCGGCAATGACCGCTGTTTCCAACGGTGGTGAGAACAACGCCTGCGTCCACCAGGGCTCACGGGACAGACCAGCGAGACCGCCGATCAGGACCACCACCAGGGCCACCAGCAGCCCACGCGCGATACCAAACAGCGCACCGAAGAAGCGGTCGGTGGCGCCCAGGCCTGCCGCCTGGAGCAATTGGCGCAACAAGTAGCGGATCAAGGAAGCAAGAATCAGGACCCCCAGGACCACCAGTGCCGCACCGGCCACCTGGCGCCAAAGCGGCTCGGCGATGAGGCTGGCAAAGACCCGGGCCGCCTGTTCGTTATAGCGCCAGGCAGCGAAAAGCGCGACCACCCACGCGAGCACGGCCGTGACCTCACTGATCAGGCCCCGCCACATGCCGACGGCAGCAGACAGACCCAGAATGGCGAGAAAGACGTAGTCGAAAACCGTCATTGGCGTGATCAGCGCGGTGTAACGACGGTGCTGAAACCCAGCGCTTTCAGCTGCGCTGCCGTCTTGTCGGCTGCTGTGCGACCGACAACGGGACCGATGCGCACACGCGTGACATCGCCGGCCTTCTCGGTGAAGGCCTCAAAACCCTGTTTTTTCAGGTCGGCAGAGATACGCGCAGCCTTCGCTGCATCAGAGAATGCTCCGATCTGCAGCACAAAGCTGTCACCGCGCGGAACCTCCTTGCCTTCGAGGATCGCCCGTGCCCGCGCAGCTTCAGCGTCCCTGGCCGCAGCGCGGGCGCTGTCCGCCTTTGGCGCGTCCGCCCTGGATGTCTTTTCCGCAGCCTCTGCGCGCGCTTCAGCCTTGTCGGGCCTGGTCGGTTCATGCGGGGGCGCGACCGTCGCCGCTGTCGCCGGTTCGGGCGTTGCCTGTGCGGACGAAGGGGCCTGCTCATCGGGAGAGGGGGCTAGGGGCGAAGTCACGGCATCATCGGATGGCGTCGCGATCGGCCGCGACTGGCTGGCATCCGCGTCGCGGTCGGGGATCGTAATCTGGATATCGCCACTCGTGGGCCGCGGATCCTGCTCCATGATCATCGGCAGCAGGATTGCAGCCAGCAACGCAAGCGCAACTGCACCCACCAGCCGGCGCCGGGCGCGTTTCTTGATTTCGAGGTTTTCCGTTTCGCTCACAGCACGATCTCGTCAGTGCCTGGCGGCCTGCACGGCGGCAAGCACCTCGGCCACTGCCAGGAAGGATCCGAAGGCCACGATTCTATCACCCTCGCCGGCTTCTTGCTGCGCCGCAACAAAGGCATCCGCAGCAGAGGCGAAACAGCGCAAACCAACCTCGATACCCGCCGCACTCAAGCGCAGCGCCAGCGCCTCGGCCTTCAGGCCACGCGGCCCCGGCAGATCGGCGAGCAGCCAATGGTCGATTCGGCCCTTCATCAGCGCCACCACACCCTCGACATCCTTGTCGTTGAGCATGCCGAACACTGCCCAGGTTTCCGGGTAGAAACCCATGTTGCCCAGATTCTCGGCCAGCACCCCGGCCGCCTGCGGGTTGTGGGCCACGTCGAGCACCACCGCCGGACGCCCGGGCAAGACCTGAAAACGGCCCGGCACATCGACCAGCATCAGCCCGTGGCGAATCGCCTGCATCGATACCGGCACCCGATCGCGAAGCGCGTCGAGCACGGTCATGACCGAGGCGGCATTGAGCAACTGGTTGGCGCCGCGCAAGGACGGATAGGCGAGGCCACCGCGTTTGTGCAGCGCGCCCTGCGCCGGTGGCGCCTGATAGCGCCAGTAGCCCCACTGCTGGCGATCACCGCCAAAACCGAAATCGCGGCCACTGACCCACAATGGCGCACCGATGGACTCGGCGTGGGCAAGCAGCGTTGCCGGTGGCTGCGGATCGCCGCACACGGCCGGTCGCCCGGCGCGAAATATCCCCGCCTTCTCGAACCCGATCGCATCCCGGGAGTCACCGAGATAGTCCATGTGATCCATCGCGACACTGGTCACGAGCGCGCAATCGGCATCGAACACGTTGACCGCGTCGAGGCGGCCACCGAGGCCGACTTCCAGAATGATCACATCCAGCTTTGTCGCGCAGAATACCGACCAGGCGGCCAGGGTGCCATGCTCGAAGTAGGTCAGTGGCGTGTCGCCACGCGCCGCTTCGACGGCATTGAAGCCGGCGACCAGGGCTTCGTCGCCGACCTCCTTGCCATCGATGCGAACACGCTCGTTGTAGCGCAGCAGATGCGGCGAGGTGTAGCAGCCGACGCGGTAGCCCTCGGCGAGCAGGATGGCCTCGAGCATGGCACAGCAGGAACCCTTGCCGTTGGTGCCACCGACCGTGATCAGCACCACATCGGGATCGGGCCCAAGCTGCGTGCGTACCGCGGCCACACGGTCAAGTCCGAGCTGAATGCTCTGCGCGTGACGTTGCTCGAGCAGTTGCAGCCAGCTCTCAAGCGTCGCGGGCAAGGCGGAATTGGTTGAGTCCATCAGGCGGCAGAATCGGCGGGCTGGCGCAGCAGCAGGTTAAGAAGGCGGGCAAGCTCCTGACGCATCTCGCGGCGGTCGACGATGAGGTCGATGGCACCCTTCTCGAGCAGGAACTCGGCACGCTGAAAGCCTTCCGGCAACTTCTCGCGCACGGTCTGCTCGATGACACGCGGGCCGGCAAAGCCGATCAAGGCGCCCGGTTCGGCTACGACAATGTCACCCATGAAGGCGAAGCTCGCCGACACCCCGCCCATGGTCGGATCAGTCAGCACCGTGACAAAGGGCAGGCGGCGCTCGGCCAGGCGGGTGATCGAGGCCGTAGTCTTGGCCATCTGCATCAATGAAAACAGTCCTTCCTGCATTCGGGCGCCCCCCGAAGCGGTCACGCAGATGAAGGGGACGCGTTGCTCGAAGGCGGCCTTGGCGCCACGCACAAAGCGCTCACCGACCACCGACCCCATCGACCCACCGAGGAACTCGAATTCGAAGCAGGCCACGACGACGGGCACCGACTGAATGGCACCCTGCATCACCACCATCGCATCGGCCTCGCCGGTATCCGAGGTCGCCGCCGACAGGCGCTCGGGGTATTTGCGGGAATCCTTGAACTTGAGCGCATCAACCGGGAGAACTTCAGCGCCGATTTCGAAGCGCCCCTCTGCGTCGAGCAGCATGTCGAGGCGCTGGCGGGCACGCAGACGATGATGATGTCCGCACTTGGGGCAGACGCCCTGGTTGCTGTCGAGGTCGGAACGGTACAGCACCGCTTCACAGGCGCCGCACTTGCTCCACAGCCCTTCGGGAATCGACGACTTGCCGCGGACCGCGCTGTCACTGCGCTTGATCTTGGGCGGCAGCAGTTTCTGCAACCAGCTCATGACTTCACTCCTTGTGCCGGAAGCGCGTCGAGCGCCTCGCGGATGTCGCGCATGAAGGCCTTGACGCGCGCGGCCGCCTGATCAGGCGCACCGCGCTCGATTTCCTCGATGATGCGACTGCCAATGACCACCGCATCGGCCACCGCCCCAATGCGCTGGGCGCTGTCTGCATCGCGAATGCCAAAACCGACGCCGACGGGCATGCCGACCGCGGCACGAATCTGCGGGATGCGGCGCGCAACTTCATCGATGTCGAGCTTGCCACTACCGGTCACGCCCTTCAGCGACACGTAGTAGATGTATCCACTACCGATTGCGGCCACATCGGCAAAACGCTGCGCCGACGATGTCGGCGCCAGCAGGAAGATCGGATCCAGCCCGGCCGCCTTCGCCGCGCGGGCGAAGCTCGCGCATTCTTCAGGCGGGTAGTCGACCACCAGCGCTCCATCCACGCCGGCATCGTGCGCGGCGGCGACGAACACCTCGACGCCCATGGCTTCGATCGGATTGGCGTAGCCCATCAGCACCACCGGAGTGTCGGCATTCTCGGCGCGGAAAGCACGGACGATGTCGAGCACCTTGCGCAGGCTCATGCCCTGCGCCAGAGCACGTTCGGAGGCACGCTGGATCGTGGGGCCGTCGGCCATCGGGTCGGAGAACGGAACGCCGAGCTCGATGATGTCGGCGCCGCCTTCGACCAGGGCGCGCATCAGCGGCAGCGTCATCTCGGGCGCGGGAAAACCGGCGGTGACGAAGGGAATCAGCGCCTTGCGGCCGTCGGCTTGCAAACGCTGGAAAACGGTCTGGATTCTTGACATGTCTCGATCACACTGCGGGCCGCATGGCGGCCCGGGGCAGGTTCAGAACTGGAGGCCGGAGCGCTCGGCGACGGTATGCATATCCTTGTCGCCACGGCCGGAAAGGTTGACCAGCAGGATCTTGTCCTTGGACAGCGTCGGCGCCAGCTTGGCCGCGTAAGCCAGGGCATGGGCAGACTCGAGCGCCGGGATGATGCCTTCGAGCCGACACAGCTTGTGGAAGGCTTCGAGCGCTTCGTCGTCGGTGACGGAGACATAGTCTGCAAGCGCTGAATCCTTCAACCAGGCGTGCTCGGGGCCAACACCGGGATAGTCGAGACCGGCGGAAATCGAATGCGTCTCGATGATCTGGCCGTCCTCGTTTTGCAGCAGGTAGGTGCGGTTGCCGTGCAGCACACCCGGCCGGCCGGCCGACAGGGAAGCCGAATGGCGCCCCGTCTCGATGCCGTCACCTGCCGCCTCAACACCAACGAGCTTGACCCCCGGCACACCAATGTAGGGATGGAAGATACCCATCGCGTTGGATCCGCCGCCCACGCAGGCAAGCACATAGTCGGGCTGGCGGCCGGTCATCTCAGGCATCTGCTCAAGGCATTCCTTGCCGATTACCGACTGGAAGTCGCGCACCATCATTGGATAGGGATGGGGCCCGGCCACCGTGCCGATGATGTAGAAGGTGTCGGCAACGTTGGTCACCCAGTCGCGCATCGCTTCGTTGAGCGCGTCCTTGAGTGTCTTCGAGCCGGACTCGACCGGCACCACGGTCGCACCCAGCAGTTTCATGCGATAGACGTTGGCGGCCTGGCGCTTGACGTCCTCCGAGCCCATGTAGACCACGCACTCCATACCGTAGCGCGCGGCCACGGTGGCCGTCGCCACGCCATGCTGGCCCGCGCCGGTCTCGGCAATCACGCGCGGCTTGCCCATGCGGCGCGCGACCATCGCCTGGCCGATACAGTTGTTTACCTTGTGCGCACCGGTGTGGTTGAGGTCTTCGCGCTTAAGGTAGATCTGCGCTCCACCAAGAATCCCGGACCAGCGCTTGGCGTGATAGATCGGGCTCGGACGACCGACATAGTGTTTGAGCTCGTACTCGAACTCGGCACGGAACTCAGGGTCGGCCTGGCAGGCTGCATAGGCTTCACGCAGCTCGGCTAGGGCCGGCATCAGGGTTTCGGCGACGAATACGCCGCCGTAGGGGCCGAAATGGCCACTTGCGTCGGGAAACGGGTAAGGCGTGTCAGCCATCTGCATGTCGAACTCCAGCAATGAATGCGGCGATCTTCGCCACATCCTTGATTCCCTTGTCACTCTCGACGCCGCTCGACACATCGACCGCCCACGGGCGGACGCGTCGCACGGCTTCGACCACGTTGCCTGCATCGAGCCCGCCGGAAAGCACGAGGGGCCGCCCGAACCCCTCAGGGATCAACGACCAGTCGAAGGTCTTTCCGCCACCACCGTAGCCCTCGACAAAGGCGTCGAGAAGGATTCCACCCGCGCGAGGATGCAAAGAGGAGAATTCTATCAGATCGATTCCCGCCCGCATTCGCGCCGCCTTGATCCAGGGCCTGCCGTAGCGGGCACAATCGGCTTCTGCTTCGTCGCCATGGAACTGCAAAAGTTGCAGTGGTACGTGCTCCAGGACGTCATTTATCTGCTCTTCGGCGGCATTGACGAACAAGCCGGCCGACGTCACGAAAGGCGGCAGCAAGGCGACAAGCTCGGCGGCCTGCTCAATGCTCACCGCGCGCGGACTCGGCGGATAGAACACGAAGCCGATCGCATCGGCGCCGTGATCGACAGCCGCGCGCACGTCCTGCGGCCGGGTCAGACCGCAGATCTTGATTCGGGTACGGGACATTCAGACAAGGGGGAGCTGAGGGAGCGCGATGATACGCCCATCGTTGGGGAGCGACCAGCGCGACGGGTAGCTGACGCCGCACAGGTAAAGGCCATCCGGTGGGAAAGTGGGCGCCGCACGGACGCGATCGCGCGCCTCAAGCAGCTCGCGCATCCACCCCACCGGGTAATGCGACTTGCCCACATAGACCAGCGCGCCGACCAGATTGCGGATCATGTGGTGCAGGAATGCGTTGGCGCGAAAATCGAACAACAGATATTCGCCCTGGCGGGTCACCCGCGCCTCGCGCATGAGTTTCACCGGCGTCTTGGCCTGGCAGCCAGCGGCACGGAAGGACGAAAAATCATGCCAGCCGACGAGGCAGGCGACAGCCTCGGCCATGCGCACTTCGTCGAGCGGCACATGAAACCAGCCCACACGTCCGGACAGCATTGCCGGCCGCGTCGGTGCGTTGTGCAGAATGTAGCGATACTGGCGTTCGGTCGCGAGAAAGCGCGCGTGAAAATCGGTATCCACCGGAACGGCCCAGCGCACGACGACCGTTCGCGGCAAGCGCGCATTCACACCACGCACCCAGGCCGTCAGCGGGCGGGACGCCTGAGCATCGAAGTGCACCACCTGCGCAGTCGCATGCACCCCGGTGTCGGTGCGCCCGGCACAATGCAGCCGCACCGGTTCGGCGGCAATTTCCGACAGCGCCTTTTCAAGCACATCCTGCACCGTACGGCCATGAGCCTGGCTCTGCCAGCCACAGAAGGCGTCACCAGCGTACTCGACGCCCATCGCGATGCGGGTCACGACAGGCTCCACATCAGCAGTACCGTGCAAAGACCAATCACGACGAGCGCATCCACGCCGCCTAGACGCTCACGCACAAGATGGATGGGTTGCAGCTCGGAGCCGCCATCGTCATCACGCAACCATTCCTTCCAGTGCGTAGGACCATGGCCTCGCGGCGAGGCCTCGACAAAGCGCAACACCAACAACAGGCGCAGGGCAACATCGCCCGCTTGCAGCCCGATCAGTGCGAGCGGCCGGCTCAGACTATAGAGCCCCCCCACCAGGCGCTCGAGCGGCAGGCGCTCAAGCAACAGTGCCACCGCACAGACGACCACGATCAGACGCCCACCATGAATCAGGGCCAGCGTCACCCCATCGCGCGCGGGCGACAGCTGAGGCCATTGCGCGAACAAGGCCTCACCCGGCGTAAACCAGCCAAAGAGAACGAAGATCGCCAGCATGAGCACCCTCACCCGCCGCAGCAGGCGTCTCACCCTTGCCTGCGCGAACCCCAGCGCCAGCAGCAAAGCGGCAACGACGACGCCGATCAGCGCAGCAGGCGGCAGAAACTGCACCGACGCGACACCAGCGAACCACAACAGCAGGAGGAATCCGGAATGCATGCGCGTTAACGGCGTTGCCGCTGCAGGGCGGAAACCCTGCAGCGGCAACGCAAAATGTGATTAGGACAGGCGTGCAATCATATCGCGGGCAGCGGTCTGCTGAACAGCAGAGCCCTCCCGCAACACTTCCTCGAGCAACTCGAGTGCGCCTTCCTTGTCACCCATGTCGTCGTAGGCCCGCGCCAGTTCGAGCTTGGTATCCACCTCATCGCTGGATGCCTCAAAAGCGGGTTCGGCCGACTCGAAACGGACCGCAGCCTCATCAGGTTGCGTTCCCCCGACCGCGGGCGGCACGGCTGCGGAATCATCACCCGGCGCATCGAAGTCGCCGAGATCGAGATCGATGGACGTCAGATCCATATCTCCCATGCCCGCGGGCGGGGGGGGCACCGGCGTATCGATGTCGAAATCGAAGTCCAGCAAGCTGCTGTCGAAACTCGTGTTCTCAAGGTCCACCACGGGCACCTCACCTGCAGCGACCTGATCGACCAGCCCCGCGTCGGCGTCCTGCATACCCCTGTCCTGGTCATCGGAGTCGTCGACCACCAGCCCTCCAGCATGCAGGACGGTCTGATTGAGGTCGAAACGCTCCGCCTGCGACGCCTGCAGATCAAGATCAGGCAGCTCAAAATCGAGGCTCGCAGCGATATCTCCGCCCGCGCCAACCAGGGTTTCAGAAGCACCATCGTACAGAGCGGCAGGAGCCGGCACTGTCTTCGGCACCGCTAGTGTTTCAGGCGCGGGCTGAGGCATGACGTCCAGCGCATCAATGGGGGCTTCAGGCTCATCGATCTCAAGATCGAATGTCAGGCCACCATTGTCAGGAAGCGGCACCTCGACCACCTCTTGAGATAACGCCTGCGGAGCCGCCTCTTCATCCCCGAGATCGAGCTCAAAATCGATCGCGCTGACATCGAACTGGGTCGCGATTTCCAGGTCGGGCGCTTCGGCAGCCTCGATCGCGGCAAGCGCCTGATCGATATCCGGCAGTTCGCTGTCGCTCCCTGCGCCACTGTCACCGGCAAACTGACGCAGATCGCCCGGAACGGTCCATGTGTCACGCATCTGCGACTGACTCGGCTCGATCGACCCCGAACTGGTGAAGTCCAGATCAGCGAGCGAGGCGGGTTGCTCTGCGCCGGAATCGAGCGAAACCGCTGCTCCTTGTGCATCGGCTTCGCGCGCCTGCGCACCGAAAGCCGCCGCCGCACCTGCGGTCGCACCAGACGCGACGCTGGCGACCGCAGCGGCCGGCATTTCAGTTGGCGGCGCAAGCGCGTCATCAGCGCTCCGCGCCTCGGCATACAAGGGGTTGTCCGCGTCGAGCTTGCGCCCCAGCGCCGCCGCCTTCTCCCAGTCACTTCCCTGCCCGTTCGTATGGGCAAACAGCTCGGTGGCAACCGTTTCAAACTGACGCAAATCACGCCGCTGCGAGCAGATTTCAAGCAGTTTGAGGTAAATCGCGCCGCGCGTCGGATCGGCCTTGAGGGCGTCGTGCAGGATTTCCTCGGCCTGGGCATCTCTTCCATAAGCGATGTAGACATCCGCCTCGGCCACCGGATCGACACCCTCGTCGGCATCGATCGCGGACAGGCTTGCCTGGCTGAAATCTGTTTGCAAGATGCTGCTGGCACCGGTGTCCACACTCTGGCCGCCAGTCGAGGCAAACACACCCCGTCCGTCAGGACCAAGCAAGCTCTCACCCTCGGCCGGCTGCTGCTTGCGACGCTGCCGCAGCTTGATGCCGAGATACGCCAACAGCAGCGCCAGAACGCCAGCACCGCCGGCAACGACGGCCGTATCCCCCATCATCGACTCCACCAGGGTCGGCTCGGACGGAAGCGGGGGCGGAGGGGGTCGGCGAACTGCGCGCTTGGGCGGCGCCGCCTCTGGCTCTGCGACGCTCGCCGCTTCGGTCGCTGCTGGCGCCATCGCAGGCGGGGCAGCGGCTTCCGTTGCAGACGCCGCCGCTGGAGCCTCGGGCGGGGGGGCAGGCATCGGCTCCGGTGCTTGCACCACCGCCGCTGGTGTCGCGGAGGCAGCAGGCGCAGTCGAGGACGGAGCCGGGGTTGAAGCCTCCGTCGCCGGCGCCTGTTGCTGCAACTGAGCCAGCGTACCGCTGCGCACCTCGAGCAATTTCTGCATGTCACGGACGCTCGCCTCCAGCTGCGCAAGCCTGGCCGTCGCCTCCTCGAGCGCCTTCTCGCGTGCAGCCAGTTCTTCCTCGAGCGCCTGCAGCCGATCGCCGGGATCAGCCGCAGCGACAGTCGCTTCGGGCTGGCTGCGGGAAACCCTGACCTGATCACCCGCGTCTGCAGGCGCCTGTGACTCCTCGACACGGGGCACGATGCGGCCAGCGCTCTGCTGCTCAACCGCAATCTGCGGCGTTGGCGCACGGCGCGCCGTCGCCGTCGCCAGCTCGCGGCGATAGGCATCGAAATCAGCCGACTGCGCGCGAATCTCGCGCCTGGCCTCTGTCACATCGATACCGCGTGCCGCATCCGCAGCCGGAATGGCAAGCACCTCACCCGCACGCAAGCGGTTGATGTTCTGGCCATCAAAGGCATCGCGATTGGCCCGGTACAGCGCAACCAGCATCTGATCGAGCGTCACCCCGGGCGCCAGATTGGCCGTGGCGATACGGTTAAGGGTGTCGCCACGGCGCACGGTGTACGCCTGAGGAGCTGCGCGAGGCGCGAGCGCGGCTCGCGCAGCCAAGGGAGCCTGCGGCCGCGCAAGCGGCGCAGCCGGTGCATTAACTGCGGCTGCCAGCGGCCGCGCGGCAGCCAGATCGACGGGATCGAGCAGGAAGGTATATTCACGCGCGATGCGCCCGTTCGCCCAGTTGAGCTCGACCAGGAGATCCACGAAGGGATCATTGATCGGGCGATCGCTGGACAAGCGAATGACCGGGCGCGAGGCGCGCGCATCAACACTGACCCGGATTGCCGCGGCGGCTGCCGAATAGGCAATGTTTGCCCGGCGGAACGCGTCGGCAGAACCCATGCTCGCCATCAGCGACTGCAGCTCCTGCGGCGTGGCATTGACCTGGATTTCTGCGCGCAGCGGCTGCCCCAGCCCGCTGAAGACATTGATCTGTCCAAGACCTGCCGCCTGGGAACCCAGCGGAATCGAAGCGATCGCCAGCGCGATCAGGGATGCCTTGAGCGAGGTTTTCATCGTGGTCTTCAAACTGCTGCTCCCCCGAGTACCGAGCCCTTCTGTCGAAAAGCATCGTTATTGACTTAGGAATCTAGCATTTTCCAGGGCTAGCCGCAGCAATCCACTTGGATTCGCGGTGCTTGGTCGTGAATTAGTAACGTAAAGCCCATCAGCCACACAACACGAAGGGGGCCAATGGCCCCCTTCAACGGCAAACAAGGCTCCTGCTTAACGCTCAAGCAAAATGCGCAACATGCGGCGCAGCGGCTCGGCCGCCCCCCATAGCAGTTGGTCGCCGACGGTGAAGGCGCCAAGATACTCCGGACCCATCGCCATCTTGTGCAGACGGCCAACCGGAACCGCCAGCGTGCCGGTTACGGCCGTGGGCGTCAGTTCGCGCTCGCTGATCTCACGTTCGTTCGGCACCACCGTCACCCATTCGTTGGCGCTGGCGATGATGTCGCTGACCTCGTCGAGCGGCGCATCCTTGGTGAGCTTGATGGTCAGCGCCTGAGAATGACAACGCATCGCACCGATACGTACGCACAGACCGTCGATCGGGATCGAACCGGCGCTACGGAAAGCTGGGTTGCCGAGAATCTTGTTGCACTCGGCACCCCCTTTCCATTCTTCCTTGCTCTGGCCATGCTCGACCGGCACATCGATCCATGGGATCAGGCTGCCGGCGAGCGGCGTATTGCGGAAATTCTTCTTTGGGAAACCGTCCGATCGAATGGTCTCGGCGACCTTGCGATCGATCTCGAGGATGGCCGACCCCGGATCGGCCAGCAGATCCTTCACCGAGCCATGGATCACGCCCATCTGACTGATCAGCTCACGCATGTTCTGCGCGCCGGCACCCGAGGCCGCCTGGTAGGTCATCGCCGAGATCCACTCGACCAGACCGTGCCTGAACAAACCACCCAGGCCCATCAGCATCAACGATACGGTGCAGTTGCCGCCAATCCAGTTGCGGCCGCCCTTGGCCAGTGCGGCGTCGATGACGTTACGGTTGACCGGATCAAGAATGATCACGGCGTCATCGTTCATGCGCAACGCGGAGGCGGCATCAATCCAGTGCCCGTTCCAGCCCGTGGCACGCAGCCTGGGGAAGACTTCCTTGGTGTAGTCGCCGCCCTGGCAGGTAATGACGATATCGCATGCCTTCAGCGCGTCGATGTTCGTCGCGTCCTGCAGCGGCTCAGCCGCGTCCTTGCCGCCAAACGACGGCGCCTTCCCACCCGCATTCGAGGTGGAGAAATACACCGGCTCGATGAAGGCGAAGTCACCCTCTTCCACCATGCGCTGCATCAGCACGGAACCGACCATGCCACGCCAGCCAACCAGACCGACTCGATTCATGTTCATTACTCTCAAAAAAAACGTTCTGCAAAAACCTGCCCGATGCCGCGGGCTCTCAAAGCGCTGCAAGCACCGCGTCGCCCATCTCGCGGGTACCAACCCGACTGGTCCCCGGCTCATGGATATCGCCAGTGCGATAGCCCTGTGCCAGCACCTTCTTGACCGCGTTCTCGACGCGCTGCGCGGCCTCTTCCTTGTTGAAGGTATAGCGCAGCATCATCGCCGCCGACAGAATGGTGGCAAGCGGGTTGGCCAGATTCTTGCCGGCAATGTCGGGCGCCGAACCGTGCGAAGGCTCGTACAGACCCTTGTTGTTGGCGTCGAGCGAAGCTGACGGCAACATGCCGATCGAGCCGGTAAGCATCGAGGCCTCGTCCGACAGAATGTCGCCGAACATGTTGCCGGTGACCATCACGTCAAACTGCTTGGGCGCGCGCACCAACTGCATCGCGGCGTTGTCGACCAACATGTGGCTGAGCTCGACGTCCGGGTAGTCCTTGGCGACCTCCTCGGCAATGTCTCGCCATAGCTGGGTGCATTCGAGCACGTTCATCTTGTCCACCGAGCACAGCTTCTTGCCGCGCTTCTGCGCCGCCTCGAACGCCACCTTGAGAATGCGTCGAATTTCGTACTCGGCGTAGATCATCGTGTTCCAGCCCACACGCTGCTGCTTGCCCTCGACCTCACGCAGCTCGATGCCGCGCGGCTGACCAAAGTAGATGTCGCCGGTCAGTTCGCGCACGATCAGGATGTCGAGACCGGAGACGATTTCGGGCTTCAGCGAGGAGGCGTTGGCCAGTTCCGGATACAGGATGGCCGGGCGCAGGTTGGCAAACAGACCAAGGTCCTTGCGAATGCCAAGCAGGCCGCGCTCGGGTCGCTGCTCACGCGGCAGTGCGTCCCACTTGGGGCCACCAACCGCACCCAGCAGCAGCGCGTCAGCCTGACGCGCAAGCTTCTGCGTCGCCTCGGGATAGGGGGTGCCGGTAGCATCCACTGCACAACCACCAAGCAAGGCCTCTTCCATCTCCAGCTTGAGATCGAGCGCCTTCAGCACACGCACGGCTTGCGCCATGATCTCGGGACCGATGCCGTCACCCGGCAGCACGCAAATCTTCATCGAATCGTTTTCCTTGGTTCTGGGAACCCTGCGGCTTCAGCCAAAGCAGGCTCAGGCAAAATAATAGGGGTGCTCGGCGCGGCGCGTGTCTTCAAAGGCACGGATCTTGTCGGCGTGACGCAGGGTCAGGCCGATGTCGTCCCAGCCGTTGAGCAGGCACTCCTTGCGGAAGGGGTCGATGTCGAAACGGTTCGATTTCCCATCCGGGCGGGTAACGGTCTGCGCGGCCAGGTCGACGACCAGGCGATAGCCCTCGTTCGCGTCGCACTGGCGGAACAGTTCGTCGACTTCGGCTGTATCCAGCCTGATCGGCAGCAGGCCGTTCTTGAAGCTGTTGCTGAAGAAGATGTCGGCGAAGCTCGGTCCGATCAACACGCGAAAGCCGTAGTCCTCGAGCGCCCAGGGAGCATGTTCGCGCGAGCTACCGCAACCGAAGTTGTCACGCGTCAGCAGAATCTGCGCTCCCTGATAACGCGGCTGATTGAGGACAAAATCAGGATTGAGCGGACGCGCGCTGTTGTCCCGGCCGGGCTCGCCGACATCGAGGTAGCGCCATTCATCAAACGCGTTCGGGCCGAAGCCGCTGCGTTTGATCGACTTCAGGAATTGCTTGGGGATGATCGCGTCGGTGTCGACATTGGCGCGGTCGAGCGGTGCGACCAGGCCATCCAGCGTGGTAAACGACTTCATTACTTGACTGCCCTCTGGATGGCTTCGCCACCCCTTTCGATGTCCTTGCCGACGCCCTGCACCGTGTTACACGCCATGGAGGCGTAACCGGCGACCAGCACGGCGGCGATCAGTGCAAGTTTGCTCATTGCATTCTCCCGTTGGTGAATGACCCGGATCAGGTCAGCTTGCGGACGTCGGTGAAGCGGCCTGTAACCGCAGCTGCCGCAGCCATCGCCGGACTGACGAGGTGGGTACGGCCGCCCGTACCCTGACGACCTTCGAAGTTGCGATTCGAGGTCGAGGCGCAGCGCTCGCCCGGCTCGAGACGATCGGCATTCATCGCCAGGCACATTGAACAGCCCGGCTCGCGCCATTCGAAGTCCGCCTCGATGAATATCTCGTGCAGCCCCTCTTCCTCGGCCTGGCGCTTGACCAGCCCCGAGCCCGGCACCACAAGCACGCGCTTCACGTTGGCGGCCTTCTTGCGCCCCTTCGCCACGGCAGCCGCCTCGCGCAGATCCTCGATGCGCGAGTTGGTGCATGAGCCGATGAAGACCTGATCGACCTCGATGTCGGTCATCGGCGTGTTCGGCTCCAGGCCCATGTACTTGAGCGCGCGCTCGATGCCTTCACGACGCACCGGATCGGCCACCGCCGCCGGATCGGGCACACAGCCATCGACCGTCGTCACCATCTCGGGCGAGGTGCCCCAGGTGACCTGCGGCTGAATGTCCTCGGCTTTCAGTTCGACGACCCGGTCGAACTGCGCACCCTCATCGCTCTTGAGCGTGCGCCAGTAGGCCACGGCCTGATCCCAGGTCTCGCCCTTGGGCGAGAACGGGCGCCCCTTGAGATAGGCGATGGTGGTTTCATCCACACCAATCATGCCGGCACGCGCGCCCGCTTCAATTGCCATGTTGCAGATCGTCATTCGGCCTTCCATTGACAGCGTCCGGATAGCGCTGCCGCCGAACTCGATCGCATAACCGGTGCCGCCCGCCGTTCCGATCTTGCCAATGATGGCGAGCACGACGTCCTTGGCAGTCACGCCCGCGCCAAGCTGGCCGTCGACCCTGACCAGCAGGGTCTTCGATTTTTTCTGCAGCAGGCACTGCGTCGCCATCACATGTTCGACTTCGGAGGTACCGATGCCGTGCGCAAGGCAGCCAAACGCACCATGCGTGGACGTGTGCGAATCGCCACAGACCACGGTCATGCCCGGCAGCGTGACGCCATTTTCGGGTCCGATGACGTGCACGATGCCCTGGCGCTCGTCCTTGAACGGAAAGTATGCAAGCGAGCCGACTTCCCGAATGTTGGCATCGAGCGTCTCGACCTGCTGGCGCGACACGGGATCCTGGATGCCTAACTCCCAATGGTCGGTCGGGGTGTTGTGATCCGCAGTGGCAACGATCGAGCTGATGCGCCACGGCTTGCGCCCGGCCAGCTTCAGCCCCTCGAAGGCCTGCGGACTGGTGACTTCGTGCACCAGATGGCGATCGATGTAGATCAAGGCCGTGCCGTCGGCTTCTTCATGAACGACGTGGCTGGACCATAGCTTTTCGTACAGGGTTTGAGCTGCCATCCCGTGTAATCCGCACTAAAAAAGGAATCGATTATTCCACAAAGCAATGAAAACTGCCCATAAGCGGCACCGCCTGCCACGAAGGCTCAGCGTCGCACACCCTGGTACAGCGGCATCACCCGCGCCGCGTACTCGGCAAGATCGCGCTGGCGATTGGCGTGCGAGGGATGGGTGGACAGCCATTGCGGCGGCGCACCGGCCGACTGCGCAGCCATCTTGTTCCACAGGGTGACGGCCGCACGCGGATCGTAGCCAGCACGCGCGGCAAGCTCCACGCCCATGCGATCGGCCTCGGACTCGTGCTCGCGCGAATTGGGCAGTTCGAACGTCACTTTTGCCAATGAACCCATCAGATCCTGGCCAATCTGCCCGACGCCCAGCAAGGCGCCCGCCATCGAGATGCCCAGCCCCGTCGCCATCGACTTCGATACCCGTTCGCGCGCGTGCTCACGCAAGGCATGCGCAATCTCGTGGCCCATGACCGCAGCGATCTCGTCATCAGTGAGCTTAAGCCGGTCAATCAAGCCCGTGTAGATCGCCATCTTGCCACCGGCCATGCACCAGGCGTTGAGTTCGTCGGACGTGATCACGTTGGACTCCCACCGCCACGCCGGCGCATCCGGACGGAAAGCACCCGTCTGCGCCGTCAGTCGCGACACGATACGGCGCACCCGCTGCACGGTGGCAGCGTCGCGATTGAGCGCATTCTTGCTTCTGGCCTCGGTCAGCAGCGCCTGGTACTGCTTGGTGGACGCCTGCTCCACGTCCTGCGCCGACACCATCATCAGTTGCGTGCGCTGCACGCCCACGGCGCCGCCCTGCGTCGTCTGCACACTCTGGCAGGCGACGGTAAGCGTGACCACCAGCGTCGCAGCAAGCAGGCTTCCAAAGGCAGACTTCATTCCGAATCCCTCATCAATTAGCGTTCTGAACCGACGCGGATGGCGGCCAGCCGCGGATCAGCCAGACTAGCCCCAGGAGCGCAAACACCGACCCCAGCGTAAAGGTCCATTCCGGACCGATGGTTTCCCAGGTGTAGCCGCTCAGGAGCCCACCCAGCATGCCGCCAGCGCCGAAGGACAAACTGCCATACAAGGCCTGTCCACGCGATTGGAGGCGCCCCGGGAACCAAAGGTTCACCATCGCGATGGCCGCGGCGTGGTAGGCGCCGAAGGTGGCCCCATGAAGCACCTGGGCAAACAGCAGCACCGTGAGGCTGTCTGCCCCCCAGCCAATCAGCACGAAACGAAGCACCGCGCAGGCGAAGGAGAACACCAGGATCGAACGCAGGTCGAAGCGCCGCATGATGCGCGGCATCAACATGAAAACGATGATCTCGGCGATCACGCCCAGCGCCCACATCCAGCCCACCAGCGCCTTGTCCCAGGCCTTGTCCACCAGATAGATGGAGTAGAAGACGTAGAGCCCACCGTGTGCCGCCGACATAAGGAAACAGGCACCCAGCAGCGCCTTCACCTCGCGCCGGCGCAGAGTTTCACGAAGGCTGAGAGGCGCTCGCTCGAGATGCACCGGTACCGACTCGGGAATGGTGAAGGAACAGGCCAGAATGCCCGCCAGGATGGTCGCCGTAACCCACAGCACGGCCTCGACCGGGACACGGTCCAGAACCTGGCCGAGTGCGAGCACGGCAACGATGAAGCCCACTGACCCCCACACCCGGATGCTGCCGTAGCGATGCCCCTCGGCGCCAAGATGCGAGAAGGTGAGCCCCTCGATCAAGGGCAGTGCCGCACTCCAGAAGAAGGCCATCAGGGCCATCGCCGCAAACAGGCCGCCGAATTGGATGCTGAGAAAAAAACCGCTGAAGCCGAGCAGGCTCATCAGCGCCGACAGGCGCACGATCATCACCCGCATGCCGAGACGCTCCGCCAGCCAGCCCCACATGGTGGGCGCGACGATGCGCATCAACTGCATCAGCGACATCAGCAGCGCAATCTCGGTCGCCGTCAGCGAGATCGCCTGCAGGTAGAGCGCGAAATATGGAGAAAAGGCCCCAACGAAGGCGAAATAGAAGAAGTAGTACGCCGAAAGGCGCCAATAGGGAAGCATCGCAGAACTCTATGCGGGGGGCAGCGCTCGATGCGGGGCCAGACACCAAGGAAGGCAAGGGAGCGCAGCGCATGCAGGCCCGGCCCGCCCTTGCGCCCCCATCACCTGGTGAGGTTCTGCTGTGCGACAGTCAGCGCGGCGACGGCATGCGCTGCCGACCTTCCGGGGACAGCCCGGCAACACGCGGCGTTTCGGTATGCACGTCGGCGCACTGAGCACGGTGACGCAGCGCATGGTCGATCAACACCAGGGCCAGCATGGATTCGGCAACTGGCGCCGCACGAATGCCGACGCAGGGGTCATGGCGGCCATGGGTGTTGACGATCACCGGCTCGCCCTGACGGTCGATCGAGCGTCGATCGAGGCGGATGCTGGATGTCGGCTTGATCGCGATGCTGGCGATGATGTCCTGCCCGGTGGAAATGCCGCCGAGCATGCCGCCCGCGTTGTTCGTCAGGAAGCCCTGTGGCGTGATTTCGTCGCTGTGCTCGGTGCCACGCTGGGTGACCGAGGAAAAGCCCGCGCCAATCTCGACGCCCTTCACCGCATTGATACCCATCATCGCGTAGGCGATGTCGGCATCGATGCGTCCATAGACCGGCTCACCCCAGCCGACCGGCACGCCACTTGCGATCACGTCGATGCGCGCTCCGATCGAATCGCCCGACTTGCGCAGTTCGTCCATGTAGGCTTCGAGCTGCGGCACGATGTCGGCGTTGGGTGCAAAAAACGGATTGCAACCGACCTCGTCCCACGACACGAAGGGAATGTCGATTGGACCCAGCGCCGTCATGCAGGCGCGGATCACCACGCCGTAACGCTCCTTCAGCCATTTTCTGGCGATCGCACCGGCGGCGACACGCACCGCCGTCTCGCGGGCAGACGAGCGCCCCCCCCCGCGCGGATCGCGGACGCCGTATTTCTGCCAGTAGGTATAGTCGGCGTGCCCCGGGCGAAAGGTCTCGGCGATGTTGCCGTAGTCCTTGCTGCGCTGGTCCTGGTTGCGGATCAGCAGGGCGATCGGGGTGCCCGTGGTGAGGCCCTCGAACACGCCGGACAGGATCTCGACTTCGTCCGGTTCACGCCGCTGCGTCACATGGCGCGAAGTGCCCGGTTTGCGACGGTCGAGTTCAATCTGAATGTCGGCTGCCGTCAGCGCCAGTCCCGGAGGACATCCATCAACCACGCAGCCGATGGCCGGACCATGCGATTCGCCAAAAGAGGTGACGGTGAAGAGAGTACCGACGGTATTTCCGGACATGGATGGTCTGCCTGATCAGCGATGAACGCGCAGGCTCGCCGGCCGCGCAAAAACAAAAAGGGGATGGGGCACAAGTCTAGCATGCGCCCCATCCCCTCCGACCACGGCGCACAGGGCGCCGCGGACTCGGAGCGCCGCGGCGCTCAGCGGAAGAAGTCCTCCAGACGCTCGAACACCTCGTGCTCGGCGCCATGGCGACGTACGGCGAGAACATCCTCCAGCTTTTCGACCTGGCGAACCATCTGCTCCAGCCGGGAGTCGTCACAGACCAGCAGCCAGATACGCGAGCGCGAGCCGTCGGCTACCGGCATGCACAGGATGCCTTCAACGTTGAAGGCACGCCGCGCAAAGAGATTGCAGATGTGACTCATCACGCCGGGGTGGTTGTTCACCTCCAGCTCGAGGATGACCTTGGCGCAACTTGTTTGCGGCAGCGGGTCGGCGACCTGTTCGATCATAATCAGCCTCCGATCATTTCGGTGTTGGCGCCGCCCGGCGGCACCATGGGATAGACGAATTGCTCGCGATCGATCGTCGCGTGGATCAGGCAGGGCCCAGGCGTATTGAGCGCCTCGGCCAGCGCGGCACGCGGATCCTCAGCCTTGTCGAGATCGAGCGCCGGCACGCCGAAGCCCTCGGCGATCTTGACGAAATCGGGTTCGGTGCGGTACTTCGAGGCAAACAGCCGCTTGCCGTAGAACAGGCTTTGCTGCTGGTACACCAGCCCGAGCGCATTGTTGTTCATCAGCACGATCTTCACGTTGAGGCCTTCCTCGGCCAGCGTCGCGAGCTCCTGGATGTTCATCTTGAAGCTGCCATCGCCACTAAAACACACCACCGTGCGCTCCGGCTCTGCCAGCGCGGCGCCGATGGCTGCCGGAAAGCCGAAACCCATCGTCCCCAGACCGCCCGAGGTCAACCACTGGCGCGGGCGACGGAAGGGGTAAGCCTGTGCCACCCACATCTGGTGCTGACCAACGTCGGTAGCGATTACGGCCTCATCGTCAAGCGCATCCGCCACGGCCTTGATCAGGCCATAGTGGCTGCGCGGATCGTCCACATCAGGGAACTGCATCGGGAAGCGTTGCTTGAGCTCGGCAACCTGGGCCAGCCAATCGGTGCGCAGCGTCGCCCTGACACGCGGCAATAAGGCTTCGAGCGCCGCAGTGACATCCGCGTTGATGGCGACATGAGCGTTCTTGATCTTGTGCAGTTCGGAACGATCGATGTCGATGTGGATGATCTTTGCATTGGTGCAGAACTGCGCGGTACGGCCGATTGCGCGGTCATCGAAGCGCGCGCCCACGCAGATCAAAAGGTCGGCTTCTTCGAGGACGAGGTTGGTGTAGCGCGCACCGTGCATGCCAAGCATGCCGATCGACAGGGGATGATCCATCGGCATCGCCCCCAGCGCCATCAAGGTCATGGTCGTCGGCAAGTTGCCCTGTTCGGCCAGATCCAGAGCCAGGGCCGAGGCGCCGGAATGGACCACGCCGCCCCCTAGGTAAAGCACCGGGCGCTGCGCTTCGTTGATCATCCTCACCGCAGCCTCGACGGCATCCAGATCCAGTTGCGGCCCTGCATCAGGCACCGCTGGCGGCGGCAGCTGACCCACCTCGACAAGCTGATTCTGGACATCCTTGGGCACGTCCACCAGCACCGGACCGGGGCGACCGGACATGGCGATGCGGAAGGCCTCCGGGATGACTTCAAGCAATTCCTGCGCCGAGCGCACAAGGAAGTTGTGCTTGGTGATCGGCACTGTGATGCCGTAGATGTCGACCTCCTGGAAGGCATCGGTGCCGATCATCGACTGCGGCACCTGACCGGTGATGATGACCATCGGAATCGAATCCAGACAGGCATCGGCAATCGCGGTGACGAGGTTGGTTGCGCCCGGACCGCTCGAGGCCACGCACACCTGCGGCACGCCAGAAACCCGCGCCATGCCCTGGGCCACGAAGCCTGCGCCCTGCTCATGGCGTGCCAGCACATGGCGAATCAGCGGGCTGGCCGAGAGTGCATCGTAAAACGGCAGGATTGCGCCGCCTGGGATGCCAGCAATGGTGCGCACGCCCTGGCGCTCGAGGAGACGCACGATCAGTTGCGCGCCAGTGAGTTGAGTCATGGTGATCTCCTTGGTTTTGAATTCAGCGACATCACCGGCGCGGCTCCACAATGAAAAACCCCCGCCGGGCTTGCGCGCCGACGGGGGTTTGAATTCTGTAGCTCGAGTATTCTGTCCCGTTACGACGCGCCTTTGCCTACGCTTACTACGCGTACGGCTACGGTTGCGACAGCGAGGAAACGGGCGAAAGCGTGCATGACTGCTCGAAATTTTTTGCAGTTCCGATGAAACCACGAACGCTCAACGAACACAAGCATTTCATCAAACCCGGCGGTCACGACGCGCTCACGCATCCTGGCGAGCCGTGCTCTCGCGCAGCTCGCGGCGCAGGATCTTGCCCACGTTGCTCTTTGGCAGCTCGTCACGAAATTCGACACGGCGCGGCACCTTGTAGCCGGTCATATTCTCATGGCAGTAAGCGATCAATGCTGCCTCGGTCAGCTTTGGATCCTTTCGCACCACAAAAACCTTGACGGCCTCGCCACTGCGTTCATCCGGCACGCCGATGGCTGCCACCTCGATGACACCGGGGTGGCTGGCGACGACATCTTCGACTTCGTTCGGATAGACGTTGAAACCCGACACGAGAATCATGTCCTTCTTGCGATCCACGATGGAAACGAAGCCCTTGTCATCGATGACGGCGATATCGCCAGTGCGCAAGAAGCCATCCGCCGTGAAGGCGCGCGCCGTGTCCTCGGGACGTTGCCAATAGGCACGCATGACCTGTGGTCCGCGCACGCAGAGCTCGCCGCGCTGGCCAATGGGCTGTTCGATGTCTGAATCATCGCGAATGCTGATTTCGGTCGAAGGCACCGGCAAGCCGATTGAATGGTTGAACGCTGGCAGATCCAGCGGATTGATCGTGACGGCCGGCGAGGTTTCGGTCAAACCGTAGGCCTCGACCAACGCCACCCCGGTGACCTTGCGCCATTTATCCGCAACTGCCTTCTGCACCGCCATGCCGCCACCGAGGGCGACGTGAAGACGCGAGAAATCAAGCCTAGCAAAATCAGCGTTGTTCAGCAGCGCATTGAACAGGGTGTTCACGCCGGTGATGGCGGTGAACCGATGCTTGCCCAGTTCCTTAACGAAGCCGGGGATGTCACGCGGGTTGGTGATCAGCACGTTGGTTGCGCCGATCTTGAAAAAAGTAAGGCAGTTCGCGGTTAGCGAAAAGATGTGATAGAGCGGCAGCGCAGTGATCACGACCTCCTCGCCCTCTTGCAGGAAAGGCCGAATCCAGGCGTGCGCCTGCTGCAGGTTCGCAAGGATGTTGCGATGGGTCAGGATGGCGCCCTTCGCAACGCCCGTCGTGCCGCCGGTGTACTGCAGAAAGGCGATGTCCTCCTGCCCCACCTCCACCGTCTGCAGGTGATGGGAGGCGCCGCGCGACAAGGCGTCAGAGAAGCGCACCGCGCCGTCCAGTCGCCAGGCCGGCACCATTTTCTTGATCCGGCGCACGACGAAGTCGACCAGCAGGGACTTGGGGAAACCGAGCATCTCACCCAGGCTGGTCACGACGACATGCCTGATCGGCACCCGCGCACGCACCTGGTCGAGCGTGTGGGCGAAGTTCTCGACGACGACAATGGTTTCGGCGCCCGCGTCGCACAGTTGATGTTCGAGTTCGCGCGCCGTATACAGCGGATTCACATTGACCACCGTGTAACCCGCCCGCAGCGCTCCGAACAAGGCCACCGGGTACTGAAGCACGTTGGGCATCATCAAGGCGACGCGCGCGCCGGCAGGCAACTTCAACTCACCCTGCAGATAGCCGGCAAACTGCGCCGACAGGCGATCCAGCTCACCATAGGTGATGCCCTTGCCCATGCAGACGAAGGCGGTACGCGACGCAAACCGGCGCACACCTTGCTCGAAGAGGTCGCCGATCGAGCGGAACTCGTCGACATCGATTTCGGCAGGCACGCCGGAGGGATAGCTCTGCAGCCAGATCTTATCCACGTCAATTCCTCCCCAGGTTGGGAAAAACGCCTACCGAACTGCACTTGACCAGCCCAGCCATGCCAAGGCTTCGTACGCAGCGCCGCAACGTCAGGCGGCGTCGCGCTTCAGCGCCCTTCCTCTTCCTGTGCCGGCCAGTTGCGGATGTAATTCTTCAACATCCGATTCTCGAAACTCTGCTCTTCGAGTACCGCCTTGGCGACGTCATGAAAACTGACCACACCCAACAAGGTGCGCCCATCCATGACCGGTAAGTAACGCTGATGATGTTCGACCATCATGCGTCGCAACTCGTCCATTTCCATGTTGGGCGACGCCACCTGTGGGTTGCGTATCATGACATCGTCAATGGCCAGCGCCTGCCAGTCCGAGCCCGCGCGCTGAACCCCTTGCAACACCTCACGGAAGGTCAGCATGCCGACCATCTCACCACGGGAAAACACGACGAGCGAGCCCACATCCTGCTCGCTCATGATTTCAACCGCTTCGGCGACATGCTTGTTGGGCGAAATGGTGAACAGCACCTTGCCCTTGATTGCGAGAATTTCGCTGACCAGCATGTTGATCTCCTGCCTTGATCCTGTTTTTCACTTGCGTTGCC